>Ga0070741_10012877_pt1 | contig 14984 bp, 15 predicted proteins | sample Coa_R1_4_FD_66440 | JGI IMG/M metagenome (GOLD analysis project Ga0070741, IMG submission 66440) | Surface soil microbial communities from Centralia Pennsylvania, which are recovering from an underground coalmine fire - Coalmine... | ecosystem: Environmental > Terrestrial > Soil > Unclassified ...
TACGCTCGCAATCGCTGGTACTCGCCGGAAACAGGAACGTTCATTAGTCCTGATCCGCTCGGATACGTCGATAGCGCGAATCTCTATGCGTTTGCCGGTGGTGATCCCGTCAATCGTAGAGATCCGACTGGCTTGCTCGGTGAAGGTGAGATTGCGCAGTTTGCGGCATGGTTTGCATCTAGCCCGGAGAGAGTCGACAAAACTCTGTTCGCGTTAGACGTTTTGGATGAGTGGTGGAGTGGGCCAGCGCCGAAGGGCGAGGCATGGGGGATGACGACAATTCCAGGTGAAACCAAGCAGCAGTGGATTCGTCGGGTGAAGATGTCCGGTTTTGATGATGAGCAGGAAATCAACGCTACGGCCGAGATTCTGTTCAATGAACCGCAAGTCAGTCAGGCGCAGAGGAATGAAGTTATCAAGGGTGTAGTACGACCGGAACCTGTCGTGAATACGATGGGTGCAGTAATTACGGCGCCCGCATATGCCAACCCCGTCGGATCGGCCCTGTTCGCAGCTGAGTCCTATCGGCAAACGGGAATGTCTGGGCAGACGCTCTTTCTAGCAACGCCTGCGATTTCAGGAACGGTTAGCGGCACCGTTAAGGTGCTGACGGCCCCTGTGGATGTAGGGATTAATTGGGGAATCGGTATTGGTCGCCAGGGAATGCCTTGGGAGGAATATCTCAAACGCGTCCTGCCACGGGGTACGATCAAATTACCTCCTGGATTTGAAGCGTTCGACTTCTTTAACCCAGAGTCCGGTGTGGCCACGAGCGCTAAGACGCTTGACACAACTACCGCGGCGAAGGTGGCAAAACCCAAGCAAGTCTATTACGCACTGAAGAGGAGCATTGACGCCGCAGCGAAGCCTTTTGATGTGTACGAAAAACTTGGATTCGAGCTCAAGAGCGAAGCTGTGACAGCGAGAGAGCTTCGTGTGGCCGTTCCGAGCTCTACAACAAAAGCACAATGGGCTGAGATCAATAGAGCAATCGCCTATGCCAAGGGCGAGAACGTAACGCTTATCGTGAAGAGAGTTCAGTAACCATGGCAACTGAGCCAAAGAAGACATTGCGCGCTACTGCCAAAGCCAATGGCGATTTTATTGACTTGAGAACGCTTTCTGGCTATCGACTCGCGATGCTTGATTGCGAAGGCAAGCATTATCACCTTCCAGTGAATGTGAGTAATGAGGATCTGGGGCGCGCTGTCGCGGATGTGCTGAGCGCTAGTCGCCTGCTAAATCCGAAACTCACGGCTTCGCTGAGCGAACGGGTTCCTGCCTGTTATGAAGAGTGGGTGTCAGCAACGATTGCCGAGCATCAGTACCGAGATAGGCGTGCGATGTTCAGAAAGATGCGTAGTTGTGGAATAGAGAACGATGGGGATGTCATCAAGTTCAGTCCTACGAAACACAAAAAGCTAGAGAGCTGGAGTGGTGAGGGGATCACGCCCGAAGATCATGTAATCGTGAAGGTCTCGTCCCCGGCAGATGAAATCGGCGCTGCCCTGCGACTAGCGTTAGAGCGGTGCATTTGATCGGCGATCAAGTCAACAATGACAGAGAAGCTGAGTTCAGTCCTCTGTGGTGTTGCGGGCGAGTACTTCGTGGCGGCAGAGTTGTCGCGTCGCGGCTACATCGCATCGATCACGCTACGCAATACGCGCGGCGTCGATGTCCTCGCGTCGAACGCTGATGCGACGAAGAGCGCCGGGATCCAAGTGAAGACGAATCAGCTCGGTGTCGCAGAGTGGATCCTGAGTAGCAAGGTTGAAGAGGGGCCGAGCGACGAGCTTGCGGAAAATCTCTTCTTTATCTTCGTGACGCTGCCAGTTGATGGCAGTGCACCACCAGCGTACTACATCATCTCGCGTCGCGAGCTCGCGCAAGTCGTCAAAGAGAACCATGCGCGATGGCTCGCAACGCCGGGCCGCGGTGGGCGACCGCATTCCACCGATAACACGATCCGCAAGTTTGCAGATCCGGACGGCATCTATCGTGATCGCTGGTCGTTGCTCGGGCTGTGAGCGGCTGGCGACCATCGAGGCCTCGGCTGGTTCACGTGCCAGTCGTACTTCCATAAAAGAACCCACGAGCAGTAGAAGTTGTTAGTATCCAGTTCCATGAAAAACTCAGGGCAGCGCGTGAAGCCTGCCTACGCGACATCGCAGGGCCGGATGTATCACGGGCTCTCCGAGGACCTTCTCGATGGGCGTGTCGGGAAGGATCTCAAGGGTACGGTGCAACTGATTTTCACGTCGCCGCCGTTTCCGCTGAACACGAAGAAACGTTACGGGAACCTGAACGGTCAGGAGTACGTCGACTGGCTCGCAGCATTCGGAAAACGCTTCAAGGAACTTCTCACGAAGACGGGATCCGTCGTCGTCGAAATCGGCAACGCGTGGGAGCCAGGGCGGCCGGTGATGTCGACGCTCGGTCTCAAGGCGCTCATTGAGCTGCAGGAAAAGAGTGAGCTCGTGTTGTGTCAGGAGTTCATCTGCTACAACCCGGCGCGGTTGCCAGGTCCCGCGCAGTGGGTGACCGTCGAGAGAATCCGAGTGAAGGATGCGTACACGCGGCTTTGGTGGATGGCGGCGACAGATCGGCCAAAGGCCGACAATCGTCAGATCCTGCAGCCCTACAGCGATGCAATGGTCGGTCTTCTCAAGCGCAGGAAGTACAACGCTGGCGTACGGCCCTCGCAACACAACATCGATGCAGAGTCGTTCCTGGCCGACAACGGCGGCTCGATCCCACCCAACGTTCTGACGATCGCCAACACGAAGAGCAACGATCCCTATCAGCAGTACTGCCGCGAGAACAACATCGTGGGGCATCCGGCTCGTATGCCGGTTGATCTCGCATCGTTCTTCATTCGCTATCTGACGAGTGAGGGAGACCTGGTGCTGGATCCGTTCGCAGGAAGCAACACGACGGGTTACGCAGCGGAGCAGCTGAAACGGAAATGGGTCGCGATTGAAGCTGATCAAGCGTACGTCAGTGCTTCGCAGCCGCGTTTCGAGATGAAAGTCGACGAGTCGACATCTACGGCTCGCGCAAAGGAACCCATCGATGTCCATCCGCGAGCTGTATCAGCAGCTGCAAAGCGCTAACACAGTCGAAGAAGTGCAGGCAGCTCTTACTCGCTTCGAGGAGAGCGTTGGCGAGACTCACATCACGTGGCGCCCCGTCGGCGATCGTGAGAACAATCGAGGCGTGATCGAGGTCTCGTCGGACCCAGGTCGTTCAATCGTGGAGCGAATCACGAACGCCGTCGACGCTGTGCTCGAAGCGGAGCACGAGAAACATCACGGGCTGCCGCAATGCAGCTCGCCGCGTGACGCAGCGCTCGCATGGTTGAACGTTCCGGAGGATGGTCTCAGCGCGATGAGTCAGACGCAACGGCAAGCGCTCGCGCAGCGTTGCACGGTGAGACTCTTTCCTGGAGAAGGGCGCGAGTCGCGTCTCGTCGAAGTTCGTGATCATGGGATCGGTGTGACGCCGGCGCAGATGCCGAGAACGATCCTGAGCCTCAACGAAAGTAACAAGATGCAGAAGCACTACCTCGCCGGTGCGTATGGGCAAGGTGGGTCGAGCACGTTCGCAGCATCGCGATACGTCTTCATTGCATCGCGGCAACACGAAACGCCGACAGTCGGCTTCACGGTGGTCAAGTTCCACGATCTTCCGCCGGAGACGTTCAAGATCGGTCGCTACGCGTATCTCACACTCGACAATGCCGTGCTCGAGATCGAGATGTCAGAAGAGGAGTTCCCTCCCGGTACGTTCATCCGTCACCTTGGATATGACCTCAGCAAGTACTCGGCACCTGTCGGTCCGAGAAGTCTGTACGGTCTGTTCAACGAGGTGATGTTCGATCCAATCGTTCCGATCTGGCTCGATTCGCAGGTTCATGGTTATCGCCGTGTCATCAAGGGGTCGCGCAATGCACTGAACGGTGCAGTCGACGAAGGTGATGAGGAGAAGCGTGGTCCGAAGCTCTCGCACAACGTGCCGCTCTACTTCGTCAAGCTCGGTGACTTCGGTGGCATCGGCATCGAGTACTGGGTTCTCGCGGCTCCTGACAAAGAGAAGAAGCGTCCGAACGAAGCGTTCGTGAATCCTTCACGGCCAATCGTTCTGACGCTCAACGGTCAAAATCAGGCGGAGCTCTCGCAGACGATCATTCGCAAGGATGCGGAGCTTCCGTTTTTGTCGCAGCGTCTCATCTGCCACATCGACTGCAACAACCTCACTGCACAGGCGAAGCGCGCGCTCTTTGTGTCGACACGCGAAGACGCGCGGAAGGGAATGATCTCTGAGCTTATCGAAGCAGAAATCGTGAAGGCCCTTCGTTCTGATGACGAGCTCACGCGGTTGAATGCCGAAGCGCGTGAGCAGATGCAGAAGGGGAAGGACGAAGCAGCATCGGCGACGATCAAGAAAGAAGTGTCACGTCTTCTCAAGCTGCATGGGGTTACGGTCGGCGAGACAGAGGGAGAGAAGAAGTCCGGTGACGGAGAAGGACAAAAGCCGGAAGGGCCGAAGCGTCCACCACGGCCGAAGCCGCGGCCGATCGAGATGGTGGAACCTCCTACATTCATTCGTATCATCTGGCCGGAAGGTGAAGACATCACGTTCTACGCTGGCCAGCGTCGTTACGTCCGGATCGAGACGGATGCTTCTTCGACGTATCACAATGCGAAGGATCCCCAGCTATCGCGAATCAATGTGATCGTGAGCGGAATCGCAATGAACTATTGCGGTACGACACCGCTCAAAGATGGTCGCATGCGCGTGGTCTTCGAAGCGCCTGAGAAGGGCGAGATCGGGGCATCGGGTTCACTTCGGATCGAGCTCAGTCGCGTAGGGTTGCCGGTGCTTTCGGACGAACGCGGGCTGCGTACCATCGCCAAACCACCAGCACGACCGGCAACCAGAAAATCGACGCTGCCGCCCTTCGACTTTCAAGCGGTGCCAGGCGTCGATGATCCACTCTGGACGAATCTCGACTGGCCTGAAGAAGTGAGCACCGTCGCGTCGTCGGCGCGGATGGAAGACGGCGTTCTGATGATCTATTACTCGACGGTCTTCCCGAATTTTGAACGGCAGCGCGCTTCGTTCGAGCAGAAGGAGGCTCAGCTCGGAGTCTCATTCGAAGAGCGATACAAGATCTGGTTAGCCGTTCACTCCCTACTGGCGTTTCAGGATCAACAGGCGCGTGAAGCTTCGCCGGCCGACATTGATATCGATGCTGAAGTCTCGGACCGGTTGGAGCGAGAAGAGCGCTGTCGCATCGCAACGATGTCAGCGCTGATCGCGAGCCGTGAGATGAAGAGCGAAGCGGTGACGGCAGCCGTCGGCGAAGAATGACGCGCAGCAGGCCGATCGTTTCAAGCGCCACCGGTGCTCGTTGCGAGTTGTGCCGGCGGCTGACCGAGCATCTGGCGAAGACGGAGTGTTGTGGGCGGATGGTGTGCGCGGCCGTGTTGTCGAACGGGCCGGTAGTCTCGAAGTCGAGCTGCCTGGTAAAGCACAGCCGGTTCACGCTGTGCGCGGCGCACCACACCGAGGAGCATGGAGGCGACTGGAAATCGTGCGAGGTCTGCCCGAAGACGTGGCCGCTTGAGATGTACGTCTGGTACGGAACGAACAAGTGGAACTTCGAGAAGCTCGAGAATCCGCCCTCGTATGAGCCCACGCATTGCGGGGCCTGTGGTCGGGTGATCGTGCTCAGCAAGGATGGATACTCGGTGAATCCGGACGGCAGCCATCGTTGCATGGACTGCTGGGAGCACTGAGACCGCTCTCTTTGAAGTTGAGCTGTAAGCGACAACGGATGATCAATGGCGGAGCCGCTTCTTGAGCAGCGTTACGGCTTCACGCGCGGTTCGAGTGGTTCCTCACGCGCGGCGGCGCCGCTCGATCTGACTCTCGATCGAGCGCTGTGCGAGGACACCATCGATGAGGAGGATGATGGCCTCGCGATCGTGACGTGACAGCTTCTCGGCTTCGACGAAACGCTCGTAAAGGCGAAGATCGGAGAGTTGCGGTCCGATCGCGGCCGCGCTTCCTTCGTCACGATCGAGCAGCAGGCGATCGGCGGAAACGCGCAGCGCCTCGGCAAGGGCGACAGCGGTTTCGAGAGCAGGGAGAACCTGGCCACGCTCGTAACGCGAGATCTGCATGACGCTCGCGCCGATCATGTCGGCCAGTTGCTGTTGAGAAAGCCCGCGTTCTTCACGCGCTTTCCGAAGGCGACCACCAAACCCTTTCGTTAGCCTGCCCACGCTGCGAGATCTCCGCTTGTCCATTGGCCGGAGTATAGGAACGGGTCTGAGTGAAGCCGGCCTGCTGGGACGTTGCCTTGACAGGCTAAGTAGTAAAAGGCTAAATAGTCAATAGCCTGATAACGCAATACGCGAAATAGCTCTTGACACGTTTTCGCGAGGAGGCCGGAAATGGCGCATTCACTCCGATCCCCACGACCTCTCACCATCACGCAGCGCGTGGAGACATCGCTCGACACCTGGCACGGTGGCCGGCGCTTGCCGGTCGTTCGTCTGCGAGGCGAGTGGCTCGAGGAGAACGGCTTCGTTGCTGGCACGCGCGTCGTTGTCTCCGTCGAGCGCGGTCGCATCACCGTGACGCTCGCTGGCGAGGTGCGCTAATGGCGCGCTTCACCGATGAGCAGCTCGATCGTGTCAAGCGCGAGGTGAGCATCGCGGATCTCGTGCGCCGGCGCGGCGTCGAGCTGCGCGGTCACGGCGAGAATCTCATTGGCCTCTGTCCCTTCCATGACGATCACGATCCCTCGCTCGTCGTCACTCCCTCGAAGAATCTCTGGAACTGTCTCGGTGCATGCCAGCGCGGCGGCGATGTGATCCGGTGGGTCGAAGTCTCCGAGCGCGTCTCGTTCCGTCGTGCGGTCGAGCTGCTCATCGGCGGATACGAGCCGTCATCACAGCCGCAGCGTTGGGCTAGGAAAGCCGACGCGCGTTGTCCGATCAATGAAGAGATGAGCGACGGCGAGATGCTCGCGAGTGTCGTCGGTTACTACAACCACGTTCTGCATGCGAGTGACGATGCGAAGGAGTATCTCGAGCGTCGTGCGGTGCTGAGCGATGAAGCGATCGAGCGCTTTCAGATCGGCTTCGCTGATCGATCGCTCGGCACGCTGCTCCCTTCGCCGGAGCTCCGATCGGGCAAAGAGCTGCGCGCGCGTCTCGCGAAGCTCGGTATCTATCGCGAAGAGACGGGACGTGAGCACTTCAACGGTGCACTCGTCTTCCCAATCTTCGATGCGAGTGGGGAAGTCGTCGAGATCTATGGGCGCAAGATCCGTGACGACATCCGCCACAAGCACGGCTCGCATCTTTATCTGCCAGGGCCGCATCGCGGCATCTGGAATCGTGAAGCGCTCACCGAATCGAAGGATCTCATCCTCTGCGAATCGATCATCGATGCCCTGACGTTCTGGGTTCACGGCTTCCGCAACGTAACGTGCGCGTACGGTGTGAACGGTCTCACCGACGAGCTGCAGCAGGCGATCAAGGCGTGTGCGATCGAGCGCGTGCTGATTGCCTACGATCGCGACGAAGCAGGCGACAAGGCGGCCGAGGTCCTCGCGCTCTCACTCGCGCGCGAAGGGGTTGGAGCGCTCCGCGTCGTGTTCCCGCGATTGATGGACGCGAACGATTACGCGCGCAAAGTTGCGCCGGCCAGGCAATCACTCTCGCTTCTGCTAAAAGCTGCGGAGTGGATGGGTGGGCCGAAACACCGCGGCGTGATCGGGCCGATGCCATCGGCACTTCTGGTGCGTGACAATCAGAAGGCACCGCCCGCTCCGGTCGTCGAGCCGGTTAACGTGGGTCCACTTTCTTCTTTAGCTGCCGTAGCTGTTCCCGAGCCCAACCAGCCGTTGCAGCAGCTCCTCGCGCCGGCCGCGCCAGATCGTTCGCTGTCCGTCTCTGATTACTCGACGATCGATCTCTCGTTCGGCGATCGACGCTATCGCGTGCGTGGTCTCGACAAGAACATAACGCTCAATCAAATGAAGGTCGTGCTACGCGTGGCGCGCGGGGAACTCTTCTTCCTCGACACGCTTGATCTCATCGCTGCGCGTCAGCGTGCCGCGTTTGTGAAACAAGCGGCCATCGATCTCGGAGTGAAGGAAGAGGTCATCAAGCACGACATTGCGTCCATCTATCGCCAGCTCGAGCAGACACAAGAACAGATGATCCGGAAATCGCTCGAACCGAAAGCGGCGCGGCCATCGATGTCAGAAGAAGATCTCGAAGCAGCGATGGCGCTCTGTCGCGATCCGCAGATGTTCGATCGACTGCTCGCCGACTACGAACGCTGCGGCGTCGTCGGTGAGCGGGTGAATAAGCTCGTCGCGTTCCTTGGCGCTGTGTCGCGTCTGCTCGATGATCCAATCGCGATCATCATTCAATCATCGAGTGCCGCCGGCAAAACAAAGCTAATGGATGCTGTGCTCGATCTCGTCCCCGAAGAAGAGCGAGAACGGTACTCAGCGATGACCGGTCAATCGCTCTTCTACTTCGAAGGAAAGAGTCTCAAACACAAGATCTTGGCCATCAGTGAAGAAGAAGGAGCTACGCGCGCGTCCTACGCTCTGAAGCTTTTGCAGAGCGAAGGCGAGCTAACGATCGCATCGACCGGCAAGAATCCGACGAGCGGCCGGCTGGAGACGCAGGAGTATCACGTCGAAGGGCCGGTGATGATCTTCCTCACTACGACGGCCGTCGAGATCGATGAAGAGCTGCGCAATCGCTGCATCGTGCTCACCGTCGACGAGGACCGCGAGCAGACGCGTGCGATCCACGAGCTGCAGCGCCGAGGCGAAACGCTCGAAGGCCTCATTGCGCGTGAAGAGCGCGTGTCCGTTCTGAAGCTGTGGCGCAACGCGCAGCGGCTGCTTCGTCCGATCCGCGTCGTCAATCCCTTTGCCAGTCGTCTTCGCTTCCCCGATGGCTCGACGCGCATGCGGCGCGATCACACGAAGTACCTCGCGCTCATTCGCTCGATCGCGCTGGCGAAGCAGCATCAGCGCGAGCGGAAGACGTATCCGCATCCATCAGGCCCAATCGAATACATCGAAGTGACGATGGATGACATCGCCCTGGCCAACGATCTTGCTCACGAAGTGCTCGGCCGCTCGCTCGACGAGCTGGCACCGCAGACGCGCCGTCTGCTCGAGGTCCTCGATCGCAACGTAACGCGTGAGTGCGCGAGGCGATCGATGGCGCATTGTGATTACCGCTTCACGCAGCGCGAGGTACGCGAGTGGAGCGCATGGCCTGACTATCAAGTGAAGCTCCATCTGCGCCGGCTGGTCGAGCTCGAGTACGCCCTCATTCATCGTGGAGGCCGTGGACAGAGCTGGGTCTATGAGCTTCTCTACGATGGCAAGGGACGGAACGGAAAGCCGTTCCTCATGGGTCTCATTGACGTCGAAGCCTTGAATCGTGAAGAGAAGTGGGACAGTTCAAAACCAGAGTGGGACAGTCAAAAAGGGGAGTGGGACAGTTCTGGGACAGCCCAGGGACATATGAGGGACGGCCGGGGACAGCAGGCCGCAATCAGCGAAACGCCCAGTGTTCATGCGGGTTCTGTGAAAGTCGTCTACAAAAAACTGAAAAACACGCACAGGAGCGGCAACGGCAAAGACGCGTCGTACTCGACAACGCCGAGAGGCGAGGTGTGACATGCCCGACGGCCGCCATCAGCGAAAGAAGCTCATCGAGACGATCGTCTCCGTCGAGCCAGGAACGCTAGGTTTTCATCTTCGTCAGTACCTGCGCAGTCTCGAAACGCGCAACTACGCGAAGGACACGGTGCGTTGTCGCGAATCGCATCTGCGTTACTTCATCCTCTGGTGCGATGAGCGAGGCATCTCGCGGCCGGAAGATGTGAGCGTGGCCATCCTCGAGCGCTATCAACGTCATCTCTACTACTACCGCACGGCCGCGGCGAAGCCGCTCTCGTTTGGATCACAGGCGGATCGTCTTCGCGAGATCCGGCGCTTCTATCTCTGGATGATGAAGAGTCGCGTCATCGATGCGAATCCCGCCGACGCACTCGATCTGCCTCGCAAGGAGTATCGACTTCCGAAAGCGGTCTTGACAGCCGACGAAGTTGAGACCGTGCTCGCCACGTGCGACCTGAAATCACCGATGGGCATTCGCGATCGAGCAGCGCTCGAGCTGCTCTACTCAACTGGGATCCGCCGCTTTGAGTTGTGCAACTTGAAAGTGTGGGACATCGATCTCGAAGGCGGAACGATGATGGTGAGGCAGGGAAAGGGAAAGAAGGATCGTCATCTTCCACTCGGTGAACGCGCGACGTTGTGGCTGCAGAAGTATCTCGATGAAGTGCGGCCACTGTTCGCGATGGAGCCCGACAACGGCTTTCTCTTTCTCACGCGCTATCGCGAGCCGTTCTCGCCGGAGCGGATCTCGGAGATGGTGCGTGAGGTCGTCACGGCGTCAGGCATCAGTAAGCCGGCATCGGCGCATCTCTTCCGCCACACGATGGCGACGTTGATGCTCGAAGGCGGTGCCGACATCCGATACGTGCAGGCGATGCTCGGTCACGCAAATCTGTCGACGACTGAGATCTACACGCGTGTTGCGATCCGCAAACTCAAAGAGGTGCATGCGTTCTCGCATCCAGGAGCGAAGCTCGAACGTCCCAAGACATCGGAGCAGATCGAAGAAGAGACAGAGCATCGACTCGAACAGGAGAAGCTGCTTTCTCTCTTAGCTGCCGAAGCTGCTGAAGAATCGAAATCGTGATGAAGAGTTATGAGCGCGGCCGTCGCGGCGTGATTACTAACCGGGATCTACCCGGGGAATGGGCTGCTCTTTGTCCCGCGGCGGCCGTGCTCACCAATCTACTCTTCGTAGCCGCGCAAGGCACGCCGCTTGCCATTACGGCGAGACTCGCGACTGCAAGCGCCGCGCGGGCAAGCGTCGCGCCTTGCTGACATCCTGCCGAGTGGTACGAGGCAAGATCGACGCCCGTCACGCGGCGTGCAGCAGCGGGTGCAACGACTGGTTAACTTCGGGCAAGCACGCCGCGCGCCGGGCTGACATCCTGCCGAGTGGGAAAGAGTGCAAGTGGCTCGCACGTCACGGCGCTTGCACTCGCCGCTAAAGGGAATGCGATCGTGCTGCGGGCAAGCGCCGCGCCGCGCTTGGGTCGTCCCGAGCGTCACGTTCCACCGCACTCCCGTTCGACTGCACACGCATCGACCTTCTGCGCAGGCGCTCGTTGCTGCACGCTTCCCCCACGCCGAAGGGGGAGCCGTGGGAGGGGGCTGCGGACCAGAAGCCGATAAGGCGCCTTATCCGGCTTCTGGCTCTTCGCCCCCTCCCACGTCTCCCCCTTCGGCTGCCCGCCCCGTGAACTGCACTGCCGCTTATTCATCTGCGCGGCCGTTCATCGCATTGCGGTCCACCCGCCCGCGCGCCATTGCATCCTCGCCGGCTGGCGCCGTCTCCGGTGCAGAACCAGGGGCGCACACCACTTCGCGGCGCCCGATACGCTCCAGTCGTGTGCGCCCCTGGTTCTCGCCGCTCCGCGGCGATGGCGCGCTCCCACCCCGCGGCTGCACGTGCATGTCTTCGTGGCTCGAGCGGCCGCTGTCACGCCGCGTGCAAACAGCGCACGCGTCGCGCCAGCGGCCTAACTGTTCGTTGCATCAGAGAAACGACGGAGGAAGAGAACGACGGGGGAGGGGACCGGGGCCGGCCGTTCGATCGAGAAGGAATAGCGTCGGGGAACGGCGTCGTCAAGGCATCCTCCCCAAAGTTTTTTCATCTCGCTGCCCGCCTGCAGCGCGAGATCTCAACACCTCCGCGCGCGAGATGAAAAAACTTCGGGTCCCCTCCTTGACGCCGCCGCTCCCCGACGCAAAGGACGGGCAGCTATCGAACGGCCGGCCCCCGCGCCGCGCCCGGCCCGCGCAGGTGGCACGACCCCGGGCGGCCGCAAAAGGGAACGACGAAGGAGAGAACCCGATGCGACTAAATGAAAAAGCTGAGCAGGCGATGACGACGTTCATCGATCGACTCCACGCGCAGAACGCGAGCGAGCACACGATCCGCGCTTACGAGCGCGGTGTGCGCTTCTTCCTCGCCTGGCTCACGATCGACGTCGTCGACGTCACGCCGGCGATCGTCATCGCCTGGCGCGAAGAGCTCGGCCGGTGGAACATCGCATCATCAACGCGCGTGCTTCGCTTCGCCGCAGTGAAGACGTTCTTTCGACTGATGCACGACGTCGGCGTGATCGATGTGGACCCGGCCATCGATGTCGAGTTACCGAAACGTGAACACACGTACGATGATCGTCCCGTGCTGAGTGAGAAAGAAGCCTCGCACGCGATCGATCGCATCGACACGAGCTCGCCGCTTGCGCTCCGCGATCGCGCGATCCTCGAGGTCCTCGTTGCGACCGGCATCCGCAACAGCGAGCTTCGTTCGCTCTCGATCGATGACGTAGATCTCGAAGATCACACGCTGCTCGTTCGCAACGGCAAAGGCCGCAAGGCGCGCATCCTTCCGCTCGGCCGCGCTGCCGCGACTCTCACGCGCTACATCGAGCACGCGCGCACTCGTCTCGCCGGCCGCGTGGCGATCGATGCGCTCTTCGTCTCGCGTGAACATCGCAAGCTCTCACGCAAAGCGCTCGTTCGCATCACGCGCACTCGCGCTGGCGTCGCTCCTCATCGTCTGCGCCACACGTGCGCAACGAACATGCTGCACAGCGGCGCGCAGCGCGAGAAGGTGCAAGCGCTTCTCGGTCATGCATCGTTCCAAACCACGAAGATCTACGTTCACTAACGCAGCTCTCGCGAGATCGCTGCGCGCTCGCCTTCGCTCGCTTGCTGGCGCACCGTCCGCACACGGCGAGCCGCATGCTGCGCATGTGGCTCGTTCTGCGCGCCGTGTGCGGCCGGCGCGCTCTGCGGTCGCTCTTTACTCGGCGTCGTCTTCCGCTCGTTCAGCCCGCCCGCTCGAAATCTACGTGGGGTAGAGTGGGTGACGGGGATGGAAAGATCCTCGAGCAGAGCACGACTCGCGCGACCGCGCGGGTCGTCGTTACTTGCGTTCGCGTGGCTTTAGTTTTTTCGCCTTCTCTTCGTACAAACGCCTTGTCTCTGCATCGCGAAGAAGCTTCAGAAAGAGCAGCTCGAACAAATCGCGAATCTCGTCGAAGCGCTCGCAACTCTCGACATCATCCAGATTATGAACTCCGTCGCTGAGCAGATCGTGCAGAGTTGCGAAAGCGTTTTGCTGGCCAGGAAAGAAACTCGCAGGAAGAATCGCATCGGCTGCTGATGCCTTCCTATCGAACGCCGTTGTACCGATCAACTCTCGCACGCGTTGCTGTTGGTCAGCGGTTGCTTTTTCAGAGACCTCTTGAAGCAACAGCTGTAGCAACGAATCCATCTCGTTCTCGATGACTCTTCGTGCGTAGACAACGGCACCGATGCCGCGGCCAATGCTTCGTTCCTCAAGCGCAGTCTGATACCAGACGGCACCAATCTCGCCGAGTGCCGTGAGCAACTCGGGGTCCATGTGCTGAAAAGCGCGTGGCTCACGCCCAATTAACATCACCGAAGCTGTCTTCGTGTCGACACTCTTCGCGTAGAGGACAAACGTCACAGAATTTTTTGGCGAATGGCGACATGAGAAGTTAAACATCTGGATCTGTTCGACCCATAGGTGCGAGCTGTATTGGGAGTCCCACTCCATGATCTTCATGCACGTCGGGTCGTTGCACCATAGACGGATCGTGCTCGGTACCGGCACGTAGTGTTTAATCGTCATCCCGTTGCGCTCCGCCGTCGTCGGACGTTGCACCGCTTGATACAGGGCGCCTGACTCGAGAATCTCTTTCACGCTGTCCATTGCCGTATGCAATCGCCCATTCTGCGATAGTTGCCGTAGAACTGCTTGACTTCACATAATCTCCGAGGGAGAGTCCGAGGCCTTCATGAGAGAGCGGCGGGCAGCGATCGACGAGAAACTCGGTCACGAGCTCGGTAACGCGCTGATGGCTGTGCTCACGCACGCCGAGCTGCTCGATCGCCGCTTCCCGGATGATCCGCAAGTGCATGATGCAGTCGACCGCATCAAAGCGGCAGTCGTCCGTTCACGCACGACCGTCGACGAAGTGAGGCGCGAGCTGCACGACGTCGCCGCACGGCTTTCGTTGCAACACGAGGAGAAACGCTGATGCAGTTCATCGTGACAAACGATCATCGCCTGCGCACCGTAGGCCTCGCCGAAGCTGGCTTCCATGAGCTCTCGATCCGCTTCGTTCCATCGCGCGAGGACGCAGCCCGCGATCTGCTCATGCGTCTCGCAGGCATCCAGGTCGCGGATGATGTCGCGATCGAAGCCGGCGAGGAGATCGTCGACGGTGGCCGCACGTTCCGCACGCGTCATGACGTCGACGGCACGCTCGAGATCGTCGATGCAACGCACTGACACGAGCGGCTTCCTCCTTAGCTGCTAACTGGTAGAGTTGGGCGGCGATGGCGGCTAAGAGAAAAGCTCTCTCTCTGATCCTTCTGGTGCTGGCGATCTTCGCCGCACCGGCGGCTGTCGCGCATGTGCGGCCTAACCAAGCGTTGCACCCATCGGCGATCGACTTCCGCTACGAGCTCCCGGAGCCGAGCGGGTCGGAGCCCTTCGCTGTCTTCACCGATCCGAAGCTTCATCTGTTCGACGACGTCGCCGGCGTCGGGCTCCCGCGGCCGTCGATCTCAACACGGCTCGAGCAGCGCATCGGCTCGATCGCGCTGGCCACAACGCACACTTCCACGCCCATCTTCACTCGCAGAGTTAGTGAAAAACTCGCGTCTGGGCTTCGCGACTCGCTCAATCGCGCCATCGTCAATCAGCTCAGCGATTTAAGGCCGAAAACGCAGTGGGGCGATGATTACG
>Ga0070741_10012878_pt1 | contig 14984 bp, 17 predicted proteins | sample Coa_R1_4_FD_66440 | JGI IMG/M metagenome (GOLD analysis project Ga0070741, IMG submission 66440) | Surface soil microbial communities from Centralia Pennsylvania, which are recovering from an underground coalmine fire - Coalmine... | ecosystem: Environmental > Terrestrial > Soil > Unclassified ...
CCGACGATCGACAAGCCCACCGGCGACATCCCCTTCGAGCTCGGAATCGAGGACCTCGTCGTCGGCGAGGGCGAGGAGGCGGTGGCGGGCAAGCGCGTCAGCGTCCACTACGTCGGCGTCGCCTTCCGGTCGGGCGAGGAGTTCGACGCCTCGTGGAACCGGGGCGAGCCGTTCGAGTTCAAGCTCGGCGCGGGCCGCGTGATCCCGGGCTGGGACGCCGGCGTCGCCGGGATGCGCGTCGGCGGCCGGCGCAGGCTCACGATCCCCTCGGCGATGGCGTACGGGGCGCGCGGCGCCGGCGGCGTGATCCAGCCGCACGAGCCGCTCGTCTTCGTCGTCGACCTGCTCGACGTCTCGTGACGCGCGCGGTCGCGCTGCACCACGTCAGCCTCCCCGTCCGCGACCTCGATGCGTCACGGCGCTTCTACACCGACGTGCTCGGCCTGCCGGAGATCGACCGTCCGCCGTTCGACTTCCCCGGTGCGTGGTTCGGCGTCGGCGACAGCCACGTGCATCTGATCGGCGAGCCGAAGGACCCGACCTTCCGCGAGGGGAAGAAGCTCGATCCCGGCGACATGCACTTCGCGATCCGCGTCGAGAGCTTCCGCGAGATGGTCGCGTTCCTCGAGTCGAAGGGCTTCCGCACGGACGTCGACCGGAGCGAGCAGAACGCGATGATCGTCGATCCACACGCAACGGCGGGCTTCCCGCAGATCTACATCTTCGATCCCGACCGCTTCGTCGTCGAGATCAACGCCGACGTGCTCGAATAGAGCGCGTGGCGACTGCGCGGGACGAGGGGTTCGCCTGGAAGGTGGCGCGGGCGTTCGCGCACCTCCTGACCGGCGCGCTCGGCGGCCCCGAACGCGCGCGGGTGATCCTGCTCCTCGCCGGGGTGCTCGCGCTGAGCAGCGCGGACGCGACGACGGTCGGCGCCGCCGCCGCGCCGCTCCGCAGCAGCCTGCACATCAGCAACACGGACATCGGCCTCCTCGTCTCGGTGACGTCGCTCGTCGCGGCGGTCGCGAGCCTGCCGTTCGGCGCGCTCGCCGACCGCGTCCGCCGAACGCGCGTCCTCGGGGCGACGATCACGCTCTGGGCAGTCGCGATGATCTGGAGCGCGACGGTCTCGACGTTCGGCGAGCTGCTCCTGAGCCGCGTCTTCCTCGGTGCGGTGACCGCGTCCGCAGGCCCGCTCGTCGCGTCGCTCGTCGGCGACTTCTTCCCGCCCGGCGAGCGGGCGCGGATCTACGGCTACGTGCTCGCGGGCGAGCTCGCCGGGGCGGGCTTCGGCTTCGGGGTGACGGGCGGCATCGCCGCGCTCTCGTGGCAGGCGGCGTTCGTCGTGCTCGCGCTGCCGGCGTTCGCGCTCGCCTGGCTCGTCTTCCGCCTGCCCGAGCCGAAGCGCGGCGCGTCCGGCTCGCTCGCGGCCGACTCGCCCCAGCGCGAAGGCCCGGACGCGCAGGAGCTCGCGCGCCGCCAGCGCATCGATCCGTCCGAGGGCGTCGTGCTCGAGGAAGACCCGCGTCGCATGAATCTCCTCGGTGCGACCCGCTACGTGCTCCGGATCCGGACGAACGTCATCCTCATCCTCGCGAGCGCGTGCGGCTACTACTTTCTCGCGGGCGTGCAGACGTTCGGCGTCGAGTTCATGTCGCGCCAGTACGGGATCGCGCAGGCGCTCGCCGGATTGCCGCTGCTCGTCGTGGGCGCCGGCGCGATCGTCGGCGTGCTCGCGGGCGGCGCCGTCGGCGACACCCTGCTCCGGCACGGGTATCTGAACTCGCGGATCCTCGTGAGCGCCGTCGCCGTGACTGCCGCTGCCATCCTCTTCGTGCCGCCGGTCTTCACGCGGAGCGCCCTGACCGCCGTCCCGTATCTCGCCGCCGCGGCGATGTTCCTTTCCGCGCAGAACCCGCCGATCGACGCGGCGCGTCTCGACATCGTCGTACCGCGTCTCTGGGGACGCGCGGAGGCCGTGCGAACGGTGCTGCGTGCGGCCGCCCAGGCGCTCGCGCCGCTCATCTTCGGCGCCGTCTCCGACCACGTGTTCGGCGGCGGCCGCGGCGGCCTGCAGTGGACGTTCCTCGTCATGCTGCTCCCGCTCGCAGGCAGCGCGGTGTTCCTCTTCCGGGGGCTCGCGACCTACCCGACCGACGTCGCCGCGGCGGCCGCGTCGAAGGCGTGAGCTACCAGACGTCGATCGTCGGCCAGCGGTCGTCCACGTCGATGCACGCCTGCAGGTAGAGCGCGATCCCGAGATCGCCCGTGAAGAGCGAGAAGCGCGCGCCGTCGACCTGCTCGAGCGCATGCATCGCGAACGCGCGGGCGCGCTCCAGCCAGCGTCGGTCACCCGTTCGCGCGTGCAGCTTCAGGAACGCCCAGCCGTTGCCGCCGGTGCCGTGGCAGATGCCGCCGCCCTTCCGCAGCGGACCCGCGTGCCAGACCAGCTCGCCTCCGGCGACGAGCAGCTCCGTCAGCGTCCCGCTTCCCGGCGCGAGCCCAGCGCACGACGTGATCACTCCCGGTGCGCCGTGGCACCACTGCACTCGGATCTGCTCGGGTCGCGGATCGCCGTGGAGCGGCGACCAGTTGACGCGGTCGCCGTCGCGGAGCGCCTGGTCGGCGAGCACCTCGACCGTGCGCCGCTCCAGCTCGGCGAGACGCTCCTCGCCGAGGAGGTCCGGGCGGCCGGCGAGCGCGCGCACGTTGCCGGCGAAGCCGTGGCCCGCGCCGAGGTACTGCACGACCTGCCCGTAGAGGTGCTGCATCCACACCGGTCCGTCCCAGCGCGACCAGAGCACGTCCGCGCTCTCGCGCCATGCCTCGTCGCAGCCGGGCGCGGACTCGGCCGCGAGCATCGTCCCGGGCGCGCCGAGCAGGTACTCGTTCGACTTGTTGGCCGCATTCGCGCGCACGACCTCGGGCAGCCGCGGCGACTCGAGGATGCGCAGAAAGCCGGACTCGCCGAGCGCCACGCCGGGGCCGTCGAGCTCCGGGCTCTCCGGCCACCGCGCGTACGCACGCTCGACCGCGGTACGCACGTCGGTCCGGCTCCCGAGCCGGCCGAGCGCCCACGCGACTCCGGCCGCACCGAGGTAGATGCCCGTGTAGGAGTCGGGCTCGTCGTCGCTTTCGCGGTCGTCCGGGTGCAAGGGCCAGAGCCCATCCGGCAGCACTGCGGCCTCGGTCGCCGCGACGATCTCGCCGATCGCTGCGCGTACGCGGCCCGCGTCCCAGGGATGGCGGCGCAGGGGCTCGTGCTCTTCGACGCGAAAGAGGACGGCCATCGTGCGTCTAGCATGATCCCGTGCGCGAGGTGACGCGTCGCGAGCTGCTCCGGGCAGGCGCGCTCCTCGCCGTCGGCGTGCCGTTCGCGCGAGTTGCGTTCGCGTGGGCAGGAACCGGCGAGAACCTGCAGCGGTTCGTGTCGCGGCCCGATCTGAAGCCGCCGAAGGTGACGGTGCTGCACGCCTCGCACGGATCGGCCCCCGGGTACGTCTTCACGGCGCCGTCGTCGGGCCCGGGTCAGAGCGGCGCGATGATCTTCGACGACTCCGGCGAGCTCGTCTGGTTCCACCCCGTTCTCGGCAAGGCGCTGACCGACTTCAAGGTTCAGACCTTCCGGGGCAAGCCGGTGCTGACGTGGTGGGAAGGCAAGGACGTCGACGGCGTCGGCGACGGCGAGTGGGTCGTGCTCGACACCTCGTACCGGCAGCTTGCGCGCTTCACGGCGGCACGCGGACTGCCCGGTGACCTGCACGAGTTCACGATCTCTCCGGAGAACACCGCCCTCGTGACGAGCAACGAGCTGCGTCCGTGGAACGGGCGCCGGGTGATCGGCGGCGTCGTGCAGGAGCTGACGCTGCCGGATGCGAGGCTCCTGTGGGAGTGGCGGAGCCTCGACCACGTCGCGGTCGAGGAGACCGAGATCAAGGCGCAGCCGGGGCCGCGCTTCGACTACTTCCACATCAACGCGATCGACGTCGCGCCCGACGGCAACCTGATCGTCTCGGCGCGCAACACGTGGACGGCGTACAAGATCCAGCGTCGCACCGGCCGCGTGCTCTGGCGGCTCGGCGGCAAGAAGAGCGACTTCGCCTTCGGCGCCGGCGCGCATTTCGAGTGGCAGCACGACGTGCGCGAGCATCCCGGCGGCCTCGTCAGCGTCTTCGACAACGCAGCCGCGCCGGCGGAGGAGCTGCAGTCGCGGGCGCTGCTGCTGCGGCTCGACGAGGCTCATCGTCGCGTGACGCTCGCCCACGCCTACGTGCATCGACCGCAGCGCGTGCTGTCCCACTTCTTCGGCAGCACGCAGCTGCTCGCCGATCGGCACGTCTTCGTCGGCTGGGGCGGCGCGCCGTACATGACGGAGTTCGGACCGGACGGCACCGTCGTCTTCGACGCCGCGCTGCCGCACGGCGGGCAGAGCTACCGCTCGTTCCGGTTTCCGTGGTCGGGGCTTCCGGCCGACCGCCCTGCGCTCGTGGTGCAGGCGGGCGCCGCGTATGCGAGCTGGAACGGCGCGACGGAGGTTGCGTCGTGGCAGCTGCTCGAGGACGGGCGGAAGACCCAGGTCGTCCCGCGTGCCGGCTTCGAGACGAAGCTCCTGCCCGGCTCGGCGACGAGAACCGTCGCGGTCGCCGCGCTCGACTCGGGAGGCGCGTCGCTCGGAACCTCGCCGACCGTCAGCGTCTAGCGCGCGCGCCGGGCGAACCGCTCGGCCTCGCGCCGAGAGGCGCAGCCCTGGATGTCGACGATCTTGTCGTCTCGCAGCCGGAGCACCTGGTAGCGCTCCGTGCGCGAGCCGTCCGGCCTGAGCCAGCTCGTCGAGGAGATGATCGTGTCAGCGTCGAGCCGCTCGATTTCGGGAGTGACGCTCAGCGGCTGCCCGGATCGCTTCTGCAGCTGGAACCGCAAGACCCCCCGGGCCTCGTCGGGCCCGTGTCAGCTCGGCGTCTGCTTCCACCAGAGCCGGCCGTGCGGGACGCCGCGCCACTCCGCGTCGTCGGCGATGAGCGCGACGAACGGCTCGGGATCCCCCGCCTCGAGGGCCTCGGCGGCCGCGTGGAGCTGCTCGATCAGGCGGTCTTCCATCGGCCGTCCAGTGGAAGGGATCGCATCGCCGAGAGCGTATCGCGACCGCGGCTAGCCCCAGGCGACGCGCAGCTCTGCGAGGCTGCGGAAGAGCGGCACCGGGCGCCAGTAGAGATCCTCGAGCGGCGTCACGAGCCGGAGTCCCGGCAGGCGGCGCAGGAGCGTCGTCAGCGCGACCTCGGCCTCGAGGCGGGCGAGCGGCGCGCCGAGACAGAAGTGGCTGCCTCGACCGAAGCCGAGGTGTCTGCCCTCGGGCGGCCGCGTGACGTCGAGCGTGTCGGCCGCCGGAAACCGTTCCCGGTCGCGGTTCGCCGCGCCGAGGACGACGACCACGGGCTCGCCCCGCTTCATCGTCTTGCCGCCGAGCGTCGTGTCGGTCGCGGCCCAGCGCGTCAGCGCCCGCTCGACCGGCCCGTCGTAGCGGATGAGCTCCTCGACCGCCTCGGGGACGAGCCCGGGATCCGCAGCGAGCCGTTCGAGCTCTGCGGGATGCGTGAGCAGTGCAAGCACCGCGTTCCCGAGCAGGCTGACGGTCGTCTCGTGGCCGGCGACGATCAGCAGGACGACCATGCTGTAGAGCTCCTGCTCGCTCAGCGTGTCGCCGCTCTCCTCCACCTGCAGGAGCGCGCTCGTCAAGTCGTCCCGCGGGTTCGCCCGGCGCTCGGCGAACATGTCGCGCAGATACGCCACGAACGCGTCGAGCAGAGCCGTGAAGCGCGCGACGTCCTCCGGCTCGAACGCGGGCGTGACGATCGACGACGACCATTCGCGGAAGCGATCGCGATCCGCCGCGGGGATCCCGAGGAGCTCCGCGATCACCGTGATCGGGAGCGGGAAGGCGAAGTCGTCGACGAGCTCCATCTCGCCGCGGTCCTCCACCGCGTCGAGCAGCTCGTCGGCGATCTCCTGAACACGCGGCCGCAGCGAGCCGATCATCCGAGGCGTGAACGCCTTCGAGACGAGCCGCCGCAGCCTGCGATGGTCGTCGCCGTCCTTGTTCAGCATGTGGTTCTCGACGAAGTCGAGCGACTCCGGCAGGCCGGCCCTGAACGCGGCCAGGTCCTGCTCGTCGACGGCGAGCGCCACGTCGCGCACGAACGTCTCGTCGTCCATCAGCACCGTGACCGCGTCGTCGTACCGGCTCACGAACCAGATCGGCGTCTCGTCGAGGCCGCCCTGGAGCAGCACCGGATCGTGCTCGCGCATCTCCGCGAACGTCTCGTACGTACGCGTGCGGAAGTCGTGGCTGTAGAGGTCGTACTTTCGCTCCACCAGCACCTTCTATCACCGACGGCAGCGAGTTACGATCGGTCCCTCGTGACCGCGCGCGTGGAGAGCACGGACGCCATGGCCGCCGCCTTCGACGCGTTCCGCCGCCGGGCCCCCACGTTCGACTCGACCGCCTCCCTCGACGAGCTGCGCCTGAGGGAGTACTCCCGGCTCGACGAGGGCGACCACATCTACCTCGACTACACGGGCGGCGGGCTCTACGCCGACTCCCAGCTGCGCGCGCACATGGATCTCCTGCGCGAGAACGTGTTCGGCAACCCGCACTCCGTCAACCCGACGTCGTCGGCGATGACGCGCCTCGTCGAGCGCGCGCGCGCGCGGGTGCTCGAGTACTTCAACGCCTCCCCCGACGAGTACACGGCGATCTTCACGCCGAACGCGACCGGCGCCCTGCGACTCGTCGGCGAGGCGTATCCGTTTCGCCCGGGCGATCGCTTCCTGCTCACGTTCGACAACCACAACTCGGTCAACGGCATCCGGGAGTTCGCGCGTGCGCGGGGCGCCGAGACGAGCTACGTCCCGAGCGTCGCGCCGGACCTGCGCGTCGACGAGAACGTCCTGCTCAAGTACCTCGACGAGATCGGCGGCTCGCACCACAACCTCTTCGCCTATCCGGCCCAGTCGAACTTCTCGGGCGTCCAGCATCCGCTCGAGTGGATCGAGGAGGCCCAGGCGCGCGACTGGCACGTGCTCGTCGACTGCGCCGCCTTCGTGCCGACGAACCGGCTCGACCTCTCTCGCTGGCACCCCGACTTCGTGCCGCTCTCGTTCTACAAGCTGTTCGGCTACCCGACCGGCGTCGGCTGCCTGCTCGCCCGGAACGACGCGCTCGCGCGGCTCGAGCGGCCGTGGTTCTCGGGCGGGACGATCGTCGCAGCGACGGTGCAGCGCGACTGGCACCGTCAGATCGAAGGCTTCGCGGCCTTCGAGGACGGAACCGTCAACTACCTCACCCTGCCGGCGATCGAGATCGGGCTGGATCACGTCGACAGCGCCGGCATTGACACGGTCCACGAGCGGGTCTCGTGCCTGGGCGCGTGGCTGCTCGACGAGCTCCAGACGCTCCGCCACTCCGACGGCCGGCCCGCGATCGAGATCTACGGCCCGCGCACCTGGACGGGGCGTGGCGCCACGATCGCGTTCAACTTCCTCCACCCGAGCGGACGCTGGGTCGACGAGCGCTTCGTCGACCGCGTCGCGGAGGCCCACAACGTCTCGGTGCGCACGGGCTGCTTCTGCAATCCGGGCTCCGGCGAGCTTGCCTTCTCGATCGCGAAGGAGACCCTGATCGGCGGCGAGTTCGAGACCGCACTCGTCCTCGACGACTACGTCGCGGCGATCGGGCTGCCGTCCGGAGGGGCCGTGCGCGTCTCGCTCGGGCTGCCGACGAACTTCGCGGACGTCTACCGCTTCGTCGAGTTCGCGCGGGCGCTGCTCGACGTCACCGAGGCGGACGTGCCGGACGACCTCCCGCCTCGCCTCGCCTGCTGACCCGGGCACGCGGCAGCGGCGTGGCGAGCCGTGCCTGGGGACGCTCGGCCTGCCGCAGCGCAGCGATCAGATCGCGCTGGACGGCGTCGACGAACGCATACGAGAGCGCCGTCGTGCCGTCGCAGAGCTCCGCGACCGCCGCTCGGTCGACGACGAGCATGAGCGTCCGCTCGCGCGTCGCCGCCGTCACGGGCGCCGGACCGTCGTCGAGCAGGCCGATGTAGCCGAAGGCATGACCGGGCCCGGCGAGCCGCACCCGGATCCGCCGCCCTCCGCGTTCGAGCACCTCCTCGACGGCGCCGTTCAAGGTCACGTAGGCGACATCGGCGCGGTCGCCCTCCCGGAGCAGGACCGTGCGGGCGGGTCCGAGACGGTCACGGCGGCGCCGAGGAGATCGGGGAGCTGGAGCGGCGCGAATGCGTGGAAGAACGGCAGGCGCAGGAGATACCGCTCGTCCGGAGCCGGCGCGGGCGCGAGGTTCGGTGCTGCCGGGGGGCGGCCGTCGAGCTCGGTTGCGTCGGCGAGGGACGCGGCCAGTGCGTCGAGACGCTCGCGCAGCCGCCCGCACACGATCGCCGTCAGACGGCGCTTGATCGCGAACGCGGTCGGATCGAGCCGAGAGAGGCGAGCGAGCAGGTCGGCGCGACCGAAGAAGAGCGCCGAGACCGGCTCGAGCGCCCGCACCGTTGCCGCACGCACGCCGCCGTCGACGAGCGCCAGCTCGCCGACCGTCTGCCCGGCGCGAAGCACCGCCAGCTCCGCCTCGCGGCCCCCCGGCAGCCGGGCGAAGACGCCGACCGAACCGGAGCCGATCACGAACAGGCCGTCCGCCTCCTGGCCCTGGCGGAAGAGGGTCTCGTCCGCCGCGAACGCCCGCCGCTGGAAGATCTGTCCGAGCTCTCCCAGCTGCGCGTCGGGTATCCCGGCGAAGAGCGGGACGGCGTCGAGGTCAGAGCTCAAGATCGGCGATGTCGGCGGTGAGCGCGTCGCCGTCGAGCGACGCCGTGAGGATCGAGTACTCGGGCGCCTCGAGCCAGGTCGACGTATCGGCCGTCAGCGGCTCGGACGCGATCAGCAGCGAGCTCGGCGACCCTGCTCCTGCCATGACCCATTCGCCGTCACGCTCGACGTAGTCGCTGCCGAGCGTGTACCAGAGGCTCACGTACGGCAGATCCGTCTCGAGCAGCTGGTCGTCGTCCGGATACCAGCCGTAGTCGAAGCTGAAGCGAGTCGCGACGAGGCAGCGTCCCGTGCTGATGAAGAGATTGGCGGGCGACGACGTGTCGATGCCGTTGCGCTCGCGGACGTCGCGGATCACGGACAGCGTCCTCGTCGTCGCGTCGGCAAGCTCCGCGACCTCCGGCTGGCCGAACGGATCGTCGAGCTGCGAGAGCAGGAGCACGTAGATCCATTCGGAGTCGGTCGTCCCCTCCACGCGCCGAGCGAGGTCGGGACGCACGTGTTCGACGAGGTCGTACTTCATGCGCGCGAACTCGCGCAGATGCCCGTTGTGCGCGAGCGTCACCTGTGCGTCGTGGTAACGGAACGGGTGGAGGTTCTGCTGCGAGATCACCTCGTCGCCGCTGTAGGTGACGCCCCGCACGTGGGCGAGCAGACACGACGGCGCGATCTTGTCGGCGAGGCTGCGCAAGTTGCGGTCGAAGACCGGCAGCGTCGTCACCCTGTAGGTGAACGGCTCGTCGGGTGCGATCGAGTCCGGATCCCAGGCAGCCATGCCGAAGCCCGCGAGGTTGAGATAGGTGGCCATCATGCGCGGGCTGTAGGCCTGTCGCACGAGCGAGCTGTCGGTCGCGTAGAGGATCGACGCGAGCGGGATCGGCCGTCCGAGGTATGCGACGACGCGACACACGCGGCGATTGTCTCACGCAAATCCGCGTCCCAACAGCGCGCAGCCAGGCGATAGAGTCCGAAGCCGCCGCAGTGACGACTCTCTGGACACCCCGCCGCCTACGAAGGCTCGCGGTCGCAACCGCTCTTGCCGGCCTGACCGCGCTGCTCGTCGCGGGGCCCGCGGCTGCGGCGACGGTCACGCTCGCTCCGGCGTCGCAGACGGCGGTGATCGGCCACTCGGTGACGCTGACCGCGACGTTGAGCGGCACCTCCACGGTGAACGGCGAGCCGATCAGGTTCACGATCACGAGCGGGCCGAACACGGGCCAGACATCCACCGCGAACGCCGATGCCAACGGTCAGGCGACGTTCACGTACACGAGCTCGGCGACCGGCACCGACCACATCACGGCCACGGCCTTGCGTCTACAGACGACGTCGAACGACGCGACGGTCACCTGGACGCCGCCGGCGCCGCCGAAGACCGACGTGGCTCTGACGCTGACGTCCGTGCCGCCGTTCGCGCGGGTCGGCAGGAACGCGACCTGGACGGCGTCGATGACGAACGCCGGCCCGGACACGGCGACCGGCGTGCTCTTCCAGGCGACCGGCCCGTCGGGCGCGACGCTCGTCTCGGCGACCGCCTCGCGCGGCAACGGCTGCACCGGCTCGACCTGCGCGATCGGCACGCTCCCGGCCGGGACGTCGGCCACCGTGACGCTCGTCTACACGCTCGGCCAGGCGGGATCGCTCACGTTCTCCGCAACGGTCCAGAGCGACTTCGACACGAACCTCGCGAACAACTCGGCGAGCGCGACGACGCCGGTCCTGCAGCCCGGCCAGCCGCCGCCGCCGCCGGCGCCTCCGTCGCAGCCCGGCACGTTCAACGCGATCCCGACGGGAACCGTGCTGGTGAACGGCTCCGTCGAGCCGGCGGATCAGCTCTTCGTCCTCAACTCGGGCGACACGGTCGACGTGACCAACGGGATCATCACGTTCACGACGTCGGACGGGACCACCGGCAACTTCTCCGCCACGCGGCCGACGTCGCGACGGAGCGTCTCGACGGCGAAGGACACCCTGCCCGCGGTGTTCACGATCGCCCAGCCCGCAGCGGGCGGCGCCCCGACGCTGACGCTCGCCGGCGGCGACTTCTCCGCGTGCAACTCGCCGCGCGCCACGAGCGCGAAGACGAAGCCGATCCGGGCGCTCTGGGGGAGCGCGAAGGGCAGCTTCACGACGAAGGGCCGCTATGCGGCGGCAACCGTGCGCGGCACGATCTGGCTCGTCGAGGACCGCTGCGACGGAACGCTGACGCAGGTCGTGCAGGGCGTCGTCGCCGTCTTCGACTCGACGCGAAACAAGACGGTGACCGTCAACGCGGGCGGCAGCTACCTCGCCGCGCCGCGGCCGGCGTTGAAGCTGCCGGCGCAGACCCCGGCCAGGGTGAAGCTGCGCGGGCTCCTCTACGGCGGCCGCATCTACAGGACGAAGGCCGCGTTCACGGCACGGCTGAAGGCGATCGGCTACACCTGGGCCGAGTTCGCGAAGAAATACCCGAAGGTCGCGGCGGCGCTCGCGCATCGCCGCTAGCGCCTCTCCTCCTAGCGGGCGAGGGGAAGCAGGCGGGTGCCGGTGGCCTTGAAGGTCGCCACCGCCCGGCCGCCGCGCGCGAGGTCGAGCCGGTCGGCCGAGGCGGCTGTGACCTCGGCCGTGATCGGCCCGATGCGGACGCGGACGCGGCTGCCGACGTGGACGACCGAGCGGACGTCGCCGCGGACGACGTTGAGCGCCGAGTCGTCGGCCCGGTGGTCCCGGCCGACGGTGATCTCCCAGGGGTAGACGACGACGCCGACGTCGCCCGACGCGCGGTCGGTGGAGTAGATCCGCTCTCCGCTCTCGAGGCGGACGAGCGTGAGCTCGTCGCTCTGCGGCTCGGCGACGCCGTGCAGCAGGTTGGCGCCGGTGAACGAGGCGACGAATGTGTCGGCCGGGTTGGCGACGAGCTCGTGCGGCGCTGCGAGCTGGCGGAGCTTGCCGTCGACGACCACCCCGACTTCGTCGGCGAGCGCGGCTGCGTCGTCGTAGTCGTGGGTGACGAGGATCGTCGGCAGCGCGAACTCGTGCAGCAGCTCCTGCAGCTCGACGCGCACCGCCGCCTTCGTGTGGGTGTCGAGCGACGAGAGCGGCTCGTCGAGCAGGAGGACGCCCGGATCGCGGGCGAGGGCGCGGGCGAGGGCGACGCGCTGGCGCTCGCCTCCCGAGAGCCGGCCGGGGTCGGCGTCGGCGAGATGGGAGATCCGGAATCGCTCGAGATACTCGTCGACGCGAGCGGCGCCGCCGTAGGCGACGTTGCGACGGACGGTCATGTGCGGGAAGAGCGCGTACTCCTGGAAGACGAGCCCGACGCTGCGGCGGTCCGGGCTGAGGAACACGCCGCGGTCGGCGTCGAACCAGACGTCTTCCCCGAGCGCGACCCGCCCCGCGTGCGGCCGGGCGAGTCCTGCGACCGCTCGGAGCACGGACGACTTGCCTGCGCCGGAGGGGCCGACGAGCGCGACCGTCCGCGCGGTGCGCAGGCCTAGCTCGAGCTCAAACGTGCGAAGAGCGAGGGTGAAGTGCGCTGCGAGCTCGGCCACAGGGCGGTCAGCTTGAGGGACAGGAGAATGGCGGCGGTGACGATCACGAGAAGCGCGCTGATCGTGACGGCGACGTCGAAGTTGCTGTCGAACTCGGCGTAGATCGCGAGCGGCAGCGTCTGGGTGACTCCCTGGAAGCTGCCGGCGAACATGATCGTGGCGCCGAACTCGCCGAGGCCGCGCGCGAGCGAGAGCGCGGCGCCGGCGGCCAGGCCGCTGCGCGCGAGGGGCAGGACGACCCGGAAGAAGGTGCGCTCGGGACCGGCGCCGAGCGTGCGCGACGCGGCGACGAGGTTGGCGTCGACGGCCTCGAAGGACGCGATCGCCTGGCGCACGTAGAGCGGGCTGGCGACGAAGGCGACCGCGAGGACGACGGCCGCCTGGTTGAAGGCGACGTCGATGCCGAGTGCGCCGAAGGTCGAGCCGAGCAGCCCGACGCGTCCGAAGGCGACGAGCAGCCCGACGCCCGCAACCGCCGGCGGCAGCACGAGCGGCAGCTCCACGAGCGTGATCGCGAGCGCGCGCCCGGGAAAGCGACGTCGCGCGATCAGGTACGCGGTCGGCGTCCCGAAGAGGAGGATCGCCGCCTGTGCGACAGCGCTCGTCTTCGCGCTGACGACGAGCGCGTCCGTCACCACCGGGTTCGAAAGCTGATGCACGAGCGCGCCGAGCGACTGGTGCGTGAAGAGCGCGACGATCGGCAGCAGCAGGAAGGCGAACGCGAGCGCCGCCGTTGCGAAGACGGCGACGGCGGTGAGCGCCCGCCGCACTCCGCTACGCCTTCTTCTTCGTCGGGCGCTTGATCTTCGCCGGCCGCTGCTCGGCCGGCTTGACGAGCGGCAGGAAGCCGAACCTGAGCAGCCGCGCCTGGCCGGCCTTGCTCAGCACCTTCTTGACGAACGCCTGGGCCGCGGCCTGGTTCGGGCTCTTCGTCACGACCGCCATCGCGTAGGTGATCTTCGGCTGCGCCCACGCCGGCATGGCGATCACCTTCACCTGGCCGGGCACCGTCTTGGCATCCGTCGAGTACACGAAGCCCGCGTCGGCCTGGCCGAGCGCGACCTTGGCGAGCACCTCGCGGACATCCGTCTCCTGGCTGACGAAGTTCGGCGTCACCTTCGCGGTGAGAGCCATGTTCTTGAGGATCTGGAGCGTGTAGCTGCCGACCGGCACCGCGGGGTTGGCGACGTCGATCTTCACGCCGGGCTTCGCGAGGTCGTAGACGGTGTGGATCCCGGCCGGGTTCGACCTCGGCACGACGATCACGAGCGTGTTGCGTGTGAAGTCGACCGGCTTCTCGACGAGCCCCTTGGCGAAGAGCTGCGCCGGAATCGTCGTGTTCGCCGACGCGAAGACGTCGGCGGGCGCGCCGTTCGTGATCTGCGTCGCGAGCGCGTTCGAGCCGCCGAACGAGTACTTCTGCGAGCCGTCGATCGCCGGGAAGACGTCGGTCAGCGAGGCCGCTGCGAAGACGGTGATCTGCGCCTGGGCTCGTGCGTGCGCCCGAAACTGCGCCGAGGCTCCGGCCGCCGGCAGGGCGACCGCGCCGGCAACGACGAAGAAACGGACGAGCCTCGAGCGCACGCGAGCCCCTTTCCCTCAGGTCTGGATCATCACGGAGGTCGACTTGACCACGGCGGTCGCCGGCGAGCCCTGCTTCAGCCCGAGCTCCTCGACGGCGTCGCGCGTGACGAGGGCGACGAGCCGCACGGGCTCGGTCACGAGCAGCTCGACCTGCGCCATGAGGCCGTCGACCTTGACCGCGCTGACGGTGCCGTGGAAACGGTTGCGCGCGCTCAGCCGCTCGCCGTCGCCGCCGCGGAGGCGCTCGATCTCGGACGCCGCGACGATGCGCTTGTTGCCGGCGTCGCGGCTCGTCTTGATGCGGCCCTCCCGGTCCCAGCGCCGCAGCGTGTCGAGGCTGATCCCGAGCGCCTGGGCCGCGTCGCCTGCCGTGTAGAACTCGCGCGGCATCGACTCAGCTCGTGTACGCCGCCAACGCCTCGGTGACGGCGTCGATCGTCAGGGGCGCCGGCATCGCCGTGGTGAAGCCCGAGCGGCCGAGCAGCTGCGAGAAGACGGTCAGGTGCTGAGCCTGGTTCGCGGCGATCTGCGAGATCGGCTGCACGAGCGCAGCGGTCTGCACGCCTGCGACGGCGCCGAGGCACGCGCCGAGGAACAGGGTCTCGAGCGTCACGGCGAGCTTCGTCACCGCGCCCACCGTCGCGAAGGAGCGCTTCGGGTAGGTGAAGTCGATGTCGTCGGCGGTGGCCGGCGTCTGGCCCGCGTCGGCGAAGATCGCCGACAGCGCTCTGTAGTGGCTGCCTTCGTTCGCGAGCGCGAGCTTCAGCTCCTTCGCCGGCCGCCCCCGGTACGGCTGCGCCGCGACGGCGTTCGTGTAGAAGTCGGCCCCGAGCAGCTCGGCCGAGATCAGCAGGCGCAGATAGGCGAGGTCCCCGTCGGGCAGCGTGTCCGGCGGTGTGTCCGCCCGTGCCGTGCCGGCGACGAGCCCGAGCACGGAGCCCGCGGCGAGCGCGGCCACTCCCCCTCTGGCTCCCCTGGCGAGGAGCTCCGCCCTGCTGAGCTCGTCGGTCACGGTCATCGACATTCCTCTGC
>Ga0070741_10012879_pt1 | contig 14982 bp, 18 predicted proteins | sample Coa_R1_4_FD_66440 | JGI IMG/M metagenome (GOLD analysis project Ga0070741, IMG submission 66440) | Surface soil microbial communities from Centralia Pennsylvania, which are recovering from an underground coalmine fire - Coalmine... | ecosystem: Environmental > Terrestrial > Soil > Unclassified ...
TGCAGTTGGTGGAAGCCGACCAATCCACGGTCGGCGGAAAAATCACCGAGCTGAGTAAGCTGGGCGGTCTCTTTAGTTCCCTCCAAACATCTCTCCAAAACATCGGTTCCGGAACCGGAACGAACGCCATTCAAGCGACCACCAGCGATTCGTCAGTAGCGAGCGCAACCGTAACCGGCAGCGCTCTTCCCGGGACTTACACGGTGCAGGTGTTGACAGCCGGCACGTATTCGAGCGCGATCAGCAATTCGGCAACGGCGGTATCGGACCCCACTACGCAGAACATCAGCTCGAGCGGCGCTTTTACCCTGACCGTGGGCACGTCGACGTACAACATTTCGGCGACGAATCTGAATGCGCTGGCGACGGCGATCAATTCGAGCGGCGCGCCGGTGCAGGCGGTGGTGATTAATATCGGCAGCCCGTCGGCGCCGAACTATCAGCTCAGCCTGCAGAGCACCAACTACGGAAACATTGCGCTGCAATTGAACGACGGGACGAACAACCTGCTGACGGCCCAGAACACCGGAACAAACGCCAGTTACACGGTGAACGGGCAACCGCCGGCAGGCATCAGCACGAACGTTCCGACGGTAACGATCGCGCCAGGGTTGAACGCGACGCTGGGAGCGCAGGGTACGACCAGCATCACCGTTGCGTCCAGCCTGAACTCGGTATCGAGCGAAATTTCGTCCTTCGTGAGCGCCTACAATGCGGCCTTCAGCGAAGTAGAAAAGAATTTTGGGCAGAACGCTTTGGTGCTTTCGGGAGACGGCAGCGTGCTCGAAATGCAACAGGCGCTGACGCAAATGGTCACCTACCGGGGCGGAAGCGGTTCGATTACTTCGCTGGCGCAGCTTGGAGTGCAATTTACGCAGCAGGGGACGCTGACATTCGATTCTTCGGCGTTTGCCGGCTTGAGCCAGTCACAGATCAGCGATGCGCTCAGTTTCTTGGGCGATCCCAACACGGGCGGGTTTCTGCAGTACGCCAGCAACGTTCTAAATGGCGTCGCGGATCCTGTAAGCGGCGCGATTGCGACGGAGACGCAGGCGCTGCAAAACGAAAACACGCAGGACCAGAGGCAGATCACGAACGATCAGGCGCAGCTTACCTTGCTGCAGACAAACCTGCAAAACCAGATGGCGGAGGCGAACGCGCTGATCACGACGCTCCAAAACCAGACCAATTTCCTGCAGGGCCTGTTCCAGGCGAATACGAGCAATAATCCTAATGCGCGCAATGGTTAATCACTCAGGGTTCGAAAATCCGGCGTTGGATCGATTGGCGTGCGAGCTGCGCGCGGCCGTGCTGGGAAGCGATCACGCCAAGGCCACGCTGCTGACGGTGGAGTTCGGCGCAGCAATGCGCGGGCATTGGACGAACCTCTCTCGCGAGGAGCGCGAGGCATCGCAACTGCCGAAAATTTCCTTTGAACTTCTTTCGTGGGTCCGCGAAATGACGCTCATGCAGCACGAGATGGCGGCCCAGCATCTAGCAATGGTGCGAGACGCCGGGCGGGCGGTGGCGGCGCGGGCGACGTATCTGGAGACGGCGGCATTGGATCAAGTGCGCTGAAGTACGTGAGTGAGTCTGGCCGCAGATAGCCTTAGCGCGGGGGCCGAATCTGGCCGCAGATTAACGCAGATGAACGCAGATTGCGCTGATTAGGTGCAGATCAACGCGGATAGCGCATTGATCCATCGCGACCGCGGCCGTCGAAATCTCAACGCTCGAGCGTCGTAGTTCCAACAACACAGTCGAATAAGTAGCGCAGAATCGTTTTAGCTCGGGTGGCAGCCGGATTGCATGCCAAGACGGTTTCATGCTGGATCATATCGGCGCGGGTGTCGAGCAGTACATGAATCTGCTGAGTACTCGGCAGAAACTGGTGGCGTCGAATATCGCCAATGCCGATACGCCCGGGTACCAAACCAAAGACATCGATTTCGCGACCGAACTGGCGAGCCAGATCGCGGGCACAAAGCCGAACGTGATCGAAGTGGCGGGTCTGAAGACCAAGAACGACGGGAACAACGTGGATATGGACCGGGAAGCGCGCTTGCTGGCCGAGAATGCGTTGCGCTTCAGTGTGGCGTCTAATCTGGCGCATTCGGAAATCAATACCATCCGGACGGCGATTACGGAAGCGAGTAAAGTCTGATGAGCCTGTTTTCCAGCATTGACGTCAGTGCGTCGGGGATGGCGGCGCAACGCGCGCGCACGGAAGTCCTGGTCGAAAATCTAGCCAACTCGGAGACCACGCGCACGCCGGACGGCGGGCCTTACCGGCGAAAAGACGCCATCTTCTCCGAGGAGCCCGTGGGATCATTTTCTTCGGCGCTCGATTCGGCGCTGGGAAATTCGCTTTCGGGCGTGGCGGTGAGCGAAATTGCGGTGGATACCAGCGCGCCTGAAATGCGCTACCAGCCCGGACATCCGGACGCGGACAAGGACGGCTACGTGGCTTATCCGAGGATCAATCCGGCCGAAGACATGGTGGATCTGATGGGTGCCTCGCGGAGCTACGAAGCGAACGTGGCGGCGATCTCGGCGGTGAAGGACATGATTAACAAGTCCTTAGATCTATTCAAATAACGAGGGATCCTTTCCAATAACGATTTCTTCGAACAACAATGTCCCCTATCACTCCAGTCTCGATGATCGCGGTGCCGCAGACGGCGGCTACCAATGCATCCAGCGCGGCGGCCGGCGAAGGTGTTTTTCAATCCATGCTCGAAGGCATGATCGGGCGAGTGGAAGATTCGCAGTCGCAAGCGCAGCAAGCAGCGCAGAATTTTCTGAACGGCGGCGATGAAGAATTGCACTCTGTGGCATTGGCGGCCCAGCGCGCCGATCTGCAGTTCAATCTGTTCCTGCAAGTGCGGAACAAGGCCGTTTCCGCTTATCAGGAAATCATGCGGATGCAGGTTTGAGGCAAGCACGCTCGCGTTTTCTGTAGCGAACGGCCATGGATCAAGCCAAAAAACTATTGGGAGCGCTGAACTCGCGCCAGCTTGCGACGATCGCGATCGTAGCGATTGCGGTGGTAGCGGGCGTGATCGGGTTTTCGCGCTGGCAGCATGAGAGCGGAATGCGGCCGCTTTACACCGGACTTGCGCCCGAAGATGCCAGCGCGATCGCACAGAAGCTGCGTGAAGGCGGCGTGGATTACCGGATCGCGAACAACGGAAGCGAACTGCTGGCGCCGGAAGACAAGGTGCCGGAACTGCGGCTGGAAATGGCGGGGCTGGGGCTGCCGAAGACGGGGCGCATCGGATTCGAGATTTTCGATAAGACCAATTTCGGCATTACGGACTTCGCGGAACACGTGAATTACCGGCGGGCTCTGGAGGGCGAGTTGGAGCGCTCGATTATGGCGATCTCGGACGTGCAGCAGGCGCGCGTTCATGTGAGCTTGCCCAAGGATTCGGTTTTTACCGATTCGCGCGAGCCGGCCAAAGCCAGCGTGCTGGTGGGGCTGCGGCCCGGAACGCGTATGTCCCAGACCAACGTGGTGGCCATCGCGAATCTGGTATCGAGCGCGGTGGAGGGCCTAGCGCCCGAGGCGGTATCGGTGGTGGATATGAGCGGGAATCTGCTGAGCAGGCCGCGGCGGCAGGCTTTGGGCGATGCGACGGAGATCAGCGAAGCGGGCCTCGAATACAAGCAGGCGGTGGAGCACGAGCTGACAGCCAAGATCGCGAGCACGCTCGAGCCGCTGGTGGGTGTGGATAAGTTCCGCACCGGCGTGTCGGCCGATATCGACATGACGAGCGGCGAGCAGAGCGAAGAGACGTTCGATCCATCGAAATCGGTGATGACGAGTTCGCAGAAGACGGAGGATTCGAGCGGCACCACGCGGAGTACTCCTCCCGTGCCGGGGACTGCGGCAAATCTTCCGCCGCAGCAGAGCGTCGCGTCCAACACGCAGGCGACGCCAGCACCCGGGAATACACAGCCGGCACAGCCGAATGGGACTAATGGGCAACCGGGCACGCAGGCGTCCGGGCAAGCGGGTCAGCCCGCTCAGAAAAGCGCGCCGACGACTACCAGCTCTACCAGCCGGCGTTCTGAAAACATCACCTATCAATCCAGCCGGATCACGAAGCATCTGAAGATCCCGCAAGGGACCATCAAGCGATTGTCCATCGCGGTGCTGGTGGATCAGGGATCGCGGATGGAAGGACAAGGCGCGCAGGCGCATCGCGTGGCGATTCCGCCGGACGCGGAGAAACTGAAGGCGATTCAAACGCTGGTAGGCACGCTGGTGGGGTTGGACATGGCACGAGGCGATCAGCTCACGGTGGAGGCTCTGCCCTTCGACACCAGCGCGGAACCGTATGCGGGGCCGGGTGGCGCGCCGGGCGCTGAGAAGAAGACTCCCGAAACGTTCTCACTCGAGACGCTGAAGAAGAAACCCGCGTTGCTATGGGGAACCGTGGGCGGCGCGGTGGTGGTGCTCGCGATGCTGGGATTCGTGATGATGCGGAGCCGCGGAAAGGGCGCACAGGCGCAGGCGCAAGAAGTTTTGCCTGCGGCCGATACTTACGCGGGCGCGCCGCAATTGGTGTCGACCCCAAGCGGGGCCGTCGCCGAGCCGCCGCGATTGCCTGCGCTGATGCCTTCGCGAACCGAAGTCCTGCTGACACAGCTCAGCGAGAACAGCCGGAACAACGCAGAAGCATGGGCCAATATTCTGCGGGGATGGTTAGCGGAAGAGGAGGCGAACTAGCTAATGCCGGTAGCGGAAAACGGTTCCTCCAAGATTTCGGGTGCGCAGAAGGCCGCCATATTGCTGGTTGCGCTGGGCGATAAGCTGAGCGGCGAAGTAATGAAGCAGTTCAACGATGAAGAGGCCAAGGCAGTGGGCAAAGCCATTGCCCGGCTGGAAAAAGTGACGCCGGGCCAGACCGAAGCCGTGCTGGAGGAGTTTTGCCAGCTAGCAAAACACAGCGGCGGGCGGGGTGGATTTGATTACGCCAAGCGCGTGCTTTCGAATGCCTTCGGACCGGAAGGCGCCAAGCGGATCGCGGAACATCTTCCACGGGTGGGAGCGCGCTTCAACAAAAACATGGAGTCCCTGCAGAAGGCCGATCCGAATCAATTGAGCAAGTTTATCGAGGGCGAGCATCCGCAAACTATCGCGCTCATTTTGTCGCATTTGTCTCCGGCGCAAGCCGCGGCGCTGCTGGCGATTCTTCCCATGCCGCTGCGCTCGGACGTGGCGATGCGGATCGCACAATTGGACCGTGTTTCGCCGGACGTGGTGGCGCGGATCTCGATCGTGGTGAGCGAAAAGTTGAAGACGCTGGGCGACGTCAAGATGGAGCTGCGGGGAGGGCCACGTTCGGTGGCTGAAATTCTGAATCGCATGGACAATTCCATGTGCGATGAAATCCTCACGAGCATGCAGGAAGACCCGCCGCTGGTGGATGCAATCCGGCATTTCATGTTCACGTTCGACGATCTGCTGCTGATCGACTCGATGGCGATGAAGGAGATCGTGGGGAAGATCGACCGGAAACTTCTGGTGGTGGCGCTGAAGGGCACCAGCGATCAGATGAAGAATCAGTTCCTGCAATGCATGTCGAATCGCGGCGCCGAGATGCTGCGGGAAGACATGGAGGCGGCCGGGCCGGTTCGGATTCGGGACGTGGAAGGGGCGCAGCAACAAATTCTGGCGGTGGTGCGGCAGTTGGAGAGCGAGGGCACGTTGAGCCTCAAAGGAGGCGGCGGCAGCGAGTATGTCAGCTAACCCGGCCGGCGGCGAGATTTTGAGCGGAGACCAACCGCACGCCGCCACACGGATGCTGTGGCGCACGGTGCCGCCCAGCGATCCGCGGCGAAACCGGCAGGCCGACAAGGAATTGGAGGCGTCGCGGAAAATCGATCAGGCGCGGCGCGAGGCGTACGCCGAAGGGCTGGCGGCGGGACGGCAGCAAGCGGAAGAGCAGTTTCGTCCGGCGGTGCAGGGGCTGACCGAGACTCTAGATGGACTGGCGCGATTGCGCGAGAGCATCCGCGAGGAAACGCTGCAGGATTTGGTGCACCTGGCGACATCGATTGCGGCGCGCGTGATTCATCGCGAAGTGGCGGTGGATCCCGACGCGCTGGCCGGGCTGATCCAAGCGGCATTTTCGAAGCTGCAATCGCGGGAGATCAATCGGGTGCGAATGCATCCGACGCTGGAGCGGCTGGTTGCAAAGCTACTGGAGCAGGCGGGCACGCCGAAAAATCTAGTTTTGACACCGGATCCGAACCTGAAGCCAGCGGAGGTTTTCTTTGAGACCTCGCAAGGCATCCTGGATGCGTCGGTGGAGACGCAGCTGCGCGAAATCGAGCGCGGGTTAATCGACAAGCTGGAACGGTAATGAATATCCGCGAACTGGCGACGCAAGTGGCGGGCGTCGAGGTGCTGCCTTGGATCGGCGAAGTGACCGAGATGGCCGGGTTGCTGATCGCCTCGCGGGGACCGGTCGTGTCGATTGGGGATTTCGTGGAAGTGCGGACGTCATCGGGCCGGTCCATTCGTTCGCAGGTGATCGGGTTTCGCAACGATCGCGTGCTGTCGATGCCGCTCGAGGAGATGGACGGTTTGCAACCGGGCGATCGCGTGATTGCGCGGCGCGATGATGCGCTGCTGCGAGTGGGGCCGGGCTTGTTGGGACGCGTTCTAGATGGATTCGGCCGGCCGTTGGACGAGGGCCCGCCGATACGCGCAGCTCTGGCGTATCCCTTATATACTGCGCCTCCGCAGCCGCTGGATCGCGAACATATAACCGAGCCGCTGGTGACGGGCATTCGCGCCATCGATGGGCTGCTGCCGTGCGGCAAAGGTCAGCGCGTGGGCATTTTTGGCGGCAGCGGCGTAGGCAAGAGCACGCTACTGGGCATGATGTCGCGGCACAATGACGCCGATGTGACGGTGATCGCTTTGGTGGGCGAACGCAATCGCGAGGTGAGGGCGTTTCTTGAAAACGAACTGGGTCCGGAAGGCCGCAGCCGTTCGGTGGTAGTGGTGGCGACGTCGGACCGTCCGGCGCCGCTGCGCATTCGCGCGTGTTTTGTGGCACTGGCGGTGGCGGAATATTTTCGCGATCTAGGAAAGAACGTTTTGCTGGTGGTGGATTCGGTGACTCGTCTAGCGATGGCGCAGCGGGAGATCGGACTGGCAGCAGGCGAACCGCCGAGCCAGAAGGGCTACACGCCGTCGGTATTCGCGATGCTGCCCAAGATTTTCGAGCGCTCGGGACACTTCAAGAAGGGCTCGATCACGGGGTTTTTCACGGTACTGGTGGAAGGCGACGATTTCAATGAGCCGATCTGCGACGCGGTGCGCGGCATTTTGGACGGGCATTTCATTTTGTCGCGGGAGTTGGCGGTGGCGGGGCATTATCCGGCCATCGACATCCGGCAATCCATCAGCAGGCTGACGTCCAAGATTGCGACAGGCGAGCAGCGCGCGCATTTACAGAAGCTGAGGGAAGCGCTGGCGCTGTATCACGAATCGCAGGATTTGATTCAGTTGGGTGCGTACGTGGCGGGGACCAATCCGAAGCTGGATGCGGCGATTCGCTGCCGACCGGAGATCCTGGATTTTCTGCGGCAGGATGCGCACACGTTTTGTCCACTGGCGGAGACGCTGGTTCGATTGCAGAAGCTGGCGACGGCACTGGGATAAACGCGCGAGAGAGCAGATGGCGGCGTTCCGATTTTCACTTGAAAAAGTCCTGCGCTGGCGGGGCGTGGAATTGACCACCGAGGAGGCTAAGCTGAAGGCGCTGGTGCAGCAACAACTGCATCTTCAGACTCAGCTAGCGGAGGTAAGCGCGAACCGGTCGAAACTGATCTCTTCGTTGGGTGCGATACCCGATCTGCGTGGCGACGACCTGAGAACGCTAACGGCGTGCGGGCTTCGATTGCGGCGAACGGCGGAGGACCTGGCGCAACAGCTGCTGCGCTGCGGGCGAGAATTGGCGGCGCAACGGAAGAAATACGGGGAGGCAAAACAGAGGGTCCGGCTGCTGGAAGAACTGAAGAAACGGCGGTTGGAGGAGTGGAAATACCAGGAAGCGATGCTGCTGGAAGAGCTGGCGTCGGAGTCGTTCCTGGCGAACTGGAACCGCGAGCGTATATAAAGATGAAGGCCCGGTTTGTTTCGCCCAGGCCGCATCGCGCATTGGGATCGGCGCGGAGGGTGGCCCACCGTCGCGGTGCTAGAGTTTCTTTGCGCCGTCGACGCGGCCGATTTTGCGGTCGAAGGTGCCGAGGGGAAGGTGGCCGGCTTTGCGGGCGAGTTCGAGGATGAGGCAGTCGGAAAATCCGAGGGACGGTCTTTCGCGGAATAAATCGAGCGCAGATGCAACGGCATCCGCGTCCTGCAGAATGTAATCGCGGTGATTCAGGAGCATCGCGATTGCTGTTGCTTGATCCTGGGCGTCGAACGCGTAGGTGGTTGCCAACACCCAAATCGCCTCGCCGAGCGCGAGCGCTGAAACCCATGCCCCGCCTGCGATAAAGCTCTCCGCCGCCGCCACTTGATGGTCGTCGTCCCGGACGATGGAGCGGACCAGGACGTTCGTATCAACGGCGCGCATGCTTCTCGCGGATATATTGGGTGATGGCCTCGTCCATCTGGTCGACCGTTATTGGCTTAGGCTCCCGTCCTTTGAACAGCGCCCGATGGATATCCTCGGATGTGAACTTACCGCGCCGTCGAACGATAATTTTGTCGCCTTCGAACTCCCATTCCAGAAGCGAACCGGGGCCGACGCCGAGCTTTCGGCGCACCTCAGCCGGAACGGAGATCTGGCCTTGCGCCGTAATCCGGGAGCGAGCGATGCTCATGTATTTACATTACCATGGTAATGTAAGGGGCGGGGCCGGGTCGCTTGCGGGCGGTGACCTTGATTCCGAGTTGTCAGGACGGGTTGTTCGGGTAACCGGCAGTGATCCATAAATCGTCTATTTTGTGACAAAATCTACCCAGGAGAACCTTGCATGAAAGCTGCGTTCGCTTCAATCGTGGTGGGGGCCGCTTTAGTTGCGCCGGCCGCAATGTTTGCGCATCACTCGTTTGCCGCCGAATATGACGTCAAGAAGCCGGTGACGTTGAAGGGGACCGTCACCAAGGTGGAGTGGACGAATCCGCACGCGCGTTTTTACATCGACGTGAAGGACGAGAGCGGTAACGTGACGAATTGGAACCTGGAACTGGCGAGCCCGAACGTATTGGTGCGCAACGGATGGAGCCGGCATACGCTGAAGGAAGGCGATCAGGTGACGGTGGAAGGCGCGCAGGCCAAGGACGGATCGCAGATGGCGAACGCGCGAACGGTGACGCTGGCCGATGGCAGGAAAGTATTTGCTTTCTCAGTGAGCGAGGCGCCGCCCCCGACGCAGTAGAATAGGGCGCGCAGCGAAGGAGCCTGAGGTGAGATTCAACAGACGTACGTCAGAAATAATCGCGCTCGCGATGTTGGTCGCGGCAGGAGCGGCAGCGCAGGGTCCAGCTCCGGCCAAATCGACAGGGTTGAGTACAGCGGAAGCGACTGCGCCGGCGGGAGGCAGCGCGAATCCTGATACTCGCAGGGCAGCGCGCCGCCCCGATGATACACCGCATGGGCCCGCGCCCCGGCTTCCCGATGGGCATCCGGATTTGTCGGGCGTATGGCAGGGCGGCGGCCCGGTGGGCGATCTGGCGCAAGGAATGCCAAAAGGCGAAACGATACCGCTGCTGCCCTCGGCGAAGGCGATCATGGACAAGCGCGAATCGAAGGACGATCCCGAGGCGAATTGTTTGCCGACCGGCATTCCGCGCATCGCGCCATATCCGTGGCGGATCGTGCAGACGCCGACGCACATTTTCTTTTTATTTGAAGGCAACATCCACAGCTACCGGCAGATTTTCATGGACGGACGCAAGCATCCGGCGGATCCGGATCCTACCTGGTACGGCCATTCAATCGGAAGTTGGGACGGCGACACGCTGGTGGTGGACACCATCGGGTTCAACGACAAGTTCTGGTTCGATTTCCGCGGCCATCCGCATACCGAGCAACTGCACACCATCGAGCGGTATACGCGGAAGGACATGGGCACTCTGGAGAACAAGACCACGATTATCGACCCGGGAGCCTATTCGCGGCCCTTTACCGTGACCTTCAATGCGCGGCTGCGTCCGCACGAGGACCTGATGGAGTACATCTGCCAAGAGAACCAGCAGGACTCGCAGCACATGAAGGGGACGGCGGGGATCCCGACAAATCCGTAGGGCCGGCCGGGTTATTTATGAGCGCCTCGAGATTCTTGAGGGCCAGGTGAGGCAGGCAACTAACCCCAGACGAGCTGGCTCGATTCCGGGAGTGGTTTGCCCAGTTCGATGCTGAGGTGTGGGGCCGGCAATTCGAAGCGGACGTTCGGAGCGGAAAATTGGACGAACGGGGCGCTCAAGCTCTGCGGGACCACGAATCTGGGCGTACCACTCAATTGTGAGGCACCGGGCGACGCCGGATCTGGTGCCGCCTTTCTTCAGCTTATTTCGCACTTACTTACCTTAGGCGCGAAGGGCAGCCGCAGCCTTTTGGGTCGTCGAATAAGTTGATTGCGGTGGCCGAAGTATACTTTCACTGAATGGCTCGGCAGGCGCTAGTCATCCTGGCGGTGGTGATCGTATTCGGGATCCTGGCGCCGATTTACAAGGGCTTCGGAATTCTGGACGCGCGGATCATCGCGGCCTATGCGTGCCTGGCGCTGTTGTTCGTCGCCCCTGCGAGCGCGGAACTAGGCAGCTTACAGGCCGGGGCGCTGGCGGCACGGATGGGGATCATCGTGGCGTGGGGCTGGGGCCTGACCGTCCTGATTCTGGGCACCGCGATGGTGACGCTGAACGTGATGGCCCGTCGCGGAGGAGTGCTCCTGCCGCCGGGACGGTTCCTGGCGTCCGTGTTGGTTTTCAGCTTGAGCGCGTCGATCGCGGTTTCGGCTCTGGCGGCGGCACTCGGGCGGCGCTTTTCGGCTGCTGCGGTGAAGAATATCCTGCGAACGGCATTCCTGTTGATCCTGCTCGGGCTGGCGTTCGGCGGACGCGTGCTGCCGGAAGACATGAGCCTGGCGGTTTTGGATCGATTGAGCAGCCGCCGGGGACTCACGCACCTGGCGTGGGAAGCGGCCATTGTAGCTGCGATTATCGCGGCGGCGCTGCTGGTGTTGTTGCTCAAAACACGCGCCAAGATCCAGCCAGACGGGCCGTTTGCTAAGATACCTATGGCAGAAAATTCCGACGAAGGAGGAAGATGAGCAAAGAAGACAGCATTGAAGTAACGGGCACTGTAGTCGAGAAATTTCCAAGCGGCCAATTCAGCGTTTTGCTGGACCAGGACCGCACGGTACTCGCGCATTTGGCAGGCAAGCTGCGGCGTAATCGCATCCGCGTGCTGGCCGGCGATCGAGTGACTTTAGAGCTATCGCCGTACGATTTAACCAAGGGACGAATCACCTACCGGCACAAATAGCGCCGCTCCTTTTTCCGCTGCGCCGGCGTCCATGCTGAGCTCCGCGGGAGCAACTTTCAGCGAGAGCGACTCTTCCAAAGACAGATGCACAAGATCCTTCTGATCTTCGGCACGCGGCCGGAGGCGATCAAGCTGTGTCCGGTAATCCGGACCTTGCGCGAAGTTCCGGACAGGTTCGATGTGAAGGTGTGCGTCACGGCGCAGCATCGCGAGATGCTGGATCAGGTTTTGGAAGCGTTCGATGTCAAGCCGGATTACGATCTTGATTTAATGGCTCCAGGCCAGACATTGTTCCAATCGACGTCGCGCATTCTGGGCGGACTCGAGCCGGTACTGCGTGAAGTAAAACCGGATCTTGCGATCGTTCAGGGGGACACGACCACTACATTGTGTGGCGCACTGGCGGCGTTTTATGCGCATGTTCCGTTGGCGCATGTGGAGGCCGGGTTGCGCACGCATGATCTGCGGCAGCCGTTCCCGGAAGAGATGAATCGCGTGCTGGCGGGACGAATCACGGCGCTGCATTTTGCGGCTACCGAAGAGGCGGCTCGAAATTTGCGGGCGGAAGGCGTCGCGGAGGGTGCGATTCATGTGACGGGGAATACCGGAATCGACGCCGTGCTGTATGTACGTGACGCGCTGGAGCGGGGGACGCTCGCCGGACGCGATTGGAGCGAACTGGATCCCGGGAAGAAGCTGATCGTGGTGACCGCGCACCGGCGCGAAAGTTTCGGAGACGGATTCACGCGGATTTGCCGGGCGCTGGGCAAAATCGCCGGCCGGGACGACGTACAGCTCGTTTATCCCGTGCATCCCAATCCGAACGTGCAGGATCCGGTGAATCGGTACCTGGCGGGGCAGGCGAATGTGCGGTTGATCGCGCCTTTGAGCTATGTGCCGTTTGTCGATTTGATGCGACGGGCGTATCTGATCATTACCGATTCGGGCGGGATTCAAGAGGAGGGACCGTCGCTGGGTAAGCCCATCCTGGTGCTGCGCGAGAAGACGGAGCGGCCGGAGGCGGTGAGGGCAGGAACGGTGAAACTGGTGGGTACGGACGAAGATCGGATCGTCGAAGAAGCGGCGGCTTTGTTGGGGAATAGTGGGGCATATCACCAAATGTCACGTGTTCACAATCCGTATGGGGACGGTCACGCGAGCGCGCGAATTTCCGGGCTAATTCATTCATTTCTGAACACAAATAATTAGGCGCGGCGGCTCCGCGGCGGGCTGCGGGCCGCATGGGGCACGGATTGTCGATCCGATCCGCCTGGATAATTGCGGTGGGGTTGGATTCTGAACCATGCGTTACACTCCGAATCGGCCGCACGTCGCATCCGGCGGCGCGGCGTCTAGCGATATTGCGAGAGCCCTCTCACGAAGGCTGGTAGGGCAGCCAGCGGCGATTTCAGCCGTAGTACCGTACGTGGAAATGTACCGGGCGAGACTGACGCCGGAGGGCCGTCCGGCGGGGATTTTCCTGTTATTGGGCCCCACCGGGACCGGAAAAACGAAGACCGTGGAGGCACTGGCGGACGTGCTGCACGGCAGTCCGAAAAAGCTGCTGAAGGTGGATTGCGGCGAATACCAGATGGAACATGAAGTGGCGAAATTGTTAGGGGCGCCTCCGGGATATCTGGGACACCGGGAGACTCAGCCGCTGCTGACGCAGCAAAAGCTGAGCGGAGCGGCCAGCGAGAGCTGCGATCTTTCGATTCTGCTGTTTGATGAGATCGAAAAAGCCGCGCAGTCATTGGTGCGGCTGCTGCTGGGGGTTTTGGACAAGGCGACGCTGCGTTTGGGCGACAGCACGACGGTGAATTTTGAGAAAAGCCTCATTTTCTTGACGAGCAATCTGGGCGCGCGCGAGATGCATCGCGAACTGCTGCCGGATTTTGGGTTCGAGGCGCTGATGGAGAGCAATGTCCGCAGGATGGACAAGCTGGACGGCATCGGCAAGAACGCACTGCGGAGGAATTTTCCGCCGGAGTTCATGAATCGGATCGATTCGGTGGTGACGTACCGGCCGCTGGACAAGGCGGCGCTGGCGGCGATTTTGGATCAACACATCGAGGAGTTTCAAGATCATATCCAGCGGCGGCTGGGCGAGCGGGCGTTTCATCTGGAAGTGACGGCGCGCGCGCGCAAGTTTCTGCTGGAAAGAGGAACGAGCGCGGAGCACGGCGCGCGCGAACTCAAGCGCGTGTTGCAGCGCCAGTTGATGCAGCCGCTGGCATCGCTGGTGGCGAGCGGAGAGGTTGGGCCGGGCGCCACGGTTCGGGCGGAAGCAGGGCACGGCAAAGACAGGTTGACGCTGCGAATCGTGGATGATGGGGAGTTACCGCCGGCCTGTTGAGCACGCGATACTAAGCACGTGAGCGGAACGCTCTTTGTTGTGGCGACGCCAATCGGCAATCTGGAGGACATCACGCTGCGCGCTCTGCGCGTATTGCGGGAAGTGGACCTGATCGCGTGCGAGGACACGCGGCAGACGCGGAAATTGCTGGACCGGCACGGTATTTCTAAGCCGCTGGTGAGCTATCACGAACACAACGAAGAGGCGCGCGCGGAGGAGCTGCTGCGGGAGCTGGACGCCGGCAAGAACATCGCGCTGGTGTCCGACGCGGGAACGCCCCTGATCGCGGATCCTGGCTATCGCATGGTTGCTTTGGCGCGGGAGCGCGGCGTGACGGTGACTCCGATACCCGGGGCGTCGGCGCTGGTGAGCGCACTGAGCGCATCGGGACTGCCGACGGATGCGGTTTTCTTCGGCGGATTCCTGCCGGCCAAGAAGACGCAACGGAGGAAGATGCTGGAAAAGGCGAGGGAATATCCGGCAACGCTGGTCTACTACGAGGCTCCTCATCGGATTGTGGAATGCCTGGAGGATATCGCGGAAGTGCTGGGGCCGCGGCGCGCAACGATGGCGCGCGAGTTGACGAAGGTGCATGAGGAATTTCTGACGGGTGAAGTGTTGGAACTGCGGGACGCACTGGCGAAGCGTCCGGCGATCAAGGGCGAGATTACGCTCATGATTGAAAAAGGCGAGACCGAGGATACTGATCCAAGCACGGTGGAAGAGGCGTTCGAGAAACTGGTCGAGTCCGGTATTTCACGGATGGATGCGATGAAGACAATCGCGCGGCAGCGAGGACTCTCCAAGCGCGAGGTTTATCAGAGACTTAATGAGCGCTAGCAACGACTACCACTTCATTACTCACTGGCGCGTGGAGAGCACCCTTGAGGAGGTCTGGGAGGTGTTGAGCAATGCGCCGGATCTGGCGCGCTGGTGGCCGTCGGTTTATCTCAAAGTCACGCAGGCGCAGCCGGGTGGGCCCGTGGAACTGCTGACGAAAGGATGGCTGCCGTATACGCTTCACTGGTTCTTCCGCGTGACGGAGGCGAGGCGGCCGCATGGATTTTCGATCGAGGCGTGGGGCGATTTCGAGGGGCGCGGCGTTTGGAC
>Ga0070741_10012880_pt1 | contig 14982 bp, 9 predicted proteins | sample Coa_R1_4_FD_66440 | JGI IMG/M metagenome (GOLD analysis project Ga0070741, IMG submission 66440) | Surface soil microbial communities from Centralia Pennsylvania, which are recovering from an underground coalmine fire - Coalmine... | ecosystem: Environmental > Terrestrial > Soil > Unclassified ...
GGGCCGGGCCGGACGGCTAGAGGAGGGGGTGGGCCGGTCCCCGCGACGACGCTGGGTGTTACGGGAGTGCGGGGACCGGCCCACCCCCGACCGCCGCGCCGCGACGCGATGGCTACCTGGTGAACCCGATGTCCTCATACCGCGGCGGCCCGGCGAAGCCGAAGGCGCCGAAGTTGGCCAGCTTGGCCTTGGAGGCGATGATCTCGGGCCGCTGGTAGAGCGTCAGCGAGTGGACCTCGTTCCAGATCATCGTGTCGATCTGGTTCCCGAGGTCGATGGCCTTCTGGTCGTCGAACTCCGCCGTGGCCTTGTCGAAGAGGGCGTCGAGCTCCGGCGAGCCGACCCGGGCGTAGTTCTGCTGGATGTCGTCGCCCTTCGGCTCGGCGTAGATCGACTTGGCCGAACTGATCGGGAACGGCGTGCCGATCCAGGAGAACACCGTGAAGTCGAAGTCGCCGGTGTTGACGTACTTCTTGAAGAAGTCGTCCGAGGGCACGGCGTTGATGTCGACCTTGACGTTGACGGCCTTCAGCATGTTGTAGACCAGCGTCGCCTCCTGCTGCGACGACGCCACCTGGCTGGGGATGACGAACCGGATGGCGAGGTCCTTCCCGTCCTTGCGGCGGACGTCGCCCTGCACCTTCCAGCCCGACTCGTCGAGCAGCTTCTCCGCCCCGTCGACGTCGGCGCTCGACAGGACGCCGGCGTTGTCCCGGTAGCCCCGCTGGTTGGTCATGAAGATGTGGTTCTGCAACGGCTTGGTGTCCACGCCGAGCGGCCCGAGCATCGTCTTGGCAATGGTCTTGCGGTTGATGGCCATGGCCAGCGCCTGGCGCACCTTCTGGTCCTTCAGGATCGGGCTGGCGCCGTTCAGCGTGATGTGCCGGAACTGCGGCCCTCCGGCCTTGCGGATCTTGATGCCCGCGGCGTCCTCCGCCCGGTGGAGCTTGTTGACGTCGGGGCCGACGTCCATGAAGTCGATCTCGCCGTTGAGGAGGGCGTCGATCTGGGCGTCGCCCGGGATCGCCCGGAAGATGATCCGGTCGAGCTTGGCCCGGTCGCCCCACCACTTGTCGTCCCGGACGATGGTCAGCGTCTTGGCCGTCTCGTCGACGCTCTCGAACTTGAACGGCCCGGCCGACACCGGGATCTTGCCGACCCAGCCGTCGTTGAAGACCGCGGGGTCGTTGTTCGTCGACGCCGGGTACAGCGGCGAGAAGAGGCCCTTCCAGTCGGCGTACGGCTGCTTGAAGGTCACGACGACCTCGCGGTCGTCGGCGCCCCGGGCGACGCTCTCGATCTGCTCGTAACCGTTGGCCGACGAGATCCGGTAGGCGGGGTTGGCGCCGCTGTCGGCCTTCCACTGGGCCTCGAAGTCGGCCTCGGTGACCGGCGTCCCGTCGCTCCACGTCGCCCTGGGGTTGATCTTGTAGGTGACGACCTGCTTCGGGTCCCTGGCCGTCAGCTCGGCCGAGGTGGCGTAGTGGGGGTTGACGCTCGGGACCGAGGCGGCGTCGAAGGTGAACATTGACGGCAGGACGGCGGAGACGATGTCGCTGGTGTCGCGCAGCGTGCCGTCGATCTCGTTGTAGTTGAGATTGGGCGGGATCTGGTCGAGGGGCCAGTGCAGCGTGCCGCCGTCGGGGACCTTGTCGCGGGCGACGGCGTTGATGTCGTAGGCCGTCGCCGACGGGCCCGTCCGGCCGGCGGCGCTCTCGCCCGACGGCTTCTTGCCCCCTCCGCCGCAGGCCGGCAGCGCCAGCAGCAGGGGCAGGAGCGCGGCGACGAACCGGGCGAGGCGTCGCGTGGCTGGCAATCGAGTCCTCCTGCTTCTACAGAACCGTCTTGACCTGCGGGTAGTGGCAGGCGGCGCCGTGGTCCGGGCCCTGGCTCAGGATGACGGGTTCCTCGTCGATGCAGCGCTGGGCCTTGTCGGGCGGCAGGGAGGCGTGGAGGGGGCAGCGCGTCCGGAAGCGGCAGCCCGACGGCGGGTCGGCCGGGCTCGGAAGGTCGCCCTGGAGCACGATCCGGCGCCGCTCCCGCTCCCGGCGGGGGTCGGGCAGCGGGATCGCCGACAGCAATGCCTGGGTGTACGGGTGGGCCGGGTTGTCGAAGACCTCGTCGACGTCGCCGATCTCGGCGATCTTCCCGAGGTACATCACCGCCACCCGGTTGGCGATGTGGCGCACCACCGACAGGTCGTGGGCCACGAACAGATACGAGAGGTTGAGCTTCTCCCGTAGCTGCTCGAGCAGGTTGATGACGCCGGCCCGGATCGACACGTCGAGGGCCGAGACGGGCTCGTCGAGCACGATCAGCTTCGGTTCGAGGGCCAGCGCCCGGGCGATGCAGATCCGCTGCCGCTGGCCGCCGGAGAACTCCGCCGGGTAGCGGCTCACGTGCTCCGGGCCGAGCCCGACGAGCCGGAGGAGCTCCCGCACCCGGGCCAACCGCTGCTCCTTGCCGACGCCGTGGGTCCGCAGCGGCTCGCCGAGGACGTCGCCCACCGGCAGCCGGGGATCGAGCGAGGCCATCGGGTCCTGGAAGACGACCGACACGTCGCGCCGGATCTCCCGCCGGCCGCCCCGGTCGAGCTTCGTCGTCTCCTGGCCGAGGACGACGATCCGCCCCTCCTGCGGCCGGGCCAGCGACAGGATCTCGTTGATCGTGGTCGTCTTGCCGCAGCCCGACTCGCCGACGAGGCCGAGCGTCTCGCCCTCCCGGATGTCGAAGCTCACGCCGTCCACGGCGTGGACCGTCCCCACTGTCCGCCGGATCACCGACCCCCGGGTCAGCGGGAAACGCCGCACGAGCCCCTCGACCTCGAGGACGGAGGCCCGCTCCAGGCGGGGGCGCCGGGCCACCGGCGGCTCGCCGGCCACCGGAGCCGGGAACACGTCGGTGGGGGTGAGCCCCTGCTCTTCGATCTCCGGGTGGCGGTGGCAGGCCGCCCGGTGGCCGGGATGGCGGGTGGGGTCGAGGTCGGGCTCGAGCTCCAGGCAGACCGACAGCCGCATCGGGCAGCGGGGGGCGAAGGGGCAGCCGGGCGGGAGGTCGACCAGCGACGGTGGGCTGCCCTCGACCGGCGTCAGCGGGTCCCGCTCGGCCCGGTCGAGCCGGGGGAGCGAGCCGAGGAGCCCGAGGGTGTAGGGCATGCGGGGCCGGTAGAAGATGTCGTCGACCGTGCCGGTCTCGACCGGACGGCCGGCGTACATGACCATGATCCGGTCGGCGAAGCCGGCGATCACCCCGAGGTCGTGGGTGATCATCACGATGGCCGCCCCGGTCGCCTCCTGGGCCGTCTCGAGCACGTCGAGGATCTGGGCCTGGACGGTGACGTCGAGCGCCGTCGTCGGCTCGTCGGCGATGATGACGTCGGGGTCGTTGGCGATGGCCATGGCGATCATGACCCGCTGGCGCATCCCGCCCGAGAACTCGTGGGGGAAGGCCCGGGCCCGCTCCCGGGCGTTGGGGATCCCGACGAGGTCGAGCAGCTCGACCGCCTTCTTCGCCGCCTCGTCGCGGCCGACGTCGCGGTGGATGCGGACGGCCTCGGCGATCTGGTCGCCGACGGTGTAGACGGGCGTGAGCGCGGAGAGCGGGTCCTGGAAGACCATGGAGATGCCCTCGCCCCGCAGCTCCGAGAACTCCCGGTCGCCCATCCCGAGCAGCTCCCGGCCCCGGAAGCGGATGGAGCCGGTGATCGTGGCCGAGGACGGCAGGAGCCCCATGACCGCCAGCGACGACACCGACTTCCCCGAGCCCGACTCGCCGACGATGCCGAGCACCTCGCCGGAGGCGAGGGCGTAGCTCATCCCCCGCACCGCCCGCACCGTCCCCTCCTCGCTGGGGAACGACACCTCGAGGTCGCGGACCTCGAGCACCGCCCCCGGGGTCGACGGGACGAGGCGGCCGGTCGGTGTCTCGGCGGGAAGCTCGACCGTCACTTCGTCTTGGTCCGGGCCTTGACGGCGGTCGAGTTCGGGTCGAGGGCGTCGCGCAGGCCGTCCCCCATGACGTTGACCGCCAGCACGGCCACGATCAGCAGCAGGCCGGCGAAGAGGAAGAGCCAGGGATAGGTGAAGGCCGACGGCGTCCCCTCCTGGATCAGCGTCCCGAGGGAGACGTCGGGCGGCTGCACGCCGAAGCCGAAGTACGACAGGCCGCTCTCGGCCAGGATCGCCCCGCCGACGTTGAGGGTGGCGTCGATGATGAGGAACGACGACATGTTGGGCAGCAGGTGCCGGAAGATGATCGTGCGCGACGGGACGCCCATGTAGCGGGCGGCCTGGATGAACTCCCGTTCCCGCAGCGACAGCGTGAGGCCCCGGACGATCCGGGCGGTGATCATCCAGGAGAACGCCGCCAGCAGCACGACGAAGAGCAGCCAGGTCTTGCCCCGGAACCGGGGGGAGAGGATGGCGATGATGAGGAACGACGGCAGCACCAGCAGCAGGTCGACGACCCACATCAAAATCCGCTCGACCCAGCCCCCGAAGTAGCCGGCGCAGGCGCCGACGATCGAGGCCGTGCCGGTGGCGAAGAAGGCCGTCAGCAGGCCGATCACCAGCGACTTCTGCAGCCCCCGCATGGTGCGGGCGAACACGTCCTGGCCGAGCTGGGTGGTGCCGAACCAGTGGTTCCACGACGGCCCCTGGAGGGCGTTGTCGAGGTCCTGGTCGAGGTAGTGCCACTTGTCGAGGTGCGGCCCCACGAAGGCCATCAGGAACAGGAACAGGACGACGAACAGCCCGATGACGGCGGCCTTGCGGCGCAGGAACCGGCGCCAGACGAGCCGCCCCCGGCCGACGACCTCCTCGTCGTGCTCCGCCTCCGGGACGACGACCTCGGGTTCCTTGACGACGGCCACGGCCCGCTACCGGATCCGGACCCGGGGGTCGAGGGCGGCGTAGAGGACGTCGGAGAGGAGGCCGGCCAGCAGGATGAGGATGGCCTGGAAGACGATGACGGCGACCACCACGTTGACGTCGTTCTGGGAGATGGAGTCGATGAACCATTCGCCCATGCCGTGCCAGCCGAAGATCTTCTCGGTGAAGGTGGCGCCGGTCAGCAGCAGGCCGAAGCTGTAGGCGAAGAAGGTGGCCATCGGGATGAGGGCCGTCCGCAGTCCGTGCTTCACCAGCGCCGTGCGCCGGCGCAGGCCCTTGGCCTGGGCGGTGCGCAGGAAGTCGGCCCCCATGACGTCGAGGAACGAGTTGCGCTGGTAGCGGCTGTAGAACGCCACCTGGCCGAGCACGATGCCCAGCGTCGGCAGGACGAGATGGGCCATCCGGTCGCGGACGTGGAGCCACAGGCCGCCGTCGAGGTGCGGTGTGTACTCGCCGACGTAGTACAGGTGCCAGGAGGTCGGTGTGTGCTGGTTCCAGTAGTTGTGGCCGGCCACCTTCAGGAGGACGGCGAGCAGGAAGACGGGCGTGGAGAGCAGCACGAATGACCAGGCCGTCGTGAAATGGTCGGTGAGGGAGTACTGCTTGACCGCTCCGATCACCCCCACGCCGACCCCGACGACGGCGCCGAGCACCGACCCGATCAGCAGAAGCCGGAGGCTCACGCCCATGCGACGCTTCATCTCGTCCCACACCGGCTGCTCGTTGACGGTCTTGCCCATGTTCCCGTGGACGAAGTCGCCGGCCCAGCGGAAGAAGCGCTTCACGACCGGGGTGTGGTCGTTGAGGTTCAGGGCGTCGAGCTTGGCGTTGATCGACGCCTCCGACGGCGGGGGGTTCCGGCCCTGGTAATTGGCCCGGGGGTTGAGGCTGCTGGCGGCGAGGAAGTACCCGAGGCACGTCGCCAGCCCGATCAGGACCAGGTAGTTGGCGAACCGCCGGAGCAGGAACTTCAGCACGTTACGAAAGGTACCGGGTTCATCAGGGGTTCATGGCGCGTTTGTCCCGATCACTTCCCAGTCAGCTCCCAGAAGAAGCCCAGGACGTCGGCGGCCAGGGCCACCGTCCGGCTGACCGACCGCCCGCCGTGGCCGACGTTCTCCTCCCGGCGCAGGAGGACGGGGGCGTCGGCCGGGGAGCGGCTCGTGGCCCACTGGAGGGCGGCGCAGAGCTTCCGGGCGTGGAGGGGATCGACCCGGGTGTCGTTGTCGAACACCGTGAACAGCACCGCGGGGTAGGCCGTGCCGCGCTCGACGTGGTGGTAGGGCGAATAGGAGAGCAGCCAGCCGAACTCGACGGGGTCGGCGGCGGTGCCGTACTCGTCGTTCCACGTCCGGCCGAGGCCGAAGCGCTCGTAGCGGACCATGTCGAGCAGGGGGGCGGAGCAGACGACGGCCCGGGCCAGCTCCGGCCGCTGGGTGAGGGTGGCGCCGACCAGCAGGCCGCCATTGCTGCCGCCGTAGATCCCGAGCCGCTCCGGGGCGGTCCAGCCGGCGGCGACCAGGGCCTCCCCGGCGGCGGCGAAGTCGTCGAAGCAGCGCTGCTTGTGCTCCCGCATGCCGTGGCGGTGCCAGGCCTCGCCCTCCTCGGAGCCGCCCCGGATGCTGGCCACGGCCCACACGCCGCCCCGCTCCACCCAGGCGGCGACGGTGGCCGAGTAGGCCGGCACCTGGGAGATCTGGAAGCCGCCGTAGCCGTAGAGGACGGTGGCGTGGGGGCCGTTCGACGGGCCGGCGTCCGCCCGGTGGACGACGAACATCCGGACGGGCGTGCCGTCCTTCGAGCGATACGTCAGTTGCTCCGTCCGGATCGCCGGAAGGTCGGGCGAACCCGGCGCCGTGGCCCAGAGCGTGGCGGCGGGAGCCATCCGGCGTTCCTGAGGAACAGGGGGTGTTCCTGCGGAACGCCAGAAGTCACCATCAACCCGCGAGTACCACACCTGGGGAGGCGTGGTGAAGTCCTGATACCCGATCCACACCTCGCTGCCGCCCTCGCGACGGCTGGTGACCGAGGCGACGCCGAGGCCGGGGAGGGGGATGTCGCCGCCGGCGGCGCCCGTCCGCCGGTCGTGCACGGTGACGCGGCTCACGCCGTGGTGGGCCCGGACGGCCACGACGGCGTCGTCCGTCAGGCACCAGTCGGCCAGGACGCCCTCGCCGTCCTCCGGCAGTAGGTCGACCCAGTGCTCCGGTTGGGGACGCTCCGGATCGGCCACTGCCAGCCGGTAGCGGGGGGCGCCGAGGTCGGTGTGGAGGTAGAGCCGGCCGTCCGGCCCGACGTGGGCGTAGGTGGAGGCGTCGAGGCCCTCCTGGACGGCTGTCAGCCGGCGGTGGCCGCCGGGGCCGGCGAGGTCGGCGATCCAGACGTCGTTGCGGGGGGCGGTGCCGAGGTGCTCGGCCAGGAGCAGCCAGCGGCCGTCGACCGAGACGTCGACGGAGTAGTAGGCGGTGGGGTCGCGCCCGTCGCCGAAGACGAGGTCGTCGGTCGCGGGGTCGGCGCCGAGGCGGTGGAAGCGGACCCGCCGGTGGAAGGCCTCCTCGCCGGGCGGGACGGCGCCGGGCGGGAGGCGGCGGACGTAGTAGAGGGCCCGGCCGTCGGCGGTCCAGGCGAGGGAGCTGTAGCGGCAGCGGTCGATCGGGCCGTCGACGTCGGCGCCGGTGTCGACCTCCATCACCCGCAACGCCGACTCCTCGGTGCCGGCGTCGGACAGCAGATAGGCCAGCAGGGTGCCGTCGGGGGAGGGGGACCAGCCGTCGAGCGTGATCGTGTCGTCCTCGGACAGGGCGCTGGGGTCGATCAGGACCCGCCCGCCGGTCAGCGGGTCGTCGCCCGGGCCGAGGACGGCGAGGACGGCGTGCTCCTGATCGGGCCGGCGGCGGAGCAGGAAGAGCCGGTCGCCCCGCACGGCCGGCGGCGTCACGAGGCCGACCGACAGCTCCCGGAGCCGGGCGGCGGTCGCCCGGCGGCCGGGGAGGCCGTCGAGGAACGGCCGGCAGAGCTCGTCCTGGGCCTTGGACCACGCTCTCGTGGCGGGATCGTCAGCGTCCTCCAGCCAGCGGTAGGGGTCGGCCACGAGGTGGCCGTGGATCTCCTCGACGATGTCCTGCCGGGGGGCAGCCGGGTAGCCGGCAGGGGGCGCCGGCGCCGCTACCGTCGGCGGGGGGACGGCCGGCGCGGCCAGGGCGATGAAGCGGCCGTTGCGCCGTTCGAGGGTCACCGTGGTGTCGAAGCAGGCCGACAGGGCGGCGGCGGTGACCGTGTCCTCCAGCGGGCCGGCGGCCAGGACCCGGCCGGAGCGGAGCAGCAGGGCATGGGTGAAACCGGGGGGGATCTCCTCGGTGTGGTGGGTGACGAGGACCGTGGGCGGGGAGTCGGGCGCCGCCGCCAGGTCGGCCAGCCGCCCGACCAGCGCCTCCCGGCCCCCGAGATCGAGGCCGGCGGTGGGCTCGTCGAGGAGCAGCAGGTCGGGCTCGACCATCAGCGTCCGGGCCAGCTGGACGCGCTGCCGCTCGCCGTCGGAGGCGGTGGCGATGGGCCGGTCGGCCAGATGGCCGCAGCCCATGCGGTCGAGCAGCGCCCGGGCCCGGGCCCGGTCGTCGTCGTCGTAGCTGTGCCACCACGTCTCGAGGGCGGCGTGCTTGGCGGCCATGACGATCTCGACGCCGGTGACGCCCGGGCGCAGCTGGGACGCCAGCGCGCCGCTGGCGTACCCGAGGCGGCGGCGCAGCGAGCGGACGTCGACCCGCCCGAGCCGCTGTCCGAGGACGTCGACCGTTCCGGTGGTGGGAAACAGCCAGCCGCCGGCCAGGCGCAGGAGTGTCGTCTTGCCCGATCCGTTGGCGCCGAGGACGACCCACCGCTCGCCCGGTGCCACCTGCCAGTCGACCCCGGCGAGGACGGGCCTCCCGGGGTCGAAGGAAAGCGTCACGCCCCGGTAGGCGAGCACCGGGGCGTGCGTGTCGGTCTCCGTGGCCATCGGGGCCGCAGGCTAGCGGCGCCCCCGAAGCCTTCAATCAGCGGGTGGCTACGGCCCCTCTTCGGCGCCGGCGGCGCCCGCCTGGTAGAGCTCGGTCAGGTTGTTGCGGAGGTCGAAGACGTACCACATGGCCCGCTCCAGACTCTCGTCGGCGTCGGCGCCGAGCTTCTGGTAGCGGCGCATCTCCCGCTCGAACGCCCGCCGGACCAGCTCCTGGAACCAGGGCGGGTCGACGCTCTCGGGGTGGCCGCCGATCGGCTCGTTCCCATTCTGCGGGTCTGCCATGCCCCGTCCCTCCACCTCGGTCGTATGTAGAAGGAGAGTTCGCCAGTGGAACCCCCGTTTCCTCGCCGCCGGGTGGCGGCGAGGAGAACGGTTGTCCGCTTCGTGGTGACGAAGAACGGCCCGGCCGGATCAGCCCAGCGTGGCGACGGAAACGATCGGGCGGCCCGGCGGGCTGCCGCCGAGTGAGCCCAGGAACTTCTGGCTGGAGAAGTTGAAGATGCCGCCGTCCTGGCCCACCATCAGGTAGCCGTCGGCGTAGCGGACCATGCCGGTGATCGGCTTGTTGAGCCGCTGGCCGCCCATGGAGCCCTTGAAGGCGGCATCGCCGAAGGCGAAGATGCCGCCGTCGGAGGCCACCAGCCAGTAGCCGAGGCCGTCGCTGGTCGGGACGAGCGACTCAACGGGGGCGTTGAGCTTCTTGTCGCCCATCGAGCCGTAGAACGTGGCGTCGCCGAAGGAGAAGATGCCGCCGTCGGCCGCCACCATGTAGTAGCCCTTGCCGGTCGGCGTCACGATCGAGCCGAGGACCGGGGCGTTGAGCCGGGTCTTCGACATGTCGCCGTAAAACACGGCGTCGCCGTAGGGCAGCACCCGGCCCATGTTGGTGAACATCCAGTAGCCCTGGCCGGTGGCGGTCGACGACAGGCTCGTGATCTTCTCCCCCGGGCGCAGCGACAGGCTGTCGGGCCCGCCGTGGTACACGGCGTCGCCGTAGCTGGAGACCCCGCCGCTGTCGTCGACGATCCAGTAGCCGTTTCCGGACGGGGTGGGCTCGAGGTGGACCGCCTGGGCCCCGGGGACCACGCCGGCGTCGCCGAAGTTCTGCGCCGTGCCGAAGGCGTACACCTTCCCGTCGGACCCGAGCATCCAGTACCCGCTGCGGTTGCCGGGAGCCGGCGGGACGACCGCGGGAGCCGTCGTCGCGGTGGTCGGCGCTGTCGTGTCGGTCGTGCCGGAGATCGTGGCGTGGGTGGTGTCGGTGCCCGAGTCGAGGACGCTGCCGTCCGCCGCCGAGATGAACTGCCAGGTGTAGGAGTTGTCGCTCAGCGTCAGCTTGAGGACGCCGAACTGGCCGTCGATCCGCGTGATGCTGCCGGTCGCCGGTGCGTTGGAGGTGAAGTGCGACGGGATGCCGCCGCCGGTGCCGACGACGAACTCCCGCGGACCGGCCCGGTCGATCGAGCCCTGGTGGTCGCCGGCCGGGGCGGTGGCCGGTTCGGCGGTGCTCATGTGGTCGAAGGACTCGTAATCGTGCTGGTGGCCGGTGAGGACGACGTCGGCGCCGGCGCCCTGCAGCATGTTCCAGTAGGCGTCCGTTTTCTGGTAGTCGGTCGACGGCCCGACCGGCTTGCCGTTGCCCTCGTTGTCGTTCTGGGAGAAGAACCGGGCGCCGTGCCACATGGCGATGATGTGCTTGTGGGCGGCAGTCGCCTGCTGGAGGTCGGTGCCCAACCACTTGCCCTGCGGGTCGCCCGGACCGCAACCCGACTGTGAGCCACCGGGGCTGGGGGTGCCCGCCTGGCTCTTGGTGCAGGCCCAGTTGAGCGAGATGAGGTGCCACGACGGGCCGATGTCGACGGAGTACCAGCCGCTCTGGTCCGACAGCGTGTCGCCGTCACCACCGTTGCTCTTGTCCATCTTCTGCAGGATCGGGTCCCAGTACTGGCGGTACCCGTCGTCGAGCGGGCCCATCTGCTGCCCGTAGTCGTGGTTGCCGGGAGCCGGATACGTCTGGTCCTTGAACTGCCCCCAGCCGTCGTTGAGGCCGGCGGTCTTGTCGTAGACGTCCAGGTACGTGTGGTAGCTCCCGTCCGGATAGGCGCCGTCGCCCAGCATGGCGACCCGGGTGTGGTCGGGGTCGGCGGCGATGCCGGCCTTGATGATCGCCGCGGTCTGCTCGTCCCCACCGGTCTGGGCCCGGGCGACGTCGCCGGCGGCGTAGAGCGTCCATGTCTGGCCCGAGCTGTCGGCCCTGGCGAACTGGACCGCACCGTTGACGGCGAGGCAGGAGGAGACGATGGCGATCGTGGTGGCGAGCCCGGCCCAGCGCTGGCGCACGGTCGATCCCTTCCGGAGCTTCGGGAAGCGGGGAGTGGAGGACATCAGCGCAGCGCCGCCACCGACACGATCGGGTGGACCGGCGGGTTGGAGCCGAGCGAGCCGAGGAACTGCGAGCTGGAGAAGTCGAAGATGCCGCCGTCCTCGCCCACCATCAGGTAGCCGTCGCCGTAGGGCACCATGCCGGTGATCGGCTTCGACAGCCGCTCGCCGCCCATCGAGCCCTTGAACGGCGCGGACCCGAAGGCGAAGATGCCGCCGTCCGACGCCACCAGCCAGTAGCCGGCGCCGTCGCCGTAGGGCACGAGCGACTGGACCGGGGCGTTGAGCTTCTTGCCCCCCATCGAGCCGTAGAACTTGGCGTCGCCGAAGGAGAAGATGCCGCCGTCGGAGCCGACCATGTAGTAGCCGTTGCCGCTCGGCGTGGGGATCGAGTCGAGGATCGGCCCGTTCAGGACGGTCTTCGACATGTCGCCGTAGAACACCGCGTCGCCGAAGCGGGCCACCCGGCCCTTGGTGGTGAAGATCCAGTACCCCTTGCCCGACGGCGTCGACGACAGGCTGGTCACCGTCTCGCCGGGGGACAGGTTGCCGGCGTCGATCCCCCCGAGGCCGGTGGCGTCGCCGTAGGCGTACACCGTTCCGGCGCTGTCCACGATCCAGTACCCGGCGCCGTCCGGGGTGGACTCCAGGTCGGCGGCCGTCACGCCGGCGGGGAGCGACGGGGCGCCGAGGTACTTGGCCCCGCCGAACGCGTAGACCTTGCCGTCGGAACCGAGCATCCAGTAGCCGTTGCCGTCGCTGCTCTTCACCACGGGTGTCGGCGTGGTGCCCGGGTCGGGCGTCGTGCCCGGGTCGGGCGTGGTGCCGGGGTCGGGCGTGGTCCCGGGGTCGGGCGTCGTGCCCTGGCCCGTGTAGGGGCCCCACGTCAGGTCGGCGATGTGGTTGAACCAGGGGTTCTGCGCCGCTTCCTTGTAGGCGTCGAACGAGGGCTGCGAGGTCTCGATGTCCCAGCCGCCGGAGGCGTCGCCCGACTTGCCCTTGATGTCGAAGTAGACCATCGCCTGGATGTCGGACATGGCGCCGCAGTACTTGCAGTCGACCGGCGTGTCGGCGGTGCGGGGCATGACCGTGTCGTGGGCGGTGCGGAACCAGTCGGCCTTGAGGGCGCCGCCGTCCTCCTGCTCCTGGGTGCCGTACTCGGCCACCATGATCGGCTTGGACGAGCCGACGTGCTGGTGGGTCGGGTCGTCGGTCCGGGCCCACTTCATGAACTGGTCGTAGATCTCGAGGAAGTCGCGGTAGCGGTCCTGCCCGCTGCGCCCGATGGCGCCGTGCCAGTTGTACCCGTCGGAGGAGACCCAGTCGACGTAGTCGTCACCGGGGTAGAACTTCGAGGCCAGGGCCGGCCAGCCGCCGAGCTTGAAGCCGTTGGCGTTGGCCGTCCACAGCCAGATCACGTTGGTGGCGCCGTCGATGTTCTTGACCCGGTTGTAGATGTAGCGCCAGGCGGCGATGAACTGGTCGGGGTTGCCGTTGACGGTGGCCGGCTGCCGGCTCCCGTCCATCTCCCAGCAGTAGCGCATGAAGAACTGCCGGCCGAAGGCCTTGAACGCCTGGGCGGCGGCGTCGATCTGCTTGTCGAGCTTGCCGGAGGTGACGTCGGTGTTGGCGGCGCAGTTCCACCCGACGATCGGGATCCGGTTGGCCTGGGCGTCGAGCTGGACCGCGGGCGCCATCGGGATGTAGGCGCCGGTGTTGGCGTTGTAGAAATCCCCGAAGTTGCTGGTGTAGTGGTTGTCGATGTCGAGCGTCCGCCCGAGCTTCTGCTCGAAGGCGTAGATCGGCTCGTCCTGCACCGTGGGCGGCCGCTTCGCCGTCTTGCCCGTGGCCGGGTCCGTGTAGGAGATCGGCGTGTTGATGTCGTCGGTGTGGACGCCGAGGAGTGCGCCGGTCTTCAGCGTCAACGGGCCGCCGGCCCGGGGGCCCGGCGTGTAGCCCGAGACCGGGACGTAATTCTCGGTCGGCGTCGGATCCTTCGGATCGGCGTAGGCGTGGGCGGCCGGGGAGCCGCTCGCCAGCATGGCGCCGGCCAGGCCCAGTGCTGCGAGGGTCGTCCACAGCCCGGGGCGGCGGCGGCTCGATCGCTCGAACGACATGCGGTCACCTTTCGGATGCGAGCCCACCTGCACGGCGGACGGGCGCGTTCGGGGAGTTCGGGGAGAACGCGGAAGCTGAACGGTGGCCGTCTCCCGCGCACCGCTCCAATTCGCCGCGCAGCAGTTCTCTCCCTGTTCGTCCGCTGAAATCCCCTGAGTTCCGGATCAACGAAGCGGTGCAAGCACCGTTAATTCCGACAATTCCGGCAGATGGATTTCAGGGCTTCGCCACCGGTCACATGAAGTTGCGGGTGTGGAGGGCCGAGAGCTCCGCCGCCTCGCCGGGCGGGAACCCGAGGCGGCCCAGGCGGCGGCGGCGGCCCTCGTCCATGGCCGCGGTGAGGGCGGCGACGCGGTCCCAGCCGGCGGCGACCGCGGCCGCCGTCCACGACCCGGAGGCGAGGACGACGAGGGCGTCGTGGACGCCGGCGTGGAGCCCCGCCGTCGACGCCAGCACGTCATGGCGGTGCTCGATGGCGGCCCGGAGCCGCCCCCGGAATTCGGGTTCGGCGGCCACCCGGTGCTCGAGGTGGGCGACGCCGAAGGCGACGTGACGGGCCTCGTCGGCCCGGGCCAGGTGGGCCACGCGCCGGGTCACCGGGTCCGGGCCGTGCCGCTCCAGGAAGCCGAGCAGGTCGAGGAACGTGCCTTCCCCGAGCACCGCCAGCAGGAAGGCGGCCAGCGAGAAGTCGGGCTCGTCGAGCAGCGTCTGGAGCGAGGCCCGGCCTCCGGCGCCCGACGTCCCCAGCGGGTGGCCGGACAGCTCCGCCCGGCGGGTGAAGACCTCCACGTGGCGGGCCTCGTCGGCGGCCTGGACGGCGAGCAGCTGGACGACTTCCCGGAAGTGGGGATGGACCCGGGCGATGAACCGGGCCGGCACCTGGAGGGCGGCCAGCTCGTTCTCCACCAGGTACGTCATGACCTGGACGACGGCTCCCTCCACCTCGGGGTCGGCGTTGAGCGGCGAGCCCCAGTCGACGGCGGTGGCGGGGTCCCACTGCCCGCCCAGGGCCTGGGCGTAGAGCTTGGGGACGACGTCGGCCCAGACGTCCGCCTTGCGGTCGAGGTCGGCGAGGCGCAGCGGCGGGCCGCCGTCCTCCACCAGGGCGCCCCGGGCCGCCAGGCCCCAGGTGGCGGGAGCGCGATCGACGACGCCGCCCGGGCCCGGCCCGCCGGCCCGGACCGCGCCCCGCCAGCGGGCCTCGCCGGCGCCGCCCCTGACGAGCGTGAAGGCGCCGTCGCCGTCGGCATCGCCGGCCACCGTGTGGCCGTGGCCCCGGGCCCAGGCCCGGAGGTGGACGGGCAGGTGGGGATCGCGTCCTCGCACCGAGACGCCGGTCCCGGGCGGCAGGCGGGCCAGGGCCCGGTCGACGAGGAGGTGGGCGCCCCGGTCGAACCCGAGGTCCTCAAGGTCGATAGTCGGGTCCAGCGGTGATCGCCCCCTTGTCGTCGTAGAAGCCGAGAGCGTCGACGGCCGCCTCGAGCGCGGCGTAGCCGGTGGTGCGCCCGTCGTGCCACTGCTTGAGGCCTTCGAGGTCGAGCAGCGGCCGGAGGGCGGGATCGCCGTAGTTCATGGCCGCCAGCAGATCGCCGAAGC
>Ga0070741_10012881_pt1 | contig 14981 bp, 15 predicted proteins | sample Coa_R1_4_FD_66440 | JGI IMG/M metagenome (GOLD analysis project Ga0070741, IMG submission 66440) | Surface soil microbial communities from Centralia Pennsylvania, which are recovering from an underground coalmine fire - Coalmine... | ecosystem: Environmental > Terrestrial > Soil > Unclassified ...
ATCGTCGGCCGGCCCAAAACCAACAAACGAGGCTATTGTATTTGAGGGATCGTAATGTCCCTGAATCGGTATCGAAGCAGTTCCCGTCTTTCCTGCTACCCTATATCCTTTTAGCCTTGTCCAAGAAGCCTCACCCTTGTTCACCGCATTAACCATTATTTCAGTCATTATTTTGGCAGTTTTCGAGTCTACGGGACTTCCCAGAACTTTTGGTTTAACCCTGACAACATCTCCATCCGGGGTCTCCACAGCCGAAACTACGTGCGGTTCCATCCTTTTTCCACCGTTTGCTATTGCTCCTATAGCGTCTAAAAGCTCCATAGCCGTAACAGATATGCCTTGTCCAAAAGACGCAGTCGCAACATCGACTGGGTACCATTGATTTTCAGGTTTTAAAGAGGGAGATACCTCTCCCTGAAGATCGATTCCCGTTAGATCTCCTATGCCAAACGACTCCAGATACTTTAACATTCGTGAAATACCCAGCTTTTGGGAAACAAAAACCATTCCCGTATTATCGGAGTGCTGGATTACCTCAATCATATTTGTATCCTTATAGTATTTGTTATTCCATGTTTTAATTTGGTAATTGTATACCTGAACAGGCCCCCCGCAGATAGGACACTTCGTTGTTGGAGTGATTACATTTGAATCGAATGCCGAAGACATAACTAAGGGTTTAAAAGTAGAACCGGGCTCAAACCTGTTTGAGATAAACGGGTTTTTATAGAGGTCGGCTGAATAATCCTGGTAGCTTCTCGGGTCAAAAGATGGGAAAGAAGCCATTGCAAGAATATTTCCTGTTTTAGGATCCATTATTCCTACCATTCCGGAATCAGCACCATATCTTTCTATTCCCTCTTTTAATTTCTCTTCGGCAATAAACTGTATAGAACGATTAACAGAGAGCAGTAAGCTGCTTCCGTCGATTTGGGTACTCCTTGAGTTTACTTGGGAAAGTATCGGTTTCCCGAAGGCGTCGTGTACTTGAATTGCAATTCCCTCTTTACCCCTTAGGAGCCTATCGTAAAAACCTTCTATTCCAAAATATCCTTTATCTTTTCCTTGATCATCCTTCCCTACGAATCCTATTAGCTGCGCTGCCATAGATGCTTCGGGATAGAAACGGGAATATTGTCTTTGAAAACCGATCCCTTGAATATTTAACTTTTCGAGTCTTTCCTTCGTATCGGTATCAATTCGTTGTGCGATCGGGACCCACACCTTATCAAGAGCCAGGGAAGCGCTGGCAGATGCTTCATCAACTTTTAAAACACCGGCTAGCTCTTTAGCCGTTATTTTTTTATCTTTTATATCTTTGGGGTTAGCAAAAACTAGATATGAAATTTTATTCGCCGCTATAGGAAAATCGTCCGAAGTCTTTATTTTTCCTCTTTCGGGCTCGATTGTGACGGTCTGTCCGTACTGTGACCTTCCTAAATCAGATAATTCCTCCGCTTTAACAATTTGCCAATAAAAAAGGCGGAAGACTACCAAAAGAAACAAAAAAAGAAAAAAGATAAGTGAGAACCTAAATCTTCCTGTCATCTCTGGGCAATCGGAAGAGGATTTGAGAGAACAAAACTTTCCCTTTTTTCAGTAAAACCAAGTTTTGCCGCTTCCGATGCCAAGTTTGTTAAAGAAGACATGCTCAGAAGTTTTTCTTCTAAAAGATCATTTTGAACTCTAATGGATTGCATTTGGTCATTTAGTTTACCTAAGACTATACCCGATGTTGAGATTCTATTTGAAACCACAACCCTACCGAGGGCTAGTAAAATTACTACCACGATTAACCACCTTATTATTTTACCGTATAATCCCATATTTACCCCTTTCCTAAATCCGTTTTTCAAAGCACCTTAACTTGGCGCTTCTTGCCCTGGGATTCTCACTTATTTGTGTTATCCCGGGCACCACAGGTCTTTTTGTTAAAACTATCCCCTTGCCCTTCTTTTCGAATTCCTTAAAGCTTTTCTTAATTGCTCTGTCCTCCAGAGAATGAAAGGAAATGGCAACGATTCTTCCTCCATCTTCCAAAAGCTCCAGGGCTTCGGGCAAAGAATTTTTCAAATTCTCAATTTCGCTATTTACTGCTATCCTGAACGCTTGAAAAACTCTTTTACTCAAATCGGCGCGCTTTTTGTTGGTGATTTCTCCGTAAATACCGTACGCTTCCTTTATTACCTCTACCAAGTCCTGCGTGGTCTTTATCGCCTTTTTTTGCCTTCTTTTAACTATTCCCTCGGCTATGGACTTTGACCTTGGCTCCTCGCCGTATTCGGTAAAAATCTTGACTAACTCTTCTTTTGTTGCAAGATTTGCCAAGTCCGAAGCGGTAAAGCCGGAATTCCTATCCATTCTCATATCCAATGGGCCTTCCGTCTGGAAACTAAACCCTCTACCTACTTCATTTATCTGGTGGGATGAAACGCCAAGATCATAAATAATTCCAAGAACCTTCTCAAATCCTCTTTCTTGAGCGATTCTTCTTAAATCCCTGAAATTTCCCTGAAAAAGAATGAGATTCTGGTCCTTTAGGTTCGCTTGAACAAACTTTATTGCTTCTAAATCTCTATCTATTCCCAGAACCTTTCCACCCATCTCAAGAATTTTTTTTGCGTGTCCTCCACCTCCGAGAGTTGCGTCGATATATTTCTCGCCTTTTTTAACTTGTAAAAGATCTAAAGCTTCCTTTAAAAGGACGCTTTTATGATAGGAACCATCTATCAAGCTTTGCTTCAAATTATTTAGCGTCATTTTTATCAACCAACTTTTGTGAAATTCTGTCTATTTTCTTTTCCAAAACCTTTTGATACTGACGCCAATTAACTTTGTCCCAAATTTCAACGTACCTTGATAATCCTACGAATACAATTTCGCTTTTAATTCTTCCAAATTCTCGCAAAAAGATAGGTATAATAAACCTTCCCTTACTGTCCAGTTCGACCTCAACTGCTCCACCAAGAAGGAATCTTTGAGTTTCGCGGGCCTCAGATTGAATAAAAGGTTTGCCCTCTGTTCCTTCAAGCAAAGCCTTCCAGTTTCCTTCTGAAACAACAATAAGCGAGTTCTCATATCCTAAAGTTATTATTAATTTGTCTCCTAATTCTTTTCGAAACTTTGCTGGAAAAGCTACTCTACCCTTAGCTCCGAGCTTAGCTTCATACTGCCCTATTAACATACCTGCCTGTGGCGGCCCACTTTAGACCACTTTATTCCATTTTGAGACAGTATTGAGGCAGTGTCAAGAGGCAAACATCCCAAAATAGGGTATATTCGGTAAATAAAGCACTAGATAAAGGCTTCTTACAAATTTAATACAAAAAACGAGGCTATTGGAGTTCGACCGAAGCTTGGGCTTGGTAGACTTTTCCGTCGGTCTTGTTAACTTTTACGATTACTTTTATATTATGTACTTCTGTGTCAGGATGACAGACATCCGAACAAGTTCCTAAATACGCATCTGTTTTAACCGGTTGGCCAGGAGTTTTGACGTCTACGTGGCCTAGAGCGCCTCTTGGAATGTCTCCCTTTGAAAGATAAGACAATTCATAATCGATCGAGGCTATATCTTTGGTGTTATCGACTTCAATCGTAATTTTATGCTTATCGGAGCTTGGAGTTAGCGTAAGACCTATTTCTTTGGCTGAAATAGTCGGAATTGACTGCTCCTGGAGACCCGGAGCTGTAGTTTGAGTCTTAGATCTTCCAAAAATAAAGTATCCACCAACGGCAAGAACTACCACTGCCGCTAAGATCCCAATTAAAAGTTTTCTATTCACCTAAGTATTGTAAGAAGCTTCGAAATCATTGTCAAGCAATTTTTGTTTTGAGAAAACTCTCCAATTCTTGAATTTTTAGTCTCTCTTGTTTTGCGGTGTCTCGATCTCGAACGGTAACAGTATCGTCCTCAATAGTCTGAAAATCTACCGTAATACAAAAAGGAGTACCTGCTTCGTCCTGAGCAAAATATCTTTTTCCTATATTGCCTCGGTCGTCCCAAGCAGCATTAAACTCAATCTTTAATTCGTCATAAATTTTTCTGGCTTTTTCCACTAACTCCGGTTTATTCGCTAATAGAGGGAATACCGCAACTTTGAATGGGGCGAGTTTCGGATGTAACTTCAAAACAACCCTATCACCGTCTTCATGGTATGCGTCAATCAAAAAGAACAAAGCCGAACGATCCACTCCGCCCGAAGTCTCAATTACCCAAGGAGTAAATTCTTTTCCTTCGTCCATATATTTTTGATTGTGGCGCGATAAATCCCAATCTCCTCTGTTATGTATTCCTTCAAACTCTGACCAACCAAATGGTGCGTTATATTCGATATCTTCCGCAGCTTTTGCATAATGTGCAAGTTCGCCTTTTTCATGGGGCCTTGTCCTAAGATTAGTTTTCTTAATTCCAAGCGATTCGTACCACTTGAGCCTTTCATTTTTCCAATAATTGAACCGCTTGTTCGCTTCTTTTTCCTCAACAAAATACTCCAGTTCCATTTGCTCAAATTCTCTACTTCTATAAGTAAAGTTTCCGGGAGTTATCTCGTTTCTAAAAGCTTTTCCAATCTGTGCTATTCCAAAGGGAATTTTTACACGGGTTGAATTAACAACATTTCCAAAATTAACAAAAGCTCCCTGTGTTATTTCTCCCCGAAGATATACTTTTTGTTTTGGTTCGGTCACTCCAAGATATGCCTCGACCAGAAGATTAAACTCTTTTGGCTCGGTCCACTCAACTTTCTCTTTGTGAGAGCTTTCGTGGTTTGCTATTTCCTCTTTTTTATCGGCCCTAAACCTTGCGTGACAGATCTTGCATTCAATAAGCGGATCGGTAAACTCAGCGAGATGGCCGGATTTTTCCCAAGCCTTCGAGTTCATTATTATCGCGGCATCTATTCCAACAACGTCCTCTCTCCATTTCACCATTGTATGCCACCAGTGTTTTTTTATGTTTGTTTTTAGCTCTACCCCAAGTGGCCCGTAGTCCCAAAAACCCTGAAGTCCTCCGTAGATTTCCGATCCTGGATAAATAAATCCTCGCCTTTTACAAAGGGCGACAATCTTATCCATTAGGTTATCCATATAACAATGATATCAAAACACCATTGAAATGGGAAGAATTGCAGAGTAGAATACCCTTTTATGTCTTACCTTGAGAGGGATCCTGTTGGGAATGTCTTTGAATTTATTAGTGAATGCAAAGGAAGTGACGACAGGGGTGAAGCCATGATAGCAAATTCTTTTTATGAGCTTTTTCAATCTGGTCTGTATGTTAACAGAATATATAGAAAGGAGAACACCGAGGCAAATGGTTCTTATAAAAGAGTAAGAGCGGGAAAAATAATAAGATTTGGCGAGGGAAGCTATAACGCTATTTATATTTATCCGAATTTTACAGATCTTGTTGAACTTTTAAAAAATGACGAACCCAACTCAAGGGTAAACAGAAAATTGAAACAGATTACTCGGGGGGCGCACATCGACTATATCGATGAACGTGAAGTTGGAGAACTTTTGCGAAAAGAAGGGTTAAGTACGGTTGCTGCCATTTTGTTAACATCGAAGAATGATCTTGAAGGGGGGAGAATTCAACTTTTCTATCCAAAATTTTTTGTTGAGGAATTCGGACATGACGCCGCAAAAGTTGCCGCTACAATCTTATATTCTGCTCCCAAAATTGATGAATCGCACATAGCGGAGCTGAAAGAGGATTTAACGAGAAGGTCTAGAAACGGTTAATAATCCTACGAGTTTTTAGTTTTCTCTCCAAAATTTTTTCGATATAAAGTGTTGTGTCAATTTCCTTATGCTCCCTTGGCAGATATCCCAACTCCTCCAATAAACTTTTTTCGAATCTATGAACTAATCCACTATCTAATTCATCGAGAACTCCAAGCATTAAATCGTAAACCCGAGGATGCGCTTGATGTTCGGGGCAGAGACTATCGACAACTTCACATACATGAAAGGCAAGCCCTACCAAATCCAGATTTTTTCTAATTTGCGAGAATGTATTAATAACTTCTGCCTCCGAAAGAAGATCCAAGTTGTGGCCTTGATGTACGGACACTTCCACTTGATTAAATAATTCCATGTTGGGGCCGCGTCTACTTTTTATTTTTCTGACCCCTTTTGCAAGGATTTTTATCTTGCCGTATTTTTTCGTAAAGAGAGTAATTAGACGATCTGCTTCGCCCAAGTTTTTTCTTTTTAAAACAATACCTTCTGTAGTATAGGCATTCATTAGAGGGAGAGCTTGAGGTTCCTGTCGCTATCAAGATTAAATTTTTCCCTAGCCGAGCCACCGACCAAAACCGTGTATTCAAACGCCGGAGTTCCCGGTTGTTTTTGGATTAAAAGTGGCAGAGGAGAACCCTTTGCCAGTTTGAATGGGAGGGTGTAAGAAATTGTAAATTTGGCAACTCCCTTAGGCCGTATTGTTAAAAATCCTTCGAATACTGTTTTGCCCAACTCATCGTACGATATCATTTTTACTTCGGAACCTTGAGAACTTTGCATTTTGCTTCCTTTTGGGACATATATTCTTATCCAGTCCCGAAGAACAGCATTCAAGCAAAGGTTTCCCCTCTCCAAGTTACAGTCTGATGGAGGATAAGGATTTTTATAGTTTATAGTTATGGTTTTTTGAATTGTTCCGTCGCCTGAGACGTTGTAGTTTTGGGAAACATCTTCGGTTGTAAATAGATTGGACTTTGCTCCTCCAAAATTGGCTTCATTTATATGAAGATAATCACCTTCAAACGGCACGATTCTTCCAGAAATGTTCAGGGCTTCCAAACCTTTTTGCGCAGCAGTATCATAAACGTAATAAAGTATGTTTTTTTGCGCCGATTGGTTTATCATCTCTTGGAAAAGTGGTCCCCAGTAAAGTTTTGGGGAGGAAGAAAATGCTTTGTTCATTATGGCATACATTAAATCTCCAATAATGTTTTTCCTTGCGGCATTTACTGCATAAACATTTACATATCTAAAGTCTGCCTGTACGGGAGTGTCTGCAATTTCTTCGAGAGCATAAATAGTTTGGGGACATCCACACCTTGGATCATCCTTTGTTGTAAAGTGAGTTCCGTCAACATCCATGTCTCCCAGAATCCTCATTGCTCCTATTAATGCATAAGTATCAACCGCTATTATTCCATCTACTTTAGGTCCGGATGATTGATCATACATATCCTTGAATGTTTTCATTGATTCAACAAAGTCAGGAGATAAATTACTGTCCCGAAGATTAAATACTTTAACGTTTGGTAAGTACTGCAAAATTGGCCTTGGTGCCTCTTTCTTTCCGAAAATGCTCGAATCTAATGAATAAATATCCGAAGATCCGTCAACATGAATTATTCCGTGCTCAAGCCTAAAAATAGAATAGGCTGTTATAAACCCTCCGGTCGGACGAAGCTCCTTATCATTTTGAAATATAACTAAATATTTTTTTGGATCCGGCTCTCCAAGAAGCTGGGGAAGTATCTTTATCAAAGGCCTTGCATCGTTAAGTACAACCGCTCCATCATCTGTAAATTTCCTAAGCTGTTTTACTTGATTATTAATATTTGACCCAAAAATAAACGCAGGGTAACGATTGGGGTCTATATTGTCAATCTCCTTTTTTGCCTCATTAACATTACTCGCTATGTCGTCAATTTTAGGAGTTACTTTCCCCATTGTTCTTACAGCCGTCTCTATCCTCTGCTGCGCAGTCCCCCCTACAAAACTTCCTTGTCCTTTAAGGCCCAAAACGTCAGAATAAGGAGCGATTGATGCTATTAGCGTATCTGCAGCGTTGAGACCCTGAAACGCGGCTTTTATAAAGTGATCCCCATCACTTACATAACTTCCTATGATTGGAAAATACTTTAAAGGAAGAATTAGTTTGTATTTATTTTGAGTTTCTACCAAATCAACTCTGGTTTTTTTGAGTTCTTCGCCCGCAAGTGCTATATTTTGTTTTTTTAAAGCATCGTAGGCTAGCTTTGCTTGGGACTCTGTCTTTTTGGCCGAAGCAATAACGGAGATAGCAGGAAGAGAGAATACAAGCAATATCAAGACCAATAAACCTATAACAACAGCAACAATCCTGGAGTTTCTTCCACGAAGATTGGGTATTCTAAAAAAATTTTTAATTTTTAAAATCGGGGACTGATTGGCTACCGAGGACCCACCTAAATTAGGAATTTCGTCCATATAAAGATATTACCAAGTAGAATTTTGAAGGTCAACTAGAGGGCACCTTTACCGGATATCATGGCCCATGGAGTTTTAAAAACTATAATAAGATCATAAATAATTGATCTTTTCTTAACATAAGCAGCATCCATTTTAATTCTTTTATCAAAGTTAATTTCCGACCTCCCTGAAACTTGCCAAAATCCGGTTATTCCCGGCTTAACCGAGAGCACGATTTTCACTGCAGTCCTAGTTTGCGGATATTTCCTTTGTTGATTACGAAGCTCGTCCGGATAATAAGCTCTTGGACCAACAAGACTCATGTCCCCTTTAAAAACGTTCAAGAGCTGCGGGACTTCATCCAAGGAGTGTTTCCTTATAAAGTGTCCAACTCCCGTAATCCTAGGATCATCTTTTAATTTATAACTTCCTTTTCTATACTCTTCATAAAATTTTGCGAACTTTGGATTCTCTCTTAAAATCTCATGGGCATTTTGGATCATCGAACGAAATTTATACATTTTGAAAAGTTTACCGTTTTTTCCAACCCTTTCAGGTGTATCAGCCAAAACCGGTCCCTTTGAATCCAACGTTATTGCTATAGCAACCAAAATAATAATTGGAAGAAAAATAAGAATAAGTATCGAAGAAAATAAAATATCTATTACCCTTTTTGTCAATTCATAAATTCTGCTTTTCTTTACTTCTGTGTATGGCATATTAGGCTAGGTGCTCGTTTTCCGTTCCATTAAGACTTTCTACAAATTTTTTAATTTTGGGAACAGATTTTTTTGGACAGATCAAAATAACATCTTGCGTATTTATTACTAAAAGTTCCTCCATATCTATGCCGACCAACATTTGATCCGTATAGTTATAGGCAAGACTATCTTTAGAGTCAATTATCATAACTTTTCCTTTCGTAACATTCTCTTTGTCGGTTTCACTTAATGCTTCCTTTAAAGATTCCCAGGCGCCTATATCGCTCCACTTCAAATTTTGCGCAATTACTAATCCGTCAGAGGGTGATATTTTTTCAAGTATTAAATTGTCAAATGATATTTTCTCCAGGGCCGGATAAATTTTTTTGAGTTCATTGCCAAAATCTTGGGTCTTCCAAGCCTGTTGAAGATCTAGAAGGTTTTTGTACATTTCCGGTGAAAATTTCTCATACAAAGAAAAAAGAAAAGAAGGAGTTGTGGCAAAATAACCGGTATTCCATACATGATTAGGGCTTTCGTGGAATTTCTCCGCAATTTCCAAGGTTGGACGATAATGGAAACTCTTGAGTTCGTGTATAGAAACTTCTTCTATATTTTTTACCTCATTCCCAAATTCAATCCATCCAAGATTTTGGCTAGGAAACCTTGAATTTTCTCCAATGAAGATTATCTTATTTTTATCGTCTTCCAATAGCTTCCCCGCCGTCACTAAAGTTTTCTGGAACAAAGCCTCATTTTTTACAATGTGATCGCTCCAAAGAATTATGAACGGCTCATTCGGTGATTCTTTTCCAAGAATTGCCGCCACCAAACCCACTGCTGCACCAACATCCCGCATTTCCGGTTCAAGAATAAAATTTTCTTTGGGGATTTGAGGGAGTTGTTCAAAAAGTATATCCTTATAAATTTCTCCTGAAGAAATATAAAGATCTGCTGGATCTACGATTGGAAGCACCCTTTCTACTGCCGACTGGACGGTAGATTTATCTCCAATAATTTTTTCGAACTGCTTTGGTGTTTTTTTTCGCGATAATGGCCAAAGTCTTGTTCCAACTCCACCTGCAAAGATTACAATCTTCATACGAAATTTTGCTGAATAAATTCGTTCAAGTTATTTTCGAAATGTTTGAACGAAAACCTACGAGCGTTCTCGAAGCAATCTTGTGTATTATATCTAGATTCATCAAAATTTACCAACGCGCTCTTAAGTGAATCAACTGTCCACTCATCGAAAAAAATCCCGGTCTTTTCGTTTACTATCTCAAGTGCTCCACCTTTTTTCAGAGCAATCACGGGCTTACCGAATGCCTGAGCCTCTATCATTGTGAGCCCTAGGTCTTCTATTCCCGGAAATATCAAAGCCTTACAATTTTTATAGTAGTTCTTTAATTCTTCGTCTGTCAATTCACCTGCAAATTGAACCGTCTTTCCCGCAATCCTTTTTAAAAAAATCTCTTGAGAGCCTTTTCCTACAACTTTAAGCGGTAGATTTAAATCCGAACAGGCTTTAACGGCAAGCTCTAAATTTTTATAGGGAACGAGCCTTGAAACAATCAAGAAGTATTTACCCTTAGACGGATTTATAGATCCCGGTTCTAACAAGGTTTGCGGCGGATATATTACTTTTGATTCTCTTCCATAATATTTCTTGATCCTTCCCTTAACTTCCTTTGATATGGCAATAAAATGGTCGGGCCTTTGCGCAGCTATCCTATCCCACGTTTTAAGGTAGAAAACTAAGGGTTTAGACAAAATTCTAAGATAACTATTTTTGAAGTAGGTATTATATCCACTCCAAAGATAGCGTGTCGGCGTCAAACAATAACAAATATGGAGAGTACCGGGCTTTGTGATTACGCCCTTTGCCGCTTCACTGGTTATTGAGATGACTACGTCGTAATCATCAAAGCTGAAATTTTCGAATGCGATTGGCATAAGAGCTGCAAATCCTTCGTGGAAAGAAGATGCGAAAGGAAGCTCTTGAAGGAAAGAAGTTTTAATATTAAATTTTGATGCCCAAGAAGCTCTGCTGTGATAAACAGACGTAAAAAGAGGCGCATTTGGAAAAATTTTTTTAAGGGAAAGCAATAGTCTTTCTGCTCCTCCCCATTTATTAACCCTATCGTAAACTAATGCTACTTTCATATTTGACATTTAGGGCGAAGTCCGCAAGCTCTGCTTATAAATATTTAACGTTTCTTTTGCCATTTTTTCCCAGGAAAATTCTCTGGAGACTTTAAGTTCGGATTCCACTATTTTGTTTTCATCATAGTTATTATTTATCGCTGTCAAAACTTTCTCATAAATTTCGCTTTCCTTTTTCGGATCAAAATAAATAGCGGAATTCTTACTAACCTCTCTAAACGCTGGTATGTCCGACAATAAAGCAACACATCCATTTGCCATTGCTTCCAAGACAGATAATCCAAAACCTTCCATAAACGAAGGAGCTATGAAATATTTGGCCTCGCCATAAAGTCGAGAGAGCTCGCTATCGGTAATGTTATGAATAAACTTTATGTTTTGACCTGCTTCTCTTTTCAACCTCTCATAAAAGTAATCGTCTTTCCCAACCAAAATTAATCTTGCACTTTTTAATTTATTGAAAACTCTCACCAATTTTTCCAAATTTTTGTGAGGATATGCATTTCCAACATACAAAAAGAACTGCTTCTTTCCTAAGTTTTTCTTTATTAGTTTCCGATCGGCTGCTTCGTAGGTAACAGAAATTTTATTAGGATTTATTTTAAAATGATCAACGATTTCTTCTTTAGTTTGTAAAGAAGGAACTATTATTCTTCTGGAGTTAAAAGCTAATTTTCTAACAAGAAACCTATAAGCCAAAAGTTTGACTCCATAGAACGGAAGAGGAAGCGTGGATGCCCTGCCGGTTGGATAATGATGAAGAATTAAATCATGAATGGTTAAAATAAACGGTTTATTATAAAAAAGAGGCGCGGAAATATAAGGAAAATGAACCATATCAAGATTTTCTTCATTTAAAATTCCCGGAAATTTTAACTGTTCGGAAAGACTATGCCAAGGGATATCTACCTCAACGATTTTAAAATTTGGGGATTTGACCGAAACCTTATCTTTCTTTCTTACAAATAACACATAATCATTAACTTTATCAATTTTCTCTAAGTTGAAGACTAAATTCCTAATGTACCTTCCAACCCCGGTTTGATTCCAAAGTCTTGCGTCTATTCCAATTTTCATGATCTAATCTTTTGAGTTGAATACCAAAATTTAAGGTTTATAAACTTATCGACCAAAAAATCAACAATCACGGGATATTTCCCTTTATACTGTTTTCTGTAGAGAATTTTCATTGCATCATATCTTGCAACTGTTGCCGCTTTCTGGGTTTCCAAATCTGCGTGAGACAAGTGTTTTGAATGATTTTTGATTCCGCTCGAAATCCCCTTGTAATGTAGAATCGATACCCTTGGAACAAAATAAATTTTCCATTTATTTTTCAATAGCTCTAAACAGAAATCCAGATCTTCGCCGTAAAAGAAATAATCCTCATCCCACCAACCAATATCTTTTCCTGCTTCTCTTCTGACTAACATAAAAGCCCCCGCGCACGCTTTAATTTGATGCGTTTTATTCAAATCCTCCCATCCCATGTGATATCCGCCGAAAACTCTCGAGCGGGGTAAAAGTCCCTCAAGCCCGGAGAAATAAGAGAAAGCATTCCATGGTGTTGGAAATCCTCGATGTGAAGCGTCATCCAAATTACCATTAGGCAAAAGAACCTTGCACGTTGCTGCGCCCGCATCTTTATTCTTATCCATAAATTTCAACATATACTCCAAAGTTTTAGGATAGACATTTGTATCCGGATTTAAGAATAAAATATATCGTCCTTTAGATATCTTTACCCCTTGATTGTTCGCCGAAGAAAAGCCGGAATTATTTCTGTTAACGATTAATTTGATCCTGGGAACAATTTTTTTTAGCTCTTCTACCGAACCGTCTTTAGATGCATTATCCACCACAATAATTTCAAGGTTCTTAAGGCTAGGCTCAAATAGTGAATCGAGGCATCTTTTTAGATATTCTTTGGCGTTGTAATTTACAATAACAATGGATAAATCAATCATTTTAGAATTTCCGAATAAACTTCATTCAATTTTTTGGCTATTTTGGTCCAAGAGTAATTTTCTTCGACAAACTTCCTTGCGCTCTTTCTGTTTTTTTCCCAACGGTCCTTATTTTGTAAAAGACTCAAAACTTCTTTAGCAAACTCATCCGTGTTATTTGCCTTTATTATCTCTTTTCCATCCGTTATGCCTCTTGCGCCTAAAGGAGTTGTAACCACAGGAACCCCGGAAGCCATGGCTTCCAAAATTTTAAAACTCGTTCCCCCTCCAACCCTTACAGGAGCAAGCAATATATATGATTTTTTGTAGATTTCGTATGCATCTTTTACATTCTCATCAAAAACAACATTCGAAGACCAAAGTTTTCTAATACTATTGGGGATTTCTTTTCCGACTATCCAAAGTTTTACATCAACGTGGGATTGGGAATAAATTTTCGGCCAAATTTCTATGAGAATCCATTTTGCAGTCTCGCGATTTGCTATCCATTTAAAATCACCTATGAATAATATTCTTTTTTCTTGGAGAACATTCGGAGTAAGAAAAAAAGTTTTTTCATCGACACCATTTGGGACTATAGAAACCCTCTCTTTAGCGTACAAGTCCCTGGAAGGCGCAGGAAGGCCCTTATCGACAATTTTTTTATCTTCCTTGGAAACACAAATGATTCTAGCAGCCTTTTTCCAAGCTTTCTTTTCGGATCTTTTAAGTTTTGCCGTATCCCACGATAAGAGCGGTTTTAACAAAGGATTAACGGTCTCTGAATATCTTTGATAAACGTCGTACTCGATATTATGTTCTGCCAAAACAATGGGAACATTTGTCCTGGGAACATTTTGTAAAACATAAAAAGTTTCAACGTGAATCAAATCAAATTGCTGATCCTTAAGCTCTTTATTTATTTTATCCTTCATTAGAGAGCTTGTATGACCGACAATTAAAAAAGGAGACAAAGAGAAAGCTGTTTTTAAAATATTAACTAAACTCCATTGTTTTTTTCTTCTAATGGTCAGGACTTTTTGGCAGTATTTTTTAATTTCTTCTACATCGGAATCTTTTTGGAAATTTCTTCTCTCACAAACCAAAGTTATTTCATGTTTTTTAGAAAGCTGTTTAATCAGATTATACAAACGTATATTTCCGCCGTTAACCAAAGGATAAGGCAGAAATGATGACACCATTAAAATTTTCATTTCTTTAGAAGATAAAAAATAAGGTAATCCTTGGAGGATGCAACAACTTTATATTTACTTTCAAATCCAAAATCCTCCCGGGTAGGGTTAATAATAACCATATAAGATGCTCCATCTTTTATGAGCCCTTCAATGGGCTTTGAGAACGAAGCCCAGCCTTTTCTTTTGGTGTAATAAAGAAGTGTTGTATCCCCGTTGTAGAGGGCTATAACCTTTGAATCCTTAGGTGTTATTTGATCAACTTTTGCTCCGGCGGTGAGTATCGCTTGATTTTGAATATTATAATAATCCCTAACTTCAAACCAGCTGAAAGCAAACATAAAAAGAGCACTCAAAATTAATATTCCTCTTGTTAAATTTTTAGAAAAATACTGAGGTTTTAGAAGATAGTAACTACCAATGCCAAGAAATATACAGATTGAAGGAATAATAAGTATCTGATAATAACTGTGTTGAACATTTCCTCTTGCAACGACAGTTAAATAAAGGATTGATGAGAGAAGAAAGGATAAGAAATAAGCTTTGTTCTTATATTTTGAAATTATTCCAAAAATCAATATAAAAATTCCCCAAAACCCAAGAATTAATTCCGGAATTCTTGAAGCATATATCCAATGAAAATAAGCACCGGAAAAAAGAATATTTCCGCTATTTATAAGCCAGCCCGCCTGTGGTATTCCTTCGGGATATCGAAGCATCCAAAGCCTCCACATAGCAAAAGGTAAAACGGATAATAAAGAAAAAATCCACAACTTCCTTTCTTT
>Ga0070741_10012882_pt1 | contig 14976 bp, 14 predicted proteins | sample Coa_R1_4_FD_66440 | JGI IMG/M metagenome (GOLD analysis project Ga0070741, IMG submission 66440) | Surface soil microbial communities from Centralia Pennsylvania, which are recovering from an underground coalmine fire - Coalmine... | ecosystem: Environmental > Terrestrial > Soil > Unclassified ...
ATGCACAGGACCGGTTCGTTGTAGGCGGCAGGATTGTCCAGCGAGCCCTGATAATAAGTATCAATACGGATCCAGTGCATCTCGCGCCCGGCGTGAACTTCCGTCTTGCCCACCACCGCGATGTTGTTTTCAGATTGGCAGGCCACAACGCAAGCGTTGCAGCCGGTACAACTGTTCAGATCAATCGCCATGCCCCAGGCGTACCCTTCGTCCTTGAAGCCGGGGTAAAGCGAAGGGGCCTTCGTGACTTCCTCGGGATCTTTTGCAAAATCAGGGTCCTTACGGAACTCTTCCAGGGTCGCGACGCGAACGAGTTCACGATCGAAGGCGGCGACGCTCTCTTCCTCAACTTTTTGCCCACCCCGTTCGATGGCGTGATGGTGCTGTGTCCGAGCGAGCAGGTACCGTTCGCCGGTCTTTCGAATCTCGAGGCCCGAGCCGAACCACGGGTGGTTCGAAGGGCGAAGCGAATAGGCGTTGAAACCGATGCCGGTGCCCACCTTGCCGGCGCGCCGTCGGCCATATCCGAGGGGAAGGGTAATGGAATCGTTTGCGTGGCCCGGCATAATCCACACGGGCGCGCGCGCCGTCCACCCCTGGTAGCGCAGTTCGACGACATCTTCGTTATTCAGACTGAGGCGCTCGGCGGTTTGAGGGCTGACCATCGCCGCGTTGTCCCACGTCAGTTTGGTGAAAGGCTTGGGCAGTTCCTGAAGCCAGCCGTTGTTTGCAAAGCGGCCGTCATGGATTGTGGGGTCGGGGCGAAATACAATTTCCAGGCCTGCTTGGCCTGCCGTCCCAATCTCCCGACCTGCCGCTTCAGCGCTGCTCACCGGCTTCGGCGAGACCTGCTTCGGGGGCAGGCTCGTGCCCGCCACAAGACCGTTGTGGAGAGAGGTTTCCCAGAATGGCTCGAAGGGCGTTGCGAGATTCTTTCCTTTCCAATAGGCCTGCACGATGTCGTGGCAGTTCCGTTCGGGATGACCCTGAAGAACGGCGAGCACCTCGTGAACCGATTTCCCGTCATAGAGCGGAGCGATCAGCGGCTGGATGATGGAGACGGTGCCGTCATAGGCCCGCGCATCACCCCAGGACTCAAGATAATGGGCTTCTGGAATATGCCAGTGGCAGAGCTCAGCCGTTTCGTCATCGTAAAGACCAAGGTGCACGCGCAGCTTTACCTTCAGGAGATTCTCGGCGAACTGGAGGTCAGCCGGCGCGGTGTACGCCGGGTTCGAGCCGAGGATGAGCAGGACGTCCACCTGGCCGGCTTTTATGTCCTCGACCAGCTCGCGAAGCGACTGCATCTGGTCCACGGGATTTGCTTCGACCGGGTCCGTATAGATCACCGTCTTGCCGGCGTTGCCGAGCGCAACGTTCATCGCATGAGCCAGGGCATGAACGGCGGGCGGCTGTCCATCGCCCGCCACCACGATGCTCGCACCGCGGTGCTTTAGGAGGTCGCGCGCGATGGCAGGAATCCAGTCGGCCGGAACGCCGGAAGGCGCTTGCCCATGGCCCGGGCCTGTCTTCACTCCAAGCTTTTCGGCAATCGCTGCCGCAAAGGCTGCAACCTCCGCCGACCGCAATGGGAGTCGATGATCCGCCATGGCGCCGGTGTTGGAGGGCGTGCTTTCGACCACGTACAGACGGTTCATCGTGGAGTCGGGACCCACGACGCGCCGGCGCGCCGCGAAGTCCCGCGCGTAGCGCACCGCGCCCGGACCGGAGCAGAGGAAGTCCGCATCCAGCGAGAGGATGACATCGGCCTGGTCAAACCGATAGACAGTGTTCAGGTACTCCCCGAACGCCAGCCGACTTCCCTCGCGAGCCGCGTCCCGCCCGGCCGGCTCGTACTGGTGCCATTTCGCCTGGGGGAATTCCGCAAGAAGGGCGCGAATCTGATCGGCCAAAGTGGGCGAAGTAACGGTTTCCGTCAGGATTCTCAGCCCCGCTCCCTTGCGCGGAAGCAGGTCGGTGCGAGCATCGGTCAGCGCAGCCACGAACGCCCCCCAACTGCTGATCCGGCCTTCGCGGATGATGACCTGGGAACGATCCGGGTCGTAGAGCGTCAGCACAGAGGCCTGCGCAAAAGCATCTGTCGCACCGAGGCTCGCGGGATGGTCCGGATTGCCCTCAACCTTTGTGGGGCGGCCCATGTGGCTTTCGACCAATACACCGGCGGCGAAGCCTCCCAAGGGCATCGCCGTGGCATAAAAGAGCGGCTTGCCCGGGACCACTTCCTCGGGGGGACGAACATAAGGGACGATTTTTTGCGTGGGAAGCTTGGTGCAAGCGGAAAGGCCGGCCAGGGCCGCAGAGGCACCCATGAGCTTCAGGGCGTCGCGGCGAGTTACCCCCTTGCCTTCTTCCGCGGGGTCATGCGGGAATTCGTTGTGCAGGTAGTCCTTGAATTCCCGGGTTTCCGCAAGTTCGTCGAGGCCTCGCCACTGGCGCCTCTGGGGCTCACGGGCCAGCCGGCTTCGAAGGGAGGCGAGGTCGATGGTATCTCTGCCGTTTTCTCGTCGATTCATCAGTGTTTGCCGCGATGCCCGTTCATCGATGACACGTGTAACAGTCGGTCAGGCGCTGAATCTTGTATTCCCGGACCAGCTTCATTCCGAGCGCGATCTGATCCGCGGGCGGCCGATAATTCATGCTGAATACATATTCCCGCGGGCGCACATACTTTTCCGGATTGCGGTGACACTCCAGGCACCATTCCATTTGCAGCGTGTGGGCCCGCCAGGTCATCGGCATGAGATCAACCCGCCCATGACAGGTCTCGCAGCCAATTCCCTTGTGAATGTGAATGCTGTGGTTGAAATAGACAAAATCCGGAAGGGCGTTTACCCGCGTCCACTCGAGCGACTGGTCGGAGCGGAAGCTGGCTCGCACCGGCTCAAGCATGGGACTCTTCACCCAGATCTGGGAGTGGCAGGTCATGCAGGTCGCCGTGGGAGGTATGCCCGCAAACGCAGAATCCTCCACCGAAGTGTGGCAATAGCGGCAGTCGATGCCGAGTTCGCCGACATGGTGCTTGTGACTGAAGGGGACGGGCTGCGGGCGCGCCGCGTTGACATCGGTGAGGTACGGCGATTTTGAAATCAGGTAAGTCGCGTAGCCTCCCAGCGCCACAATAAACACAAAGCCGAAAATGCTAACCCGCGCCAGAGTGTTGGTACTGTGATGGAAGATCTGAGCCATCGAGCCGCCTGAGGTTGTTACGGCGAGTATCTTCCGGGCAGACCGCCTGTTCGTCAGACCGTAGCAAGCCGACGAACAACGCCCGATCTTGTCATTCTGAGGAGCCGAAGGCGACGAAGGATTCCTGAATTTGCTCGATTCTGCAAATGCGGGGATGCTTCGCTTCGCTCAGCATGACAGTCCCGGTGAGTTTCTCCACATCCTGCAAAGTTCAAAATCCCTGAAGTGCAGACTCGCTTACGCTTGCCTGCTGTTTGCTTTGTGTACTTAAATCCGAAAGCCCGAGAGGTCAGTATACTCATCAGCCCTTCAAAGCGTCAACGGACAGAATGTCCGACAGCCAGGAATTTTGATTTTTGTGCTTTGCCCCAGTGCGACCAAACCGGTTGCATCATGCTTTGTCAAAAGCGAGAATAGGTGCGGCTGGAATCCTCAATGCTCGCATTTCTATGTGGAGGCATGGAATACGCGCCCGACGGCGGTTGCGGCTGGCGCGCGGCGCTCCGTCGCTGGATCGAAACGCAGCTCGGCCACCGGGTCTACGATCCGTGCGAAGAGGCGAAGCGCCTGCTGAGCGAGGAGGACTTGCGCGCGCTCCCGGCCTGGAAAACTGCCGATTTCGAACGATACTCGAGCACCATGCGTTTCATCGTGGACCACGACTTGGAGGTCATGGAAAAGGAAGCCGATTACGTGGTGTGTTACTGGGATGAAGCCGCGGCGCGCGGAGCCGGCACGCAAGGCGAAGTTACCGTGGCGCACCGCAAGGGCATTCCGGTGTACCTGGTGAGGAAGATGCCGATTCAGGAAATCAGCGGCTGGCTGCTGGGCTGTACAAACAGGCTGTTCGCTGACTTTGAAGAGTTGAAAGCCTTCCTGACGGCAAGCTATGGAGAGGAGCGTAAGGAGTCGGCATGAAAAAAGTTGGAGGACTGCTCGGGGTCGTGATCGCTCTCGGCATCGGATACTTCATCTTCAAATCGCAAGTGTCGCAGCTTCCGCAAGGACCGGGAGGAAGCGCAGCGCCGCCGAAGCAGATTATCGATACTGTTGGCGTAAAGAACGACCTCATCGCCATCGGCCAGGCGGAAAGGCTCTACCTGGCGACGAACGGGTCCTACGCCACGGTGGATCAGCTCCAGCAGGACGGCTCCATCACGTTTTCGGGAACGGGCCGGCGAGGGTATAACTACGTAGCCGAAATCGATGACGGACAGCATTTCAAAATTACGGCGACGCCCGCCGACCCGGCCAAGCAAGGCTGGCCGACGCTCGCCATCGACGAGACGATGCAGGTGACGGAAGAGTAGGCGGAAGGCAGAAGGCGGTCAGCTTTCAGCCGTCAGCCTTCAGAAGGCGGGGTTGATGTGGGGGAGGAGATCGTTTTACCTAGGCTTTGTTCTCCGGGATATCAACCGCCCGCGGCCGTTGTTGAATTGTTGCGCTCGCTGATCGCTGAAAGCTGAAAGCTATCCCGGTCATTCCGAGGTTCCCATGAAAGTAGAAGCCCGAGCACCCGCACGAGTTGACCTGGCCGGTGGGACGGTTGACATCTGGCCGCTTTATCTTTTCCACCCGGGTGCGCAGACCGTGAACATTGCCATCCGCTGCTACGCATCCTGTATTATCGAAACCCGGGCGGACCGGCGGCTGGTCCTGATTTCGCAGGACCGAGGGATTCGCGAAACCTTCGAGCACCTCACCGATTTGAGCCTGGGCCGATCCCAGTTGCCGTTGGTCAGAGAACTGGTGCTGTTCTTCGAGCCCCGGCGCGGTCTGACGATCAAGACCAGCTCACAGGTGCCCGCAGGCGCAGGGCTGGGCGGGTCCTCCGCCTTGAACATCGCGCTGTGCGGAGGCCTGGCGCGAGTGACGGGGAAACACCTGACGAGAACCCAGATCCTCGAGATCGCCAAAAATGTTGAAGCCATCGTGATTCGCGTCCCGACGGGCTGGCAGGATTACTTTCCCGCCCTGTTTGGCGGGGCGAACGCGGTACACCTGGACCGCGACGGCGTAAAGCGCGAGCGGCTTCCCTTTTCCTTCTCAGATGTCGAAAAGCGCTTCGTCCTTTGTTATACGGGAGAGCCGCGCGATTCGGCCATCAACAACTGGGAGGTGATGAAGTCCCACATCGACGGCGACCCCAAAGTGCGCAGCAACTTCGATCAGATCACCACCATCGCCAGCCAGATGCGCGAAGCCATGCTGGCGAAGGACTGGAACGATGTGGCGGAGCTTCTGGCGCTCGAATGGGAAAACCGCAAGCGCAACTTCAAGGGCATCTCAACCCCCAAGATCGACAAGATGATCGAGCAGACCCGAAAGGTGGGAACCGTGGCGGCCAAGGTTTGCGGGGCCGGGGGTGGGGGCTGCGTGGTCTTCATGGTGAAGCCGGGAACAAAGGCGGCGGTCGAGCAGACCCTGGCGCGCCTGGGAGGACAGATCATCAACTTCTCCATCTCCCGGACAGGGCTGGAGGTCCGCTCGGAGTTGGTAGAGTTCAACGGCATCGGCCGGCGGAGCGAACCGGCGTGACCTGGCAGGACATCTTTCTGGCCCGGGGGGAATTACGGCCGATCTGGCGATGCCTGCTTGCGGTCGTGCTGATGCTGGTGGCCTATGTGGCCGTGGGAATGGTTCTGGGTGTTGTCTACGAGGGGCTCCACTGGCAACCGCCTCTCCTGACCACGCTGCTTCTGGTGAATCTCTTGATGTTGCCCTGCCTGCTGGGCGTGTTCAAGATTATGACCGGAGTTTTCGATCGCAAGCCGCTCGGTTCGGCAGGACTGACTTTCCACCAGCGTGCGGGAAAGGAAATGGCGCTGGGGGTCGCGCTTGGGACGACCATGATGCTGGCGGTGGCGGCCCTGGAGCGGCTCCTGGGTCTTGCGACATTCCGCGCGACGAACGAACCACCCCGACAGTTCGTGGCGGGTGGGGCCTTTCTGCTGCTCGTCCTGCTGGTGGCCGCCGCCAATGAGGAGATGCTTTTCCGCGGCTATGCCTTCCAGCGCCTGGTGGATTCCGTCGGCGCGATTGCAGCCGTTGCACTGTTCTCTCTCCTCTTCGGGCTCAGCCATCTCGCCAATCCCGCGCACACCTGGGTTTCCACGGTCAATACCGTACTGGTCGGGATTCCTTTTGCCATAGCCTATCTGCGTTCTCGTTCCCTCTGGATCCCGATCGGCATGCACTTTGCGTGGAACTTCATCCAGGGGTTTGTGCTGGGTTTTCAGGTCAGCGGCCTGGCCTTCCCGTTCAGTCTGTTGCAGGCTGAGGTTGGCGGGGCAGACTGGCTGACGGGGGGCCGCTATGGACCGGAGGGAGGTCTTGTCGCAACGGCCGTCATCGTGCTGGCGACGGGCTACGTCCTGGTCACGAAACGCATCTACGTTAGCGACGGCGTTAAAAGGCTCATCGCCGAGGCCGAGGGTTCCCAAGAGCGCAAGGAATTGAGAGAATTATCCTTGGGAGCAGGTGAAAAGCCCGGCACGAGCCCGGGCGACTAGGGTTGAGACATGCAAGCCGGATCAGCCAGAAAAGCGACGCCCCGGGAGAAGGAGACCGGCCCGGCGCTGTCCCTCGCGGTTGCGCTGCTCATTGTCTGGACGAGCCTCTGCGCCTTCCCGTTGCGCGTCCTGGCCCGGGAGGGATTAACCAAGGACAATCGCATTGCCTTGATCCGGGGTCTGGTGAGAGAAATCGGTGTTGCCAAAGTCGCCTTCCCGCGCGGCAAACGCGGGGTGTGGGTGGATTCCAAAGGCACATTCGACAAGGGGAAAGCTGACGAAGAGCTTCGTATGAACGGGCTGGCCATCAAACCCGGCGTGCCGGTGGAAATCACCAAAATCAAGTTTGGATCCTCGGACATGATGTTCGAACTCAACGGCGGGAAGGGCGGGAAAAAGTGGTACGAACGGATTGAGATTGGCATGGGAACCCAAACCGCGCCGGTCGTGCAAGGGAACCAGGCCTCCGCGGCGTTCGGGTCCTATATCCGGCTGGCCTATCCAGAGGAAAAAGGCGAGCTGACCGTGGCTCGGGTGAAGCAGATGCTCTCCGCCGTCCTCGACTTTGAGCGCCACTCGCCCACGGTGCTGTACTCCCCTAACGTGCCGCCTCATATCAAGGAAGCGATCAAGAATCACCAGGTGATTGTCGGGATGGACCGGGACGCCGTGTTCTCCTCAAAGGGTGCGCCGGAGCGCAGGATCCGGGAAGTGCGCGACGGGGTGGAACAGGAGGACTGGATTTACGGCCTTCCCCCCCATGTGCTGTTCGTGAAGTTCGACGGCGACCAGGTCGTGGAAGTAAAACAATACTGAGCCCCCCGGCTCGCCCCCTTCAACTCATCTCCTTGCGCAGGCATCCCTTGACAACCGAGAGGTCGTGATGTAGGCTATTATTGAAGTCTACAGAGTTGGTTTGCGAGACGGGATGAAGACGGGCACGACAAACGCTGCGAGTCCCAGGCGCGGGGGTATGCGCCTGCGTTCAGAAGGCCGGCCCGGGAAGCCATGGGGGCGCGGCTGCGAATCGCACCGACGGGAGGATTTCGGAAGAAAACCACGATGTGCTTTAGAACCAATAGGATATCGCAGGTACGTCACCTTCTCGATCCCCATTACTATCCCTGCGGCAAGCGGAGGTGCTCACAGGGCTGTTTGGAAGCACAGGTGCGGAAGAACTGACTTGAAATCTGCATCATGAGTCATTTGGCGCATCCGAGAAAACGACAGAAGGTACCTTTCCAACGGTTTTCTCTTTGACAACCCCTGGCAGGCCGCTTAAGATTCGTGATTTAAGTCAATTCAGGATTCATACTCTAGGGAGGTTTGGATATGCCGGTAAAGGTTGGAATCAATGGGTTTGGCCGGATTGGCAGGAACCTGCTTCGTGCCGTACTTAAAGACCCAGCAATCGACGTTGTTGCGGTCAACGATATAACGGACCCTAAGACCCTGGCGCACCTGCTGAAGTACGACTCGGTGTTTGGAATCCTCGATGCCGAAGTCAGCCACGGAGACGATCACATCAAGGTGAATGGCAAGGCGATCCGCGTTTTCAAGGTCAAGGACCCGGCGGAGCTTGACTGGAGCTCGCTGGGCGCCCAGGTGGTGGTCGAATCCACGGGCCTGTTCACCAAAGCCGAGGACGCCAAGAAGCACCTGAAAGGGACCGTTAAGAAGGTCATCATTTCGGCCCCGGCCAAGGGCGAGGACATTACCATCGTGCTGGGCGTCAACGAGAAGATGTACGACCCTGCCAAACACCACATTATTTCCAATGCATCCTGCACGACGAATTGCCTGGCGCCGCCCACCAAGGTCGTCCACGAAAACTTCAAGATCCTCAAGGGCTCGATGACCACGATCCACGCCTACACGAATGACCAGCGGATTCTCGACCTGCCGCACAAAGACCTGCGCCGGGCGCGCGCCGCGGCGCTTTCGATGATCCCTACGACCACGGGCGCGGCGAAGGCCATCGGCCTCGTGCTGCCTGAACTGAAGGGTAAGCTCGACGGCTACGCCATCCGCGTCCCCACCCCGGATGTCTCGGTTGTAGACTTGGTGGCCGTGGTTGAGAAGCCCACGACAGCAGAGGAAGTGAACGGCGTGCTGAAGAAAGCCGCGGAAGGCCCCTTGAAGGGAATCCTCCAGTTCTGCGCCGAGGAGCTCGTTTCCAAGGACTTCACCGGCAACCCGCATTCCTCGATTGTCGACGCCGGCTTCACCAAGGTGATCGACGGCAACCTGGTCAAAGTGGTCGCCTGGTACGACAACGAGTGGGGCTACTCCTGCCGCGTGGGAGACTTGATCAAGTACGTGGCGAAGAGCCTCTAGTCAGAGCGGCAGAAGGCAGTAAGCAGCGGGCAGAAGGCGGAAAACAGACCTCCGGTATGCCTATGAATCAGGCAGTGCCGGAGAGGGTGGCTGAGTTCCTGAGAAAACATCACGGGTCTGCTTTTTGTGACGATTGCATTAAGAAAAGTCTCGTACTCGACAGAAGGCAACAAGCTCAGCAAGCGACGAAGCCGCTCGGTCTGACGCGCGAGTTCAGTCGCCAAAAAGGAAAATGTTCTTCGTGCGGGAGCGACAAGACAGTTACAAAGGCGAATTGAACCTCTCTCCATAGATCGCAATGTTTCGCGGCCACAGAGACCTTAGGGTCTACAAACTGGCATTCAGGTTGGCGATGGAAATCTTCAATTTGTCGAAGTCATTTCCACAGGAGGAGCGGTACTCGCTGACAAGCCAGATCCGACGCTCGTCTCGCAGCGTGGCAGCCAACATTGCTGAGGGGTTTCGGAAGCGGCAGTATCCGAACATGTTCCTGAGCAAATTGGCAGATTCGGACGCCGAGGCAACGGAAACCCAAGTTTGGTTGGACTTCGCGCACGGCTGTGGTTATATTTCGCAGGAATTTCAACAGCGACTTGTTGCTGGATACGAAGAGTCGGGAAAGATGATCGGAAGCATGATGGAGAATCCAGAGAAATTCATGCCTCTGTAATCTTGCCCTCTGCCTTCTGTTTTCAGCTTACTGCCTTCTGCCTGGTTGACCACGTACCATTCATTCGGAGTGAAAACCTATGGCCAAACTGTCTATTCGCGACGTTGATTTGAAAAGCAAGCGCGTCTTCATGCGCGTGGACTTCAATGTTCCCCTGAACGAGGCGGGTGAGATAACCGACGACACGCGCATCCGCGCCTCGCTGCCCACCATTCAATACGCGCTGGAGCGCGGAGCGCGGCTCATCCTCGCTTCGCACCTGGGCAGGCCCAAAGGCAAGCCCAATCCCAAAATGAGCCTGAAGCCGGCGGCCACGCGCCTGGGGGAACTCCTGGGCAGGCCGGTCGCCTTCGCCACTGACTGCGTGGGGCCGGAGGCCGAGAAGGCGGCGCACGCCCTCAAGGATGGCGAGGTTCTGCTGCTTGAGAACCTCCGCTTTCACCCCGAAGAAGAGAAGAACGTTCCGGAGTTTTCGAAGCAGCTTGCCGCCCTGGCCGAGGTCTATGTGAACGATGCTTTCGGCTCGGCGCACCGCGCGCATTGCTCGACGGAAGGGATCACGCGTTTCCTTTCGCCCTGCGCTGCCGGGCTGCTGATGGAGAAGGAACTCGAGTACTTGGGCAGGGCGGTCGAGAATCCGGCGCGGCCCTATGTGGCCATCGTGGGCGGGGCGAAAGTGTCCGACAAGATCGAACTGCTCCAGAATTTCCTGAAGATTGCCGACACGGTGCTGGTAGGCGGCGCCATGGCCTACACGTTTCTCAAGGCGCAAGGCGTGGAAGTTGGCCAATCAAAAACGGAAGATGACAAGCTGGACCTCGCCAAAGGTCTCCTGAAAAATGCCGCCAGCACGGGTAAGAAATTCCTGCTTCCTGTCGATCACATCGTGGCGGAAAAATTCGACGCGAGCGCGGCTCCAGAGATTGTGAGCGCGCGCAGCATCCCGGCGAACCGCATCGGGCTCGATATTGGCCCTGCAACGCGATCTGAATACGCAAAAGAGATCGCCGGCGCGAAAACCATCGTCTGGAATGGCCCCATGGGTGTCTTTGAGATACCGCAGTTCGCCGAAGGCACGCTGGCCATCGCCAAGGCGGTGGCGGCCGCCTCGGCGATTTCCATTGTGGGCGGCGGAGATTCCGTCGCTGCGGTCAAGAAGATGGGTGTGGCGGACCAGATCAGCCACATTTCGACCGGCGGCGGGGCGTCGCTCGAGTTCCTGTCGGGATTGACGCTGCCCGGGGTCGCGGCGCTGACAGAGAAGAGGTAAGCGATAAGCAGGAGGTACTCGGCAGCCAGCAGCTATCCGTTCGATAGCGCGCAGGCGATCTGGTAAAATAACGCTAATCGAGGTGGATCGTCATGCACAAGGCAGAGGAAACGCGTCTGTGGTAGTCTGACCGGATTGTCCGCGACCCGAAAATCTGTGGCGGACAACCGGTGTTCAAGGGCACACGCGTCACACTGCGAACCGTGCTTGCCAGCCTCGCGGAAGGGGATTCCATCCAAAAAATCATCGAGGCGTTCCCTACTCTGAAGCCTGAAGACCTACGCGCCGCGATTGCTTTTGCTGCTGCGTCTGCCAAGGAGGACCTTCCTGTGCCAGCAATTCCTCAGATTCGATGAAAATCAAACTGGATGAGAACCTGCCGGCGGATTTGGCGCCAAGTCTGGCTGCCATGGGGCACGACATCGAGACTGTTCTGAATGAGGGAATCGCTGGAAGATCCGATCTCACCGTCTGGGAGACGACGCAGCGCGAGAAACGATTCTTGATTACTCAAGACATGGACTTCTCCGACCTCCGGCGGTATATCCCTGGCACGCATCATTGAATTCTTCTGGTTCGATTGAAGACGCCCAGTCGGAGAGCATTAGCCGCGCGTGTGGCAGATTTGTTTGGCCAAGAAGATGCGAGCCGCTGGGCAAGGTGTTTTGTCGTACCGACAGAAAGCAAAGTTCGGATTCGACGCCCGAGAGAACTCCCCTGATGGAAAAGCGGGCAATCAGCAGTGCGGGTAAAATTCAATCTCGCGGGAGGTATATGGCCTGGCCACCGAAATCAAGCCATGGGAGATCATCAACGGAAAGATCAACCTCGTCGCAGACAGCGTACTGGCTGACCAGCACCTCGAGAAAGAACTCGAAACATGGATTGCCCAGGTTCCGGACATTCTCAGTGAAGAGCTCCTGCTGATCGACCGCCTGCGGGATATTGAAAATGTCGGACGTCTCGACCTGCTTTGCATTGATGCTACGGGCAAGCTCATAGTCGTGGAACTGAAGCGAGACAGGTCAGCGTGGGAGGAGGTTCTTGTCCGCGCGCTACTCCCAACCGAGAGTACCGGGAAACCTTCAGGGTAAAGTGTGCAACCGAGCATCTCGTCAGTCAATTGGAGGAGTGGGTCGCGCACAGCAACGCGAAGAGAGTGGTCTGGCATTGTCGAGTACCTTCTGGCCTACCTCTAACCAAGGACGGAAAACATGAGAAAACCAGTCATTGCTGGCAACTGGAAGATGTACAAGACCATCGCCGAGGCGGTGGATTTCATTGAGAAGATCAAGCCCGTGGCCGAGAAAGCGGACCACTGCGAGGTGATCGTGGCCCCCCCCTTTACGGCGCTCGCGGCAGCGTCGGCGGCCGCCAAGGGAAGCAAGGTGAAGGTGGCCGCGCAAAACGTGCACTGGGATCAAGAGGGAGCGCACACGGGCGACATCGCGCCCGGCATGCTGCGCGAGGCCGGGTGCACGCACGTGATTATCGGCCACTCCGAGCGGCGGCACGACTGGGGCGAGACGGACGAGCATGTGAACAAGAAGGTGAAAGCGGCGCTGGCCGCGGACCTCACGCCCATCGTCTGCGTGGGTGAGACGCTCGCTGAGAGGGAGAAAGGTGAAACCGAAAAGGTCCTGGAGCGCCAGTTCGGGGCGGGACTCGCCGGGTTGACCCCCCGGGATTTTTCCCGTATCATCATTGCGTACGAGCCGGTCTGGGCGATCGGGACGGGGCGCACCGCCACGCCGGAAATGGCGGCGGAGGCGCACCGATTCCTGCGGGAGCTCGCTCGTAAGAAGTTTGGAAATACTGAGGCTGATAATATCCGGATTCTGTACGGTGGCAGCGTCAAACCCGATAACATCGGCGGCTTGATGGCACAGGAAGAAATCGATGGAGCGCTGGTCGGCGGAGCCAGCCTGAAGGTTGATTCCTTCGCAGCCCTAGTGAATTATCCGCGCGCATAAGCAAGCGGGAAAGGACCAGGATCGAATGGTTACGGCGGTCGTCATTTTCCATATCCTGATCAGTATTCTGCTCATTCTGGCGGTTCTGATTCAAGGCGGCGAGAACGTGGACATCACGGCGGCATTCGGAGGTGTGAGCCAGGCGGCCTTCGGCCCCCGCGGCACGGTGACGACCCTTCAAAAGATCACCTGGGTTTTGGGCGCGATCTTTGTCGCTACGTCCATCACCCTTTCGGTGTGGGCGACAAAAGGCGGCACAGGCTCGATTATGGAGAGGGCTCCCGCCAAGTCGGCTCCTGCGCAGCCTGCGCCGGCGAAGAAATAGAGAGGCAGCGGTCGGCCTTCAGCAGAACAAATCCCTTTGCAAGGCTGAACGCTGAGCGCTGAAAGCTAGAGCTCCCCAAGTGCGGAAGTGGCGGAATTGGCAGACGCACCAGCTTGAGGGGCTGACGGTCGCAAGACCGTGGGGGTTCGAGTCCCCCCTTCCGCACCATGCTCATGGAACCGCTGGGTGGTTCGAACCGTGAGATTTCGCGCGCGTCGCCCCCGTTGAGAACGCCTCCCACGCTGCTCCCCCCGATACGGACTTTGGTAGGTCGCCCCGGTGTTCTCACCCCGGCTCAGGCAAATGCGGGCACACTTATTCGCCCCGAAGTTCATCGACCCGGAGCGAAATGTCTTTCCGGTCCGTCCTCCGATGCCAGTACTGATGTACCGGATCCCGAGCGAAGCAAGAAGTTTCTATCTCCAGTCGATCCGGTTAACCCATCCAGACGGCCAGGCAAATGGTACGAAGTCCAGCCGCGAAAATGAATTCGATTGAGGGGAGGCACTTATCTGACTCGCCGCCTTTGGCCCAGGAGGAGATGGAGCAGGCCGGAGCCAAGTATGCGCCTGGAATCATGATTACTGGGCAGCAATCTGAGCGGGTGTATTCAGCCCTCTGCCGGTTTCCTGCTTCAGGGATGTCTCCGGGCGGTGCAATGAGTCAGGACGTATTGGCGCACGGGTTCGGCCATGCGTTGGTCGAGGCAGGCATCCCTGAGGTCTGCTACGGAGATATCCGGCAGGAACTTGAGGATCTCCGCGAAGGGCGCGAGAGGATTACGGACCAGCGCCAGGCGGATTTGGTATCGATGAGACCATTTCTTGTGGCGGGCAATCGACTCAACCACGGACCGGGGAAGATTCTCCCGCGTCAGGATCTTGAGCAAGTCCGCTTCGGAGAGGAAGGGATTTCCCAGGGCGGCCTGGGCCAGCTCCACATCATCGGCAGTCAGCAAGGCGCTTGCGACGCGGCCAGTGGCGCGCCGGGCGAGTGTGATCTTTTCGCCGCGCGGGAGGGCCTCAAGCTTCTTCAAGACTGCCTCTTCCGCCGCTATCTTGACTTCCGGGGGAACGGCCGGAGTCTGAGCGACCCGCACCAGATCGAACAAGTGGAGGAATTTGAGCAGGGGGAGAGCGCAAAGGCGGGGCGTCCTGGGATGGCGGGCCAGGGCCAGTTTCAGAGCGTAGCTCCCGCTGACTTCCGGTCGCTCGGCGATTTCGCGCAAGACCTCGGATGGCAAATCCCGGCGCTCGAGAAGTCGAAGCAGGGCTGCCTCTCCCGGGTCCGGGTTGCGGCCCAAGGTGGACCGGGGCGTTTTCGGCAGCTCTTTGGGAAGCGGTTCGACTGCCTTCGGCAGGGCCCCTGGGGTGCCGGCCTCGCCCTCGGGCGGCCCATCCGCTGGATCGCCGGGGGTCATAACGAGCCGATTCTAGCCCTTGTGCTCCCGGGCCGCAAGGCGCCCAACTTCGGTTGGCGACCCAAAGGCGGCCCGAGGCATCTTACGAACTGGAGGAAGTGGTAAACTGTTGGCGCTTTCGAGGGCCATGAGATTTCGCTTGCAAACTTCTACAACTCTTGGTATTTGATGAAGCGCACCCTGAAGATGACTTCCCCCAACGACTGTGGTCCTGAGCGACGCTCGATGCCGCTCTCTGACGCAGGGCGGTGGAGAATGTGGC
>Ga0070741_10012883_pt1 | contig 14976 bp, 13 predicted proteins | sample Coa_R1_4_FD_66440 | JGI IMG/M metagenome (GOLD analysis project Ga0070741, IMG submission 66440) | Surface soil microbial communities from Centralia Pennsylvania, which are recovering from an underground coalmine fire - Coalmine... | ecosystem: Environmental > Terrestrial > Soil > Unclassified ...
AAAACAATTGTTATTTTCAAGATTTTGGGGATACGGCCCATCAATATGGGGAGCAAATGACGGCCTATCTTTTCAAGTCGGATATTTACATTGGATAATTCCAATACTAACCATTTGCCTCACGATATTAACTTTCCTTAAGAAAAGAAAAATTGAAGATTGGATGTTAACTGTCGTATACTTTTTTGCGGTTGGATGGTTTGCGATCTTTATGATCCATAACAAATCTACTCCGCTGTGGCTACACATAAACACATTGCGTTTTGTTCAATTTCCCTGGAGGTTTTTAACATTAGTAATACTGTCATTCTCATTCACAATAGGATCTGTCACAAAATTCACCTCGCAAAAATATTTTAATACTGTCTTAATTTTCTTGCTCTCAGCCGTCCTCCTGTATTCCTGGAATTATTTTGAACCGCAAGACGGGAAACTCGGCGCTTTAACCGATCAGGAAAAATTTACAGGAGAGGCATGGGAGCTCCAGCAAACAGCAGGAATATATGATTATTTGCCCGTCACAGCAAAAACGGCTCCTAAATCGTCACAAAAATATTTAGCAGAAGTTGCAAAAGGGGAAGCGGTCATCCTAAATACTTATGAAAGTACCAACTTTGGGAAATTTGATGTCAACGCAACAAAAGATAGTGAAATCAGAATCGGAATATTTCAGTTTCCCAATTGGAAGACCTTTGTGGACGGCAACGAAGTTCCCAACTTTATAGACAAGGATGAAGAGTGGGGAAGAATGTATATCAATGTTCCCGAGGGAAATCATCACGTAGAGGTTAGGTTTTACAACACGCCAATTCGGACAATCGGCAACATTTTATCTTTAGTTAGCTGGATTGGGCTCATTTGTTATCTATTAATTCGGCGATATAACCCGTTTTCTTAATCACCTCAATTATTTTTTTATGATTCACTTTCTTTTCTTCAAATTCCACTTCACATTCGGCCTTCGCGTAATTTGTTCTTGCGTTTTTAACTCCCTCCAATTCCTCTAAATCAAAATCAATGCTCATAGCGCAACTCATACAATGCATATCACAGATTTTAAACTTCTTTTTTACCATATCTATAAAACATTAATCACTCCCTTGTACATTCCCATCCCGCACATAAATACAATCTGCCCTTTTTCACTAGGTGCGGTAAAAGTGACCGTCTCGCTACCGCCAACCTGAACCACTTTCTGAATTCCAAGTTTAGGGATTACAAAAGACTGGATACAACCAGCGCCGGAAATATTTTTCAGAGTCAAGTTAACTTTCGATCCCGCCTTGACCGCGACATTAGCAGGTGAATATCCATTTTGCATAAATTCAATCGTCGGGTTATCTGTTACTGCTTGGTTTTCAAAAGTTGTCTTATCTTGGCCAAGATTTAAACTTAGATTTAACCCTGCCAGGCTCAAAGTATTCCTAAGATTAAAAATAGCAAGTAGGATTAAAGCAATTGCCGCAATTCTCATAAAACGCTTTTGATACACGTCTCCCAACTTTGTGGCAAAGTATCCCAATATAAAAAATAGAGGGGTAGTCCCCAAGATAAATGCAAACATTATTAAACTTCCGCCAACTGGACTCCCGGATGCGATTGCAAGCGCCATCATCGCCTGCGTCGTTCCGCAGGGAATAAAAACAGTAAGACTTCCAAGAAAAGCTGGCGCAAAAATTGACTTGCTTTTTGACTGATTTCTTATTTGTCTCATCAAAAACCTTGGCGGCTGGATTGCGAAATACCGAAATATCGGATGAATTTCTAATATATTTGCGGCCGTCCCAAGCATAAAAATAACAACCGCCAACTGCATGATAACTTGGGTTGTTAACGATATCTGAAACAATGACCCAAACCAGCCAAGTAAAAATCCAAAGACCGTATACGCAACTAATTTTGAGATCAAAAATGCTGAAATTGGCAGCACATTACCATATCTTTTTGTCTTTGCCTTCAACTTTTCCTCTTCTTGCATTGCGATAGTTGAAGCAAGAAGCCCCCCTTGCACTGCTAAACAAGTCAGCCCTCCCGTAATAAGCCCTGTCAAAAAAATTGGCAGCAAATTTGTATCACTATTAATGCTAATCTGAGGCGAATAAATCCTCAAAAGAAGATAAATTATTACGAATGCAAACATCACAAACACTCCAATGATTAATTTTTCTTCCTTTTTCATGCAACTAAATTTTACTCCTTTCCAGCAACAAAGAATTAGCCACAACCGAGACACTAGACATTGCCATTGCGCCCGACGCTAATACCGGAGAAAGTAACAGTTTAAAAAAAGGATAAAACGCCCCCATTGCGACAGGTATCAACACTACATTATACCCAAATGCCCAAAATAGATTTAGCCTTATGTTCCTCATCGTTTTTTTAGACAACTCAATTGCTCCGCCAACCGAATTTAAATTTTTATTGACAAGGGCAATATCAGCCGCCTCAATAGCCACATCAGTTCCCGTTCCCATTGCAATTCCAATATCGGCAGCGGCCAAGGCCGGAGCGTCGTTTATTCCATCTCCAACCATCGCAACTCTCTTGCCTTCAGCTTGCATATTTTTTAATTCCTCTACTTTCCCTTCCGGCAAAACATCAGCAAGAACTCTCTTAATCCCAATTTGATCCGCGATTGCCCGCGCAGTTCTCTCATTATCTCCTGTAACCATAACGGTTTCTATACCCATTTTATTAAGTCTTTCTACTCCTTCTTTTGCGGAATCTTTAATAGTATCAGCTATCGCAATTAACCCAGCCAATTCTTTATCTATCGCAAACATTACAACTGTTTTACCCTCAAGCTCTAATTTACTCACTGTTTCTTCAACTTCAGTCGTATCAATATTGACTTTTTTCATCAGCTTTCTATTGCCAAGGTAGAGCTTTCTCCCTTTAATCTCTCCTTCCACGCCATGTCCTGCAACTGCCTTAAAGCCCTGAACTTTGAATAATCTAAGGTCTCTGTTCTCAGCTTCCTTTATTATTGCTTCCGCCAATGCGTGTTCAGAACCTTTTTCCAAAGAAGCCGCAAGCGCAATTATTTCATCTGGTTTTTTGCTAGCGGTAACGATATCCGTAACGACTGGTTTTCCGTTTGTTAATGTCCCCGTTTTGTCAAAGATAACAGTGTTAATTTTCCCTGCAATTTCTAAACTCTCTGCGTCTTTGATTAAAATACCGTTTTTAGCTCCCTTCCCGGTTGCGACCATTATAGCAGTCGGGGTCGCAAGACCCATCGCGCAAGGACAAGCAATAATTAAAGTTGCAATGCTATTTAAGAGTGCGTATAAAAAAGCAGGTGTAGGACCAAAGTTATACCAAATAGCAAACGTGGCAATCGCAAGCATAATTACAATAGGAACAAAATAAGAAGAGACAATATCGGCAAGTCGCTGGATTGGCGCCTTACTCCCTTGAGCGTTCTCGACGAGCTTGATTATTTGAGAGAGCATTGTGTCACTGCCAACCTTTGTGGCCTTATAAACAAAACTGCCGGATTTATTTATTGTTGCCCCAATTACTAAATCTCCCTTCATTTTCTCAGTTGGTATAGATTCCCCAGTCACCATCGATTCGTCGACGTTTGACTCTCCTTCAATAATTTCACCATCAACAGGTATCTTTTCCCCTGGACGTACACGAATCAAATCTCCAACTTGGACTTGATCTATAGGTATATTTATCTCAACATTACCTCTAATCACTCTGGCTGTCTTTGCTTGCAATCCAATCAACTTCCCGATCGCGTCAGAAGTTGAAAGTTTTGCTCTTCCTTCAAAAAATCTCCCAAGGAGAATAAGCCCGATAATCACAGTGGAAGTATCAAAAAACGGCATTATCTGGACACCTAAATCCTTAAAAATTTGAGGAAAAAATATTACAGCCACAGAATAAAAATAAGCAACTGTAGTCCCAACTGTAACCAATGTATCCATATTTGCCTGACGATGTTTGATGGAATTTATTGTTGACCTGTAAAATTCAAATCCTGCCCAAAACTGCACCACTGTTGCGATCAAAAATTGCAAGATATAGTTTTTAAAAATACCTGGGGCTGTTTCCATAATCCCTGGAAAACTTCCCCAAAGAATTATTCCTCCCAAAAAGAGAGAAATTCCCGTCTTTATCTTTAGAAAATCCAATTCCTTTAGCTTTTCCGCTTTAGATTCCGCGTGACTCTTTACCTCTTCCTCGATCACAGCTCGATAACCCGCATTTTCAACAGCAGCTAAAATCGCATCTTTTGTAACTTTCTCATTATCGTATTTAACCGTTGCGCTCTCTGTAGCAAGATTCACATTACAACTCTCAATTCCATCTATTCTGCCTACAGACTTTTCTATAACACGAACGCAACTTGCGCAATGCATGCCTTTGATTGGAAAAGTCTTTGTTATAGTCGTCATATCATCTAACTATTATCTTTCCGTGATACATGTTCATTCCGCAACGATAAGGAAATTCCCCTTCGTGAACTGGCTTTAATTCAATACTAACTTTTTTATTTAAAGGGAGGTATTTCCTGATATGAAAATCTCCTAATACGACTTCCTCAAGACAACTGGAAGGATCTTTACGTAAAAAACTTATTCTTGTTGTCTTGCCCTTTTTGATAACAATATTTTCTGGGTCATATCCTCCTTCAACAATAATATCGATAGAATCAACCGCCTCCGCCTGTTTTTCATTTTTAAGAAGAAAAAACCAATAGGTAAACGCAATCCCAACAATACTTAAGATCGAAACCACTAATTTATCTAATGTAAAGTTCATTTTATTTTTTTAAACACTTTCATTATTTCATCGATAGACTTTTTTTTGTTACCGCTTTTTATGTCATCAACAACACAAGTTTGTAGATGATTCTGCAATATAAGATTGTCAATTTCCTTTAACGAGGATTGTACAGCAAGAGATTGATGAAGCACGTCTATACAGTATTCATCATCCTCAATCATGGATATGACTTTTTTCAAGTGCCCTTGGACAATTTTAAGTCTATGAATAATTCTTTCTTTGTAATTTCTAGGCCTATATGTCATATCCCCACCCCAGGGATATATTATTACAGCCAAAAATTTATGTCAACTGCCATTTAATGTTACAATTTATTTATGATAAGGCAAGATTTTGAATCAGAACACTTAGACCCCACAGCTGAGATCTCTCTGGAAACGGTTAAAGCAAAATCGGTCAGGGGGGTGGTAGTCCTCACAGGGAGGACTTTTTTTCTCCAAGTTCTTGGTGTGGTTGCGGTTGGATTTTTGGGAGCGTTTTTAGGTCCGTTTGAATGGGGCGTCTTTGCAATTCTTAATGCAGTCATAAATTTTCTTAATTATTTTTCAGATGTTGGCTTAGCCGCGGCGCTTATCCAAAAGAAAGACGAACCCAGCGACATTGATCTCAAGACTACTTTTCTAGTTCAAGAAATTTTAGTTTTGGCTATCGTTGGAATAATTATTCTATTAACACCTTTTTTTACAAACAAATATTCCCTAAATCAAGACGGGATATTACTTTTATACGCTTTGGCTTTTTCGTTTCTGTTGTCTTCCTTCAAAAGCATTCCATCTGTCTTACTTGAAAGAAAACTGGATTTTATCAAATTAACATTTCCACAAATATTAGAGCAGGTTATCTATTACACAGTCTTAGTCGTGTTAGCTGTAAAAGGTTTTGGCCTTAAAAGTTTTACCTTGGCTGTAATAACTCGCGATGTCGTTGGAGTAGTCGCAATTTATATTATGCAGCCGTGGAAACCGGGAATCGCCTTTTCAAGAAAAACGCTATCTGGACTTTTCAAATTCGGAATTCCGTATCAAATCAACACATTACTGGCAGCTATAAAAGATGACGGAATGACATTGGTTTTAGGAGGAATTCTTGGTGCAGCAGGGATTGGTTTTCTCGCCTTCGCTCAAAAATTCGCGAGATACCCGTTAACATTTTTCATGGATACGGTTACAAGAGTCACCTTCCCCGCATTTGCAAGAATGCAAGATGAAAAAGTTCATCTGGAAAGAACTGTTACCAGATCAATATTCTTCATTTGCTTCCTGGTTTTTCCTTGTTTGGTGGGAATTATAGTCTTGGCTCCAAGTATTTTAGAGATCATTCCAAGATATTCAAAATGGTCGCCGGCCCTCTTAGCGCTTTCTTTAATCTCAATCAATTTTGCTTTTGCGGCGGCAACGACGCAATTAACTAATTTGCTTAATGCGATAGGGAAAATTAGGATGACGTTTTATTTAATGATTATGTGGACCGCGCTTACCTGGGCCCTACTGCCTCTCCTGTCAATAAAGTATGGATTTAATGGAGCAGCGCTAGGCTACTCATTGGTCGGAGCTTCTTCCTCAATTGCGATATTCATTGCCAAAAAATATGTCAACTTCTCAATCACCGACTCTATGTTAAAGCCTCTGATGGGAGCGGGATTAATGGGGCTGGTAATATTTATATTGAAAGGCGCGCTTCCCACAAATCTATATTCACTCGCAATATTAATTTTAGTTGGAGGTCTAGTCTATATGGCAATTATGATTTCAATGGTAGGCATAACACTTTTAGAAGATGCTAAAAAAAGTTTTAAAACGATTTTCGGTAGATAAAGGAACTTTATTATTCTTTCTAATAACAATTACCCTTATCTTAATGCGTTTCTTATGGTTAAGAGAATTTCCCGCCGGGCTCAGTCACGACGAAGCTGATGTCGTCTTGTCAGCCAAAAATTATGCGATAAACGGCGAAGACATTTCTGGAGTAAAATTCCCACTTTCTCTTTTTTCAACAAAAACCCAAGCTGGTCTGGCCGGGCTTCCATCCGCCATCCTTGGACTAGTTTTTGCCGTGGTTGATTTAAATATAGTTAGTTCAAGGATAATCTTTGTCTTGATAAACATCTTGACGGGTGCAATCTTGGCCGCGCTAACATGGAAATTATCAAAGCTGAAAACACTTTCGCAAATCTCATTTCTCGTCTTTCTCGCCAATCCCTGGAGTTTTATATATTCTAGATCAATCACTGAAGCGCCTTTCGCCTTATTGTTCATACTAGCAGGAACCTTTTTGTTATTTTGTTTTAGAGGTCAAAAAATCTACTTCTCTCTGTTATTTTTCGTTCTCGCATTTTTTTCATATTTCGGGGCGAAACCTCTAGTGCCTCTGGTTTTATTCTGCCTTTTGCTAGCTCATGCTAAATTTATCAAAGGGACTTCTATAAAAAATTATGTTATTTATTATCTAATTTTTCTTTCAATATTTACCGCTTACTTCATAATCAGCTTTAAAATACCTGGCGGAACAACAGGAAATAGATATGGAGAATTTATTTTCTCAAATATTAATAGGTACGAGTCACTTGTCAATGACCAAAGAAGAACATCTATAACTTTTCAAGGAAGCGTCATCTTCAACAACAAACTTACCAACCTGTTTGAAGACATGGTAAAAAAATATCTAGGCGTTTACTCTCCTGATTTTTTATTTTATGGAGGTGATCCTAGGGCAACTTATAGACTAGGTTCTTTTGGGATGTTTCATATTCTAGATTTTGCATTTATCTTGTTAGGCATTTTCGGACTTGCAAAAATCGGCCAAAAACAAAACCTTCTCGCAATAGTTGTTGCGATTTTTTGTCTTGTTGGTCCATTAGTCTCAACGATGACTCTCGTCGAAAACTCCTACATTTTCAGATCCTTTCTAGTTCTTCCTGGAATCATTGTGTTAATTGCAGTAGGAATTTATTTTTTAATAAACAAATTTAAGCATTCAACAAAAACTTTAGTCACATTATCTTTGGTCATAATATATTCGTTTCTGTGTATAAAGTTTTTTTATTTTTATTTCTTAAAGCTCCCCGTCACCCAACAGGAAAATAATTTCTTCAGTGAAAACATTGTCGCAAACTACCTAACAAGGGAAAAGGACAATACAATTGTCGTATCTAATTCACCAATACAACTATTTCAGCAATATTTGTTTTTTTCTGGATATTTAAATAAAAACAAATTAGTACCAGAAGCCATCGACAGAGAATACAAGGTAGGAAATATATTATTTACAAGTAAATGCGAATCGATAAACACGCAAAACACCATTATTGTTAGCTCTAAGTTCAAATGCGCGAAATTAAACGATTTGGGCTATCTAAAAATTGAGGACCAAAAAGATTCAGGCCTCCTCTATAGAATTTATAACGACAAGATATGTGAAAGAAGCAACCTAGTTCCTTGGAAAAGATTTAATTTCATAACAGATTATAATCTTTATGGTATGAATAATAATACTTTTTGTGAAAGGTGGATCCAAAATGGCAAATAAATCAATGTGCCCAGTTTGTAAGTTCTCTAAATTTGAAAAAATCCAAATATCAAAAACATACAAATTGGCAAAATGCAATAAATGCGAAATGGTATGGGAGCATAAACACCCGCAAAAACTTCTGGATCAATATAATAAAGATTATTTTGTCAATGAAAATCCTAAAGGGGGTTATGCGAATTATTTCGAAAGCATGAGTATAAATCGAAAAACATTTAGAGATAGACTGAATAAAATTGAGTCCAAAACGGGCAATAAAGGAAAACTTCTAGATGTTGGATGCGCGCTAGGAGATTTTCTTGAAGAAGCCAAAAGATTAGGGTGGAAATCTGCTGAAGGTATTGAAGTATCAGACTATGGATACAATCACTGTATAAAAAAAGGGTTAAAGGTAAGAAAAGGAACTTTGGAAACAAGTAATTACAAATCCAACAGCTTCGACGTAGTAACTTACCAAGATGTAATTGAACACATCACCAATCCTGTGGAAGAGCTCAGAAAAGTTAATAAAATTCTCAAACCAGGCGGAATTATTTATTTAGTAACCCCGGATATAGGAGGAGTGTGGTCAAAGATCCTCGGACCGCTCTGGTACCACTACAAACCTGGTGAACATGTAGTCTACTTCTCGCAAAAAACTATTTCGCTAGCGCTTAAAAAAGCCGGATTTATTGATATAAAATCATCTAGAACTTATCATGTTTTAACTCTTGAATATATATTAAATAGGCTCAAATACTATTCTAGAATCTTCAGTTTGGCGCATAGGATAATCAAAAACAGCCCATTTAAGAATATAACTTTTAGGTCTTATACTGGAGAATTAGAGGCATGGGGAAAAAAGCCGTTATAAAACACAATCTGACCATTATACTAGTAATACTTTCCGGGATAATTTCATGGTCTCTAACTACTATTAAATCCGGTCTAATCTATCCATTCGGCATGGGTTTCTGGGGGGCAAACGGACACGATGGAGTTTGGCACATCGCGCTAATTAACTCGCTTGCCGGAGGGAGTTTCAGTATGCCGGTCTTTAGCGGGTCAAATATAAAAAATTATCATTTAGGATTTGATCTATTCATTGCGTTTTTCCACAACATAACAAAAATTCCAACTGTAAATCTATATTTCCAAATTTTTCCCCCGCTTATTGCATCGCTTGTGGGAATATCCTGCTATCTTTTTGTCTACGAAATGACGAAGTCCAAGATAGCAGTAATTTGGTCCCTGTTCCTTATTTATTTCGGTGGGGATATTAGCTGGATTCTTGGGAAAGGAGAGTCTTCTTTCTGGTCCCAGCAATCAATTTCCACTCTTATCAATCCTCCATTTGCGTTATCCTTAATTCTGATTTTTTTAGGATTGTACTTTTTACTTAAAAAAAATTCCATCTTAGCAATTGTTTTTTTTGGTCTACTTCTTGAGACAAAAGCATACGCAGGACTAATGGTGTTAGGAAGCCTTGCCCTCGCAGGGACTTGGCAGGCTATCAAAGAGAAGAAAACTACTACCCTAAAAGTTTTTGTTGGGTCGCTTCTTTTAAGCCTAATTATATTCTTTATGTTAAATCAAGGAACCGAAAATCTCTTCGTCTTTGAACCTTTTTGGTTCCTAAAAAATTTATTCAACTCAGATAGGTTGTCAATTCCAAGGTTGGCAAGTGCGATTGACAGCTATAACCTCTCCCGTGATTGGCTCAAATTAGGTCCTGCTTATATTCTCGCTTTTGGTATTTTTTGGACAGGAAACATGTGGACAAGGTTACTAAAAGAGCTGGAAATAATAAAATGGATAAAAAATCCAAAAAAAATCTCCTACATAAACGTATTCTTTATATCAATGATTCTAGGAGGAGCCGCAATACCCATGCTCTTTCTTCAAAAAGGAACACCTTGGAATACAATTCAATTTTTCTATTACAGCTTAATATTCTCAGGGATCTTAGCTGGAGTGGCTATATCAAATTTAGGTAATTCCAAGATCTATAAATTGATTACACCCTTTATAATTATCTTTACTCTTCCAACAACTTTAATTACCTTATCTCAAGTCTATATCCCTCCTCGTCCTCCGGCCAAAATCTCCCAAGAAGAGTTAACAGCCTTAGATTTTTTATCAAAGCAGCCTCAAGGCGTGGTCCTCACCTATCCATTTGACGAAATTGCTGCCAAAGAATCAGAGTCAAATCCTCCAAGACCGCTATACTTATATGATTCAACAGCTTATGTCTCAGCCTTTACCAATCACCAGACTTTCCTCGAGGACCAAGTAAATTTAAATATTACCAATTTTGACTGGCAGTCTCGAAGAAATGAATTAATTAACAACTTCTTAAATACATCGGACCAAAAAATCGCCCGAGAATTCATGCTCAAAAATAATATTAAATATATTTACTGGGTAAAGCCTCAAAGCGCTAGGTTAAATGAAAACCAGCTTGGAATAACTAAAATTTTTGAAAACAAGGAAGTTAATATCTACATAGTTAACAACTCCAAATGACTCGATAATTCTTTCGTCTCTATCCTTCAGTTTGCCACCCAAGGGTGCTACAATCTAAGTGTGGAAAAAATATCTCTCGTTGTCACGGCTGTTTCGGACGAAGAAAAATATCTGTCTTCGTGTTTAGCCTCTGTCAAAGATTTTGTAGACGAGATAGTAGTCGTCAACATGTCGGATTCAAGTGAGATTGCAAAAATAGCCAAGAAATTCAAAGCAAAAATCTATAAACATAAATTTGTAAACTACGTTGAGCCGGTAAGAAATTTTGGCATATCAAAAGCAACAGGAAATTGGATTCTAATCATGGATCCGGACGAAGAAGCTCCGCAAAGCCTCATTAAAAGATTGAAAGAAATTGTTGAAAATAATGAAGCTGATTATGTAAGAATTCCAAGAAATAATATAGTTTTTGGTAAAAACCTCCGGCATTCCCGTTGGTGGCCAGACTACAACATTAGGTTTTTCAAAAAAGGTTTTGTTAGCTGGAATGAAATTATTCACTCTGTCCCTCTAGCCCAAGGCAGAGGAGTGGATCTGGATTCAGCAAGAGAAATGGCAATAATCCACCACCACTACGAAACAGTCGAACAATATATCGAAAAAATGAATCGCTATACCTCAGTCCAGGCAAAACTAAAATCAAAAGATTACAAATTTAATTGGACCGACCTAATCAAAAAGCCGTCATCGGAATTTCTAAGCAGATATTTTGCAGGGCTCGGATGGAAAGACGGCCTCCATGGTCTTGCATTGTGTATGCTTCAAGCCTTCTCGGAGATGGTTGTTTACATAAAAATTTGGCAGCTAAATAAATTTAGAGAAGAAGAAGTAGATATTGTAAACGTGATTAATGAGCTGGAAAAAACTAAAAAAGAATTTTCATTTTGGGAAAACGACACTCTAATCAAAAAGAGTGGGGGAATACTGCCACGAATAAGAAGAAAGTTAAAGATATGAAAATATTCGCAGTTATTCTCAATTGGAATCAACCAAAACTAACATTAGACTGTGTCAAGAGTCTGCGAAAAGTAAAGTTGCCCAAGCAAACAGAGATTAAAATTATAATAGTGGACAACGGCTCGACAGATAATTCTCTGGATGAATTCAGAAAAAGCAAAACAGAAGTGATTGACGTTGGAAGAAATCTGGGATTTGCGGCTGGAAATAATTTAGGAATTAGATATGCCATGGACAATAACGCGGACTATATTTTGATACTAAATAATGACACATTCGTCGATAAAAACTTGGTTATAGAACTCCTAAAACCAATGAAAGATGGCAAAGTGGCGATAACCTCCCCCAAAATTTATTTTGCAAAAGGATATGAATTTCATAAAGACAGGTACAAAAAATCCCAACTTGGGAAAGTAATTTGGTATGCCGGCGGGGAGATTGATTGGAAAAATGTGCTTGGGAAAAATATCGGAGTTGACGAAGTCGACAAAGGTCAGTTTGAAGAAGAAAAAGAAATAGAATTTGCAACAGGCGCCTGTTTCTTGGCTAAATCTGAAGCTCTAAAACAGGCTGGCCTATTCGACGAAAGATATTTTATGTACCTCGAGGACACAGACCTTTGTATTAGACTAAGAAAAAAAGGTTGGAAAATAATATACGTTCCAAAAGCAATAATTTGGCATAAAGTTGCCCAAAGCTCCGGGATAGGAAGCAACCTCAACGATTACTTCATATCACGAAACCGCCTTCTCTTTGGTTTTCGATACGCTAAACTAAGAGTAAAAATCGCTTTAATCAAAGAAAGCTTAAGATTATTTATATTTGGCAGACATTGGCAAGCAGTAGGCGTCAGAGATTTTTATCTGAGAAAATTCGCAAAAGGGAGCTGGGAATGAAAATTTGTAGCATAATAATCACAAAAAATGAAGAAAAAATGATTCAAGATTGCATTAAATCCGTCTCCTGGTGTGACGAGATTATTGTGATAGATACAGGTAATACCGACAAAACTAATCAAATTGCAAAAAAATTAAAAGCGCAAATTTATAAATACAAAGAGAACGGGAGTTACGATGAGTGGAGAAATTTCGCAGCCAAAAAAACTAACTGCGACTGGATTTTTTACATTGATGCGGACGAAAGGTGCACCCCCGAGTTAAAAAGCGAACTCCTCGATAAATTACCAGATACGAATCTAAACGCATTTGCGGTTCCTCGTCGAAATTTTATCTTCGGCAAAGAATTTAAGCACTCCGGCCAATATCCTGATTACCAAAAAAGAGTTTTAAGAAAAAAAACTTTTAAAAAGTGGGTAGGAAAAGTCCATGAGGAGCCTGAATTTGAGGGAGAATTAGGTCATTTGGAAAATCCGCTATTGCATTACAAAAACATGACCCTCTCTCAAATGGTGGAGAAAACAAATAGTTGGAGCGAAATCGAAGCAAGGCTAATGTTTGAAGCGCATCACCCCAAAATGAATATCCCTAGATTTTTTTCCGCGATTGCAAGAGAATTATGGAAGAGAATGTTTTTAGAATTAGCTTTCTTGGACGGAACGAAAGGAATAATCTACGCAATCTATCAAGTATTTAGCAAATTCACAAGTTACGCAAAGCTTTATGAACTGCAAATTAAAAAATGAAAGCGGCAATTTATAATCCATATTTAGACAGCCTCGGCGGAGGAGAGCGCTACACCATGGCGGTCGCAACAACTTTATCAAATTTAGGTTATATCACAGACATTGAATGGGACGACCCTTCTATAAAAGATAAACTTGAGAAAAGATTCGATATCGATCTTTCGAATATAAATTTTATAAAAGACATAAAAAAGGGCGATGGCTACGATGTATGTTTTTGGGTCAGTGACGGAAGTATCCCAACGCTAAGGTCGCGAAAAAACTTTCTTCACTTTCAAGTGCCTTTCCAAAATGTCAGAGGTCGCGATCTAATAAACAAATTTAAACTCATGAGAATAAATAAAGTTGTTGTAAATTCAAAATTTACTAAAAAATTTATCGATAAAGAATTCGGAATAGATAGCGCCGTCCTATATCCACCGGTGAGTGTAGATAAATTCAAACCAAAGAAAAAAGAAAATATTATCCTGGGTGTAGCAAGATTTTCGAATCTAATGCAATCAAAAAGACAAGATATTCTTATTGAAACATTTAAAAATTTCCACATTTCAAATGAGAAATATAAATTAGTCCTTGCAGGCGGAGTGGAAGTTGGTTCAGATTTCGTAGAAAAGCTGGAAAATGAAGCTAAAGGCCACCCGATAGAAATCGTAAAAAGCCCAGATTTTAAAACTTTGAAAAATTTATATGGCAAAGCCAAAATTTTTTGGTCAGCCGCTGGTTACGGAGTTGACGAAGAAAAAGAACCGCAGAAAGTTGAGCATTTCGGCATTGCGGTTGTAGAAGCGATGTCGGCAGGTTGCGTCCCAATCGTCCTGGATTCAGGAGGTCATAAAGAAATTATAGAAGCAAATATTAATGGTTATTTATGGAAAAATACTGGTGAACTCTATGGCCTAACCAAAAAAGTGTTAAGCAATGAAAAACTCAGAAAAGAAATCTCGCGAAAAGCAAGAGAAAAAGCCCTAAGTTTCTCATACAAAGAATTTGAAAAAAAATTCACCGAACTTATTGTTTGAAATACTTTTCATCCTGAACCTAATCAAACTAACTCCTCCGCTTCTGGCAAATAATGTGAATAACAATGATCAAAACCATTACCACTTTTCTGTATCAAGATGTTAAACTTAACAAAAGCGCAAATGACAATATCAATAGTTATTCCGAATTTCAACGGAAGGGAGCTTCTCTCCAAATATCTCCCAGGGGTTGTTATGGCCAAAAAAATCAAAAAAAATAATATTAAAGAAATCATCATTGTCGACGACTTTTCATCCGACGATTCAATTAATTTCCTTAAAGATAATTTTTCAAAAGAAATTAAAATTCTAAGGCACTCGAAAAACCAAGGATTCGCTGCGTCTGTTAACGACGGAGCAAAGGCGGCGAAAGGTGATCTAATTTGCCTGATTAATAACGACGTGTCAGTCTCTAAAAACTTCCTCTCAAAAATTCAAAAAAATTTTAAAGATCCCGAAATCTTTGCCGTCTCACTTCACGAAAAGGGTTACGGTCCGGCTTTGGGCAAATTTATCAAAGGTTTTGTG
>Ga0070741_10012884_pt1 | contig 14975 bp, 17 predicted proteins | sample Coa_R1_4_FD_66440 | JGI IMG/M metagenome (GOLD analysis project Ga0070741, IMG submission 66440) | Surface soil microbial communities from Centralia Pennsylvania, which are recovering from an underground coalmine fire - Coalmine... | ecosystem: Environmental > Terrestrial > Soil > Unclassified ...
CCCAGCACCACCGTGTCGCCGATCTGGCCGAACGACATGGGCCGGCCGGGCTTGATGGCGAGCTGCCACATATGGCGCTTGCCGAGCGCGTCGAGCGCCGCCACCAGATGGTCCTCCTCGCCGCGGCTGGCTCCGCCTGTGGTGATGATGACGTCGAAGCTGCGCGCTGCCTCCGCGAGCTTGCGCTTCACCGCCTCCAGATCGTCAGGCAACACGCCGAGGTCGGTGGCGAGCGCGCCGGCGTTGGCGACGAGCGGGCCCAGCATCGGCGCATTGGCATCGTGCACCTGGCCCGGCTGCAGCGCCGCACCCGCGCGCACCACCTCGTCGCCGGTCGAGATGATGGCCACCTTCAGGCGCTTGCGGCAATCGATCTCGCCATAGCCGAGGGAGGCAAGCGCCGACAGGTCTTGCGGCCGCAGCACGGCGCCCGCCTCGAGCACGGTCTCGCCCTCTTTCACGTCCTCGCCCGCCTTGCGCACGTTGGCGCCGCGCTTGAGGCCCGGGGGAATGGCGACCATCAGCGCTCCCCCCTCGTTCGTGGCTCGCACGTCCTCCTGCATGGCCACCGTGTCGTGGCCTGCCGGCATGACGGCACCGGTGAAGATGCGAGCCGCCCTTCCAGGGCCCGGCTCCGCCGCGAGCGGACGGCCGGCGGCCGCCCGGCCCGCGACCGGCAATCGGACGCCTGCCCCCGCGTCGTAGTCGGAGGCCGCGAACGAATACCCGTCGACCGCTGCATTGGTGTGGGCGGGAACCGGACGCGGAGCAACCACGGCGGCTGCCAGGATCCGCCCTGCGGCCCCGTCCAGGGGCACGCGCTCGATGCCCGTCACGGCACGCACCCGATCCTTCAGGATCGCGAGCGCCTCCGCATGCCGCAGGCGCTTGCCGTCATGCGCAAAGCAGTCGTCGAGAAGCTTGTTGCCCTGGTCATTCATGATGCTCGCATCTAACCACAGCCGAACCCGCCTGCCCAACACCATCCCGGCCTGCAAAGGCGGGGCTTTGACAGGCAGGCCATTCGACAGACGACGGCACCGGGGCTAGGCTTCCCGTGTGGGCAGGAATGACGCGCGGGGGCGCATGCGGGGCGAGGACCGGCTGTCGGCAGGACGAAGCCCGGGAGGCAGGGCGGAGCCGTTCTCCGAACTGTGCCGCAAGGTGGTGCTCTGTGTCACCGAGGACTGGTTCGCCCTCTCTCACTTCAAGCCCTTGATCGCGGTGCTGAGAGAGGTCGCGCACACCGTGGTCGTGGTCACGCGCTCCTCGGGGCGTCTTAGCGAGATCGAGGCGCTCGGCGCACGCGTCATCGATTTCGACTTCCGCCGATCCTCCAGCAACCCGGCAAGGGAGGCGGCGTCGGCCTGGGCATTGGCGCGCATCCTCGAGGCAGAGAGTCCCGATGCGATCCACCTGGTGGCGATGAAGCCGGTCGTGCTCGGGGCGCTCGCAGCCAAGCTCCTGCCGGAGCGTCACGTGGTCGTGCACATGACCGGGCTCGGCCTGCTCGGCTACGGCGAGGACCGCCTCGTGCGGCTCTACCGCGCCGCCGCGTTGCGCCTCATCGCCTCGACGTTGCGCAAGCCGACCTCGTTCCTTCTGGTGGAGAACGCCGACGATCTGGCGCTGTTGCGCGCAAGTGGCGTCGATCCCGGTGCACGGTTTGCCATCCTAGGAGGCGCCGGCGTCGATCCCGACGAGTATCCGCCACTGCCGCCGCCGGCCAACAAGGCGCCGGTCGCCGCCTTCGTCGGCCGCATGATCCGTCCGAAAGGAATAGACGTGCTCATGCAGGCCTGCGACCGCCTCAGGCAGCGGGCCGTGCCCCTTCAGGTCGAGCTCTACGGCGGCACGGACCCGGAGAATCCGGAGACCATCGACATTGAGACACTGAAGACGTGGTGCGCCGAGCACGGCGCCCGCTGGCTCGGCCATGTCACGGACATGCGCGCCGTGTGGCGCCACGCCGACATCTTCGTTCTGCCGGCGCGCACTCGCGAGGGCATGCCGCGCGCGCTTCTCGAGGCCGCCGCCAGTGCGCGCCCGCTGGTCGTGACCAACGTCCCGGGATGCCGGCACTTCGTTCGCGACGGCGTGGAAGGCATCCTGGTGCCGCCGGAGAATGCCGACGCGCTGGCCAATGCCCTGGAGCACCTGGCGCGCGATCCCGACCTGCGCCGGCGCATGGGCGAGGCGGCACGGCTGCGGCTCCTGCACGGATTCACCGAGAGTCATGTCAAGCAATCCCTGCGCGCGACCTACGCCTCGATGCTGGCGAACGCCCGGGCGTCATAGCGTCACGGGGCTCGCCGGCAAGCCAGCCGGTCGAGGTGCACCAGGAGACCGGCCACGACGATGAGAGCGGCCGCCAACGCCCACACCGGGTGGGCCAGCGAGACCAGCGCCAGCAGCACGAGCACGGCGTTGACCGCGCCGACGCGCAGGACCACGCCGGGGGGCGCGACCCCCGCCAGCACGGCCCGCTGATAGAAATGCTCGCGGTGCGGCTGCGATAGCTTCTCGCCACGCAAGGCCCGGGCTGCCAGCGTGAAGGTGGCGTCGGCCACAAAATACAGTGGCAGGATCACGGCCGCGGCCCAGCAGCCGCGGAAGGCCAAGTCCAGCATCAGCCACCCGAGCAGGAAGCCCAGCGGTATCGAGCCGGCATCACCCATGAGCACGCTCGACGGATGCCAATTCCAAAGAAGGTAAGCCATTGCTACCGCGGCGAGGACGATCGCCAATCGACAAAGCTCCCCATCGAGGCCCGCCCAGGCCGAGACGATGAGATAGCCGACCGCTACGGCCAGCGCCTCGCTGCCGGCGAGCCCGTCGATCCCGTCCATGAAGTTGAAGAGATTGACGAACCACAGCCAGGCGATGCCCAGAAGCAAGCGCTCGGCGGGCGTCGGGACAATCGGCAGCACTCGTGCCTCCGGCGGCAGCCACACCAGGCACAACGCAACGGCCAGGGCCTGGGCGATCAGGCGCACGACAGGAGGCAGCCCGGTGAGGTCATCCATCCAGGACAACATGCCGAGCAAGGCCACGCCGCCAAGCAGCACCAGGCTCGCACCGCTTGCGGCGCCTCCCCACCACGGCCACAACAGCAGGATCGTGCCGACCATGGCCAGGCCCGCCCCCACCGGGATCGCCACCTCGTGCATGCTGCGCGGGTTGGGGGCCTCGAGCCGCCGCGACGCTCTCATGGCGAGCGTGTAGAGCCCGATCAGCGACCAGCTCAGCCCCGCAGCCGCGACGGCAAGGATCAGCTCGGGCCTGAGGACCTGCATGCGCGCGCTTGTGTCAGGCCTGCCGTCGGTCTTCCTTGAAGCGCGCGATCGCCGGCCAGGCGCAGCTGGCGATGAGCTCGGCAAGGCCATGGATCGTCATGCCGTCAAGGGGAATGCGCCGGCGCCGCCCCAGATCGGCGAGGTGCGGCTCGCGCACGCCCACGGCAACCTCCATCTCGTGCGGCAGCCGCTCGATGTGCATGCGCGCCACGTCGTCGCCGTTGACCTCGACCGAGAGCGTCATGCGGTGCCGCCGCAGCTCCTGCACCCAGGCGGGCGGGGCAAGTGCGGTGAGGCTGGCGCCTGCCTGCGCCAGCGCGCCGTTGGTCGCCTTCAGCGCCGACGTCACGAGCGCATCGACGCTCTCCCACGCCAGCCGACTGGCCTCCGCCTCGCTGCCGGACCGCTGGCGCGCTGCATGGACGGCGGCCGGTTTGAGGCACTGGGCGAACAGGGCGCTGGCGCGCGCCGCCGTCAGGCCCTCGGCCGGCGCTTCCGCCACGGCATTGATCATGGCACGGTCGTCCTTGTGGGCCTTGACGCTGGCACGCAGCTCCCCTTGCGGGGAGAGCTCCAGCCTGAGCCATCCGAGACTTTCGCCGTCGAGGAGGAGGCGGCGATAGGCGCCGTAGCCCTTGTTCCTGTAGCTCCATGAGGCATCGCCCGAGGCGTTGATGAAGAGACGAACGGAGGCGAGCGCCGCATTGGTGTTGTCGACCCCGGCGCCGATCGCCGCCTGCAGCGCAGCCCATCGCTCCTCGACGCTGGCGATTGCCGACGGCGTCGCAGGTGCCTCGTCCGTCTGAACCGTTTCCGCCGCATTCCGGCGCAGCGCGGCCCGTGCGTCGGCCCCATGCGAGATAGTGATCTCGATCTCGGGGTCGGCATCGAAGCGCGATACGCGCTGCGAGACGAAGGCGCCGCGCTGGCGCTTGCGTATATCGCGCCAGATGATGCTGACGCCGGCGCCGATCAGTATGCCGCTGAGCAGGAGGATGAAGGCGGTCTTCATGCTGCGCCCCCGCGGGAAGCATTGTCACGAGGAGGGCGCGCGGGGTCGTCACCGCATGGAGCACATGGAAAGATGCGCGGTGCTAGTTGCGGTGCCACTCCTCCTTCCCCTCCATGCATCGCGTCTGGATGAAGTCGTTGATGTCCTCGACGAGAATGCTCTGCAGCACGCCGAACGAGTTGTCCGCCGCCGTGGCCGACCACAAGGCCGTCTTGGCCAGCTTCGGTGCTTCTATCTTGCCCCAGTTCAGGCGCGCCTTCACGGCCTTTCCGTCCTTGAACGTGACGTTCGGCTGTATCTGCAGCCGAACCTCGTACTTCTCCTTCTCTGCTTCCAGCTCGCAGCGGATCTCGTGCTTGTCGAACCGAGCCTCGAACTCCGGCAGCGTCACGCTCTTGATCAGCGTCGATCGGTCGAGCTTGATCTCGGTTGCGCAGCGGGCGTAGCCCCATGGCCAGGTTACCTTCCCCCGCGACATGAGCTTGACCAGCGCCTCCTTGCGCCAGGTCTTCTGCAGGCTGCAGGTGACCTCGCCGGCGCCCGGCTCATGGTCGTGAAAGGTCGAGCAAAGTGCGGCGTAGCACAGCCGCCGCGCCTCTCGCTCCTTCTGCTCCTCCTCCGTTTCCGCCACGGCCTGGGCGGGTTTCTCCTCCGCCGGCGCGGTCGCCGTCATGGCGGCAAGCAGGGCGAGCGCCGGCAGGAGGCGGCGAACGACGATGCGGGGCATGCGTTCCTCTCTCCCCCGGGGAGCGGCGGACCCGTCCGGCGCGAACGCTGGCATCGTTCCGTGCGGCAGGCCTCGGCGCGAGGCGGTTCTGGACCAACATGCGAACGGAAATATGACGTCGGATCAACGGGCCGACCACACGAGCCCCACGCCGGATGCCAGCAGCAGGGCGAGCACGATGCGGTCGAAGCGCCAGTCGTCCAGGCGGCGATAGAGGAAGGACCCGGCATACGAGCCCACGAGCGTGCCGGGTATGGTCACGACCAGCGCCCCCAGGAAGAGCCGCCCGATGAGGCCTTGCGCCAGGCTGGCCGCGAGCATGGCCGTCAGGATGGTCGTGTTGAAGATCTGAAGGACGGCGCGGCGCTGGTCCTTGGGCCATCCCTTGAGCGCGGACCAGACGGTGGGCGCGACCCCGGAGAGGCCGGCGATACCGCCCATCACCCCGCCCGCCAGGCCGATCGTGGCCTCGGCGCCGCGCTGGCCGCCGGGCAAGCGGACGCGCCCGGCCGCCAGCAGCATGAACGCACAATAGGCGATCAGCACGAGCCCGACCGACAGCTTGAAGGCGGCAACGCTGATCCAGGGCAGGACCCACGTGCCGATCGGCACCCCGACGAGACCCGCAATCAGCATGGGCGCAAGCCTGCGCCAGTCGATGGCATGTGCGATCACGCGCACCGAGGCGGCATGGCCGATCACGGAGGCCGCCGACACGAGCTGGGCCGCGATCAGGGGCTCGACCGCCTGCAACCAGAGCGGCAACGCCGTAAGGCCGGTGCCGAACCCCGTGAGGCCGTTAACAAATCCGCCGATCAGCGCACCGGCAAGGACCAGGGCGAGCGCCTGCCAATCCGCGAGTATCTGGCCCATTCTTCCCTGCCGGCCCCGTTTGCTTGAAGTTGCCGCCCTGAACACCATATCCTGATTGTGAACACAACCAGTGCCCGGGCAGGGGCTGGGGCAGCGGAGGCCGGGCGGCTTCGCTCAAGCCGGGTGTTCACCTGTCAAGGCCGCTTCGAGGAGGGCTTTGCTCATGTCGCGAATGTCGTTGCTTTCAAGCCCTCTTTTGCTGGGCTTCGAGGAGATGGAGCGGCTGATCGATCGCGTCGGCAAAGGCGGCGACGGCTATCCTCCCTACAACATCGAGCGCATACCGGCCGAGACATCCGGGGATGGCTCGGCGCCAGAGGTTGACCGGCTGCGCATCACGCTGGCGGTCGCAGGTTTCAGGCGCGATCAGCTGGAGATCACGGTCGAGGACAACCAGCTGGTCATTCGTGGCCGGCAGGAGGACGACAAGGCCAGGCAATACATTCACCGGGGCATCGCGGCACGCCAGTTCAGCCGCTCGTTCGTCCTGGCCGAAGGCATAGAGGTGAAATCGGCCGATCTGCAGGATGGGCTTCTGTGCATCGATCTCGTGCGGCGCGAGCCCGAGCGTCTGGTGCGCAAGGTGGAGATTCGCGGGACGGGCCCCTGAGTCCTTCCGGCCACACTCCCTCGGACCGAATCGAGGGAAGATGGCCGGGCGAGATTTGTTTTGGCGTGGGGAGGGCTTCAGTGGCACCGCGCCGGTGAGAGCGGTGTCCCGCCCTGACGAGAAGGAGTGAGCGTCGTGGAGAAGACCAACACCAAGTCCGGCAAGAGCCGCAAGGCCAAGCCCGTGGCGCCGCCAGTCATGAGCATGCACGAGCTGGCTCAGCTCGGCGGCGGCAAGATTGCCTACATTCGCGTGATGTCCTCCGACGAGGCCAAGGAGATGTTTCCGGCCGTCGAGGGCATCCCGACCGGGATCGACCTTTTCGCCCTGCACGCGGCCGACGGCACGCCGCTGGCGCTGACCGACAGCCGCCAGGCGGCCATGGGCCACGCCATGGGTGATGAGCTGGAGGTGGCGAGCCTGCACTGATCGGCGTGTCGCCGGCAGAGCCCACGACTGAGCTGATTGCGCGCCCCGACCTTCCGGCCGGGGCGCTTTCGTATCTATTGCTGGCCCCTGGGCCCGCGCACTATGGTCGCGGGACCCGCCAGCAGAGGCGTAAACCATGAGCAGCGAGGCGCTGGAGCGACTGGCCATCCGCGAGCTGGTCGAGAATTGGGCCGTCTGGCGCGACGCCGGCGACTGGGAGCGTTTCCGCACCGTCTGGCACACGGACGGGCGCATGATGGCCACCTGGTTCCAGGGGTCGGCGGACGAGTTCATCGCCGTGAGCCGCGCCGGCTTCGACAAGGGCGTCAGCATCCTGCACTTCCTGGGCGGCAACTCGGTGGATCTGGCGGGCGATCGCGCCATCTCGCAAACCAAGATGACGATCTCCCAGCGTGCGCCCGTGCACGGCGTCGTGTGCGATGTCGTCTGCACCGGGCGGTTCTACGACTTCATCGAGAAGCGCGCGGGACGCTGGGGGCTGGTCCTGCGGCAGCCGATCTACGAGAAGGACCGCATGGACCCGGTCGATCCCTCGGCCAGGCTGACGCTCGACACCGGCCTCCTGCAGCAGTTCCCGGAGGGCTATCGTCATCTCGCCTACCTGCAGACCGGCATCGGCTTCAAGGTGAAGCGCGACATGCCCGGGCTCAAGGGCCCCGAGGTCGAGGCGCTCTACGCCAAGGGTCGGGCATGGCTCGAGGGCAAACCCCTCTGAGGCAGCGCGCGGTCTGCGCTATGATGGGCAGCCTGACGAAAGGGGCGCCGGCACAATTCGAGGAACGAACGGGGGTTGGCTGCAATGGTCTCGATAGCCGTCTTGGACGATTACCAGAACATCGCCTTGCGGATGGCTGACTGGTCAGGGCTGCAGAAGAGCCACCGGGTGGCTGTGTTCAATGAGCGTCTTCCCGATGTCGACGCCGCAGCGCGGGCGCTCGCCGATTTCGACGTCGTCTGCGTGATGCGCGAGCGCATGCCGGTGCCCCGCGCACTGTTCGAGCGGCTGCCCAAGCTGCGCCTCCTGGTGACCACGGGCAAGCGCAACGCCTCCATCGACCTTGAGGCTGCCAAGGACCACAAGGTGACGGTTTGCGGAACGGGGGGCGGCTACGGGGGCGGCAGCGGCCTCTCCACCGCGGAGCTGGCCATCGGGCTGATGCTGGCGCTGGCGCGTCATCTGCGCGAGGAGTTCCAGGCCATGCGCCCTGGCGGCGGCTGGCAGACCACGGTGGGCACCGATCTCGACGGCAAGACGCTCGGCATCATCGGCCTCGGCAATCTCGGCACGAAGGTCGGCAAGGTCGGCGCCGCCATCGGCATGAAGGTGATTGCCTGGAGCGAGAACCTCACGCCCGAGCGCGCCAGGGAGAGGGGCGCCGAGCGGGTCGACAAGGACGATCTCTTCCGCCGCGCCGACGTGATCAGCATCCACACGGTGCTGTCGCCGCGCACGCGCGGGCTCGTCGGCACGCGCGAGCTCGGCCTCATGAAGCCGACGGCGTTCCTCGTCAACACCTCGCGCGGCCCGATCGTGGAGGAGGCGGCGATCTTGGCGGCGCTGCGCGAGAAGCGCATCGCGGGCTACGGAGCCGATACGTACGATGTCGAGCCGCTGCCGTCCGACCATCCCTTGCGCTCGGAGCCGCGGGCGCTGCTGACCCCGCACCTCGGCTACGTGACGGAGGAGACCTACCGGGGCTTCTACGGGGGCACGGTGGCCGCCATCGAGGCCTGGCTCGCCGGCAAGCCGACCGGCGTGCTCGCGTGAGCCGCGTTATCGGGGCGGAGGGCGACGTCAATCTGTAAAGTTGATCGTGTAACAAGCGATGCAGGTCTTCGGCACAGGCGCGATGAGCGGCCGGTGCAATGGACGGTTGCCAAACGTAGGAATTTGTTCAGGCCCGCCAAGGGCCGCTGCCGAGAAAGAGGCACGTCATGACGAGCATCCGCGCGATCGCGCTGGCTATCCTTTGGGTGGGCTCGACGGTGTCGTGGCCGGCCTCGTCTCCGGCCGCCGAGGATCCGGCACTGGCGAAGATCGAAACCGTGGTGGTGATCTATGCCGAGAACCGCAGCTTCGACAATCTCTACGGCAACTTCCCCGGCGCCAACGGCTTGCAGAACGTCTCGCCGGACCAGGCACGCCAGGTCGATCGCAACGGCACGCCGCTCGAGGAGCTGCCGCCCGTATGGGGCGGACTGACCGCGCCGGGGGTCAAGCCGGCAATCACGGAGGCCGAGACCGCGCATCTGGCGAACGCCCCGTTCGCGATCGACGACCCCAAGCGCTTCAATCTCTCGCCCACGGTCGCCACCCACGACCTGGTTCACCGGTTCTACCAGAACCAGATGCAGATCAACGGCGGCAGGAACGACCGCTTCGTGGCCTATGGCGACGCGGGCGCGCTGGTGATGGGGCACTACGACGGGTCGAAGCTGCCGCTCTGGAATGTCGCCAAGCGCTACGTGCTGGCCGACAATTTCTTCATGGGGGCGTTCGGGGGCTCCTTCCTCAACCACATCATGCTGGTGTGCGCCTGCGTGCCGTACTACCCCAACGCCGACACCAGCCCCGCGAAGACCCAGATCAGCGCGGTGGAGAAGGACGGCGTCTCGCTGACGCTTGCGGCCGACGCGCCCAAATCGGCCATGGACGGCATCCCGAAATTCGTCGCCGACAAAGCCCTCACGCCCGATTTCTACGCCGTAAACACCATGCAGCCGCCTTATCAGCCGAGCGCGGTCAAGCCGCCGGTTGGCGGTGACCCGCGCCTGGCGGATCCGAATGTGGCGAGCACGTTGCCGCCCCAGACGATGGCGACGATCGGCGATCTCCTGAGCGCCAAGGGCATCGAGTGGGTCTGGTACGCCGGCGCCTGGCAGGCGACGCTCGATGGCCAGAACTCAATGCCCTTCCCCAACTTCCAGTACCACCACCAGCCCTTCAACTACTTCGCCAGCATGGCGCCGGGCTCGGCCGCGCGCGAGAAACATCTCAAGGACGGCGGACTCTGGGGCTCGGAGTTCATCAAGGCCATCGACGCCGGCACGCTGCCCCCCGTCACCTTCTACAAGCCCCAGGGGAACCTCAACCAGCATCCGGGCTATGCGGATGCGCTGTCAGGCGACCAGCACATCGCGGACGTGATCGCCCATCTCGAGAAGAGCCCGCAGTGGGAGCGCATGCTCGTGATCGTCACCTATGACGAGAACGGCGGCTTCTGGGATCACGCCGCCCCGCCCAAGGCCGACCGCTGGGGTCCGGGATCGCGCATTCCCACGCTCATCGTCTCCCCGTTCGCAAAGAAGGGCGTCGTCGACCATGCGCTCTACGACACCACGTCGATCCTGCGGTTCATCACGCGCAGATTCGACCTTCCCCTCCTGGTAGGCTTGAAGGAGCGCGACGAGGCCATGGCAAAGGCGGGAAGCGGGCGCCTCGGCGACCTCACAACCGCCCTGGATCTCGGGGCGCCTGATCGACGCTAGTGCTGCGTCTCCTCCGCTCGGCACGCGGCTGTCATGGCCGGGCATGTCCTAGGATGACCGCGGGATCGAAACACTAGCTCGCGCGCCAGGGGGCTTGCGAGGGGCGCTGCGAGGGCCTCGGCTATTCCGTCTCGGCAATATTCTGCAGGACGTCGGTGTTGCACGTGAGCTTCGAGCCGGCCCGCGTGATGGCGCCCATGTCCTCGAGCAGCGTCAGGGCGATGTTCACCTTGGGCCGGCTGGCGCCGATGAGCAGCGCCAGCTCGCCCTGCGACATGCCGAGATCGAGGGGAACCTTCTCGCCGGTGCTCGTCGGCGCCTCCAGCCGCAGCGCGGAGAGCATGAGCCTGGCCAAGCGCACCTCGATGCGATGCAGCGCGATGGCCTCGAGCCGCTGGTCGGTCTCGCGCAGGCGCGTGCACAGGAAGCGGATGGCTGCCTGCGCCACCTTGGGATTGTTCTCGATCAGCTCCAGCACCGCCCGCTGCGGCAGCGCCATGGTCTGCACGCGGGAGATGGCCGTGGCATTGGCCGTGCGCTCCCCGCCGTCGAGCGTGGCGATCTCGCCGAAGATGTTGCCGGGGCCCGCGTGCGCAAAGGACAGCTCGCGGCCGTCGCTGGAGAGTATCGACAGGCGGATGCGCCCCGCCAGCACGAGGTACATCTCGCGGCCCGCATCGCCGCGGGAGAAGATCATCTGGTCCGGCTCGAAATCGACCCTCCGCATGCGCGCGGCGATCGCGGCAAGGTCAGGCTCGGCCAGGGAGCCGAACAGGGCGCTCTTGGCCAACAATTCAACGATCGCGCGCGGCTCCGTAGGCATACGACCCCCGTTGTGCGGTCCTGCAAATGATCATGCCGGGCACGCCGCCCCCGTGTCGAGCACGGAAAGCACGTTCCCGTCGGACTAACGAACACATTTTAGAGCGTGGGCGGAGCGCGGAATGTGCCGAAGGGCACATGCCGGATATTGACGCCCGGCCGGCAGCGCTGCAGATTGCCGTCGAGTTGCATAAGAGCCTGCCTAATTTGGAGGACCACCAATGAAGCTCGAATGGCACAAGCCGGAAGTGGTCGAGGAAGAGGTTGGCCTCGAGGTGACGAGCTACTCGTCGGCGGAGCTCGACCGGACCTGAGTCCGGGCGCTTGGGCCACATGAGGGGCATGGAGCGGCGGCCGCGCAGGGCCGCCGTTCGCCGTTTTCGGGTCTTGCATTGCGGATGAGGCCAAGCGTGAGCTGAGCCGCGGGTGCTTCTCAAGGTGCCTTGCCATGATCATCAAGGTGCTGGGCTCGGCCGCCGGCGGCGGGCTCCCGCAAGTCAACTGCAAGTGCCGCAACTGCATGGACGTGCGCGCCGGCAAGCCCGGCATCGTGCCGCGCACGCAGTCCTCGGTCGCCGTGAGCGGCGACGGCAAGCGCTGGCTCGTCTTGAACGCGTCACCCGACATCCGGCAGCAGATCAACGCCACGCCGGAGCTGGCACCGCCTTCCGGGCCCCTGCTGCGCTCGAGCCCGATCGTGGCCGTCGCCCTCACCAATGCCGATGTCGACCACGTGGCGGGCCTGCTGAGCCTGCGCGAAGGCATACCGTTCAAGCTCTACGCCTCGGAGCGTGTGCTCGCCGCCTTGGAGGCCAATCGCATCTTCGACGTGCTGAGCCGGCGCTGCGTCGAGCGCATCGCCCTTCCGCTCGAGAGGCAGATCGAGGTCCCCGGCGGGCTCGCCATCGAGGCGTTCGCGGTGCCGGGCAAGGTCGCGCTCTATCTCGAGGAGGCTGGAGCCGGCTTCGGCACACGCGATGGTGATACGATCGGCCTCGCCGTGAGCGATCCGGCATCGCAGGCCCGCTTCTTCTACATTCCAGGCTGCGCGGCCGTCGATGCCCCTCTTGCGCGGCGGCTGCAGGGGGCGCGGCTGGTCCTCTTCGACGGCACGCTCTACACTGACGACGAGATGATCGCACAGGGCTTGTCGGACAAGACGGGCACGCGCATGGGCCATATTGCCATCTCCGGGCCGGGGGGATCGCTGGCGGCGCTCGCTCCCCTCGGCATCGCGCGGCCGATCTACGTCCATATCAACAACTCCAATCCCGTCCTGCGCGAGGACAGCACCGAGCGCGCCGAGGTGGAGCGCTCGGGCTGGGAGATCGCGCGCGACGGCATGGAGATCCGGCTTTGACCGCCGCTCCCGCACTGATGAGCCCCGCCGAGCTGGAGGCGGCCATCCGCGCCGTCGGCGCCGAGCGCTATCACGACAAGCACCCCTTTCACCGCCTGCTCCACGGCGGCAAGCTCGACAAGGGCCAGGTGCAGGCGTGGGCCCTCAACCGCTACTGCTACCAGTCGGCCGTGCCGCGCAAGGATGCCGCGCTCATGAGCCGCGTGCACGACCGCGAGCTGCGGCGCGAGTGGGTGCACCGCCTGCTCGATCATGACGGCAGTGCCGGCGAGGAGGGAGGCATCGAGCGCTGGCTCGTCCTCACCGATGCGCTTGGCCTCGACCGGGCCTACGTCGTCTCTATGCAGGGCGCGCTGCCCGCCACGCGTTTCGCGGTGGAGGCCTACGTCGATTTCGTGCGCGAGCGCACGCTGCTGGAAGCGGTGGCCTCCTCGTTGACCGAGCTGTTCGCGCCGTCGATCCATCGCGAGCGCATCGCCGGCATGCTGGAGGGTTACGACTTCATCGGCGAGCAGGCGATGCAGTACTTCAAGCGCCGTCTCGGCCAGGCCAACCGCGATGCCGATTTCGCGCTCGACTACGTCAAGCGCAACGCGACGACGCCGCAGGAGCAGACGGCCGCCATCGCGGCCGTGCGCTTCAAGTGCAACGTGCTGTGGGCCCAGCTCGACGCTCTGCACCACGCCTACGTGACCCCGGGCCTGATCCCGCCCGGCGCATTTCGCCCGGTGCCGACATGAGCGAAGCGAGCCGGCCGCAGAGGATCGTCATCGACGCCTCCTCGCGTCCGGCGCTGGCCCGCCACGTCAAGATGCGCCAGGACGCGGCACGCGGGCGCTGGGTGATCCTGGCACCGGAGCGCGTGTTCACGCCGGACCCGATCGCCGTCGCCGTGCTCACCCTTTGCGATGGCGCGCGCCGCGTGGAGGACATCGCCACAGAGCTTGCCGCAACATACAGCGCACCGCGCGACCGCATCCTGTCCGACATCACGTCGCTGCTGCAGGAGCTGTCCGACAAGGGCGTCATCTCGGTATGAGCGCACAGATCCAGTCGGGCACCACCACCACCGTCGGCGACTGCGCACGGGCGCCGTTGGGGCTGCTCGCCGAGCTCACGCATCGCTGCCCTCTGCAATGCCCGTACTGCTCCAACCCGCTCGAGCTGGAGGGCGTGGCAAGCGAGCTGCCGACCGAGGTCTGGCTCGACGTTCTGGCACAGGCTGCCGACCTCGGCGTCCTCCAGCTGCATCTGTCGGGCGGCGAGCCCACCGTCCGGCGCGACCTCGAGGAGATCGTGGCGCAGGCAGCCAGGGTGGGGCTCTATTCCAACCTCATCACCTCAGCCGTCGTCCTGACCCGCGAGCGCCTGGACAGGCTCGCCCGGCACGGCCTCGACCACGTGCAGATCTCGATCCAGGATGCGGACGCGGCCAATGCCGACCGCATCGCGCGCTACGCCGGCGGGCACGCCAGGAAGCTCGAGGTCGCCGGCTGGGTGCGCGCGCTCGGGCTGCCGCTCACGGTCAACGCACCGATCCATCGCCAGAACATCGAAAACCTCCCTGCCATCATCGAGCTGGCCGCGCGACTCGGCGCGCGACGGCTGGAGGTGGCGCACGTCCAATACTACGGCTGGGCGCTCAGAAACCGCCGGGCGCTGATGCCGACCCGCACCCAGGTGCTGCGCAGCGCCGAGACCGTGGAGGCGGCGCGCGAGAGGCTGAAGGGCGTCCTCCTGATCGATTTCGTCGTGCCGGACTACTACGCCCTCCGGCCCAAGCCCTGCATGGGCGGATGGGGCCGCGGGATCATCAACGTCACGCCATCGGGCAAGGTGCTGCCGTGCCACGCGGCCGAGACCATCCCCGGGCTTGCCTTCGACAACATCCGCGACAGGAGCCTGCGCGACATCTGGCTCACCTCCGAAAGCTTCCAGAAGTTCCGCGGCACAGGGTGGATGCCGGAGCCGTGCCGGTCCTGCGACTTCCGGGAGATCGATTGGGGCGGCTGCCGCTGCCAGGCCTTCGCGTTCGTCGCGGATGCCGCCGCTACCGACCCGGCGTGCAGCAAGTCGCCGCTGCACGGCGCGTTCACCGACGTTGCCCGGCGTGAGGCCGCCGAGCCGCCGCCCGATTTCCTGTTCCGCAACCCGCGCCACGCCGCACGGGCGTGAAGCCCGATCGCCCGGCCCTCCGCGTCATGCCACGCGCTCCGCCCCGTGCTTCGACAGGTGTGCTGACCGGGGACATAGTGGACGGGTGTATGGGGACATAGTGGACACATTCAGATTGGCATTCAGGTCTCTCGGAGAGGGGAGGTTGGATGCCGTTTCGG
>Ga0070741_10012885_pt1 | contig 14973 bp, 16 predicted proteins | sample Coa_R1_4_FD_66440 | JGI IMG/M metagenome (GOLD analysis project Ga0070741, IMG submission 66440) | Surface soil microbial communities from Centralia Pennsylvania, which are recovering from an underground coalmine fire - Coalmine... | ecosystem: Environmental > Terrestrial > Soil > Unclassified ...
CAGGACGACGACCTGCCGAGCCCTCTCGGTGAACCGCTCGAACATGAGGGCACATGGTAGCCCCCACGGCCCCTGTGCGGTCGGCCGCCGCAGGACGGCCGTTCGTGCTCTCTGCGACGAGTCCGGCCGGCGGCTACTGGCGCTCGCGAAGCGCAGGGAAGAGGATGACGTCCCGGATCGACTCCTTGCCGGAGAGCACCATGGCGAGCCGGTCGAGCCCCATCCCGAGGCCGCCCGTGGGAGGCATCCCGTAGGAGAGCGCCTCGACGTAGTCGGGGTCGCCCTGCTCCGCCTCCACGTTTCCACCGGCCCCCTCGGCGGCCTGCAGCGCAAATCGCTGCGCCTGCTCCTCGGCGTCGTTGATCTCCGTGAACGCGTTCCCGAGCTCGATCCCGCCGACGTAGTACTCGAACCGCTCCACGATCGTCGGGTCGCCGTCCGTCACGCGTGCGAACGGGGAGAGCTCGATCGGGTAGTCGTGGAGGATCGTGGGCTCGACGAGCGCCGGCTCGACGAAGTGCGACAGAGCGTGGTCGACGAGCTGAGCCCAGGTCTTGTCGGCGTGTGTGTCGACGTCGCGCGCGTCGAGCCGCACCCTCAGCTCCGCCTCGTCGCGAGTCCAGAGCCCGTGTTCCTCGAGCGCATCCACGAGCTTGACGCGCCGCCACTTCGCGAGGTCGATGTCGTGACCGCGGAACGTGACGCGCGTCGAGCCCGTCGACTCCTCGGCGACGCGGGCGACGAGTCGCTCCATGCGCGCCATCGTGTCCTTGTAGTCCGCGTATGCCTCGTACCACTCGAGCATCGTGAACTCGGGGTTGTGCTTGAACGACACGCCCTCGTTCCGGAAGTCCTTGCCGATCTCGTACACGCGCTCGAGGCCGCCGACGATCAGCCGCTTGAGGTACAGCTCGGTCGCGATCCTCAGGTAGAGCGTCTGGTCGAGCTCGTTGTGATGCGTCGAGAACGGCCGCGCGAACGCGCCGCCGTAGCGCGGCTGGAGAACCGGTGTCTCGACCTCGACGAAGCCTTCTTCGTCGAGCGCCCGGCGGATCGACGTCGTCATCCTCGCGCGCAGGATGAAGTCGGCGCGCGTGTCCTCGTTCATCAGCAGGTCGAGGTACCGGCGGCGGTAGCGCTGCTCGACGTCGGTGAGCCCGTGGAACGTGTCGGGAAGCGGCGCGCGGATGGGTGCAAGCAGCTCGAGCCGGTCGACCGCGAGCGACGGCTCACCCCGCCGCGACTTCGCGGGGCGGCCGGCCGCGCCGACGATGTCGCCGAGATGCACGTCGACTTCGCCCGTTCGGTCGACGGAGCAGAGGAGCTGGATCCGGCCGGAACGGTCGACGAGGTCGAGGAACGTGAGCTTGCCCATGTCCCGCCGCGCCATCACGCGCCCCGCGATCCGCAGCTCGCGCGTCCCCTCGCCGCCGGGCTCGAGCTGCTCGGCCTCGGCCCGCACCGCCGAGATCTCGTCGCGGTCGGGGAACCTCTTCGGGGCCGTCACCGCCGCATCATCCACGCTCGCGGGCCGTCGTCGGGCGTGTGTCCCTCGAGGACGACCTCGAAGCCGCTCTTGCGGTAGAAGGCGAGGTTCTCCTCGGAGTTCGTGAGGAGCGCGCACGGCAGTCCCGCCTCGTCCGCCGCCCCGACCCCGGGGCCGAGGAGCGCCGTGCCGATGCCCCGCCGCCGGTGCTGATGCGCGACGCCGATGCCGGCGAGGTACCAGTGCGGCTCGGGAACCGCGCGTGCGCGCATCGCCTCGACTGCGCGGCCGTACGCGAGGAAGCGGTTCGTCGCCTCGCGGATGCGGAGCGGCGTCACGACGAGCGCGCGCAGCATCGCGGCCACGTGGACGTTCGGCCTGCCGGGCGGAAGCCACCGTGCGACGCCGAGGATCTCCCCCTCCGTCGTCCACACCTGGGCGTCGGCGATCTCGAAGCCCGTCAGGAAGAGCCAGGGGAGGAGCGCGGCGCGGCGGTGTGCGTTCGGAAGCACCCACGTCCACGCCGGATCGTCGTGGAAGGCCCCGGCGAGAAGGATGCTCGCGTCGCGCAGCCGCTCGGCCGGAAGTCGGACGATGTCCACGGAGGCGACACTAATCGGATGTCCGATCGCGCCGCGTCCTGCGCCCTTGTGGCTACGCCGCCTTGATCTCGAGGATCTTGAACTTCGTGGTGCCGCGCGGAGCCGAGACCTCGACGACGTCGCCCTTCTTGTGGCCCATGATCGCCTTGCCGACGGGTGACTCGTTCGAGAGCTTGTTCTCCGCGGGGTTCGCCTCGGCGGAGCCGACGATGTGGTACTCGAACGTCTGCTTCGCGGCGACGTCGCGGATCCGGACCTTCGAGCCGACCGAGACGGTGTCCTTCGAGATCTCCTTCTTCGTGATCACCCGCGCGGAGAGGAGCCGCTCCTCGAGCTGCGCGATCTTGTGCTCGAGCATCGCCTGCTCGTTCTTCGCGTCGTCGTACTCGGCGTTCTCGGCGATGTCGCCGAACTCCCGGGCGACACGGATGCGCTCCGCGACCTCGCGGCGCTTCTCGTTCTGCAGGAACTCGATCTCCTGCTTCAGCTTCTCGTAGCCCTCGGGCGTGAGGATTACTTCTTTCAACGTGTCTCCAAAATTGGGCGCGAATAGTAGCCGGGGTCGGCCGGGTACCGCAAGAGGGCCTCGCTACCCTTCACAGGCCGTGCCGGTCGACCTCAACGAGCCCTGGACGATCCGCGACGTCGAGATCCCGACGCGGCTCGTCCTCGCCCCGATGGCGGGGGTCTCGGTCCAGGCCTTCCGCCGCCAGGGACGGCGGTTCGGAGCCGGCCTCGTCTGCTCCGAGATGGTGTCGGTGGCGGGGATCCAGCACCGGAACGAGCGCACGCTCGGCTACCTCAGGGTGGCGGCCGACGAGCACCCGCTCGCGATCCAGATCTTCGGCTCCGACCCCCACGCGATGGCCGAGGCGGCACGGATGGTGGAAGCGGCCGGGGCGGACATCGTCGACATCAACTTCGGCTGCCCCGTGAAGAAGGTCACGAAGACGGGCGCCGGCGCCTCGCTCCTCGATGAGCCCGACCGCGCCGCACGGGTCGTCGCCGCCGTCGCCGAGGCGACGCGCCTGCCGGTCTCGGTGAAGATGCGGCGGGGGACGGCGAACGGCTCCCGCGACTGCCTCGCCGTCGGGCCGCGGCTCGTCGAGGCCGGGGCGGCGTCCCTGACGCTCCACCCGCGCTCGGCGAAGCAGATGTACACCGGATCGGCCGACCATTCGCTGACGGCGGAGCTCGTCTCGCTGGTCGACGTCCCCGTCGTCGCCTCCGGCGACATCGGCTCGCGTGCTCGGGCGCAGGCGGTGCTCGCGACGACGGGTGCCTCCGCGGTGATGGTCGGTCGCGCTGCGCAGGGGAACCCTTGGGCGCTCGCCGAGATCATGGGCGCCGGCTCCGAGCCTTCGCGTGCGGAGATCGTCGCCGAGCTGCTCTTCTTCGTCCGCGAGACCGTGCGCGAGCTCGGCGAGACCCGCGCGACCGGCTTCCTGAAGAAGTTCTACGGCTGGTACCTCGGCCGCGGCCGGTTCCCGAAGCCGTTCAAGCAGGAGCTCGTCACACTGCCGACGATCGACGAGGTCGAGACGCGGCTGCTCGCGGCTGCGCCGGAGGCGCACGAGGTCCTCGAGCGGCTCGAGGCCGAGCTGCCCGACGTCGACGAGGTGCTCCTCGACTCGCTGCCGATCTCGCTGTACGGCGGCGGCTAGCGAAGGCGCGCGACGTCGCGCCTCCATCGCGCCTGCGACGAGCTCATTGCCGGTGCACCCGCCGTGGAACCGCCGGCACCGCAGCTGGTGTAGGAGAAGCGTGAAGCGTCTCCTGATCGTGGCAGCAACCGCGGCGGCGCTCCTCCTGCCGGCGGTGGCCTCGGCCTGGGAAGGGGTGTCGGTCGAGGTCACCTTCCCGGCACGCGTCGTCGCCGGGCACGTGTCGACCCTGGACTTCCACGTCTCGCTCGGCGGGAAGCCCCTCGACCTGGCCACGGTCGGTCGGCGTCTGCCGGGGCTACGGCCGGTGGTCGTCTTCACGAAGGGCACGAGGCACGTCACCGCGACCGCGACGCCGACCGCTCGCACGGGGGTCTACCGCGTGCGCGTCGTGCTGCCGTCGATCAGAGGCTGGACGTACCGATTCGAGTACGCCGGTCTCGAGCGCTCGTTCACGCTCGGCGCGGCGCCGGGCCGCTGAGCCTGCAGTCCTACCGGTTCTTCTCCCACACGAGCCGCAGGCCCTGGAGCGTCAGCTCCTGGTCGACGGCGCTGATCGTGCGCGAGTGCGGCGCGATCAGCTCCGCCAGTCCCCCGGTCGCGACGACGGGAGCCTCCGTCGCGTCGAGCTCGGAGCGGATCCGGTCGACGATGGCGTCCACCTGCCCGGCGAAGCCGTAGACGAGGCCGGATTGGAGCGCCTGCACCGTCGTCTGCGAGATCACGCGCGGCGGCGCGACGAACGGGACCTTCGGCAGCCGTGCAGCGCGTGCGAACAGCGCGTCCATCGAGATCTCGACGCCCGGTGCGAGCACGCCGCCGGCGAACTCCCCCGCCGCCGAGACGACGTCGAAGTTCGTCGAGGTTCCGAAGTCGACGACGACGCAGGGCGTACCGTGCCGTTCGCGCGCGGCGACCGCGTTCGCGATTCGGTCGGGGCCGACCTCGCGCGGGTCGTCGTACTTGATCGGCAGACCCGTCGAGACGCCGGGGCCGAGCACGAGCAGCTCGGCGCCGGCCCACCGTTCGGCGAACGCCTCGTACTCGCGGACGAGCTGCGGCACAGACGAGCAGAGGACGATCCCTTCGAGCGTCTCGAGCTCGACGAACGCGCGGAGCATCACCGCAAGCTCGTCGCCCGTGTGAGCGGGATCGGTCCCGACGCGGAACTGCTGCGAGAGGTCTCCGTCCTCGAACAGGCCGAAGACGGTCTGCGTGTTGCCGACGTCGACCGCGAGGAGCAGCGGCCTAGTTGTCGTCGTCTTCGTGCAGGCGGTCGCTCAGCCGCTTCGCGAGCTCGTCGGCCGTGAGCTCGGGCTCGTCGCCCTCGCCCTTCAGCTCCTCGACCGTGACGTCGGCCGACGTGTACACCTCGACGCGCGGGATCATCCGGCGCGGCCGGTTCTTGTCCCACACCCAGACGTCCTCCATCTTGACGTGGAAGAACGGATAGGACGGCTGCGGGACGTACTGCAGGTCGAGCTTGTTGCAGAGGTAGGTCGCGTCCTGCGTCAGCACGCAGAACCGGAAGAGCGCGTAGACGGCGCTGTACTCCTTCTTGAGGCGGAGCTCGAGCTCGGCCTCGTAGTCGTCGAGCTCGTCCAGATGGCTCATCAGGTCGATTGTAGCCCCGCAACGAGGGCCTCCAGAGCGCCTTGTCCGGGCACGAAAAGCCCTGGATTCAGGGCCAAGAGCGGCTCGAGGACGAAGAGCCGCTCCGCCATCCGCGGGTGGGGGACGGTGAGCCCGGGCTCGTCGATGACCTCGTCGCCGAAGAGGAGCAGGTCGAGGTCGATCGACCGCGGCCCGTACCGCGGCCCGTCGCGGACACGGCCCAGCTCGCGCTCGACCTCGAGCAGGAAGTCGAGCAGCGCGCGGGCCCCGAGGGCGGTCTCGACCTCGGCGACCGCGTTCAGGAAGTTCGGCTGGTCGGCGTATCCCCACGGCTCGCTCTCGACGATCGGCGACAGCCGGTGCGGCCCCAGCCGCTCGGCGGCCGCGAGGATCGTCGCCTCGCGGTCGCCGAGATTCGAGCCGAGGCCGATGTAGGCGGTCGTCACGGAAGGAGCGTACGACCGCTCGGCGATCAGTCGTCCGCGTTGCCGTCTCCCGAGTCGCGGCCGTGGCGGCTGGAGACGAGCACCTCCCACGTGATGTTGTCGTCGTGCTGCTGCGTCCAGAACCAGCGCCAGTCGGAGCCGCCGAGATTCGGGATCTGCGCACCGAGGATCCCGTCCGTCGTCGGGTCGCCGTTCGACGGTCGTCCCGGTGATCTCGTTGTCCGTCTCGTTGCCGGTGTTCGCAGTGTCCGCGTCGATCGTCGCCGACGGGTCACGACCTTCCGCCAGCCACCGGGACGGCTGGTTCGACGGGTTGGAGTAGTCGACGTTCGTGTCCCAGACGTAACCGCTGTCGAACCCGAAGTCCTGATGGATGTTGTCGCCCGCGTCTTGCACGAACGTGACCTGATGGCTCGACAGGAACGCGACGTTGTCGAGCCCCGCGTGGGGCTCGTCGGACTTGTAGAACATCGTCAGCGTCCCGGTCGACGCGGTCGGGCTCGACTGCGTGAGCTTCATGATCGAGCCCCACCCGCCGGCGGTGCTGCTCTCCTCGCCGGCGATGTTCGTGTCCCCCGTCTCGTCGAAGTAGAACTCGCGGAAGCGAGACCCCGGCCGGAAGAGCCCGTTCTCGGGCCGCTTGAACGGCGTCGCACCGGCCGCCCTCGCAAGCGTGTTCGCGTTGAACGGCGCAGTCCCGGAAGCGGTGTCGTGCACGAGCACCCATCGCGTCCTGAACGTGTTCCCGTACGCGTACAGCGCCACCTCGTCGGGCGCGTTCAACGCCGCCTGGCTCGCCCACGTGATCGGCGCACCCGAGCCGTTCAGCACCTGGAGCGCCTCGAGCTTGCCGTGCTCGAGATCGCCCGGATGCGACGGCGTGTAGCGGTAGACGAAGCTGTTCGGCCGCTTGGCGAAGCTCGCCCCCGCCTTCACGTCGCCGCTCACGTCCTCGACGATCCAGATGTCCCCGGCGGAGTCGTTCTGGATGCCCTCGTAGCCACCGCGGCCGAGCGATCCCGAGACGTCGGTGACGGTCGACGGGTAGTCCGGCGTCGCCGCGTACGTCGGCCGGCTCGCCCCCTCAGTCGTGAAGAGGAGCCGCTTCGCCGACGGATCCCACGTCGACCCGTCGATCGTGGCGATGCTCGCACCCGAGGAGTCCTTCGTCGCGAGGACCGTGACGCGGTGCGCGGCGTCCGCGTCCAGGTTGATCCGCGTGATGGAGCCCGGCGTGCCGCTCTCGTGCCCCTGGAAGAGGAAGTGCGTGCCGTAGTCGTAGTTCGAGTCGGACCCGGCGAGCCCGTGCTTGAACACGAGGTACGTGTTCTTGTCGGGCTCGGTCTTGTGCGCCTCCGCGAGGCCGCCGGCCGGCACCATCACGGGCTGGCCCGCCGGATTGAGCTTGTCGTTGTCGTACCCGTAGTACGAGACCGTGCTCGGATCCGGGTACTCGGCCCGCGTCGCGCCCTGCGCGACGACGATCCCGCTCAGCTCCGGCGAGAGGATGTTCGGCGGCGCGTAGCCCGTCGAGCTCGTGTTGGGATTCGGAACGGACGTCAGCGACAGTCCACCGGGATCGGAGGAGGCTCCGGAAGCCGCCACGACGGCGGCCGTCGCGCCGAGCCCGATCACCCACAGCAAGCGTTGTCTGATCGCTCTCCTTTTCGGTGAGTTGGCGCAGCCAGTCTTCTGCTCGGAGTCGCCGCCGGGGGCGGCCGCTTGGGGGCGAAGTCGTTTCGGGCTGGTGACTACGGGCGCTCGGCCGTCACGGCCGAGTATTCGAGCGGCATCCCCCGCGGCCGCTTGCGCACGCGCACCTTCACGCGCGCGACCGCGAACCGCTCGACGAGCGTCTCGGCGACCGAAGCGGCGAGCGCCTCGAGCAGGTCGAACCTGCGGTCGTTCACCTCACGCACCGCGTCGACGACGAGCCGGTAGTCGACCGCCTCGTCGAGCCTGTCGTTCGCGCCCCACTCCCCAACCTCGAGCTCGACGTCGAACCAGAACGTCTGGCCGTCCCGCTTCTCCTCGTCGAGCACGCCGTGGTACCCGAAGAGCTCGAGGCCGCTGAGCTCGATGATCACGCGAGGACCGCGGCGGCGGCGCGCAGCGCCTCCACGTGCTCGCGGACGTCGTGCACGCGCAGGATCGCAGCGCCGCGCTCGTAGGCGGCGACCGCCATCCCGACCGACGCGGCCGTCGTCCCGACGCGCGCGCTCGCTTCGCCCATCAGCTTTCCGAGCGTGCTCTTGCGCGAGAACCCGACGAGCACGGGCCGCCCGAGCGCGACGAGCTCGTCGAGCCGCCGCACGAGCTCGAGGTTGTGCTCCGGCGTCTTCCCGAACCCGATGCCGGGATCGAGGCAGACGAGCTCCTCCCGCACCCCTTCCGACACGGCGAACGCGAGGCGCTCCTCGAGGAACGCCTTCACGTCGGAGACGACGTCGTCGTAGCGCGGGTCGTCCTGCATCGTGCGCGGCGCGCCGCGCATGTGCATCAGGCAGACGTACGCGCCGGCGTCGGCGACGACGCCGGCGAGGTCCGCATCTCCCCGGAGCGCGGTGATGTCGTTCACCATCTCCGCGCCGAGCGCGAGTGCCGCCCGGGCCACCTCGGCCTTCGCGGTGTCGACCGAGACGGGCTCGCCCCGAAGCGCTTCGAGAACCGGCTCGACCCGGCGCAGCTCCTCCTCGACCGCGACCCCGTCGGAGCCCGGCCTCGTCGACTCGCCGCCGACGTCCACGATCGCGGCCCCCGCGTCGACCATCCCGCGCGCCTCGACCGCGGCCACGTTCGGACGCAGGTAGATCCCGTCGCCGCTGAACGAGTCCGGCGTCACGTTCACGACGCCCATCACCGACGGCCGGGGGAACCGCTCCTCGATCGGAAGGCGGACGCGAGACACGGAGCCATTCTCGCGCCGGCAGGGCGGCTTCGTGGTGCGCGAGGTGGTCCTGAGCCGGCCTCTACGAGGCTTCGGGCTCGGGCGGTTGCATGGCGGCGCCGCCGGGCAGCGGGAACGGCCGGGGGCGCGGCACCGGCTTCCGCTCGGGCGCAGGCGGCGGCTCCGGCTTCGCCTCTTCGGGCGGGAACACCTGCCCCTCGGTCTCACCCGCGAGCAGCCGCTCGAACTGATCCTTGTCGATCGTCTCGCGCTCGATCAGGATCTGCGACAGGCGGTGCAGGTCGTCCATGTGCTCGCGGAGCACCTTGAACGCGAGCTCATGGCCGTCCTCGATGATCCGCCGCACCTCGTCGTCGATCTCGCGGGCGACCTCGTCCGAGTAGTCCGGCTCGTTCGTCATCTCGCGCCCGAGGAACGGCATGTCGCGGTTGTGGCCGAGCACGCGCGGGCCGAGCTTCTCGCTCATCCCGAAGCGCATCACCATCTGCTTCGCCGTCGACGTGATCTTCTCGAGGTCGTTGGCAGCGCCCGTCGTCACCTCGTTGAACACGAGCTCCTCCGCGGCGCGGCCGCCGAGCGTCATCGCGATCTCCTCGAGGAGCGCCTGCTTCGTCTGCATGTAGCGATCCTCGGTCGGCAGTGAGATCGTCAGGCCGAGCGCCTGGCCGCGCGAGACGATCGTGATCTTGTGGATCGGGTTCGTGTTCTCGAGGAAATGGCCGACGAGCGCGTGGCCCATCTCGTGGTAGGCGGTGATCCGCTGCTCCTTCTCGGAGAGCAGGCGCGCCTTCTTCTCGGGGCCCGCGATCACGCGCATGATCCCTTCCTCGAGATCCTCCTGCTCGATCACCTTCTGCCCGTGGCGCGCGGCGAGCAGCGCAGCCTCGTTGACGAGGTTCGCGAGGTCGGCGCCGGTGAAGCCGGGGGTGCCGGCTGCGAGCGCGTCGAGGTCGATGGACGGCGCGAGCGGCTTCCCCTTCGAGTGCACCTCGAGGATCTTCCGGCGGCCGTTCCGGTCGGGGCGGTCGACGACGATCTGCCGGTCGAAGCGCCCCGGGCGCAGCAGCGCGGGATCGAGGATGTCGGGCCGGTTCGTGGCGGCGATCAGGATGATGTTGTCCTTCATCTCGAAGCCGTCCATCTCGACGAGCAGCTGGTTGAGCGTCTGCTCGCGCTCGTCGTGCCCGCCGCCGAGCCCCGCGCCACGGTGGCGGCCGACGGCGTCGATCTCGTCCATGAAGACGATGCACGGCGCCGCCTGCTTCGCCTGCTCGAACAGGTCGCGGACGCGCGACGCGCCCACGCCGACGAACATCTCGACGAAGTCGGAACCGGAGATGGAGAAGAACGGGACGCCCGCCTCGCCGGCGACCGCCCGTGCGAGGAGCGTCTTGCCCGTGCCCGGCGGGCCGTAGAGCAGCACGCCCTTGGGGATCCGCGCCCCGAGCGCCTGGAACTTCTTCGGGTTCTCGAGGAACTCCTTGATCTCCTGGAGCTCCTCGACCGCCTCGTCGACGCCGGCGACGTCCTTGAACCCGATCTTCGGCGAGTCCGGCGCCATCCGCTTCGCGCGCGACTTGCCGAACGACATCACCTTCGAGCCGCCGCCCTGCACCTGGTTCATCAGGAAGATCCAGAAGCCGATCAGCAGCAGGAACGGCAGGAACGAGCCGATCAGCGCGGTCCACGAGAACCCGCCCGTGCCCTTCGAGTCGTAGGTGACGTGGTAGCGGTCGAGCAGATCCTGGAACTGGAGCGCGGACTGGTCGCTCGGGTAGTGGACCGTGATCTTCGTGTGAGAGTCGTCGCTCATCGTCGCGGTGATCGCGCGCTTGCTCGGGTTGAACACCACGTCCTGGAAGTCACCAGGGTTCTGGCGGATGTCCGACTGGAGCTGCGAGTAGGTCCGCTGCTGCGTGTGACTGTGCTTCGGGATCAGCGTCTGGCTCGCCAGCCAGACGAGCAGCACGATCACGATCAGGGGGAAGAAGGCGCTGCGGAAGAAACGGTTCACGAAGTCTCCAAGGGCAGGGTACCCGACCCCCTTTTTGGCGGGGGAGGAATTGGTCTCCCCCTCAGGATCGGCCTAGACGCCCTCGGGCATGAGGTCATCGTGCAAGACCCCCACATAGGGCAGGTTCCGGTACCGCTCGGCGAAGTCGAGCCCGTAGCCGATCACGAACCGGTTCGGGATCTCGAAGCCGACGTAGCGGACGTCCACCTCGATCTCCCGCCGCTCCGGCTTCGTCAGGAGGGCGCAGACCTCGAGGCTGGCGGGACCGCGCGATTCCAGGTTGCGAACGAGGTAGGAGAGCGTGAGGCCGGAGTCGATGATGTCCTCGACCACGAGGACGTCCCGCCCCTCGATGTTGATGTCGAGGTCCTTGAGGATCCGGACGACCCCCGACGAGTCGGTCGAGGCTCCGTAGCTCGAGATCGCCATGAAGTCGATCTCGCAGGGGACGCTGATCGACCGCATCAGGTCGGCCATGAAGAAGACGGCGCCCTTGAGGACGCCGACGAGCAGCAGCTCGCGGCCCGCGTAGTCGGCGGAGACCTCCCGTCCGAGCTCCCGGATCCGCTCCTGGAGCACATCCTCCTCGATCAGGATCTCGCCGACGCCGCGCTCGACCTCGGTCCCGTTCAGGCGCCCGCTCATGCCCGGGTCGCCTCGATTCCGGGGGCATCGACGATCCCCGGCACCGCGACCACCTCGTCTCCGCGCACGACGAGCGGCCACCCTTCGCGATCCGAGCGCGGCACCTTCGCGTCGACGAAGACGTCCTGCACCTTCTTCGACCTGCCGGCCAGGCGGTCACCGGGGCGCCAGCCCCGCACCCGCAGGCCGGGGAGCGACGAGCGGATCCGCCAGCCGCCCCAGCGCACCTCTCCGTCGAGCGCGACCGGGGCGTGCTCGAGCCAGAGCCGGTCGTGCTCCCGGACCGCCTGCAGGCCGCCGCCGAGATCGACTCTCTTCGAGCCGACCGGCGCGTCCACGAGCGCGGCAAGGGCCGGGGGCATCGTGCGGCGCTCGTCCAGGGCGCGAAGGATGTTCGCGCGCGCCGCGGGGTGGAGCTCCTCCAGGAGCGGCAGGATCCGGCCGCGGATGAGGCCGCGCACCGTGTCCCGATTCGACGAGTCGACGCGGTAGCGGAGGCCTCGCTCGCGGCAGAAGCGCTCCGTCTCCTCGCGCCAAACGCCGAGCAGCGGCCGGACGACGCCGTCCTCGCGCTTCGCCTTGATCCCCTTCGTGTTCCCGCTCGTGACGAGCCGGTAGAGGACCGTCTCCACCTGGTCGGTGGCGGTGTGGCCGGTCGCCCGCAGACGGTCGGGCGCCTGCGCGTAGCGGATCGCGCGCAGCTCCGCCTCGCTCGCGCCGCGGGCGTCGAAGCGGACGACGTGAGCGCCGAGCTCGCGCGCGCAGAAGCGCGCGTCCTCGTCGGACTCCTCGCCGCGCAGACCGTAGTCGACGTGGAGGGCGGAGACGTCGTAGCCGAGCTCCCGGAGCGCGAGGTAGAGGCACGTCGAGTCCGGGCCGCCCGAGACGAGGCACAAGACCTTGCCGCCGGGAGGGATCAGCTCCCCGGCGCGGATGCTCGCTTCCACCCGGTCGAGCAACCCCATGCACGAAGTCTGACAGCTACCACGTGGGGCTTGCGACCCACTGCTCGAGCACTGTCGCCGCCCCGGCGAGCTCCTCTGCCGTGAACGGATACGGAGTCGCGTGCTCCGCGAGCGGCATCCGTGCGCCGGGCTCCCGGCCCTCCCGCGCGCCGAGGGCGTACGACACGGGAAGCGAGTGGCACACGACGAGGATCGTCTCCTCGGGTCGCGCGACGAGAGCGCGGAACGCGCGCGCGTACCTGTCGACGATCGCGACCCGGCTCTCGCCGCCGCCGTCGGGCGCCGCCGACGACGGGCTGGCGGCCGCCCACGTGCGGTAGTCCTCGAGGCGGAGACCCTCGTACCGGCCGATCAGCGGGTCGTTCAGCCGTGCGTCCACCTCGCGCGGAACCCCGCGCCCCTCGAGCGCGATGTCCGCGGTCTCCCGCGTCCGCTGGAACTGGCTCGTCACGCACAGGTCGAGCGGCGCCGCACCGAGCTGCTCGCCGAGCCGTCGCGCTTCGTCGCGTCCGCGCGGGGTCAGCCCGACCGCGACCGAGATGTCCCCGTTCAGGAGACCGCGCGACGAGTACTCGCTCTCGCCGTGACGGACGAGGATCGCGCGCTTCAAAAGAGCACCGACCGGTACGAGCCGACACGCCGCATCCCGACCGACTCGTAGAGGCCGATCGCCGGCGCGTTGTCGGTGCGCACGAACAGCGTGACGACCGGAGTCGACCGGAGGAGCAGGCGGCACAGGTCACGCATCCCGCGCTTGCCGTAGCCCTCGCGGCGCACCTCCGGGTCGACCCACACCTGCTGGATCTGAACCGCGGCCGGTGTCCACGCGGATGCCTCGGCCTTGAACCGGATCACACCGTGCTCGGCCCAGACCCACGAGCGGCCGTCCTCGATCTGCGCCCGAGTGCGCCAGCGGAACCCGTCGGCGTCTCGCTCGAGCGGGTCGACGCCGAGCTCCTCGGCGTGCGCGGCGGCACAGACCGGGACGAGCAGCTCGAGGTCGAAGATCGTCGCCCGCCGCAGGCCCGTGTCTCCCGGCTCCGGCGGCTCGGTCACCGCGTAGACGGGCTGGCCGGGACGATCCTGCCTGGGCGAGGGCAGACGGTAGCGTGCCGCCTCCCACAGCTCCGTCACCGCCCGCTCCTCGCCGATGATCATCCGCGAGGCCGAACCGGCCGCCGCGCGGGCGAAGCGGGCGCAGCCCTCGCCGGAGGGAACGAGGTTCGCGCCGACGTGGCAGAGAGCCTCGAGGCGGCCGTCGCCGCGGTCGATGCCGAAGAAGCGGCCGAGGCCGCGCCGAGCGACGTCTTCGAGGAACACTCGCTCGACGGGCTCGCGCGCGCAGAACTCGAGCACCTGCTCGTGCGTGGGATCGATCGGCGCCGCCTGCGTTGCCACGGCGGGAAGTGTTTCGCATCTTCGCGTAGAGTCCGCCGCCATGCCGATCCACATCCGCGCCGACCCGGGCGACTACGCGGAGGCGGTGCTTCTTCCGGGCGACCCGCTGCGCGCGAAGTACATCGCCGAGACGTACTTCGACGACGTCGTGCAGCGGAACTCCGAGCGCGGGCTCCTCGGGTATACGGGCACGTACAACGGCAAGCCCGTGTCGGTGCAGGGCACGGGGATGGGCTGCCCCGGCGCGACGATCGTCTTCGAGGAGCTGATCCAGCTCGGGTGCCGGAAGCTGATCCGCGTCGGGACGTGCGGCGGGCTTCAACCGTCGCACCAGCTCGGCGACCTGATCGTCGCGATCTCGGCGGTGCCGGCGGACTCGACTGCGATGCACCTCGTCAACAACGAGCCGCACTGCCCGACGGCGTCGTGGAGCCTCGTCCACGAGGCGGTGCACATCGCGAAGCACTCGGACCAGGACCTGCACATCGGCCCGATCGTCTCGAGCGACCTCTTCTACAACCCGAACGAGGGGCAGTACGAGCGGTGGTCGTCGCGCGGCGTCCTCGCCGTCGAGATGGAGGCAGCCGCGCTCTTCACCGTCGCCGCGATCCGCGGGGTGCAGTCCGGGTGCTTCCTCACCGTGAGCGACATCGTCGTCGAAGGCGCCTTCACCCGGATCAGCGACGACGAGCTGAAGGCCGCCGTCGACCGGATGACGAAGCTCGCGCTCGATGTCGCGACCGCCGCGTAGCGTCGCGTTCCTCGTCAACCCCGCGAGCGGCAACGGGAAGACCGGGCGCCGCTGGCCGTCGATGCGGGCGCGCGCCGAGGAGCTCGGCCTCCGGGGCGAGACGCTCTTCTCCGAGCGGCCGGGCCACCTCCGCAAGCTCGCCGCCGCCGCCGCCGCCGATCACGACCTGCTCGTCGTCGTCGGCGGCGACGGGACGCTCAACGAGGTCGTGAACGGGGTGGTCGGAACCGGAGCCGAGCTCGCGGTGCTTCCCGCCGGGACCGGGCAGGACTTCGGACGGACGCACGGGATCGGGCCGAAGCTCGAGGACGCCGTCCGCATCGCGCTCGAGGGCGAGACGGCGACCGTCGACGTCGGCCGCGCGCGGTTCGCCGGCGGCGAGCGCTACTTCGCGAACGTCGGCTCGGTCGGGATGAGCGGCGCGGTCGCGAAACGCGCGAACTCGATGTCGAAGGCGCTCGGCGGGCGGGCGACCTTCTA
>Ga0070741_10012886_pt1 | contig 14973 bp, 15 predicted proteins | sample Coa_R1_4_FD_66440 | JGI IMG/M metagenome (GOLD analysis project Ga0070741, IMG submission 66440) | Surface soil microbial communities from Centralia Pennsylvania, which are recovering from an underground coalmine fire - Coalmine... | ecosystem: Environmental > Terrestrial > Soil > Unclassified ...
GACGCCGATGAGCGCGGCGAGGCCAGCATAGGTGGACGGCTCCTTGAGCCGCGCCACGATATAGGCGAGGATATTCTTCATTTCATGGCTCCATGGATTTGCGCGGCAATGACCCGTGCCGCGCGGCGGGTTACAGAAGCGACTTCACTGCGGCGACGATGACGCCGTGCATTCCTGCATCGTCATCGATATCCGCGTGCGTCAGATTGGTTGGGATGTTCTGCAGCGCGCCGGTGAAGCCCGCGCCAGCCTTAAGCTGACCGTGGCCGATCGGATTCCACCAATTCGTGCCGTAGAAGCAGACGGCTTTCTTGACGTTTGCTCCGAGCGGAACAGGCGGCGCCGATTTGTATTCGCAATCGAACGCGCCGATCAGAGCGATCTCGCGCGCTGGCAAAGCCTGCGCAATCCACGTGGTCGCGTTTGCGCCCATCGAATGCCCGATCAGCACGATGCGCGTCTTGGCCGGCTGCGCCTTGATATCGTCGACATGCTGGGTCCATTCCGTCCAGCCCTTCGTCGCACGAACGGCCACGCCGAGTTTTTTCAGCTTTTCGCCGAGCACATCGATGCCCGTGGAGAACCCAAATCCCCAAGGGAACGGGGCGCCGAGAAACCCATAGAGTGGATAGACGCGGACTGCAGGCATGGCTCTACGACTCCTTCGCGGATACGGCAGCAGAGAAGCTCGTGCGAACGCGGCCGCCTGTCGGGCGCGGCGCGCCCTTGGGCCACATCCAACCGAGCACCTTTCTGCTTTTTGGGAACTTGGCGACATTCACCATGTCGGACTGGTTGCAGCCGCGGCCGAACCAGTAGTCGTCATTCTCGCCTTCGTATTGAGTGACGTGGCCTCCGCCATTGCGGGTAAGAACGGCTATTGCGCCGAGCGCCGGGCCTTCAAGCCTCACGCCGTCCTTCCACGCATAAAACCAGTTGGTCGCGTAGAGTGGTTCGGCGGGAGGCCTGTATCCGGCCATTGCGACCGAATAGGCCATCCCGAGGCCGCACCATGGGATGCTGTCGTGCTTGTATTGAGCGAGCGTGCCGCGCAAATCGGGGTAGCGCAGCGCAATGGCGCGCGCCCATTCAAGGATGATTGGATTGTCGGTGCCGCCAGGAAATTCTTTTGTCCCGGTGATGGCCCGCATGACCGACAGCCACGGTGCGACCGCAAGAACGGAGGTTCGCTCTTTCGCCGGCGCCCGGCGCGATGCCGCGGTATCAAGCGCGGCTGCCGTTGCCCCGTCTACAATGCCGGTAACGAGAAGCTTTTGCGCGGCCTGAAACCGCCGCACCGCCGCATCTGTGATCGGGCCAAAGTCGCCGTCGGCGACGAGTTCGGCGCCGGAGGCGCGGAGCGCCATCTGCACGGCGTAGACGGTCGTTCCGCGCGAACCACGCGCAAGCGTAGTCGCGCCGAGCATCGCGGCGATGGTCATCGCATTGAGTCCTGTGTGTTTTAAGGGCCTGCGCCGGCGGGGAAGCAGGGAGGTGCGGGCAGATCGGCTAAGGCTTCAGCGCTCGCGCCGTTGCAACGGTGACCGCAAGAATTGCAACGCACTTGCGGAGCAGAGACGCCGCATGGGTCACCATGTTGCGTTGTGGACGACACGATGTTGGTGTTACAAATGAAGGCGAGGCATGGGGGCGAAGTCATGCAGACAATTTCAGACGAATACCGGCGCCAGCAGCAGGATCTGCATCGCGACCCCGGCTACGGTGTCATGGCGCTGAATTATGGTGCCATGCTCTCTGAGATGATGGATGCCTATCAGGCCAAATCGATCTGCGATTATGGAGCAGGAAAGATGCGTCTGAAGGAGGCTCTCGATAAGATTGGCAAAACCGGCTATGACTACTTCCCGTTCGATCCGGCTTTCCCCGAATACGGCGAGGCGAAGCCCGCCGACATCGTCGCCTGCATCGACGTCCTCGAACACATCGAGCCGGATTATCTGCCCAACGTGATCGCAGACCTAGCGCGGTTGACGCTGAAACGATGCTTTATGATGATTGCGGTGAAGCCATCGAGCCGCACTCTCCCGGACGGACGGAACGCTCACTTAATCCTGAAACCAGCGTCATGGTGGCTTCCGCGCCTATGCGAGAAACTAGAGCCACTTCGCGTCGATGCTTCGCCGGATGGCATCATGGTTCTTGCGTCGCGAAAAGTGTCTTAAGATCATCTACTGCTTCCAGATGCGAACGCGGGTGTAGATTTCCGGTCCGCCGAAGCCAGAACTGATGCCGAACCCCGTATTGTTCGTCGTTGAGCTACAGCGATGCTCGATGCGAAATTCCTTGGCCGTCGTCAGCGTTAATGTCGCCTCGCCCATGGAGCGAGTCGCGCTGACCGAACCAGACCCGATGCGCTCCGTCGACCCGTAGTAGTCATCCGGCGGGTTCGTTCCGTCCGTAATGTTGAATAAACGGGTTTGGTGACTCTGAGCCTGATAGGCGGGGGCTGACCACTCGATATACCATGAGCCTGCAGACGGCGTGAACGTGCCCGCCACGGGATCAAAAGTGATGTTGGCTGCGGCGACATTGCGTATCGCGGTGTTGAGCGCGCGGGCGCGCCACGCCCCGCTGGTGAACGTGCCGCCATCGACACCCGACGCTTTCTTGTCGACGAAAATGGCGTCAGGGGCGGTCTGGATCGTTGCCGCGGCACCGGCCGTCACCGTCGGTGCGACAAGCACCGATCCATCGAAGATAAGAGGATAGCAGCCGCCGACGGCAAATTCGCCGCCCTGAAGCGCGTTGCCGTAAGCATCCCTCACGCTCGCATTGAAGCCGTCGATCGTGCCATCGACCGCCCCGTTGTTGGCGATGACTGGCCGATACCAAAACCCCATCGGCCGCTGCAGGCCGGCTATCGCAGTAACAACGGCAGTGTCGCTCGATGCAGTGAAAGAATTGCCGGTCCCGCCGATGCTGGTAAGCCAGCCGAACGAAACGCGCCACAGCGCCTCGATTTCGGTCGAGACCTTGACCGGATAAATCTGTCCGTCGTCCGAGCCGCCATTTGCTGGCGTCGGCGTCTGTCTAATTGCGGCGGTCATGTCAATTCCAGAGTTGCGGCGCTTCGTCGACGAAGGTGATGGCAGCCGTCATGTCTGCATTCGGATTGACGCCGAAGACGTAGAGCCGCTGGTATTCCGAACCGAGGCGGCCAGCGGTGACGAGACAGCCCTCGTCGAGATAGTCCGTGCCCGGATCGGAAAACGGCGTTGGGAACGTAATGTCTGTGACATCGCCGTCTTGCGCGGCGCGGATTTCCTTCACCGAAAGGCCGTTGCCGCCCTTCAGCCGGATCATCAAGCCGGTCGTGGCGCCAAGATCAAAAATGTGATCCTGCGAGAACAGACTCGCCGTGGAGAAGATGCCGGGAACGGTCTTGACCGGGATCGATCCATCGAGGGAAAGCCCGGTGATATTTCCGCCAGATTTCGTGACGGACCGAATGCGCGAAAACCCGGCCTGCGTTGACAGGATATCGTGCTGGACGGCGACGAGATCGCCGCGCTGGCATACGATCGCTTCTGCGTCCGCCGTTCCCTTATAAAAGGTCAGCCGGTATTGAGCCTGCAGCAAATCGAATGCCGCGCGCGCGCTGACTTCGTCTTCGGTGACGAGGCCGTCGTAATTGATTTGTTCAAGGGCGGAATTGTCAGGGTTGTTTTCGTCGGTATAGACGATGATCTCGTCTTTCTGATAATCCTTCGCGGAATTATTGAAGGCCGCGCGGATGCCGGTCGGCATTCTGGCAAAGGCCTTGGTCCATCCGAAGTCGCGCATGTTGCGCGGCGTGAACACCTGGATCGGCGATTCCGCCGAACGGTCGCGGTCCTGAAACACGCCCCATTTTTCCGCATGGGACAGGCGCGCATAGGCCGAGCCGCAGATGGCATTGAGCACGTCGATCTGCGTCTTGCCTTCGATGACCATGTTGCATGCAAGACCGTCGCTGATGCAGCGGGAGCGCCAGTCGACGATGCTGTCGACATTGATGATTTCGGCGGGCATGCGGATGCCGCCTAGCTCTCCGGTCAGGACATCATAAAGATGCGGCGCGGGGTTCGACGTCGTCGTTACCGTATTGAAGCCGGTCCCGTCCCAATCCTTGGTATAGCCTGACGCGAGAACCGAGAGCTGGTTGACAGTACGGCCGCGCACCTTGACCGCGATGACGGCAAATTTCGTTGGGTCCGGGACAGGACTTTCGTTCCAGATAGACGAGACACGCGCGATTGCGACGATGTCGGAGAGATTGGATTGATCCTGCAGGGTCTGGAAATTTCCGCCCGACGTCAAATACCCAAAAAAATCGACGATATTGCCGGCCGTATTGTAGTTATAGTTGGTAAGACCAAGCAGGCTGGTTTGCCCGACTTGACCACGAATAATTTGAATCTCCCAGATGCCGGACTGCGGAAACAGGACCGCGTCGTTCAAATAAAATTCGACGCGGTCGACGAAGCAATCCATATTGATGACGCCTGTCGTCGACAGGTTCCCGCTATTGAGCGCGGTATCCCCGCTCCCAGAGTAGAAATAGCTATCCGCCTGCCACCCTCCGAGACCGGACGGTGTGGCAGTCTGCGTCGGTACTGTTGTGTAGGCCCGAATTGGACCGCCCTGATCTGGCGGCGCATTGCGAATACTCGGCGCCGCTCGCCACATCAGCTTCGCGGTTACACTGAATGGTTTGGTGCTGTTTCTGTCTATGTGAAATTCTGGCAAATTCGTCCATGTGTCGCTGCCGCTCGGTCGGATTCGAATCCGAAACGGAATGAATTGACGCGCTGAATCGTTGCGCGACAGCCCTGCAGGGAAATTAAGCACGATCCAGACCTCGTCTGGGGACTTGCGGCTCGATAGCCCCTCCCATTGCGGGCAGGACTCTTCGGGCGACGTCTGATTGGTCAGATTTTTATTCGCCGAGCTGGTGGACGTATCCACCTTATGTTTGCTCATCTGCGCGGCGTTGACCGTATCGGTAAAGCTCTGCCGCGTGACGAGACTGATCTGCGGCGAGTTCGGCAGTCCTTCCTGCAACTCGAATTGAATGCCCTCCATGGTATCGGACGCAGTCGTGCCGACATTGATATCGCTGAGGGCGTGCGGCCCAGCGAGGCCATAAACAGCCTCGGCCCATGTTTCGTCGCCGATCACTTCCAGAAGCGGCGGACACAGGAGCGGCGGAAAGAGCCGGTGCGTGCCGATGGCGCGCGGCATCGGCGCGCCTTGGGCAAGGAGATTTCCCGACAGCGAGGCGGCGCCGGGCGACGCTCCGTCGGAGCGCGGCTGCGTGAGGCTCGGCTGCGCCGATAGACCGGCAATGGCGAGCGCGCCGCCGATGCCAAAGGCGGCGCCGGCCACGTTCGCTCCAATAGTCCCTGCGGCGAATTCTGCGCCGAGTAGCGGCGCGGCCGCGCCCCCTGAAATGGCAGCAGCCGTCAGAAGAACGGCAATGCTCGCAACGGTCGCGAAGGTATTCTTGCTGCCGCCGCGGCTCCCGCCCCCCTGTTTGAGGTCGATCGAGAAGACGACTTGTGCGCGGCCATCGGGCTTCAGTCGAACGCGATGCCAGGTTTCACGCGGGATGAGATGCCCGTCGATCCGCGCAACGCACGTTTCATTGAACCAGCGCGGCAAGTCTGGCTGCGCTGCAAGAATCTCCGCGATCGAGGCGGCGCCCGACACGGGCATGATCCGCTGCGGCCCATCGAATGGCCGCTCCTTGAAGATCGCAAGCGGATGACGAAGCGGGGCGTTCATGCGAGGTCGCGGTGCCGATAAAAGCCAAGGATGCGCGTGCGCAGGCGCGCATGATCGAGCGGCATCAGGCACGCCGCCGTCGCCTCCCACACATGCAGAACTGTTTTGCTGTCGATCATGATGCCTACATGGCCCGGCACGCGGCGGGACCGTTCGCCGTCTGTCATCGCTGTCATCAATGCGCAGTCGCCGGCCCGCGGATGCGTGACGCGAAGCCAAGTCAAAGACCCCGCCGCCTCTTGGAATGCGCGCGCGTTGGAAAGAACTTCACTCCCCGAATGCTCGGCATAATCCGGAGTAGTCACTCCGAATTGTTCTTTCAAAACGAGATGGACGAGACCCCAGCAATTGCAGCCGTGAACTGATGCGCCGCGTTCGGCATAGGGAATGCCGACATAGCGCCCTGCGGCGATGCTCACCTGAACAGGCCGGGCAGATAATCCGGCGTCGACCGGATTTTCGGATAGGGTTCGGTCGCAACGTCGAATGACGTGATGTCGGCCGTCAACGCCAGAGCGGTACAGGACACGTTTCGAAGAAAGAGCGACCCTGCCTCGTATTCCGCGATCGGAACGGCAATCGGACGCCGCGGCGTATCCTCGTTAAAGTCCGATTTCACCAAGACGGCGATTTCGATACGCGGCGAGTCGGTCAGCGCGCGAACTGCATTGCCGACCCTCTGGTCGACGTTCGGGATCGACACCTTGGCCTGCGGCGGGGAATCATCATCCGTCAGAAACGAAATCTGGAACGCGCACCCGATATAGGTCGCGCCATTCCAGACATAGTCGACGACATCGCTGTTCACGCGCACGGGTTCGGCGAGCGATGAATGATAGACGCTGGCGAAGATGACGATCGCATCGTCTGGATGGACCGCCTCCAGCGTATTGCGGAATGCGGCAGTCAGCGGGCGCATCAGGCCGACTTCCGCATCTTGAGCGAGACCCGGAAGCTATCCGGCCCCGCATCCGCAATCTGCGGCTTGTCCATGAAGCGCATCGTCACGGTCGTCTGCAGTCTCGGGTGGGTCATGGTGAACGGCTTCGTGCCGTCTTTCAGGGTCGAGCGATAGAACGTCAGGAACGAGGCATATTGCGCCGCCGTCATCAGGATCGAGAATGAAAGCACCTCGCTCGACGTCGAGAACAGCCGCCGCCATTTGGGCGGCCCAACCTCAGGCGTGAATGAGACGGCATTGCCTTCCATCGACTCGTCGTAGCCATCGATCAAGGCATAGGACGGTACATCGGACGGCCAGTGCCGCAACGCGCTCGGGCGAACGAGCGTGACAAGCCCCGCCGACAGCGACGAGATGACCTTCGTCACAAGACTGCGGACGCGGATGACCTCGACGTTGCCGCCTTGCGAGACGGCAATTACCACCTTGCGGATGGTGCGGAATACCGCAACGGACATTCCGTGCGATGCCGCCACAACGAGCCGTGCCGCCTTGCGCGGCATTGCCACAACGGTTTGTGCCGAAGTCACGGCGATGATGCGCGAAAAGGCAAGACGGCGCAGCGCAGACACCGTCTGCGCCTGCGTAACGGCGACAATCTTGCCGGCGGCCCGCGTCACTGCGGCGCTCTGCGCCGACACGACGCTGACGCGTTTGCCGACCGCGCGGATGACCGCCGCGGATTGCGCAAGGCTCGTCGCAACAGAGATGCGAACCGATTTAATGACCGTCGTGGAAATCGCCTGCGTCACCGCCGCAATGCGAACGGACACGGCGCGGCGGACGCTCGCCACCTGGGCAAAGGTCACGGCGATAATCCTGCCGATCGAGCGCGCGACCGTAATAGCCTGCGCCGAGACCGCCGCGGCAATGACCGGCGATGCCTTGAGCGTTGTCGCAGATACCGCCTGACCGACAGCGGACGCAGCCACGACCTTGCCGACCGATTTCAGCGCGGAGGCCGTCATAGCCTGCACAACTGCAAGCGGCGCCTTGCCGATCAGTCTGCGGACCGAGACCGTCTGGCCTTGAGTGACCGATCGGATAGCGTTGACGGCGCGAAGTAGAGATATCGTCGCAGCGCTCGTGACTGCGATCAATTTCCTTGTGACGTTGACGCGCGCGACCGTCTGTCCTTGGATGACGGAAATCGACTTGTTGGTGGTCGTGCCGGACGAAGGCTTGAAGCCGCAGATGATCGTGGCCCAGACGTTCGCTCCACTCAGCGTCGGCGCGAAGGTCAGCGTGCCGGTACCGGCATTGACCTGGTTGCCGCCGTCGATCCTTGCACCGGCAGTCGTGCCAGCCGAGGCCGCGTCGTTCGGAGGGGTTGCCCATCCGTTGCCGCTATCCTGCGTATAGGTTGTGTTGCCACGGGTACCTAAAAAGCCGATGAACAGTTCGCCTGATTCTGCTGGCGTTCCGGACGTAACTGATGGCGTCGAATTGTTGCCAGAAGCGACCGCAGTGACCGCCCCATCCAGTGGCGAAGAGATATTGATGCCAGTTGCATAGAAAACAGACGCCGCGACATGAGCGGCGCTGAAATCAGTGGTCGATACTGTTATCGTATTTCCGCTGGATAGCGTAGAGACGTTTTCAGCCCGCCACGCCGTCAGCCAGCCATTGACAGTCGAATTGTTCAGCGCTCGGCTGGTGATGTTCGAATAGCTGTTCGAAGCAGAATCCGTGATTGCCAGGTTAGTGAGCGGATTGTTGCGGATCGTCAGCCCGACGAACAGGCAGGCTCCGCTTGGCACTCCTCCGGCTGGCACTGTAATCGAAAGATTCGAGCCGCCTGACCCTGGGTCGCCGAAAGTTGTTCCGGTCTGAGTCGTTAGGTGGGTGACGGAAATCGCCACTTACGTCTCACCCATCATTAGCGCCATTGCGGCGCGGGCTCGCTCGCCGTCGTGATCGACGATGTCCATGACGGCGATGCGCGCCGGGTCAACGCCGAGGGTCATCCACGAATGCGCAGTCCCGTCTTCCCTTAGATAAGGCTTGCCATTACCGTCGGTCGGCGTCCCGAACAATTCACTGTCGTCAATCTCAGGCTTGACGCACCTGAAAATGCGCTTGTTCGGATCGTCCGCATAATAGACGAGGCCGATTTTTGTGACCGGCATCGTTTCACTTCCGTCCGACCCAATAAAAGGCATCCTCGCCGGATTGGCGCGGGCAGATGGATTGATCGAGACGGCCCTCAAATAGTTCTGTGAACTGCACTTTGAGCGCCGCGCGAATATCCAACCCGTCATCAAGCCACGCCCTATTTTTCACCGGCACGAAACGACGAGGCTCGTTGGCGACAAACACGGCGCCGCCATCTTTCAGACTCTCACGGATCGTCGCGATATCCGACTGCGGCACGAGGCAGTGCTGCAGCGCCCAGATGGAAATCGCCGCGTCGAATTCAACGCCAAGCGAACCAATCATCGCGGGATGGCATGCGATGAATCGCTCGCTATTGACATAGACCGCAGCAAGCCCGCGCATGGTCGGCGAAATATCCGCTCCGACCACGCGGCAATTGTGCCGCTCGATCAGCGCGCGAGCCATCCGGCCGATGCCGCAACCGTAATCGAGAACGATGGAGTCCTCATCGATCTCGATATGCTCGGCGATGAGATCACAGAGATACGGCGTTTCGATCCGCCACCGCTCCGCCGTCGTCATCTTGTCGTCAGGCGTCAGGATCACGCCCATCGCATGATCTAGCGACCCCACATCGAAGATGCTCGGGTCATAGGTCGACGTGATCGTTCGCGGCAATGGTTGCATTCTCACTCCATGCGAGCCTCCGCTTTTTGAGCGGCGCGCATCAGTTTTGTTCGCGGTGAAAGTGGGGGGCGTTTAGCGTGGCGGATACCAAGAGCTATTTCCGCCGCTTCGCGCTTAACAATCAGTCGGGCGACAATTTGAGACAAAAGTCGCCGTGCATTCTCGCCATGGCAATCCCAAACCCAAGTACGGCTATGCCTCGGATTTTTTCTGTATTTGGATACGTTTCTAATTTTTCCGGTGCCGACGACGCGAGCAACCTCAGCCAGCAATGGGTATGACGTGTTCGTAATAGATAATCTGACCGTTTGCAGAAACTCCTTGCGTGGCCAGACAACAGAGCCTTCGCCGTCGAACACGCCGGCAAACCAAGAAGCATCGGCATCGGACATTTCTCGCGGGCGCTGGTGCCCTGGTCGACCAACCCATCTTCCGTTCAATGCGCATTGCTTGCAGCAGAAACGGCTCCGGGCCGGCTTATTGCCTGCGCCCCGGACGAAAAACGCCTTTCCGCATTCGGCACACGATCGATTTTCTGGAGTGACCCTTGGATGCCCCTTACCAATGCGACTCTTCGCCCAGCAAACGCGCGAACAATACTTCTGAACTTCGCCAGAGTTTTCCCATGCGTAGGCTTGCCAGCATTTGCCGCAGACCTCGCATTGCCGATCAACCTTCGGTGCCTTCGGCGGTCGACCTAATCGCATACAAAGTCCCCCCAATAAATGGGAGGACTTTATAAGTATACGTTGCTACGTCAACTGGTCGGTCAAAGTAAAAGCGATGCTATCGTTTACACTTAGCGCGATGCCGGCGAAATCGGCATGGATGAACATGTTGCCGCCGGACGACGCGGCGACTGTCGCCGTCTGGCCGGAGGTCGCGCCGCCTGTGCCGGCGCCGCCGTCGCCGCCGAGCGTAACCGGAGAACCGGACACGTGCGTCGCCGATGTCGAGCCAAGCGCGCCGCGCGACACGGTGAGCGACGTCGCGTTCGCGCCGGTAACGAGTTCGACCTCTTTTTCGACCTGGACATAGAAATTGCCGGAGGTCGGGAAGCCGGACACCGAGCCGATCGAAAGCACAGTAGCCGACGCCGTCTGCGAGACCGCGACAGTCGTGTTCGGCGACGCCGTCGTGGTATCGAACAGGCCGACTTCCGTGATGGTCTTGGCGCCGACCGCGCACGTCACGGTGCCGACCACCTGATATGTGTCGGCAAGCTGGGTCGTGGTCGCGAGCGTCGACGTTCCGGCAACGCGCGCTTCGGTTTGCGGCTTGAACAGGTTGACGTCGGAATTCGCCGACCCGGTATTGGCGCTGTCGCCCCAACCGATGTTGCGCGGCTCGGTGCCGTTTCCTTTCAGACGATTCGTGAAGATGCTGCGACCCGAGTAGGTCGCAGTTGCTGCGTTGGCCATAAACAGGCTCCTTCTTTAGGGAATGCCGGCGTCGTCACGACGCTGGCGGGGCCGTTGCCTAAGCGGCTTTTCGAGGCGAACGCTTGAACTAAGCGGCTTTCGCCGCGAGCTTTCGTTCCGCGTAAATGGAAAGCGCTGCTTTCACGTCATCGATCACCGGTCCCCAATCGCCCGGCGTCTTTTGACGGAACAGCCGCATGTTCGGATACCAAGGCGTGGTGTCGCCTTCGCGCAGCCACAGCCAATAGGGATCGTGGCAGAGAAGCGTCCAGCACGGCACGTTCATCGCGCCGGCAAGATGCGCCAGCGACGTGCAAGGCGTGATGACGAGATCGAGTGAGAGAAGCGCCTGCGCCGTTCCGACATAGCCCTTCTGTCCGATGACTTTGGTCGGGTCGTTGATGATCTGGTCGGCGCCGTATTCGTAAAGCTGTTCGCTGCCGTGGCCGAATTGCAGCGAATAGAGCTGCACGAGCGGATTGTCCTCAAGCTCCATCAGCATCGGGAACGGGATCGACCGGTCGTGGTTGCGCATCATCGCCGGATTGCCGGTCCATGCGATGCCGACTTTGATGGCGGGCACGCGCGGCGGCATAAGGTCAAAGCGGCCTGCTCGTTCCGCATTCGAACGGATCAGGCCGGGGTCTGGATAGACGTTATCCGGCCTTGCACCCGCAAACAGCGGCAGGCTCATCAGAAAGCAGGCATAGTCCGCCTTGGGGCACGGCACGTCGCTTGGAATGTATTCGATGAAGTCGCGGAATCCGAAGAGAAGCGATTCCAGTTCGGTGCCGCAGAGATAAAGGATACGCGCGCGCGGGTATGTCGTGTGCAGCCAATGCAGGTAGCGGGAAAACAGAATGCGGTCGCCCGATCCCTGCTCGGCATGGACGAAAATCGTCTTGCCGTTGAGATCGGCTTTGCCGTCCCACATCGGATAGGGAAGCCGCGGATAAAGCTTCTCGCCGCGGAACTGGATGCGGCATTCGTATTCGGCGAGGCCGCGCGTCCAGTCGCCCTGCTGCATATGCAGGATGGCCGTATTCCAGCGCGCCGCCATGAAGGCCGGATCAATCGTCAGCGCCTTTTGGAAACAGACCTCCGCTTCCGCGTACCGCTTGACCGATGCAAGCACGAGCCCGCGATTATTATAGAGATAGGGACTCAATTGGCCGCCGAGACGATCGGCATGGTCGAACGCGGCGAGCGCTCCGTCGCAATCGGCCAAATCCCACAGCACCGCGCCGAGCCCATTCCAGAGCAAGGCCGATTGCGGACAAAGCCCGATGGCGCGGCGGAGAGAGACGGCCGCGGCGAGAAAATTCCTGCTAGTCTTGGCCTGTTCGGCAAAGTTGAAAAGCTTCTCGGCAGGCTCGGAAATGCCGAGCCGCGCGCGCCGCGCCTCTTCGCTCTCGGTGAGGTCGAAGAACGGCAGCCCGTCCGGGGCGCGTTTCGCCGTCATGGGAATCAGATCGCCCACTTATGCTTGCTTCCCTTGGTGAACTTCGCACGCGCGAGCGCGGCTTCGGCGCCGATAAATCGAGCCGTGAACGAGCCGTGTGGATTGTCCTCTCCGGTCGTCAGTTCGACCTCAAGACAATCGACCGACGCCATGATCTGCTCGCCCTTTACAAGGGCGGGGACGCTGTGCGGAACGCTCGTGACGTTATGGACCGTAAATTCGATTTGAAGGCCTGCCATAGGCTTGCTCCTGTGTGAAACTCGCGGGACCAGATCATCCCTTTGTCTTCGTTCTCATTGCGCGCGCCGCCGCATTGCGGGCAGTAATCGCCGACAGGCTGAGAGGCTTTCTGCGGCGCGTAGCAAGCGGGCCATCCGTCACGAATTCTGTCTTCGTCCGAATAAAGCCCAGGCGCGTGGCAGTGCGGACACGCGCGGATGATGACCGCATGCACGGTCTGCTTGCGCACCAGCGTATTGCGCGTGACGATCTTTTCAGCGCGTGCAGTCATGATGGAAGCCTGCGGAGTGAGATGGATGCCTCGAATAGATCGTGAGAGACGGCACGCATGGATGGCGGCGCCGTAAACTCGAACAGCCGGTCGGCATGAAGCCGCGGGTCTGCAAACGTAAACGGCTTCGTCCCGTCGACGAGCGTCGAGCGATAGAATTGCTCCAGCGACGTCACTTGTTCGGTCGAGAGCATCACCGCGGCATTGGTGATCTGGCTATCGATCTGCGACCGCACCCGCACGAGCGGGTCGCCAAGCGGACGCTCAGACGAGATGGACCCGGTCTCGACCTGTTCGGTATATTTGCCTGCTAGTACGAATTGCGGCAGGTCCGCCGGCCACGCCGCCGTCATCAGCGCGCGCGGCCCCTGAGCGGCACGCCGTAGCGTCCCTGCATCGACTTATCGAAGCCGCCCGTGGCGAAATCATTTTTGACTTCGCCGATGACGGCACGAATGAGGTCATTTCCGTTCGCGTCTTTCGTTCGCTCCTCACGGACGGGGGCGCCGCTGTGATTTTCCACGATGACTGTGACGTTATTGCCTCCGCCCGACACGCCGAGCCGTCCGTCAGGACCGCGCTTCAGCGGCATAATCGCTTCCGGCCCCGCCTCACCCATAAGACCGGTGCCGTTCGCAAACGGAAATATCGTCGGCCGAGTGACAACGCCGCCGCGCGCGAACGGAATGATATTGCCGCGGTCAAACGCCATGCCGTTTGCGGCGCGCGCAGCAGGAGACGCAAAGCCGAGCGACCCGCCCAGCGACCCGCCAAGAAACCCACCAAGGACAGACTGCAGGCTCGCCGCTATCGGCTGAACAATCGTCATCTTGATGAGCATTTCAGTGAGTGCGCGCACAACAGTCTGGCCGAATGCGCGGAATGCCTCCGAACCGCTCTTGGCGCCCATGACAACGTCGGCGAGATTGGTGGTCAGCGCATTGAGCGAGGACGTGCCAAGCGTGTCGAGTTGCACGCGCAGCGAGCCCGCATCGAGTTGAAGCTGCTTCAGGCCCGGCAGCGCCGATTTATAAACCTCCATCTGCCGAACGGTATCTTCAATGACGCGGCCATAGGCGGCGAGTGACATGCGCGCCTGCTCTTGCGTTAGCGTTCCGTTCTGGACGGAGATGGCCAGTTCGCGCTGCTTGGTGGTGTAGAGTTCGGCGGCGGTTGCCACACCGTTTGCCACGCGCACTTGCACTTGGGCCGCCTCCGCCTGAGCGCGCGTCATTTCGATAATCGAGCGCTTTTGTGCGTCCGTCGTCGTCGTGCTGGCGAGATTCTGGTTGTCGAGTTCTTTCTGGCGCGCAAGGACCGTCTGCTGCACCGTCGCCAACTGACCAAGAGCGCCGACCATCGCGATATATTGCTGGTTGGCGGCGATGACCTTCGCCGGATCGACTGTGGTCTTTGGCGCCGGCAAGTCTGGCCCGCGCTCTACTGGAATGACCGGCGCGCCCGGAAGATTGGGGAGCTTCGTCCCGGTCAACCCGCGCGTCAGGTCGCCGCTCGCCAAGAACTTCAGCAAGCGATCAAGCGGGCTATCCGGCACGATATGAGAGTTTGAAAGGTCGACGATCGCCTTCTTCCCCCATCGGGTGAAGTTGGTCCACATCTCATTCCAGCGGTCGTCCAGCCGCCGCGCGTCGGCCAGTTGCTGCTCCGTCAACGTCGACGCCGTTCGCATCTGCGCCTTGATGGCTTCGGAGCCTTGCTCCATCAGCCGAACCATCTGCGCCGTCGCCGGCAACCCCGCCTGTTGCAGGATAGAGAACTTGCCGATATCGGTGGCGGACCCCTTCACGAGGTCGGCGACGCGAAGGAACGCATCCTCCGTGCCCTTCACCGTCACACCATTGGCACGAAGCAGGGAGCCGAGATCGCCGACGCCCGCCTTGGCCAATTCGACCTGCCGCGCGAACCCCGTCATGTCGTCGAGGAATTTGCCGGTGTCGATGCCCTTGTATCCGGCGACGGTCTGAAGCTGTTGCGCGCCGATGCCGCCGAGGCCGGTCAGACGCCCCACGTCGCCGGTCTTGGCAAG
>Ga0070741_10012887_pt1 | contig 14970 bp, 15 predicted proteins | sample Coa_R1_4_FD_66440 | JGI IMG/M metagenome (GOLD analysis project Ga0070741, IMG submission 66440) | Surface soil microbial communities from Centralia Pennsylvania, which are recovering from an underground coalmine fire - Coalmine... | ecosystem: Environmental > Terrestrial > Soil > Unclassified ...
GGGCGCTACTACCTGCTCGGTGGAATACACGCCGTATTGGCGGAGCGGTAGATCATCGAGCTTCGAAGTCTATGGACGCTGGCGATACGCATTCGATCCTGCGTCGGAGAGAACGATCCGGCGACGAGGTGATTCAGATCGCCATTCGTCTCGGGCTGCTCGCTTTCCTGATCTACTGGTCGTACATCCTGCTGCGGCCGTTTGTTCCGATCCTCGTCTGGGCTTCTGTGCTCGCTGTCGCGCTCTATCCGGCTTACGACTGGCTGTCCGTCCACCTCGGTCACCGGCCACGGATCGCAGCCGTCACCATAACCGTCGTGATGTTGGCCGTCTTTCTCGGACCCGCGGCCTGGCTCGGCATTGGTTTGGTCGAAGGACTGCGAAGCATGTCCGATTATCTGAGTTCGGGCGAAGTGAGGATTCCTGCACCGCCCGTGAGGGTGGAGGACTGGCCTTTCATCGGACAGCCGCTCTATGAGTTCTGGACACAGGCATCACTCAATCTCGAGGCTGCGTTTCGGCAGATTGCGCCATATCTCAAGCCGCTCACCGGAGTGATATTGGCCTTTGCGGGAAGCGCCGGCACCGGGACGCTGAAATTCCTTGTGTCGGTCGCAATTGCAGGCTTCCTGCTTCCGTCTGGCCCACGCATCGTGGCGGCGATCAGAAAAATGCTGGTCAGAATTGTCCCTGATGGGAAAACGGACTTTCTCGCACTGGCGGTCGCCACGATACGCACGGTCACTCAGGGCGTGATCGGGGTTGCAGTGGTGCAATCGTTGCTCGCTGGCGCCGGCATGAAGATGGTTGGCGTTCCCCATGCCGGTGTGCTGGCGTTCGCGGTGCTTGTGCTGGGTATCGTGCAGGTCGGATCGGCGCCGATTCTGCTCCCCGTCATCATCTGGGTCTGGATGGTCAAGGAAGCTGGAACCGCTGTCTTGATCACGATCTTCCTCATCCTGGTCGGCTTGTCTGACAATGTGCTGAAGCCGCTTCTGATGGGGCGCGGTCTGTCGACGCCGGTGATCGTCATTTTCGTCGGCGTGCTCGGCGGAACGCTCGCGCACGGCATCGTTGGCCTTTTTGTTGGCCCGATCATTCTCGCGGTGGCCTGGGAACTGCTCATGGCGTGGAGCCGAAACGAACCGGTTAGTGCCGGCGGCGCCGGCGAACTCGATCCTTGACCTAAATCAAGGATAGCCCGCGCGTATGCAGGCGAAGTGTAGTGAGGCTCTTCTGGCTGACTATTGGTGTTTGGAAGGCCCGCGGCTCGAGGTAACGCAATGTCCAATCTGTTTGCTTCTGCTTTCGAATACCTCGTGGATGCCAGGCAACGCAGTGTCCTGTTCCTGGACGTGATGCGGCGGCGTGGCGAGCAATACCGCGAGCATATGTCCGAAACTGTCCCTCATGTCCTCAATTACGAGATCGAGTTGGTCGTTGACGGCCGAAATCTGGAACGGCCGGTGAACTATGGCCTGGTGAGGGTCAAGCCGCCGGCTGGCGTTGAGGTCGATCCGACGCGCCGTCCGTTTGTCGTGATCGACCCACGCGCCGGCCACGGACCCGGCATCGGCGGCTTCAAGGCCGACAGCGAGATCGGTGTCGCGATGAAGGCCGGCCACCCCTGCTACTTCATCGGCTTCATGCCGGAACCGATGCCAGGCCAGACCATCGAGGACATCGCGCGCGCGGAAGGCATCTTTCTCGAGAAAGTCATCGCGCTGCATCCGGATGCGGACGGCAAGCCCTGCGTGATCGGCAATTGTCAGGCAGGCTGGGCGGTGATGATCCTCGCATCGCTGCGGCCGGAATTGTTTGGGCCGATGATCATTGCAGGTGCGCCGCTTTCTTATTGGGCGGGCGTCCGCGGCAAGAACCCGATGCGCTATTCGGGCGGATTGATGGGCGGGAGCTGGCTGACGGCGCTCACGAGCGATCTCGGCGCCGGCAAGTTCGACGGCGCCTGGCTGGTCCAGAATTTCGAAAACATGAATCCTTCGAATACGCTCTGGACCAAGCAGTATAACGTCTATTCCAAGGTCGATACCGAGGCCGATCGCTATCTTGAGTTCGAGCGATGGTGGGGCGGGCACGTCAACCTGAATGCCGAGGAGATCCAGTTCATCGTCGACGAGCTTTTCGTCGGCAACAATCTCGCCGCTGGACGGATCAAGATGTCGGACGGTCAACCCGTAGACCTCCGCAATATTCGTTCTCCGATCGTGGTGTTTTGCTCGAAGGGCGACAACATCACGCCTCCGCAACAAGCCTTGGGCTGGATTCTCGACCTCTACCGCGACGTCGATGAGATCAGGTATTACGGACAGACCATCGTCTACACCGTTCACGAGACGGTCGGTCATCTCGGCATCTTCGTCTCGGGTGGCGTTGCCAAGAAGGAGCACAGCGAGTTCTCGAGCAATATCGATTTGATCGATGTGCTACCCCCGGGTCTCTACGAAGCCACTTTTGAAGCCAAGTCGAGCGATACTGCGCGTGCAGACCTCGCTTCGGGGAACTGGGTCATGCGCTGCGAGCAGCGCACGCTGGACGATCTTCGGGCGATGGGCGGGAACTCGATCGAGGACGAGCGCAGGTTTGCCGCGGCCAAGCGCGTTTCCGAGATCAATCTCGCCAACTATCGAAAATTCGTTCAGCCGTGGGTTCGCGCGTTCGCAAGGCCAGCGATCGCCCAATGGATGCGAAACCTGCATCCTTTACGGGTCGGATATGAGGCCTTTGGCCGCGACACGCCGGCGATGAAATCGTTGGCCGCGCAGGCAAAAGCTGCTCGCGAAAACAGAAAACCCGCCGTTGCGGACAATCCATTCCTCAAGGTGCAGGAAACGATGTCCAACGCCATCATCAACGGGCTCGACAAATGGCGCGACGCCCAGGAATCCCTGAGTGAATCGCTTTTCCTTGCGATCTACGGATCACCGGCGCTACAGGCCGCGGTCGGCATCGATCCGAACGCAAATCCATCGCCACGGCCGGCGATGTCGGCCGAACATCGCAAGCGGCTCGATGCGCGCATTGCCGAGTTGAAATCAAAAATCGCAAGCGGCGGTCTCAGGGAGTGCGGCATTCGTGCCTTGCTTTATGTCGGAATGGCGCGAGGCATGGTCGACGAGCGCGGGCTGGAAGCGCTCCGTCGGATGCGGAGGCAGGATAGCGCGTCCCGCATGAGCATATCGGAATTCAAGACGATGGTGCGAGAGCAGTTCTTCATGTTGATGCTCGATCAGGAAGCAAGCCTCGCTGCAATTCCGGGAATGTTACCGCAGGACGCGAAACCGCGCCGCGCCGCTTTTGCCGCTATCCGCGAGGTGCTGTCGGCCGGCGGCACGATTTCCGGCGAAACCACCAAGCGTCTCGGTCGGATCGCGCAATTGTTTGACTTGGACCGGGCCGCGACGGACGGAAGCGATCATCCCGTCAGTCCCAAAGCGAAAGCATCGTGACACGTATCAGCGGATCGAGGAGTGCGGCGATGAGCGCACAAACAGCAAAAGCGGCCGAGGGGCAATCGCACACCAAATACGATCGCCTGATCGCGGCAGCAAAGACGATTCCGCCGGCCGCCACGCTGGTCGTTCATCCCTGCGACGAAAGCTCGTTGCGCGGCGTCATCGAGGCCGCCCTTGCCGGTCTCATCGTGCCGACCTTGGTCGGCCCGGCGCCGAAGATCAAGGATACCGCGAACAGGCACGGTATCGATATCGGGGGCCTGGAGATCGTCGACGCGCCGCACAGCGAGGCGGCTGCTGCCAAGGCTGTGGAACTCATCCACGAAGCCAAAGGCGAGATGCTGATGAAGGGCAGTCTTCACACCGATGAGTTGATGCGCAGCGTGACGGCCAAGACGAGCGGCCTCCGCACGGATCGACGCATTAGCCATGTCTTCGTGATGGACGTTCCGGCCTATGCCGAGACGCTGTTCATCACCGATGCCGCCATCAACATCTTTCCTGATCTGGATTGCAAGCGCGACATCATCCAGAACGCGATCGACCTCTTTATCCAGGCAGGCTTCGGGCCCCAGCCGAAGGTTGCGATCCTGTCGGCGGTCGAGACGGTGACGGCAAAGATTCCCTCTACGATCGAGGCGGCAGCGCTATGCAAGATGGCGGATCGTGGCCAGATCACCGGCGGATTGCTGGATGGCCCGCTTGCCTTCGACAACGCGATCGACAGGGAAGCCGCGAAGATCAAAGGCATCAAATCCGAGGTCGCGGGCCGCGCGCAGATCCTGGTGGTGCCCGACCTCGAGGCTGGCAACATGCTGGCGAAGAATTTGGCTTATTTCGCCAAGGCGGATAGCGCCGGCATTGTGCTTGGTGCGCGCGTTCCGATCGTTCTGACGTCCCGCGCGGATTCGCTGCGTGCACGCCTGGCCTCGTGTGCGGTCGCGACCCTCTATGCCGACGCACGACGCCGCCGTACGACGACGGTCGCGGCATGACCGCCATGGATACGATCCTCGTTGTGAATGCCGGCTCTTCAAGCGTGAAGTTTCAGGTCTTCGCGGTCGATAACGACGGTCGACTAAGTCGTCAGATCAAGGGGCAGGTGGACGGTGTGGGCTCGCGTCCACGTCTGCGCGCGAGCGGCGCTGCCGGAGACAAGCTGGCGGACCGCGCCTATCCCATCCAGAACATTCAGGACGTTCCGGCGGCGCTGCGCGTCGCCGGCGAATGGTTGCGGGACGAGCAGCAGGTGGTGCCGCTCGCCGTCGGACATCGGGTGGTGCACGGCGGCCCTGACTACGACCGCTCGGTGCTTGTCGATCACAACGTAGTGAGCCGGCTCGATCGCTATTCGATGCTCGCGCCGCTGCACCAGCCCCACAATCTGGCGCCGATCCGATCGCTGCTCGCGAACTTTCCCAGCCTGCCCCAGGTTGCCTGCTTCGACACCGCGTTTCATCGCGATCACGATGATGTGGCAGATTACTATGCAATCCCCCGTCGACTGCATGCTGAAGGCGTGCGGCGATATGGCTTTCACGGGCTGTCTTATGAGTACATTGCCAAGACATTGCCCAAGGTCGCACCGGAGATCGCGAGCGGCCGGGTCATTGTGGCCCATCTCGGTAGTGGTGCGTCGATGTGCGCGCTACGAGGCGGCCGCAGCGTCGAAAGCACGATGGGATTTACCGCGCTCGACGGTCTGCCGATGGGCACGCGACCCGGCCAGATCGACCCCGGCGTGTTGTTGTATCTCGCCTCGACCAAGGGCATGTCGGCCTCCGAAGTACAGGACTTTCTCTATCGAGAATGCGGGCTGAAAGGCCTGTCAGGCATCAGCAACGACATGCGGGAACTGCAAAGCAGCGGTGAGCCAGAGGCGGCGTTTGCGGTCGAGTATTTTGTCTATCGTGCGGCGTTGAACGCCGGGATGCTCGCCGCGGCCTTGCAGGGCGTCGATGCATTCGTTTTCACGGCGGGGATTGGCGAGAACTCGGTCAGCATTCGTGCGCGCATTGCCGAACGTCTCGGCTGGCTCGGCGTTGACCTCGATCCGCTCGAAAACGGCCGCCACGCTTTCCAGATTTCGCGCGCCGGCACGACGCCGGTCTATGTCATTCCGACCGATGAAGAACTGATGATCGCGCAGCATACGCTGTCGTTGCTGTGGAGCCGCTATTCATCCGCCAAGACCAGAGAGCAAGTATCATGAATATCCCGGCATTTCCCGAGACCAGGGTCGCGCTCAAAGGGCGCAAAGGTTTGATCGTCGGCATCGCCAACGATCAATCGATCGCCTGGGGCTGCGCGAAAGCATTCCGCGCGCTGGGCGCGGACCTTGCGGTCACCTATCTGAACGAACGCGCGAAGAAATACGTCGAGCCGCTTGCCAAAGACCTGGATGCCGCGATCGTCATGCCGCTCGACGTGAACATCGAGGGGCAGACCGAACAGGTATTCGAGCGCATCAAGAAGGAATGGGGTCAGCTCGATTTCCTTCTCCACTCGATTGCCTTTTCGCCGAAGGAAGCATTGCACGGCCGTGTCATCGACGTCGACCGCGAAGGATTTTTGAAGACCATGGACGTGTCCTGCTGGTCGTTCATGCATATGGCCCATCTGGCCGAACCGCTGATGAAGCGCGGTGGCACGATGTTCACGATGACCTATTACGGCAGCCAGATGGTGGTGCAGAATTATAACGTCATGGGCGTCGCGAAGGCTGCGCTGGAGGCCGCCGTCCGTTACATCGCAGCTGAAGTTGGACCGAAGGGTATCCGCGTCCATGCGATTTCGCCCGGGCCGCTGGCGACGCGTGCGGCATCGGGAATTCCCGAATTCGACGAACTGATGGACAAGGCCCAATCCAAGGCGCCGTCGCGCAGCCTGGTGAGCATCGAGGACGTTGGCGCCGCGACGGCATTCCTCGCGCTCGATGGCGCAAGGCTCATCACCGGCAGCGTCATGTATATTGACGGCGGATACCACATCATCGATTGACGGCGCTCAGCGCCGGTGCAGCGCAATCAGTTCCGCGACGCAGGCCGGGCGTTGGCCGCCCTCGATTTCGATCGTTATGCGGTAACTGACCCGAAGGCCATCCGGCGGAACATCCTCGGCTTCCACGATCCTTGTGCGCCCTCGCAGGCGCGAACCGGCCGGAACGGGGGCGAGATAGCGAATGCGATCCGCGCCATAGTTCAGCGTGTTCTTGAGACCCTTGAGCCCCATGACCGAGCGGATGAACATCGGCGCGAGGCTCAGTGACAGCAGTCCATGCGCGATCGTCTTGCCGCCAGGCAATTCGGCTTTGGCGCGTTCCTGGTCGACATGGATCCATTGCTCGTCGCAAGTCGCCTCCGCGAACTTGTCGATGCGGTCCTGGGTAATTTCGATCCATTCGCTGACGCCGACCTCGGCGCCGATCGCCGACTTGATGTCATCGAAACCATCGAATATCCGCATGATCAGCCGCTCCGGAAATGGCGTCAGATTTTCATCGGCGGAACGTGGCCCGGAATCGAAAGCTCAGCCTCCGTCACCGCCATGACTTCCGCGACAGTGACGCCCGGTGCTGTTTCGAGCAGCTTGATCCGGCCATGCTCGAACCCCAGGACGGCCATGTCCGTAACGACCAAATCGACCGGACGGGTCGACGTCAGCGGCAGCGTACACTTGCGGACGATCTTCGATTTTCCTTTTGCCGCGTGCTGCATGGCGATGATGACACGCTTGGCGCCCGAGACGAGATCCATCGCGCCGCCCATTCCCGGCACCATTTTGCCTGGAATCATCCAGTTGGCGAGGTGTCCGTCGGCGTCGACCTGCAAACCGCCCAGCACCGTGATGTCGACATGGCCGCCGCGGATCAGCCCGAACGACATCGAACTGTCGAAGGTGGAAGCTCCGGGGAGTGCACTGATCGGTCGGCCACCGGCATCGGTCAGAAAAGGATGCGCCATCCCTTGCTCGGGGATTGGACCTGTGCCGATCAGGCCGTTCTCTGACTGAAAGAAGACGTTGATCCCTGTTGGCACAAAATTGGCGACCAGCGTCGGAATCCCGATGCCGAGGTTGACGAGATTGCCGGGACGGAGCTCGAGGGCGACGCGTCGCGCAATAATGGTTTGCGGATCCATGGCTTCAACCGTTGGCGATGAGGTAATCGACAAGTGGAGCGGGGGTGACCACGTGATCAGGCGCGATCACGCCGACCGGCACGATATGGTCGACCGTGACGATGACGGTGTCAGCCGCCATCGCCATGACCGGATTGAAATTTCGGGCGGTGAGCGCGTAGGAGAGATTGCCCAGATAGTCGGCGAGGAAAGCGTGCACCAGGGCGAACTGCGCACGCAGCGCCGTCTCGAGCAGGTACGGCTTGTTGTCGATCTTGATCTGCTGTTTGCCCTCATCGACAATTGTGCCGACGCCGGTGGGTGTCAGCACGCCGCCCAAGCCACATCCGCCGGCGCGCATGCGCTCCGCCAGTGTGCCTTGCGGCACCAGGTTGACGGCGACTTTCCTGGCCATCATCTGTTCCTGTACTTTCGGATTCAGCCCGATGTGGCTGGCTGTAAGAGTCGCAACCAGTGAGGCATCAAACAGCTTTCCGACGCCACGGCCGGGGACGGCAGCATCATTGGCAATGATGCTGAGTTCAGCCTTCTTCTGCCGCACGAGTTCGTCCAGCAATCTCTCCGGAGTGCCGACGCCCATGAAGCCGCCGACCATGACCGTCGCGCCATTGGGGATCATCGCGACGGCTTCTTCCGCAGAGACGGATTTCATGATCAGGCCCTCGACTGCTCACGCGACGGCGGTTCGCGTTCGCACTTAGCCTGAGACGGCGAAACGGAAAGAGCTTGATTTGCATCAAGGGATGAGAAAGATCAGACCGGCCAGCGCTTACAGGTCCAGTTCTGCGAGCTTTGGCCGGTCCAGCAATACGATCTGGCGTTGGGTTTGTCCCAGGAAACCGAGAATGCCCTTCTCGTGCAGAATGGACAGCGCGCGGGAAACCGTTTCGAGCGTGAGGCCGAGATAGTCCGCGATGTCGCGTCGGCACATCGGCAGCGCCATGACCCCTGCGGCTGTCAGCCGCGTGTCCATTTCCAGCAGGAACGCAGCGACCCGTTCGAGGGAAGTTTTGCGCCCGAGCAGCAGCATGTGGTCTTCGGCGTGCCGCAGATTGGTTGCGGTCATATTGAGCAGATCACGTGCGACGGTGGTGTCGCTTTCTGCAACCTGCGCCAGGCTGACGCGCTTCACCAGCCGTACCGTCGTGTCGACGATCGCTTCCGCAGTGAATCGATGGACGCCGCCGTTCTCGAGGCCGAAGATATCGCCGGCCAGATGAAACGCGCCGATTTGACGCCGTCCGTCTGTGAGAAGCTTGTAGCTGCGGACCGCCCCGTCGATGACCTGGTAGACATATTTGGCTGGTTCGCCCTCGCCAAAAACCTCTGCGCCGCGACGGTATTTGAACTCGCTTGAATTGATCTCTGTCTGCGACAGGCTGCCGAGTTCACCGAGAAATCGAGGTCGATTAACAGGACCTGCGTTGAGGTTTACAAACATTGTCGCCCGCCTTTTTTACGCAAACCCACACGTATTCGTCAGCCTTCCTTACCTAATCGCCGTATTCCCGCGGCAGTCCCTCAACCCACCTCTCTGTACGCCAGGGGATGTGCGCCAATCCATTGCCTCAAGGGACATTGTCCTCATGGACAATGCCGTTATGCAACCTATGATTGTGAGGGTTGCCAATTTTTCCTCCGGAGCCACGCCCCTCGCCAGCCCGCATGTTTGCGCCGACACACGCGCGTGCTATTTTTTTCAGGGAAATCCAGTCCGTGTGTGCTGGTCATGGTTTTGCGGATCTGTGGACTGATCGTTGGGCTGATTGCGTTGCTGGCGCCGGCGGATTCGTCGGCCGGAGAGCAGCGGCCAAGGTCGATCCTTGTGCTCGACCAGTCCGATATGCGCGGCGATTTCTATCATCAGGTGTTCACCGCCCTGCAGAGTGAAGCGGCATCTGATCCGCAATCGCGAATTTCGATCTATGCCGAAGATCTCGATCTCGAGCACTTTAGCGGCGGAGAATATGAAGCCAACCTTCGTCAGTTGCTGAAAGCAAAATACCGGGACAGGCCTGTCGGAGTCCTGATCGCGGTGGGCACGGAAGCGTTGTGTTTCGTCCTGCGCTGGCGCAGCGAATTGTGGCCGGGGATTCCGGTGGTGTTCACCATGGTCGACCAGCCCGACCTCAAGCGCCTCAACCCGCCGTCTGACGTGACGGGAAACATTATCGACCTGAGGCTGGCGGATGCGATCAAGGCGGCGCGTGCGGTCGTGCCGGATCTCGCAAGCGTCTATATCGTTGGCGATGCATGGGACAGTCAGGCCGTCTACCACAACTGGAAAGAGGAGGCTGCGTCGGTTCCTGACGATCTGCACGTCGTTCAACTCATGGGCCTCGCCATGGCCGATTTGCGCCAGTGCGTTTCGCAACTGCCGGAGCGCAGTGCGATCATCTACACCTCGATCCATTCTGACGGCGCGGGGGTCTTTTTCAGGTCTGCCCCCGCGGTATCGCTTGTTGCGGAAAAGGCCAACCGGCCGATCGTGGTGGCGGCCGACACACTTCTTTCGCCTGGCGGGATCGGTGGGTATGTGATGGTCCCTCGCAAAATTGGGACCGAAGCCGGACGCCTGGCGCTGCGGATTCTCAATGGAGAGCGGGCCGAGGATATTCCTCCGACGGCTATTGAGGCCGCGAGGCCGATCTTCAACTGGCGGCAGATGGAACGCTGGGGTGTCGCCGCGTCGGACCTTCCGCCAGACAGCGAGATACGATTCCGCCAACCGTCGCTTTGGGAGAGGTACTGGTGGCAGAGCCTTGCTGTCACCGCCGTGATCTTGATTCAAGCTGCCCTGATTTCGATTCTCCTGCACGAACGCAGAAAACGCAATGATGCGGAATTCGAATCCCGCTCACGCTTGTCGGAGCTCGCGCATGTCGGCCGGCAGGCCACAGCAGGCGAGCTGTCGTCGTCGCTCGCTCACGAACTCAATCAGCCGCTCGGCGCGATCCTCACCAACGCCGAGACCGCCGAGCTGATCCTGAAGTCGCGATCACCCGATATACTTGAACTCAAGGAGATCCTCGCGGATATCAGACGTGACGATTTACGGGCAAGCGAGATCATTCACCGCATGCGGAGCTTCCTCAGGCGAGCGCCGTTCGAACTCAGGGATGTCGATCTCAATGACGTCATTCGCGAAGCGTTCGAGTTCCTTGCCGTGCAGGCGGCCTCGCGAAACGTTGCGCTTTATTTCAAGGAATCTCCCGAGGCGTTGCCGATCAGAGGCGACGCCGTCCAGCTGCAGCAGGTCATCTTGAACCTGGTTGTCAACAGCATGGAGGCGATGGCGGACATGCCCTATGGCCGGGCTGTGATCGGTCGGGCCGAACTGAATGGTGGCACCTCGGCGATCGTTTCGATTTCCGATTCCGGTCCGGGCGTTCCTTCGGAAAAATTGATTGAAATTTTTGATCCTTTCTTCACCACGAAAAACCTCGGGTTGGGAATTGGACTTTCCATCGCGCGCACCATTGTTCAGGCTCACAAGGGGCGGATCTGGGCGGAAAACCTCGCCGAAGGGGGAGCGGTTTTTCGATTATCCGTGCCGTTGGCGCTGCACTAGGAGGGGTGGGATTGCCTGGCACCGTTCATGTTGTCGACGATGACGCTTCGTTCCGAATGGCCGTCGAACGGCGCCTGAAGAAGGCCGGATATTCCGTTGCGACATATCCGTCCGCGCAGCAACTGCTGGATCACTTGCCCGACGAAAGCCAGCCGGGCTGCATTCTGCTCGATGTGCGGATTCCCGATTTGAGCGGCCCGGATCTGCAAGATCGATTGAGCAAGCTGGGCTCGACGTTGCCGATCGTGTTCCTTACAGGCTATGCCGATGTGCGAACGAGCGTCCGGGCGATCAAGGCGGGTGCCGAGGATTTCCTCACCAAGCCGGTATCTTCAGAGCAGTTGCTTCAAGCGATCGAGCGGGCGATGGCCCATCACGAGGTCTGGCGAGAGCAGAAGCACAAGCTGGACTCGCTACGTGAACACCTCGCCACCTTGACGCCGCGGGAGCGTCAGGTGTTCGACCTGCTGGTTCAAGGCAAGACCAACAAGCAGATCGGCCGGGAATTGGGTGCGACTGAGCGGACTATCAAGGCCCACCGTCATCAGGCCATGGAGAAGATGAAGGTACAGACGTTTGCGGAACTCGTCTCGATCGCCGAGCGGCTTGGCATACTGGGTACGATGGTGGACCGGCCAGAGTCGAATTAGCGTCGCTCTCCTCGTGGTTGTTCTGCAAGGCAACCAGACATTCCCGGTTGGATACCGTCGATAATTTCCGACATTCCGGTCATGTTTGGAGGAACCTACCGGGCAGCATCGGGTTTGTAGTTCCCAATGGCCGGCTGAACTGTCCGCCGGCGGGCGGAACAGGACCAGCGCTTGCCCAGACGAAAACTGGTTTATGTCGTTGACGACGACCCCGCAATGCTGCGGGGCGTTAAGCGTCTGCTGCGCGAGTACGGCTATGACAGCGTGCTGTTCTCGACCGCCGGCGCCTTTCAGAACCACGAGGATTTTGGTGACGGGGTTTGCGTGATCCTGGACGTCGATCTGAACGACGCGTCCGGAATCGATGTCAGGCACCGTCTGGCCGCCGCCGGGATTTCGCTGCCCGTGATTTTTATCACCGGCAAGGATAGCCACGCCACCCGAATGGCGGCCCATGCGTCCGGATGTCTGGCCTATCTCACCAAGCCATTTTCCGCGAAATCGTTGATCGAGCCGATCGAGCGTGCCGCTGTAGGTCTCGCGTAGCTCGAATCACTCGTCAGTCGCTTGCTCGAACGTCTGGGTCGGTGCTCCCTGATGGACGGGCGCAAACTGTTCGAGCGGCAGCGTGGTGGTAACGCTCAACACGCTGGAATCAACCACTTCCAACTGCAAGTGCTTTCCGCTTTCCATCTCGCGAACCAGCGCGGGATCTGCGACATCAGCGGCGATACAGGTGTTGGTCAGGCACCACACATAGGGAATCCGGTGCGGCTTGCCTTGATCGACAGTAAGCTTGACGCCGGCCTGCAAATACATTCCTACGGGGAGAAAGAACTGTAATCGAGCCTTGCCTCCGCCCTCGATCAGGTCGGCGCGGACAGCGGATTGGCCGGTTTCAAAATTACCAGAGATCGTGGTGCGGCAGACTTGTTTAGTGCCGGGTGTCTTGAAACAGAATTTTCGCCAGTCGCCATATTTGATCTCGCGCACCTGGCTGCGTTGTCCGCGCGGCGCGATTTCGGGTTTCGGCTCGTCGGCGGCAGGAGGTGCGGCAGGTTGAGCGCCCGCGGCGTTCGATATCAGCATAAGCAGCGATGCCACACCGAGTGAGAGCAGGCGAGGGCAGTATCTTGTGATCTGTTGGCGGATCATCGCTGGCCTCCTTCGCGCGGGCTATCGGTGCTTGTCGAGGAATTGGGCCACCAGTGGCGACCACTGCGGAATGGTATCCGGCGAGTCGATGAAGAAGTGTCCTTCGCTGCCAAAAGGCGGCATCAGATGATATTCGGCGTTGCCGCCGGCAGCGGTATAGGCGTCATGCATTCGTTTCGACAAAGCCGGTCCGAAGAACGTGTCGTTCTCGATGTAAAACCACAACATCGGCACCCGCGCTGTACGCCCGAACTCGCCCGTCGCCTCGACCAGTTGATCCGGAGCGCAATTGTTGTTCGGCTTGCCGCCGACCCGGCCGCCGCGCCCCGCAGCAAACGTGATGATGGCTTTCACTGAAGCAGGATTCCGGCTCGACAGGGCGATCGCTGCCCAGCCGCCTGCGGACTGGCCGATCACGATCGCGCCGTCGGGCTTGGCCAGTTTCTGCTCCGTCATGTAGTCGATGATCCAGCTATCCAGTAGCGCAACCGCCATCCCGGCGTCGTGGAAATTCGGATGATCGCAGTTTCCGATGTTTGAGTAGAACACGCCGTAAAGCCCGTGCTCCGATGCATCGAGGGCGGCTGCGCCATAACCGGAGCCCATCGGGGCAACCACGAGATAGCCGCGCTGCGCGAACCACAGCGCCGCGTCGCGAAACTCGACCAGCGGAAAGAAGCTGCGCTGTTGCGCGTCCAGCGACACGCCGTGATTCATCACGACGAGTGGAAACAGGCCCGGGCGGGTCGGGCGCGCGACATAAGCGATCGTCGGCTGGATGAGGGGGAGAGCCCAGATTTCCTCTTGCACCGGCGACAGCGTTCGATTGTCTGCGCTGCGGCAAATATCGGGTGCGGCGAGCGCGGCCAAGATCGGGAATGCCAGGAGAAGTCCAACGGACCGATGCATGCCAGTCCTCCGATCAGAGCGACTGTCTCCGCAAACCCGTTCCGGGAAAAAACTGCGTTGATCTGGATCAAGCTGTCGCATCCCCTGCTGGTGCGCGCCTACAGCCTGATCGTCCCTGTGACGTTGCCGTTGCTCGTGCTGCTGTTTTGCGCGCGAGAGCGCCCCGTATCGGACGCAAGCCTCTCGGCTTGATTTAGATCAAGCCTCGTTTCTCCTCCGCCGCCAACGCTGGCCGCCACCACAAAGGTCAGCTTGGGAGATCGTCATGGCACAGCAGGCGCAGGAACGCTGGTGTGCGGCACCGCCGCCTTTGACGACACGCAGGTCAAGGGACTTCTGGCGATGCGTTACGGCATCCAGGTCACAAGACATCACGCAATTCCGTGCTGATCCAGTCCAAGATCAACAGTACGTGCAGCGAGTCGCTCACCTCATCCGCGAGCCGGCGTCGTTTCGACCCGCTGCGGAATGAGGCGGGAGTGGCTGTGAAAAACGTCTTCACGTCGCTCCTGCTCATTTCTGTCGTGGCGCTGGCTTTGCTGCTTGCCGTCTTCTGAGGGGAAATACCCATGCTCGTTCGTCGAGCCAACTGGATCGCGGGCGTCGCTCTCGCCGCCGTCATCGGCCTGGCGGCGCCTTCGCATGCGATAACCGGGACTGTTCGTGTCACGGTCGCCAAGGCAGGTCTTGTCGTAGGGGCTGGAGGCGGGAAGGGAGTTCTGACCTATCGCCACCGCAACTATCCGTTCACCGTGCAGGGCTTGAGTATCGGTCTCACGGCTGGCGCCTCGCTTAACAAGCTGGTCGGTCGCGCCGACTACATCAACGATCTCGGCGATTTTTCCGGAACGTATAGCGTGATCGGTGTGGGTGCCGCGCTGGCCGGCGGGGCAGCCGGCGTGCAGCTCAGGAACGCGAAGGGTGTCATCATTACGTTGCAGGGATTCAAAGCCGGACTCGAAGCGTCAGCCAATATCACGAAAGTCGTCATCACCCTCGACCAGTCCCGTTCGACCCCGGACTGATATTCATTTCACATTGGAGAAGCACCCATGACCAACTACCGAACTCGA
>Ga0070741_10012888_pt1 | contig 14969 bp, 12 predicted proteins | sample Coa_R1_4_FD_66440 | JGI IMG/M metagenome (GOLD analysis project Ga0070741, IMG submission 66440) | Surface soil microbial communities from Centralia Pennsylvania, which are recovering from an underground coalmine fire - Coalmine... | ecosystem: Environmental > Terrestrial > Soil > Unclassified ...
TGCACGCGGTAACCGTAGAGCTGGTTGGGCCGCGCGTCCGGCAGAAATCCGTGCCACACCTGGTCGGTCTGCTCGGTCAGCGGAATGGCCGACGATTCTTTCGTCGCATCCGGCGAGTCGAACAGGCAAAGCTCGACCTTCGTTGCGTGCGCGGAGAAGATGGCGAAGTTGACGCCGACGCCCGTCCAGGTGGCGCCGAGCGGATAGGGAGCACCGGGCCAGACTCTCACGGGCGCGTGAGGTTCACAGTTTGTGCCACCGCGGTGACTGCGGGTAGTGATTAGTGGCTAGTGGCTAGTGCCTAGTGCCCAGCCCCGCTAGCACCAGTCGCGTATCGATCATCGAACCACGGCTCTGCGGAGTTGGAGTAGCCGCGCACTTCCCAGAATCCCTTGCGATCGCTGGCGAGGAATTCGATCTTGCGAATCCACTTCGCGCCCTTCCATGCATAGAGCTTGGGCGTGATGATCCGGCAGGGTCCGCCGTGCTCGCGGGGCAGCGGCTTTCCTTCCCACGTGTGGACCAGCAGCACATCGTCTTCGAGCGCGCGGGCGAGCGGAAGGTTGGTCGTATAGGGAATCGAGCTGCCTGGCGCCGTGTCGTAGCCGGTACACAGCACGAACCTGGAGTTATCGTGAGGAACGGCGAGCTCCGCAATCGTTTTGAAGCGAACGCCCCGCCAATGATTGTCGTACCGGCTCCACGTCGTCACACAGTGGAAGTCGCTGACATCGTTGACCTGCGGCAGGGCCATGAACTGCGCCCACGTGAGCGTGAACGGATTGTGTACGAGACCGCCGATTTCCAGCCGCCACGCATCGAGCGAGATGTTCGGCTGGTCGCCGAGGTCCAGCACCGGCCAGTTCTTCACCTCGTGCTGACCGACCGGCAGTTTCGGCATTCCATCGCGGTTTGCCGGACCGCTGCCTGCCGGCGCCTGGCCGCGGAAGCGAACGTTCACCGACTCCTTGTGGAGCTCGATCTGACGCTTGATGAATTTCTGACGGCGTTCGACGAGGTCGCTGTCGGACATTGCGTATTGCGTGTTGCGGGGCTTCAGATCTTGCCGACGACCACACTCGCCGGCCGCAGCAGCTCGTCGCCCATCGCATACCCTTCCTTCAAAACGGCCACGATGACGCCGTCCTGCGAAGGATCGGTGACAGGCGCCATGGAAACGGCTTCGTGCTGTGCCGCATCAAAGGGCTGTCCGAGGGCGGCGATCCGCACGGCGCCGAACGACGCGAGCTTCGTGACGAACTGATCCCGAACGAGCTCGACCCCTTTCAGCAGCGGATCGGCAGAAGGCGTCGACGCCTCGCGCGCCGACGCGATCGCGCGATCGAGATTGTCGAGCACCTCGAGCAGCTCCGCCAGGACCGCTCGCTTGGCGCGGTCGACGTCGCGCGCCACGTCACGGCGCATCCTCGTGCGGATCTGCTCGAACTCATCTGCCGCGCGGCGCCGATCGGCGAGCGCGGCCTGCAGTTGAGTTGCCTGATCGGCGACCCGGCGTTCGAGGTCCTCGACATACGAGGGTTTGCGAACGCCCTCCTCGGGCGGCGCCTCTTCAGCGTCCGCCGCGCGCGCCCACCACCGTCGATCCACGACGCGAACCGGAACCTGATCGTCCGACTTTGCCACGTCCACATTCTATCTCCGCGGTGCGCCGCGGCACGGTGGTTGCGACGAGTTCGTGCATGGAACGAAATCGCGACACGAGCGAGCTGGGCTTCGGCAAGGGTGACGAAGGAGACGGCCGGCGTCGCCCGGACGGGCCACTCGACGGCAGCACGAGCGGAACCATCGGCGGCGGCGGACCTGAAAGCGGCGGCAGCAGCGCGCACGAGCGCGCGCCCGAGATTCCGCGCGTTCGCCCCGAGGATGCGGCAAGCGGGCGGCGCGCGCCCGATCCGCTCGATGCGGTGGACCGTGATGAGTTGAAGCCCGGGCCGACGGATGTGAATCGATCGTAGCCGGCAGGTTACGGCGTCGACAATTGCGGTTTCAGGTCGGTCATGGCCGGCGGTTCCGAGACCATGTCGGCCACGAACTCGGGCGAGACGGTCGCCGGTGCGGCCGCAACCCCTCCCCGTCGTGCGGCCTTGTCACGATACATGGCCTGATCCGCTCCGGCCAGGAGCGCTTCGTAGGTCGTGCCGTCGTTCGGGAACACCGCCGCGCCGGCGCTCGCCCTGAGCTTCAAGCATTTGCCGGCGCGCACCTCGAACTCCACTTTACCGACCTGGTCCTGGAGCTCGCGCCGCTTCAGCTCGACGCCCTCGCGCGTGCAGTCGGCGAGGACGATGATGAATTCGTCCCCCGCGTAGCGGACGCACAGATCGTACGGACGCAGAGCCGATTGAAGCGCCGCCGCCATCTCACGCAGCGCCCGGTCGCCGACGTGGTGGCCGTAGGTATCGTTGATCGCCTTGAACTCGTCCATGTCCATGACGATGAGCGCGACCTGGCCGTTGAGCCGCTCGGCCCGCGCGAGCTCGCGCGTCAGATGCACGAACATCGAACGGCGATTGGGAAGACCGGTCAGCGGATCGGTCAGTGAATCTTCCTGCGTGTGCTCGAACACGATCGAGTTGTGAATGACCGCGCCCGCCTGCTCCACGATCCGCTCGAGCAGACGGCGATGATCCTCGGTATAGCGGTTCGCCTCGACGTGATACAGCGCGAGCGCACCGATGACGGTGTCGTTCAGGAACAGCGGACACGCGATCGACGACTTCAGGTCGATCGGCGACGAGACGCCGGCGGCGTCGAACGTCGCTCGAGGATTGCCGTTCACGATGGTGCGTTTGTTGCGCACCACCCATCCCGCCACGCCCTCGCCGTTCCTCATCGTCAGGTCGAGCAGCTTCGGCGCGTCGACGCCAGCGGCGAACCGGCATTTCAAGGTGTCGCTCTCGGCGTTGTACAGGAAGAGCGCGCACGCCGACCAGGGGACGATGTTCGTCAGCTTGGTGGAGATGAGCGCCATGGTGTCGGCGACGCCGAGGCTGGTGCCCATCGCCTGCGCGATCTCGTACAGCGCGTAGATCTCGCGGTGCGCCAGCGCGATGTTCTCGAACGCCGACTGCGTGGCGCGCTCGGGGACGAAACCGGTTGCGGGCGATCCGCTAACTTCGGCGACCACCGGAACGTCGGGCTCGAGCTTGCGCTCTTCGGCGGCGGCTTCCGCGGCGAGCGACGGCAGCATGTCGATGAACTTGTCGACGATCGTCGGGTCGAGCGCCTTGCCCGACTCGTGCCGCATCAACCCGATCGCGCCCTCGTGGCTCAGCGCCTTGTGATAGGGCCGCTCGGTGGTCACCGCGTCGTAGTAGTCGACGATGGTGAGAATCCGCGCGCCGAGCGGAATCTCTTCACCCTTCAAGCCCTGCGGATAACCGCGGCCGTCCCACCGTTCGTGATGGCTGAGGATCAGCGGAGCGACAGGATACGGAAAGGGGACCGCCGCGATGATTTCCGCGCCAACCTGCGGGTGGATTCGAATTTTCTGGAACTCTTCCTGCGTCAGCGGACCCGGTTTCGACAGGATGTGTTCCGGCACCGCGAGCTTGCCGATGTCATGGAGGAGCGCCGCGGTTTTCACGCCCTGGACGTCTTCGTCCGACAGACCGAGCGCGCGCGCCAGGCCGGCGGCGTACATCTGCACGCCGCGGATGTGCGTCTGCGCGGTCTGATCCTTCGCGTCGATCGCCCGCGCCAGGGCTTCGATCGTCGCGAGGTGAAGCTCCGACGTTTGACGGACATGCCGCTGCTCGTCCTCGATCCGGCCCATGTAGACCTTGTAGGTGCGGTAGGTCAGATACAGCGGCGCGAATGTCAGCGGCGCGAGCCAGTAGCCGGCGCGCTCGACCACGGCGGCGGCGAGAGCGGCGACACCGGCGCCGACGAAGTAGCTCGGCGCGCTCCACAGGAAGTTGGCATGCCAGACCGTGTCGATCCGCTGCCGCGTCGACAGCGCAATCGCCGTCGCGATGAACCCCGTGTTGAGCAGAAAATAGGCCATCGCCGCGCCGACGAGCGGGCGCGCGAGCATCATCAGCGGCATCCCGGTGCCGACGCGGCCGCCGAGCAGATGGAACGCCAGTCCCGCGCCCTGCACGGTCACGACCAGCGACGCCATGCTGAAGAGGGTCCGGTAAAAGGGATTCTTGTCTTTGCTGTTCAGACTGCACTGGCTGAACGCGCTCGCCGCCGCGACGATCATCGTCTCGTTCGGGCCGATCAGGAGGAGCGACGCGAAATCGACCGCGTACGACACCGACATCGTCGATCCGCCCTTGGTCAGCGGCAGGTAGACCTTGAGCGCGGCGGTCGCCGACGACAGGAGCAGCAGGACGAGGAAGAGCAGCGGCTGGGGGAAGTGGGTGTCGGGCAGATAGATCGCGAACATCACCGCGCCGGCGGCGATCGTGGTCTGAACGAAGAGGCGAGCCGCGAAGGGCAGTCTCGTCACGTCAATGAATCCGCGGCGACGTCGGCGCGTGCGCGTCGCCCTTCCAGTCCTCTCGCAACATCGACCAGAGCACCTGGTCCACGTAGTCATCGCCGCGCCGCGCGGATCGCCGAAGAATGCCTTCCTGCACGGCGCCAATCTTTCGCAGCGCGCTGTTCGCGCGGCCGTTCTGCAGGAGCACGCGTGCTTCGAGCCGATGAACGCCGACCGGCCCGAACGCAAACGATCCGATCAGCCGCGAGGCCTCGGCGAACACGCCCGTGCCGCGGGCGAACGGCGCCAGCGTCGCTTCCCATTCGGCGCCTTCGAACGCCGGATCGAGGCGCCGCACCTGCACGAGCCCGACGAGGGCGCGCGCTTCCGCGAGCAGGACGACGAAGGTGAACGACAGTCCGTCGTGGCGATCGCGCTGCGCCCGCGAAATGAACTCTTCGGCCGCGCGCTGAGTGACGGGTCGATCGAGCGCGAAACCGCTGGCGTCGCCGAGCGAGAGCAGTCCGACCAGCGCGCCGGCGTCCTCCACCACGGGCTCGCGCAGAACGAGGCTGGGCGAGCTCAAGGCCGGCAGCGCCGCGCGCCAGTTGGTCGCAGTCATCAGGGAAACGTCCGCTAGCGAGCAACTTCGACGCCAAGCTGCGCGGGAAATGCCTGATGGGAAACCGTTTAAAGAGAATGGCTTAGGTCGTGCGCAGGAGCGTGCGTTCCGGCGGGTGTGTGCGGTTCTTCGACAAGCTCAGCGGTGCACCATGGTGGCGTCGTCTGAACCCACTTGTTCGTCAACGACTTGCGGAGCCGTGCGCCGGAACGACACACATTGTGCTGTTTCGGAGCACGGCCGCTGAGGGCTTCGACGTTCAGCGCTGCGCGCGAGCGTCGTACGGATCGGCCTGCGCGTCGGGCTGGCCGGGAGCGGGATCGCCTCGCCGGCCCGGATGCGTGTCGCCGGCGCCGGTTGGCGTGCGCGGACCGAGTTCGACCTTGCCGCGGCGGATTTCCTTGACGAGGTAAGGAACGAGCAGCGCGGCGGCGAGCGCGACCGCGATCAGAATTCCCAGACCCATTTCAGTTCCCTGCAGCGCCACGAGCAGCTCGACTGCAAGCATCCGTCACCTCCGTTGCATCCTGACGCAACCCATGTGCCCATCGCCGGCAACCGCCGCTGCGCGCGGACGCGTGGCAGCGTCTTTGTAGAACACTTCTCACGGAGGTCGACATGCGCGCGCTGCTCCTGGCCATCCTGCTCATCGCGGGTGCGTTCTTCGCTTACAACTACTTCGGCGGTTCACTTCCGGTGCGACAGGCTGATCGTCCGGCAGGAACGACCGGAACGATCGACGCGCAGAAGGCGCGCGAGCGCGGCGCGGAGCTCGGCGAAAAAGCGGCCGAGGCCGCGAACAAAGCCGGCGAAACGCTGGTCGAGGCCTCGGTGACCGCGAAGATCAAGGCCAAGATGGCGCTCGACGACACGGTCAAAGCGCGGACGATCAACGTCTCGACGTCCGGAACGGTCGTGACGCTGACGGGAACCGTGCGGAGCGCGTCGGAGCGAAGCCGCGCCGTCGCCCTCGCGCGTGAGACATCGGGCGTCTCGCAGGTCGTCGATCGCCTGTCGGTCGAACCCGGCGAACGATGAACGTCGCTGCGCACTCGTAAACAGAAACCTTCTTGACAACGTCTCCGCGCGGACAGATTATCCGCGGGCATCTCCGTTCTCGAGCCCGCCAAATCCGTCTGCGAAGGAGGCTGCATGAAGCGACTGTCGTCGATTCTTCGCGTGTGCGGCGTTATCGGCCTGTTCGTGGCCGCCATCGCCGTTCGCGTCGTCGCAAATCCGGGCGGCGAGGGATCCGCGCGTTTTCACCTCGTCGAAACCGATATCGCCACGATCCAGAAAGCGGTGCAGACCGGGTTGATCACGAGCCAGCAGCTCGTGCAGATGTACCTGGATCGGATTGCCGCGTACGACACCGCCGGCCCGCACCTGAATTCGTATCTCTATCGGAATCCGCACGCGCTGGACGTCGCCCGGATGGAGGACGCGACGCGGCATCAAGGTCGGGCGAGGCTGCCGCTCGACGGCATTCCGATTCTCCTCAAGGACAACGTCGACACGTTCGACATGCCGACGACCGCCGGATCGAACGCGCTGCACGGTTCCGTGCCTCCTGACGATGCGACGATTGCGCGGAAGCTGCGCGCGGCGGGCGCAATCCTGATGGGGAAGGCGTCGTTGACGGAGTATGCGAACTTCCTGACGAACGGCATGCCCGCCGGCTACGACTCCGAGCTGCGGTTCCTGCTCGGCGGCCTGCCGCCGTCGCCGACGCTCGGGTACGGCTTCAACCCGTTCGATCCCCGGCCCGATCCGCGGCCCGGGTTCAACGACGGACGTCCGGTCCTGTCGCCAGGCGGGTCGAGCTCGGGTCCGGGGATCGCGACGAGCGCGAACCTCGTGACCGCCGCGATCGGCACCGAGACTTCCGGATCGATCCTCAGTCCCGGCACGCAGAATCTGCTCGTCGGCATCAAGCCGACGGTCGGTCTCGTGAGCCGCGACGGCATCGTGCCGATCACTGCGGATCAGGACACCGCCGGTCCGCTGGCGCGCACCGTCGAAGATGCGGCGCGCGTGCTGGGCGTGATCGCCGGATACGATCCGGCCGATCCGGCGACGGCCGCGTGTCTGACGCCGGGAAAGTGTTTCAGCGATTACACGCAGTTCCTCGACAAGCACGCGCTGCGCGGCGCGAGGATTGCCGTTCCGAAATTCAGCTACTGGACGAACACCTCGAACGTGACCGTTCTGACGCCGACGCAGCTCCAGGTCATGAACGACGCGATTGCCGTGCTGCGCGCGCAAGGCGCGATTGTCGACGACACGGCCATGGCCGACATTCCGGATCAGGCGGCGCTGAACAACTTCCCTGGCTGTTCACCGCCGCCGGCCGTGCCACCGTTTGCGGCCGGCTGCTCGACGGTGCTCCTGTACGGATTCAAGCGCGATCTCAATTCGTATCTCGCGAGCCTCGGACCCTTGGCGCCAGTGCACAACATTCACGAGGTCGTGGTCTACAATGCGGCGCATCCAGTGACGCTGAAGTACGGGCAAGTCCTGGCCGTCGCGTCGGATGCGATGGACACGTCGGCAGGCAGTGCCGACACGCTGCGCTATCTCTCCGACCGCGCGCAGGATCTGCTGTTGTCGCGCACGAACGGGCTCGACGTCATGTACGCGAAGTACGATGCGGTGCTCTTCCCGGCGAACCGCGGCGCGAACATCGCCGCCCGCGCCGGCTACCCGAGCATCGTCGTCCCGGGCGGGTTCGTGACGAACGATCCGTCGCTGACGATTCCACCAGGCGTGCCGTATCCGGCGGGATTCACGGCGAACCTTGCGCCGTACGGCGTGACCTTTTCAGGACCGGCGTTCAGCGAGCCGAAGTTGATTGGTTATGCCTACGCGTTCGAGCAGGCGACGCACCATCGCGTGCCGCCCGCGAGTGCGCCGGAGGTGGCCAGCCGGGATGTTGTGACGAGACATTGATCGGAGCACGGCCTGAAGGCCTGCGCTTTCGTAGCGCGGACCTTCAGTCCGCCATTTCTGAATCGTATTGGGGTGGGCGACGGGTATCGAACCCGCGACCTCCTGAGCCACAGTCAGGCGTTCTACCACTGAACTACGCCCACCACATCAGGCGGTTGAACTCAAAAGTGTAGCACGCGACGAGGGACCAGATCTTCCCATTGTCCCCCGAGTCACGCGCGCGACGCCCGCGTCGCGGCTGGACACGACCGCCGAAAGCAGCTGGTTCGCCGTATACGTGAAGCGTTCGTCGTAGCGAATGCGCGGTGAGAATCAGTCGGCCGTGATCGGTTTCTCGGCAGGCTGATTCACCGCCGCCTCGGACGATTCTGCCGGCGGCGCCGCATCGTCGTCGTTCAGCCGCACCAGCTCGCCGTTGTCGATCTTCACGCGCGTGAGATAGATGTGGCTCGCGCGCTCGCCCTTCGCTTCGTACATCAGCTTGTCGGCCTGAGAGATGAGCGCCGACGCCAGCCGCCGCGCGATGAAGCGGCGTTCGGCGACCCGTCCAAGCTGCAGACAGACGACGCCGACGTCGACGCGAACTGGCTGCGCGGCGAGGCGGCGATCTTCGACGACCCAGTCGTAGCGCTCGACGGCTTCGCGAAACCGTTCCGCGATCGCGTAGGCCTGGTGATATTCGGCGAGATCTGGAATGAGGAAGCAGAACTCGTCGCCGCCGAAGCGCGCGTGGAGATCCTGGCTCGGCGTGTCGAGTCGGTCCTGGGCCAGCAGGTCGTCCGACCGCACCTGCTCCCGCAGCAGCTGCGCGACGCGCTCGATGATGCGGTCGCCCACGGCGTGTCCGAGCGCGTCGTTGTACCACTTGAACGCCGTGATGTCGACGAGACCGATCGCGCACCATCGGCCGCGCTGCTCGAGGGCGAGAAACGATTCGAGCTGCTCCGTGAAGCGGCCGAAGTTCATCAGCTTCGTCTTCGGATCCCGGTGCGTCTTGTCGGTCAGCTCGGCGACGAGCTGCTCGAAGTATCGCGAGATGCTGCTGACCGTGGCGTCGCGCGCCGACAGCTCGCGCTTCACCTTCGTCATCTTGTCGGTAAAGCCGGCCGAAAGCGCCTGAATCGCTTCCTGCTTCGACTCCTGCCAGAGCCGCTCGTGTCGGGTGAACACGGCGTCGATGGCGCCAAGCAGCGCGGTCTCGAGCGCCGGCACCAGATGCAGGTGCTCGCGGACCCACGCCTGGAGCTCAGTGCGGGTTTGGGGAAGAGTGCCGGGCACCGGGGCTTTTTCTGGCCGCATTCAATGGACGCGGACGACTCGTCACGCGGAGGTCGCTCTACCTCTACAAATGGCGTGCCTGATGCGCCGATGAAATTTTGCCCGATTTTTCCGGTTGCGCGTACGGTCGCGTCCGCAGATCGGTGTCTGACGACAAACGGCGTTCTACTTTATGGCAACGGCGCCGCACGGGCGGAACGTCGGCGTTCCGCCCGCAGGCGCTCGGCGGGATTTACGAGCAGCTGCTCGAAACCATCTTCACGGACTGCACATCGAGGCGGCGCTCCGGGTGGCCGCTCGATGAGGAATGTCCGTGTTCTTCACCTGTCATCGTCGTCGTTCCGGTCGTGCCCGTCGTTCCAGTCGTCGTCGCGGTCGTGCCGGTCGTCGTCGACGTCGTGGCTGAGCTGGACGGCGATTCCGACATCGACTTCTCGTGGCCGGACACCGTCACTTTGTGTCCTACGTGCCGATCGAGTTCGCTCGAGGACCCTTCGAGCTTCCAGGTCGACGCGGCGCCGCTGCTCATCGCTCCTGCTTCTGCGGTGGTTCCGGAGGTTGTGGTGCCCGACGTCGTCGTGGTGCCTGACGTCGTGGTCGTACCGGTCGTGCCCGTCGTCGCGCTGCTGGTGCTCGAGTCGTTGCGATCGATCTGCGCGTTGGACAGGATGTAGCCGCCGCTCGCATCGCGCTGCAGGCAGCCGGTCACCGAGAGGTTGCGATCGTGATCGGACTGCGACTGCGCGGGTGTCTGGGCGCCGAGAGAAATTGCCATGCTCATCGCCGCCGCCATACCGAATCCGATGGCTGTGCGTGTCATGCAAACGCCTCCCTCAAATTAGCCGAGGTTACTGAACTGACTACTTCTTCAGGTCCTTGCCAAGGTCTTCGATGGTCTCTCCGACTTTTCGTCTTCCCTTGCCGAATGATTCCTGAACTCGACCGCTGGCTTCTTCAGCTTCGCCTTCGCTGCGTTCCCGGGCGTCGTCGTTGATGTCGCCAAGTGCTTCTTTCGCGCGGCCTTTCAACTGATCGGCCTTACCCTGCGCCTCATCCTTATTCCACATGAAGGCCTCCTCGCATCAGGTCGTGCCGCTCAAGGTACGCAGGACGCGTGCCTCGTCACGGATCAGGCGGCCCGTGGGTGGTACTATGCGTTCCAATGCCGAGATTCCTGCGAAAGCTCGGCCCTGGTCTCGTAACCGGTGCGTCGGACGACGACCCGAGCGGGATCGCGACGTACGCCGTGGCGGGAGCGTCGTTCGGGTACGCGACGCTCTGGACAGCGGTCCTCACGCTCCCGCTGATGGTTGCAGTCCAGCTCGTCTGCGCACGCATCGGGATGGCCGCAGGCGTCGGGGTCACCGGCGCGCTCCGGCGCCACTACCCACGATGGCTGCTGTACGCGATCTGCTCGGTCCTGCTGGTCGCCAACGTGTTCAACATCGGCGCCGATCTCGGTGGCATGGCCGACGCGGTGACGATGCTGACGGGTATCCCGCGGATTGTGCCGGTGGTCGTTTTCGGCGTGTCGATCGTTCTCTTTACTGTCTACGCAAGCTATGCGACCTTCGCGCGCTACGTGAAGTGGAGCACGCTGGTCCTTTTCTCTTACATCCTCTCGGCAGTGATCGCCAGGCCGAACTGGGCCGCCGGTCTGTATCGCACGTTCGTGCCCGACCTCCGCTGGTCGTCCGCATATTTCACGACGGTGGTCGCGATTCTGGGCACGACCATCTCTCCGTATCTATTCTTCTGGCAGGCGTCGCACGAGGTCGAAGCAGAAAAAGCTCTGGGCCGCCGCACGCGCGCCCAGCGGAAAGGCGCGACGCCCGCCGAGCTCGCCGACGCGCGCGACGACGTCATGGTCGGCATGACGTTTTCCAATGTCGTGCAGTTCTTCATCATTCTTGCGACCGCGTCGACGCTTTTCCGAAGCGGCCGGCACGATATCCAGACGACGCGCCAGGCGGCGGAAGCGCTGCGTCCTCTCGCCGGCGATGCGTCGTATGTGCTGTTTGCGATCGGCCTCATCGCGAGCGGGCTCCTCGCCGTGCCCGTGCTTGCCGGGTCGGCGTCGTTTGCGATCGCGGAACTCCGGGGATGGCGGGCGGGTCTGAACGAATCGTTCCGGAAGGCGCGGCGGTTCTACCTCGTCTTCGGATCGGCCATCGGATTGGGGATCGCGCTCGTTGTCTTCAACGCGAGCCCGATCCGGATGTTGTTCTACTCGGCGATCCTGAACGGAGTCGCGGCGCCTCCGCTGATGATCGTAATCATGCTGGTGGGCAACAACAAAGGCGTCATGGGATCGAACACGAATCCGCCGCTCCTGAACGTTCTCGGCTGGACCGCGACGGCCATCATGACCGCCGCCGGCATCGGCATGCTTGTGGCCGGGTAAGGCGTCCGAATATCACCGAGGTTTGCGCGGCGTCATGACGCGCGGCGGGAACGCCGCGCGACGAAGGTCCGCAGCGCCGACACCAGCTCCGACAGTTCGGCGCCAAGCATTCGCCATTCGCCGTCGCACGGCTTGACCTGACCCGATCGGCCGATCTCTTCCAGCTGGCGCGCCAGATCGACGACGGCGGACGCCTCGAAGTTTGCCGCGGCGCCTTTGAGGGCGTGCGCCGCGCGGCGCAGCGCCTCGGGATCGCGCGCGTCCAGCGCCGTTCGGATTTCCTTCAAATGCTGCGGCACCGCGTCGATGAAGAGCTGGCTGACGTCGGCGAGGAGCTCCGCGTCGCCGCCGACGCGTGCCAGCACCGCGTCGTAGTTCACCGCGCTCGTCTCCGATGGGTCGCTCTCCTGACGATCCGGGGCGTGCCCGGCGGCGACGCTCTCGACGAGCGCGCAGAGGCGCCGCGAATCGAGCGGCTTCGAGATGTATTCGTCCATGCCGCTCTGGAGGCATCGCTCGCGATCGCCTTTCATCGCATGCGCCGTCATCGCGACGATCGGCAGGTGCGCACCGGTCGTCCGTTCGGCGGCGCGGATTGTGGCGGTCGCCTCGAAGCCGCCCATCTCCGGCATCTGCACGTCCATCAGCACGACGTCGAATCGCTGCCGCTCGAGCGCGGCGAGCGCCTGCCGGCCGTTGGCCGCGATCGTGACCCGGTGTCCACGCCGCTCGAGAAGACTCGTGGCGAGCCGCTGATTGACGGCGTTGTCTTCGGCCAGGAGGACGTGGAGCCGGCGCGCCGGCAGATCCGCCGGCAGCATCGCGGAAGGCAGCGGCCGCCGCGGCGACTGATCGCGCGCGATAGCGCGCCCGATCGCGGCGAGCAGATCGCGCTGGTTCACCGGCTTCGTCAGGTGATAGGCGATTCCCAGTTCCTTGCACCGCGCGGTCTCGCCGTATTGGCCCGACGAGCTGAGCATCATGATCGTCGCGCCGGTCAGCTCGGACCGCGCCTGAATCTCGCCGGCGACCTGGAAGCCGTCCATTTCGGGCATGTTGGCGTCGAGGAGGACCAGGGCGAACGGTCGTCCCTGACCGCTGGCCTCGGCCAGCTTCGCCAGCGCCGCCCGGCCGCTCTCGACCGTCGTCGGGCGCATCTTCCACCGTTGGAGCAGCTCGCTCAGGATCCGGCGATTCACTTCGTTGTCGTCCACGACGAGGACCGGCAGATCGGTCAGATTCCAGGAGGTCAGCTCGGCGCGGGCGTCCGAGACGCCGAGACGGACGGTGAAGTGGAACGTGCTGCCTTCGAGCGGAGTGCTGTCGACCCAGATGCGGCCGCCCATCAGTTCGACCAGCGTCGCGGAAATCGCCAGGCCGAGCCCGGTGCCTCCGAACTTTCGCGTCGTCGATCCGTCGGCCTGCCGAAAGGGCTGAAAGATGTCCTGCTGCTTGCCGTGCGAGATGCCGATGCCGCTGTCGCTCACGAAATAGTGCATGGTGAGCTCCTCGTGCGCCTGCGACGCGAGCTCGACCTGCACGAGAATCTGGCCGCGCTCCGTGAACTTGATCGCGTTGCCGACGAGATTGACGAGAACCTGCCGCAAACGGAGCGGATCGCCGAGCGCGATGCTGGGCACATCCGGCAGCACGTGGCAAATCAGCTCGAGGCCTTTCTGCTCCGCGCGGAGCGCCAAGGGCTTCAGCAGGTCGGCGACGTGATCGCGGACCGAGAACGGAATGGCTTCGAGCTCGAGCCTCCGCATCTCGATCTTCGAGAAATCGAGGATGTCGTTGAGGATGCTGAGCAGATTGTCCGCCGACGTCTTCACCATCGTCAGGTATTCGCGCTGCTCTTCGGTGAGCGTCGTGTCGAGCGCGAGCTCCGTCATACCGATGATGCCGTTCATCGGCGTGCGGATCTCGTGGCTCATGTTGGCGAGGAATTCGCTCTTCGCCTGATTGGCCTCTTCGGCGACGCGCTTGGCGGTGGCGAGCTCGGCGGTCCGATCCTTGACTTTGGCGTCGAGCTCCGAAGTGAGGACCCGAAGATCCGTGTTGAGCAGCTCACGCTGCAGCAGCGCCTGCTCGAGCTGTTGGTACGAGTCGGCCAGTCGCGTCTGCATCCTGTTGAACGCGTCGAGCAGCTCCGCGATTTCGGCCGGCGCGCCCGGCGTCACGACCGTTCGCTCGGGTCCGGTCTCGGCGGAAATGTGGCCGACAATCGAGACGAGCTGCTCGAGAGGACGCGTGACGCCGTTGGCGAATCCGTGCGCGCCGAGCACCGCGCCGGCCAGGGCCATCAGAATCAGGGTCAGGGTCAGCGCGTAGTATCCCGTCGTCTGCAGGCGCATCGCGAGCAGCGGCTCTTCGACGAAGACCTTCCATCCCGGCGCGGCGACGAGGCCGCGCGCCACGAGCTGGGTGCCGCGCGCGGCGCGATCGATCGATCGCGAGTACCGGAACACGCTCTCGCTCGATCGCGCGCTCGCCTGGAGCATCGCGTCGCGTTCGACGCTCTGCAGGACGCTGAACCCCGACTGCGGACTCGAGTAGATGACGCGGTCGTGCTGGTCGAGAATGGTGATCGTCGCACCGTCGAGCGTGCGATAACCCTCGACGAAACGCTGGAACTTCGACAGATCGAGCGATCCGCCGCCGACCCCCACGACGCGGCCCGCCCGATCCAGGAGCGGCATCGCGATCGTCACGATCGGCACGTGCGATCGGCGGCCGACGATGACGTCGGAAATGGTGAGCTGTCGAGTGCGAATGGCGTCGACGAAGTATTCGCGGTCGCCGATCGGCGGCGTGACCGTACCGGGCTCCGGCGGAGGGATGAGCGCGAGGACCCGGCCGTCCGTGCTCGCCATGAACAGCGTGATGAAGCCCTCGTAAATCGCGTGATACTGCTGCAGCATCCGGTTCTGCTCGTCGCTGCTGTCGACCACCGTTTCCGCCGCGGCGACGAGCGCCCGCACCGCGCGCGTATGCGTCGTCAGGTACTCGTCGATGTGCGTTTCGAGCGCGGTGACGGCATCGTGCAGCCGAGTCGCGCCCTCGCTCTCCTGGCGCGCCGCGAAGAGCTGTCCGTTGACGCCGCTCAGCAGCAGCACCGGCAGGATCGCCACCAGCACGAATGCCTCGAACGCGTACGCACGCAGGTGACGCCGTTCGTTCGAACCGGCGATCGGCACGACGCGTCCGGCGCGCGCGGCGACGACCAGCAGTTCGGCCGCGACCGGGACGACGAGGCCGTTGAGGAG
>Ga0070741_10012889_pt1 | contig 14964 bp, 12 predicted proteins | sample Coa_R1_4_FD_66440 | JGI IMG/M metagenome (GOLD analysis project Ga0070741, IMG submission 66440) | Surface soil microbial communities from Centralia Pennsylvania, which are recovering from an underground coalmine fire - Coalmine... | ecosystem: Environmental > Terrestrial > Soil > Unclassified ...
TGAACGATCTGGCGGATGTGCTTCACGGCGTGTACGACGTCCCCGGTGCCGGCTTCGCCCTTGGTGCGGATCATCGCGGCGCCTTCGGCGATCCGTCGCAAGGCTTCCCCTAAATTGCGCGCGCCGCACACGAACGGGGTCTTGAAAGCGTGCTTATCGACGTGGTGGGCTTCGTCGGCCGGAGTGAGGACTTCGGACTCGTCGATGTAGTCGACTCCGAGTTCCTGCAGGATCTGGGCTTCGGCGAAGTGGCCGATGCGGCACTTGGCCATGACGGGGATGGAGACCGCGTCCATGATTTCACGAATCTTTTTGGGGGAGGCCATTCGGGCGACGCCGCCTTCGGCGCGGATCTGCGCCGGCACGCGCTCCAGGGCCATCACGGACACGGCTCCGGCTTTCTCGGCAATGACCGCCTGCTCGGCGTTGGTGACGTCCATGATTACGCCGCCCTTGAGCATCTCGGCGAGGCCGGTCTTCAGGCGGAGCGAAGTGGAATTGGAACCATTGTTTTGGGACATGGGAGATCTCTTTTCGGAATCGTCAAGAATCGCTGTCAGCTCTCGGCTGCCGGCGCTCAGCTAACCCTTATTTTGATGAAGCTGGGAGGGGTTTGGCCGCTACATCAGTTTAACGCTTCTGGGACGATTGCGGAACCCCACGGGGGCCTCGCTCTATCTCAGGAGTCGTTTGGGCGCATTCAAACGCCAGGCCGCCTCGATGGCTTTCTGGAGTGTCTCTTTGTGCGCAGCTTTGAGCAGAACGCTGGTCGCGCCTCGCCGTCCCCATGTACCTTTGACCGGAGTGAACGCTTCAGGAAAGTCCTTCGAGAAATTGTGCTGATCTTCGGGCGAGAGCTTGACCATGCCCCTGGTCTTATCGGGATAACCGAGTGTCGCGAAGATCTTTCCACCAACTCGAAAATCCGGATGACTCATGTGCTTGCGCTCTTCGGTCTCCGGCAGCGAGAGGGCGATCTTGCGGAACGCGGTGGGAGTCATGAGCGGTGTCCTTTCCACACAAGGCTATCTTTCTACGAATTTGCCGAACATCTTTTCCGGGTCTATCGCGATGAAGATGCCTTTGCTGCGAGCCAGGACTTCGCCATCTTTGTTCATGATCTCGGCCATGTTGACGTGCTGGCGGCCGTGGACGGCCACCTCCCTGCTCTCTACCCGCAGCGGCTGATGCAGGGGGACCGGTTTGAGATATTCGACCGTCATTTCTTTGGTCAGCGCAACCACGTGCCGGAGCTTGTTCACCTTGCCCATGGCGTCGTCAAGAATGCTGGCGATGATGCCTCCGTGGCAGTGGCCGGGCGGGCCAGTGTAGCGCTCCTCCAGGTTGAAGTCGCAGACGAAGGCGTTGCGCGCTTCGTCCAGTGTGAAGATGAGACGCATTCCCTCGGGGTTATCCGGGCCGCAGACGAAGCAGGTATTCTTCCGCGGGCGGAGAGCGTCGGTTTCGTGGCCATGAGGCTTGCCGGGCATGCATGGATTTTAGCTGAGCAGGGCAAACCGCGGCCGCAGCGCAGCACCCGGGAGTTTTGTTAACCGGCCGCGATTCCTGTATACATATCGGTTTTGTAAATCTTCACGCCGACCTCGCAGAGGGCCCCAGCTCCCGCCTTCATCTTGCCAGGTCGCGGTATCGGAGAGTCTATGAAATTGTCCGCCGCTTGCGTTCTCGTGCTCGCTCTGGCTTCGGTCCGCCTCACCGCCCAAACCCCACAGGATCAGAAAGCGCAGGATAAGGACGCGGACAAGAAACAGGCTGTAGCCGCGGCTAACAAGAAGGGGCAGAAGAAGAGCGCGATGGAAGAAGAGAAAGAGAAGAAGGCCGAGCCCGAAAAGAAGGAAGAGGTTAAACCCGGCATGAATGCCGAAACCTTCTCCGGGCTGCGGTTTCGTCTTATCGGGCCGGCGGTGGCCTCCGGGCGCGTGATGTCCATTGCGGTGAATCCCAGGAATAAATCTGAGTATTACGTCGGCGTAGCCTCAGGCGGCGTCTGGAGGACCGTCAACGATGGGACTACCTGGACTCCTGTCTTCGACAACGAGGGTTCGTATTCGATTGGCTGGGTCGAACTCGATCCCAACGATTCTTCTGTTGTGTGGGTCGGATCAGGGGAGAGCAACGCGCAACGCAGTGTGGGCTACGGCGACGGCATTTACCGGTCCGACGACAAGGGCAAGGATTGGAAGAATCTCGGCCTGAAGAAGTCGGAGCACATCGGCCGGGTGGTGATCGATCCGCGCGATTCCAGAGTTATTTATGTCGCGGCTGAAGGCCCGCTGTGGGGGGCGGGCGGAGATCGGGGGCTCTATAAGTCCAGCGATGGGGGGAAAAGCTGGAAAGCCGTGCTGACCATCAGCGAGAACACCGGCGTCGCGGACGTGCAGCTTGATCCCTCGAATCCTGACGTTGTGTATGCGGCGGCATACCAGCGCCGGCGGCATGTGTTTACCCTGATCGATGGCGGGCCTGAGAGCGCCATTTACAAATCGAGCGACGCGGGTGCGACCTGGAACAAGGTCACTTCGGGATTGCCCACGGTTGACGTGGGGAGGATCGGGCTGGCTGTTTCACCCGCGGATTCCAATGTGGTCTACGCCACGATCGAGGCTGCCGACGGAAAGGGCGGGATTTTCCGTTCTTCAGACAAAGGCGCCACCTGGGAGCGGCGGAATGAATTTGATCAAGGAGCGATGTATTACTCGCGCATCGTGACCGACCCCAAGAACGTAGACCGCATTTTTGTGATGAACGTGGAATTGCGCGAGTCGCTCGACGGCGGCAAGACCCTGCACAAAGTGAACGAGGTGAATCATCACGGCGACAATCATGCCATGTGGATCGACCCGGACGATACCAGGCATTGGCTGCTCGGGTCCGACGGCGGGATGTATGAGACCCGCGATAATGCCACGACCTGGGAATTCAAGGCGAATCTGCCGACAGTGCAATTTTACGATCTTGCTGTGAGCAATGAATCTCCGTTTTATCGCGTGTGCGGGGGCACGCAGGATAATTTCTCCTGGTGCGGCCCGGCGCGGACGCGCGACGTGAATGGCATTGTGAATTCCGATTGGTATGTCACAACCGGCGGGGACGGGTTTCGCTCGCAGATTGATCCGCAGGATCCGAATACGGTGTACTCGGAGTCGCAGTACGGCGTGCTGGTGCGCTATGACAAAGCCACGGGACAGGAACTTGTGCTGCAGCCGCAGGAGGGCAAGGGCGAGCCTCCGCTGCGCTGGAACTGGGATTCACCCCTCATCATCAGTCCGCATTCGCATACGCGGCTTTATTTCGCGGCCAACAAACTGTTCCGCTCGGACGATCGCGGGGATACCTGGAAGGCAATCTCGGGCGATCTGACCCGGCAGATCAACCGCAACCAGCTGCCGGTCATGGGGAAGGTCTGGGGGGCGGATGCAGTGGCGAAGAATGCCTCCACTTCCTTCTATGGCAATATCGTCGCGCTTGCCGAATCGCCCAGGAAAGAAGGGCTGATTTACGTCGGGACCGATGATGGACTGATTCAGGTTACGACGGACGGCGGCGCCAACTGGACCAGGTACGGAACCTTTCCCGGCGTACCGGAGAAAACTTACGTGAGCCGGCTGGCACCTTCCAGTTTCGATCCGAACACCATCTATGCCGCTTTCGATAATCACAAGGAAGAAGACGTCAAGCCTTATCTGCTGAAGTCTTCGGATAATGGAAAAACCTGGATTTCGATCGCCGGCGACCTGCCGGAAAACGGGCCGGTCCTGGCGTTTGCCGAAGATTCGGTGAATGGGAGCCTGTTGTTTGCCGGAACAGAATTCGGCGCGTACTTTACGACCGATGGCGGGAAGCATTGGGTGCGGCTGAAGGGCGGACTGCCTACCATTGCCGTGCGCGACATGCTGATCCAGCCGAAGGAGAACGATCTGGTGATCGCCACCTTCGGCCGCGGGTTCTATGTGCTGGACGACATCACGCCCTTGCGCCAAATGAAGCCCGAGGCGACGGATCAGGCGGCGGCGATCTATCCGGTCAGGGATGCGTTGATGTATATCGAGCGGCATCCCCTGGGCGGTCCGAAGAAAGGATTCCAGGGCGACGCCTTCTACGCTGCGGAGAATCCGCCGTACGGAGCTGTGTTCACGGCGTACCTGAAAGAGAAGATCAAGACGAGAAAGGAAAAGCGGCAGCAGGCGGAGAAAGAGGCGGCGAAAAAGAATCAGACGCTTCCCTACCCTTCCAACGATGAACTTCGTGCCGAAGCCCAGGAAGCGAAGCCCGAAGCTTATTTCGTGGTGTACAACGAAAGCGGAGCGCCCGTGCGCCGCGTCGAAGGCAAGACCGATGCGGGATTTCAGCGTGTGGCCTGGGATCTGCGCTATCCGGCGGCGCGGGTGGCGAAACATTCAGAAGAGAACGACGCGGATTTTCCCGATGCGGCGGATCAGGATCCGATGGTAGTTGCGGGGAACTATTCGGTGCGGATGTTCGAGAAAGTTGGCGGCGTGGTCACAGAAGTCTCCGCGCCGCAGTCCTTTAAAGTCACCACGGAGAACCTGGCGTCGATGAGCGCCGCAGACCGGACAGCGCAGCAGGACTTCCTCAAGAAGGTGGCGCGGCTGTATCGCGCCGTGTATGGGGCAACGCGCACGGCAGAAGACGTTCAGGACCGGCTGAAGCAGATTCGCGACGCGCTGCGGGAGACTCCGGCGGCGGAAAGGCAATTGGGCGCCGTGGCGGATGCTTTGGAGCAGCGGGATCGGGAGATTCTCCAGGCTCTTCGCGGAGATCAGGAAATCGCGAAAAGGAATGAGCCCGTGCCCTCGTCCATCAACGACAGGGTGAATTCCATCATGGAGGGTGAGCGCTTCTCCCTGGCTAAACCAACGCAGTCGCATGTTGATCAGTACAACATTGGCGCGGCCGAGTTTACGGACGTCCTGGGCAAACTCCGCGCCCTGGCGGAGGTTGACCTTGCGAAACTGGAGAAAGATATGGAAGCGGCCGGGGCGCCCTGGACCCCGGGCCGAGTGCCGCAGTGGTCGGAGAAGTAGAGGCGCAGGGGCGCTTCAGGATTACGCTTACCCACTTCTCGCAAAGGCTGCGAGAAGTGGGGCACCCGAGGGCTGATTATGATGAGTGCGCTGGTTTTCTTTCACTAAGCTCTTGCCATTTCAGCTCGGGGCTGTGATAAACTCGCCGCCGACTGTTGCTTGGCGTTGTGGGACGCGGCACAGCCGTGGGGAAATCCTTCTTGTCTTCCGGATCGGGGGTACTGGGGAATGGGCCTCGCGTTACTGGTCTTGATCTGGCTGATCACTCTGGTCAGCACGTACTTTTTCGTGGCAAAAACCTGGTGGCTTCCGGCAGGCGCATCGGCCGCGACCGGATTCATCGACCATCAATTCACCCTCACCTTCCTCATCATGGGAGTGGTCTTCCTCGCGGCGCAGCTGGGGCTGGGCTACATCGTCTGGCGGTACCGGCAGACTCCGAAGTCTCCGCCGGTGGCCTATTCTCACGGGAACACCACCATGGAGATCACCTGGACGGTGCTGACTGCCATTCTCTTCATCGGACTGAACGTGATGGGCAGCCGAGTGTGGGCGAGCCAGCGCTTCGATCCCCCGGAGGCCGGAGCCGTCCCCGTGGAAGTCACGGGCATGCAGTTTGCCTGGTACTTCCGTTATCCCGGGCCGGATGGGAAGTATGGCGCGACCAAAGCCAGCCTGATGGATCCGTCCTCGGGCGGCGAGGCCGCAGTCGGGCTTAATACTTCAGACGCGGCCGCCAAGGATGACGTGGTGACAGGCACGATGTATCTGCCGGTGAACCGTGAAATCGATATCAGCCTGCGCGCCGTGGATGTGATTCACAGCTTCTTCGTACCCAACCTGCGCTTCAAGCAGGATGCGGTGCCGGGATTGAACATTCACATGCATTTCAAGCCCACGGAGATTGGCGAGTACGAGATTGCCTGCGCCGAACTTTGCGGCCTGGGGCACTACAAAATGCATGGAATGGTGCACGTGGTCAGCCAGGAAGATTTCGACAAGTGGCTGGCGGCTCGGGAGGCGGAGAAACAGTAATGGCGACCTCGGCAACAGTTCATTCGCACGCTCCTCAGGGGTTCATTCGGAAATATATTTTCAGCCTGGACCACAAGGTAATCGGGATTCAGTACTTCTTTTTGGCGCTCACGGCAGTGTTCGTGGGGATGTTCCTGTCGCTGCTCATGCGCATTCACATGATCTGGCCCAACGCGGCAATTCCGCTGGTGGGCGAGATCAAGCCTGAGACCTATCTGAGCTTGCTGACCATGCACGGCACGATCATGGTCTTCTTCGTGCTGACCACCGCGCCCCAGGGCGGATTCGGAAATTATTTTCTGCCCATTCAGATAGGCGCCCCCGACATGGCGTTTCCGGTCCTGAACATGCTGTCGTTCTGGACGACCTTTGTCGGTTTCATCGTGATCCTTGCCGCGTTCTTCGTGACTGGGGGCGCGCCACTGCATGGCTGGACAGGTTACCCGCCTCTCAGCGCGCTTTCTTCGTCGGGGCCGGGCGAGCAACTGGGCGCCGATTTGTGGATCACCAGCATTGCGATCTTCTGCGTCGCATCGCTGATGGGAGCGCTGAACTTCATCACCACCACGCTCGATCTGCGGGCAAAGGGCATGACCCTGATGCGCATGCCGCTCACCTGCTGGTCATGGTTCATCACGGCGATTCTCGGACTGCTGGCGTTTGGAGTTCTACTCTCGGCCGGAATCCTGCTGCTGATGGATCGCAACCTGGGAACCAGCTTTTACGTTCCGCTGGTTGTCGTCAACGGCCAGGTCATGGGCCACAAGGGTGGATCGCCACTTCTTTGGCAACACCTGTTCTGGTTCTTCGGGCATCCCGAGGTGTATATCGCGATTCTGCCCGGCATGGGTGTAGCGTCCCAGATTTTATCGACGTTCTCCCGCAAACCGATCTTCGGCTACCGCGCCATGGTCTATGCGATGCTGGCCATCGGCTTTTTCGGATTTATGGTATGGGGCCACCACATGTTCATGAGCGGGATGAGCCCTTATTCCGCATTCGCATTTTCCATTCTGACCATGTGCATCGGTGTGCCCTCGGCCATCAAGACTTTCAACTGGCTGGGCACGATGTGGAAGGGGCATATACGCTTCCACACTCCCATGCTGTATGCCATCGGCTTCGTATCGCTATTCGTCTCGGGCGGATTGAGCGGGCCATTCCTGGCGCAACCGGTGCTGGATATTCAACTGCATGACACGTATTTCGTGGTCGGACATTTCCACCTGATCATGGGCGTGGCCGCCATTTTCGGCATCTTCGCCGCTACTTATTACTGGGTGCCGAAGATGTTCGGGCGGATGATGAATGAAACCTGGGGGCGGATTCACTTCTTCGTTACCCTGGCGGGAACCTACGCGATCTTCATGCCCATGCACTATCTCGGCATGGCAGGACAGACGCGGCGCTATTCGCAGTTCACCGAAGTGGCTTATCAGGCGAAGCTCTTGCCGCTGCAGACGTTTATGACGTACGCGGCGATCATCACCATCGCCGCCCAATTCGTGTTCGTCATCAACCTGTTCTGGAGCATCTTCAAGGGTCCAAAGGCCAGCGACAATCCCTGGGAGGCCACGACATTGGAATGGACGACGGCAACTCCGCCGCCCCACGATAATTTTGCAGGCGTAACTCCGGTGGTGCATAACGGGCCTTACGAGTACGGGGTGCCGGGCGCGGCGAAGGATTACGTGATGCAGACGGATCCGGCGGTTGCGCCGGCGCATTGAGTTGAGAATCCCACATCTCGCAACATCGGCGAGATGTGGGGCACCCCATCGACGTGGGGTCACCTCGTGGTAGAGACGTAGCTAGCTGCGTCTCTACGAAGAGCATGTTGCACTGATTTTTGTGACGCAACCCGGTTACGGGCATTGCTGCACTAAGTAGGTATGGCGACTTATATTCCAGGGACCCCGGTTGACGATATCGGCAATAAACCACCTGTGCCTCCGGAGACGGGTGGAGGCGATGATGGGCGCGGCGGCGAAGCGCCGGATTATGGAGCGCGGCTGCGAAGGGCGCGGCTGGGACTGATCTGCGGGATTGCCACGGTATGCATGGTATTCATCTCGCTGACCAGCGCTTATATTGTGCGGCAGGGCCTGCCGACTTTCGATGGCGCGTCGAACAGTTACGTTCGCGACTGGGGCAGAATCGATTTACCCTGGCTGTTGCTGGCGATCAATACGCTGATCCTCGCGGTGAGCAGCCTGACTATGGAGATAGCGCGGCGGCGGGCTGCCACGCAGGCGGCGCTCGCTCCGGTGAAATCCATTCCGGGGATCTCGCTGGGGGAGGAAAGCAATTTTCCCTGGCTCGGGGTAACGGTGCTTCTCGGCTTTGCGTTTTTGGCAGGACAGTTTCTGGCGTGGAGCGAGCTGCACACGCGGGGATTCTATGTGAACACGAATCCCAGCAGTTCGTTCGCGTTCCTGCTTACGATTGCGCACGCACTGCACCTGGGCGGGGGCGTGATCGCTTTGCTGTGGGCGGCCAGCGCTTCCCTGCTGAACAAGCCGCTCGAAGCGCGCCGCATCGTGGTGGATATCACCGCCTGGTACTGGCATTTCATGGCGGTATTGTGGATTTACATTTTCGCGCTGCTGGGGTTCGCGAAGTAGGCAGGAAAACTCATTCACCGCGAAGAGCAACAGGCTACTCTCAGGAAGTTCTGTTCGCTGTCTTGATGGACGGGAAAGGGGAACTTTAGCAATGGCTGATGCCACGCTTGAGCATGATGCGGTCCACCACGGTATACCCGCCGGACATAGTGCCCCGGGGGAGTACGAAGCTCCGCTGTTTGGCGCGTATTCGAAGAAGATCGGGATGTGGCTGTTCCTGGCCTCGGACTCGCTCACCTTCGGGGCGCTGCTGTTTGCCTTCAGTTATAACCGCATCTATACCAATCCCTGGCCGACCCCCTTTCACGCGGAGAGCATTGCTAACGCCACTATCATGACGGCCTGCCTGCTTTCCAGTTCGTTGACCATGGTGCTCGCGGTGTTCGCGGCTCAGCGCCGGGATCGGCCATGGACGCGCAATTGGCTGCTGGCCACCATGGTGTTTGGCACGGCGTTCATCGTCCTGCACGGGATGGAGTGGTCGAAGCTGATCGGAGAAGGACTGACGCTGCCCGGGTTCATGACCATCCTTGGCGTGTCTAAACCAACGGCCAGCGGTGAACTCGCCGAGATCTCCAAGAATGTGCCGCAGTTCTCGCAGGCGTTCTTCGGACTCACAGCCATGCACATGCTGCACGTAACCATCGGCGTCATCTATCTTGGCGTAGTCGCGTTTCGCAAGTGGTTTCTGCCAGCGCTGGGCGTGATATGGATCGCGGCAGCCTTCCTGATCCCCTCCGGCAACGTATTCCACTATCCGGCTCACGCGTTGGGAATCGGGCTGCTGGTTGCCGGAGTGATTCTGCTGCTCAAGCCGAAAGATTATGACGCGCATGACGTGGAGGTTTGCGGCTTGTACTGGCACTTTGTCGATCTGGTCTGGATGTTCATTTTCCCGCTGGTTTACTTGATGTCGACCAAGGTCAGCTAGGGGCCCTCAGGGGCTGGATACAAGAATTTCCGGAAGCGGATTGCGGCAGGGATGCGCTGGTGCCAGGGTGATGCGGATAGATCAAGATCTGGAGTGAGGAGCCGAGCCATGCACGATATCGCCAAGCACGACGACAGTAAGGGACAGTATTTCTGGGTATGGGGAGCGCTGCTGGTACTGACCGCCATCGAAGTCGTACTAGGGTATAAACAGGTCTTCTCGCCGCTGCGCATGCTCGAGGTACTGCTGCTTCTCTCCGTGATCAAGTCGGCGCTGATTATCGGGTACTTCATGCACATGAAGTTTGAGACGGCGCTCATGCGCTGGGTGATCACGCTGTCGGTGGTTGCCTGCTTCGTCATCATGTATTTCTTCTTCTTCCCGGATGCGGGGCGGATCACCACCCTGGGGGTCAAATAACGTGAAGCTATCGCGCAAGCTTCCCTGGGCGGTGCTGGCCTTCGCTCTCTGGACCGCGCCCGTTTTTGGGCAAGGCTGCGCTATGTGCCGGGCGAACGCGAAGGCTACACCCAAGGAGGGCCAACTCGCCCTTAACCGGGCTGTGCTGGTCATGCTGGTGCCGCCGCTCGGCATCATGACGCTGGGATTCGGATTTGCCATTCGGTACGGAAAGCAGCGGGACCGGGAGAACGAGCGGCATTCCGACTAGCCCGGGCAAGCCCCTCCTTGCGCATTCCTCCAACCCCTGAATTATCCGGCGCATCTCTTGTCGCACGCATCATCTTTCACCGCGTAAGGCTCCGCTTTGGTAGCATTTCCTGCAACCGGATCTTTGGGAGGGCTGAATGGCTGAGATGATCCCTGCGCAACAACCCGGCATCATCGTGCAAGCAAGCGTGCCGCTTCGGGTACTGGGTATCGTGCTGGCGGGCGGAAAAGGAACCCGGCTCTACCCTCTGACCCGGGAGCGCGCCAAGCCCGCGGTTCCCTTCGGCGGCAAATACCGCATCATCGATTTCGTCCTCAGCAATTTCGTGAACTCGGGAATTTTTTCCATTTACGTGCTCACCCAGTTCCGCAGCCAGTCGCTGCTGCAACACCTGAGCGAGGGCTGGCAGTTCAGCGGGCTTCTGAAGAGCCACTTCATCATCAATGTTCCGGCGCAGATGCGTTCCGAAAGCGAGTCGTGGTACCAGGGCACGGCGGACGCCATTTTTCAGAATATCAACCTGGTGGAACAGTCAGATCCCGACCTGGTAGCGATCTTCGGGGGCGACCATATCTACCGCATGAACGTCGGCAGCATGATCGACTTTCACCTGGAAAGAAAGGCGGAGGTGACGGTTGCCGCCAACCCGGTCCCGCGCGAGCAGGCGCGCGAATTCGGCGTGATTGAGGCCGACGACCAGGGACGCATCCTGGCATTTCACGAGAAGAAACAAGATGCGCCCACCATGCCGGGCGATCCCAGCCGCGTGTACGCCTCTATGGGAAACTACATTTTCTCCACGAGCGCCCTGTTGGATCTGCTCAAGGCCGACGCTAAAAACCCCGGCAGCCATCATGATTTCGGCATGGACATCCTGCCCAAGCTGGCCGGCAACGCGCCCATGTACGCCTACAACTTTGAGGCGAACCGCATCCCCGGCGAGGTCGACTCTTCTCCCTACTGGCGCGATGTCGGAACCATCGATGCTTTCTACGAAGCCAATATGGACCTGAATCATGTGAAGCCGGCGCTCAACCTTTACAACCGCGAGTGGCCGGTACGCAGCACCAGCTATCCCGATCCCCCGGCCAAGTTTGTTTTCGATGAAGAGGGGCGGCGCGGTGAAGCCCTCGACAGCATCGTCTCGGGCGGATGCATTCTTTCGGGAGGCGTGGTGCGGCAATCCGTTCTGGGGCGCGGGGTGCGCGTCCATACCGGAGCCCTGGTGGAAGGCTGCGTCATTATGGACAACTGCGATATCGGGCGTCGCGCCAAGGTACGCCGCGCCATTCTGGACAAGAACGTGCGTATTCCGGCGGACGCCGAAGTGGGCTTCGATCTCGAGTCAGACCGCGCCCGTGGCTGGCACGTGACCGATTCCGGGATCGTCGTCATCGGGCGGCAGCAAAGCCCAGTGCCGATGGCGGCAATGTTCGGGTGAACGCCGGTCGAGTGCCGCCTTGCTTCTCGCGACATTCGGTGCTACAAGAGCCTCCTCCCCATAAATGAATCACCACACCGGGTTTGTGCGATCGATCGGGCGCTGGGCGATGACCGGCCTGGTGATCAATTGCATCATTGGCAGCGGCATCTTCGGATTGCCCGGCGAACTGAATCGGCTGCTGGGCCGCGCCAGCCCTCTGGCGATGATTGCCGCCGGACTGCTGATGGCATCGATCATGGCCCCCGCGGCGGAGGTCGCCTCCCAATTTTCCGAAGCAGGCGGGGCTTATCTTTACGCGCGCCGGGCGTTCGGACGATTCATCGGACTCCAGATTGGTTGGTTTTCGCTGCTCTCGGCGGTAGCTGCGGCCGCCGCCATCGCCAACTTATTCGTCGTATACCTGGCGGGGGAGCTTCCCCTTGCCGGACGCGGACTCTTTCGCGCGCTGGTGCTGCTCGCATTTGTGGGCATTCCGGCCATGGTGAATTATTTCGGCGTGAGCAAGGGCGCAACCCTGAGCAGCATCCTGGTGGTATCGAAGATTTTGCCTCTCGCCGTCATTATCGGGCTCGGGTTGGTGCGCTTCGGCGGCAGGGTGGAGGTCATTCACCTGGCGGAGATCGCCGCTCCCGGCTGGGGGGCGTGGCTCAATGCCCTGCTCCTGCTGATGTTCGCGTATCAGGGTTTCGAATACGCCATCATTCCCGGCGGCGAGGTTGAAAATCCCCGGCGCACGCTGCCTTTTTCCCTGGGAGTTGGTCTCGCGCTTGTGGTCGCGGTCTACACGCTCCTGCAATTTGTCACCGTGGCCACCATCGGGACCAGTACAAGCGGCCGGTCGGTCGCCGACACGGCTTCCGCGCTGATCGGACCGGCAGGCGGTATTTTGACCACGATCGCAGTACTGATCTCAACTGGCGGCGCAAACTCCAGCCTGATGCTGGACTCTCCCCGCCTGATGTTCTCCCTTGCGGCTGAAGGCGAATTCCCCGGGGCTCTGGCACGTTTGCACCCGCGCTTTCACACCCCGGCCCTGGCCATCTGGTCGTTCGCCGCCCTGGTATGGCTGCTGGCAGTGTCGGGCGGGTTCTTCTGGCTGTTGGCGGTTACCGCCGCCGCTTCAATGGTGCTCTACATCAGCATTTGCGCGGCCCTGATCCAGTTGCGAAGAACTCAGCCCCAAGCCGATGCACTGCGTGTGCCCTTTGGCCCCGTGCTCAGCGTCATCGGAATATTCATGTCCATCGTGCTGATCGCGCGACTGGAAAGCAGCCAGGCGTTACTGATGGGGGTGACCGTGCTGGTCGCCGCGGCAAACTGGTGGCTGGCGCGCAAGGTTCACCCGCAGCCGCGCCCCGAACAGCGCTGAGACGGGATTGAGTGTGCGCTAGCTTTGGTTTCAGCTTGCCGTTTAGCTCAGAAGTTTCATATTGTCGGGATCCCACTTCACGACAGCTCCCCGCTCCACGCTCAAATTGCTGAGCAGCGCGGCTCCAGCTGCACGGTAGCCGAACACCGCATCTTCCACCACAGCCTGCCGCGAACGGACCGCCGCGAAGAAGTTTTTGAAGTGGTCATAGCTATCGGAGTAGCCGGGGGGTGCCACATACTTTTCGTATTCCACGGCTGCCGGGCCCGAGGGATGAGTCCGCGGGTACTTCTGGCGGTAAGCGTCCAGAACGCGCTTCTGCATGGCCTCGGTGAAGGTGTCCACTGTGTAGCCGGGTTCCTTCTCGCGCGGGGTGCGGCTGATGGTGAGCTGGTTCCAGCCAATCTCCAGGGTGCCCTCAGAACCGGTGAAGAGCAGGCCTTCGCTCTCCTCGCCCCCGTTGACGAAGTTCACGCGCAGCGCCAGGTTGAAGCCCTCGCGATAGTCGAAGAGCCCGAGCAACACGTCGTTGGCGTCGCGGCCATCCTTCCAGAAACGGAGCCCGCCGGTGGCCATGGCGCGCGTAGGTCCGTTGCTCCCCGTGATGAAGTGCGTTCCGCTGAACAAATGCACGAAGAGGTCTCCAGCGACTCCGGTGCCGTAGGCTTTCCATTTGCGCCACTGGAAGAAATGCTCGGCGTTGAATGGGATCTTGGGTGCGGTCCCGAGGAAGCGCGGCCAGTCGCAGGTTTCCGGCGAGGCATCGGGAGGAACGGTATAGTTCCACGCGCCCATCGACGAGTTGCGGTCCCAGTGCGCCGACACCATATTGAGCTGGCCGACGGCGCCCGCCGCGAGCAGTTCCTTCGCCTTGGCATAAATAATCGAGCTGACCCGCTGGCTTCCGACTTGCAGGATGCGGTTGTTGGCGCGCGCCGCCTGGACCATCTCCGGCCCGTCGGCATACTCGTGGATCATCGGTTTCTCGCAATACACATCCTTCCCGGCTTTCATGGCGTCCACGGAGGCCTGTTTGTGCCAGTGATCGGGCGTGCCGATGATCACGGCATCAATGTCCTTGCGCGCCAGCACTTCTTTGTAGTCCCGGCTGGTGAAGATGTCGTTGCCCCACAGTTCCTTGCTATGCTCGAGCCGCCCGTCGTAACAATCAGATACGGCGACCAGCTTCACCCCGGGGACCTGGAGCGCGGCACGGGTGTCTCCCATGCCCTGGCCGCCGGCGCCGATAAGGGCAATCTGTATATGATCGTTCGGCGTCACCGGGGCCGCAGGCGCGTTTTGAGGCGCTGCCAGCCCATATACCTTAGCTCCCAGGACGCTGCCTGCCGTAGCTGAGCCCGCTGCCTTGAGAAAGGATCTGCGATTCAACACGTGTGTAAGTCCTCCAACACGAAGTTAGTGCCGCCTGCAACCATAAACTCTTTTGGGAAAGTTTGCCTTAAAGATGTTTCCTGACCCGGGCGTAGAGCGGCGACCGCATTCACGCGAAATCAGCCGGGGGATAAAGAAAAGAGCCGCCCCCAGGTCGAGGGCAGCCCGTTTTCGCGAGCAGGTTGTTCAATCTTCTACATTTTCAGTAATGACGTAGCTTGACTGGCAACACATTGCCATTTTCCATTTGCCATTTTGACCCATGTGTCGGTCCAGCGTTCGTTCGTATCAAAAGGCTTGCCGGAGGAGTCGGTGCCCTTGCCTTTGAAACCTCCCGTCGCGATGGCCGTATCTCCAAAGACGGTCACCTTCACGTCGTCGTAATCGGCGCTGCTGTATTTCATGGCTTTTGCCATGGCTAACGCCGTGGCTC
>Ga0070741_10012890_pt1 | contig 14963 bp, 12 predicted proteins | sample Coa_R1_4_FD_66440 | JGI IMG/M metagenome (GOLD analysis project Ga0070741, IMG submission 66440) | Surface soil microbial communities from Centralia Pennsylvania, which are recovering from an underground coalmine fire - Coalmine... | ecosystem: Environmental > Terrestrial > Soil > Unclassified ...
GGCAGCAACTCGACTATCAGACGGCCCTGAACGCGATGGACCAGCTTGGTCGGCTCCAGAGCAATCCCTTTGCGATGGAACGGGTGGCGCGGGGCATGGACCAGACGGGCATCCCCAACGCGCTGAAGGGCCTGATGTCGGGCGGAGCCATCCCTGGCTTCCAAGCACCGCAAGCCAAGGCACAAGCGCCGAGCCTAGCGGGCTCGCTCGGAATTCAGGCTGGGCAGGGAATGGGCGGCGGACCCGATGCGGCCGACCCCACTTCGCCAAACTTCGACCCGGCGGCAGCGGCCGGCATCAACGTCGATGCGACGAATGCCGCTGCGCCGAGCCCCAACAAGCTGAACGCGGTGAACTTCAATTCGGCGGCGCCTACCGTGCAGGACTTCATCAAGTCGCTCTACGAATCGCTGGGCTACAACCCGGCCGACGTGACGGCGCAGATGAAGGCGGAGCTGCCGGGCTTCACGGCACCGCGCTACGGGACGGTAACGGCCTAGCGTGGCTGGCGGCATCCCGACCACCGTCCCAAACAACTTCTACCAGCAGGCGCAGTCGGACATTGCCACGCAGCAGACGACGGCGGATGCGGCCAACGTTGATGCCGGGTTGCAGTCGATTGACGAACTGGCGACGGCCAAGGATATGCATAGCGCGGTTACGTCGCAACTCGACGACCTTGCGCCGCAAGCGGCCCTAGCCGACGCGGCGGTAACACACAGGGCCGTCACGTCGCAGTTGGACGGCATCCAGGCTCAGGTTAACCCTAACGTTCAGCGGGCCAATAAGTTCATCGGCTCAACCGACTGGGGCAGCGGGCACAACACCTACTGTGAGACATTTGCCGAGCAGATGACGGATGGCCGCAATTGGGGGCCGTCCGCTGCTGCGGCCTTTGGGAATCGCGCCCAGGCCGGGCAAGCCGTATCGGATCCGACGCTGAGTGGCGTGCAGCCGGGCGATTTGGTGTACTTTGGTGGCTCCGGCGAGAACGGCGGCTACGGCCATGTGGGCATCTACACCGGCAATGGGCGCATCACGTCGGCCACGGTGAACGGTATCCAGAACTATCCCATCTCCGCCTTCAGCGCCCCGGTGCTGGGCTACGCCCCCGCGAGCGGGCAGGCGAGCGCCTACCGGGGCAACGTGACGGGCGGGCCGGGCGAGGCCCCGCCGCACGCGGACAAGATGGAGGGCGCGGGTAACCCACCCCCGCCCGCCGTATCCTTTGCCAGTCCGAGCGACACGAACCCGACAGTCGCTCCGGACAACTCCAGTGCGATGGTTTCGACGGCCAACGATGCCGACCAGAGCCAGAATCCGATGGGCCTGAGTTGGCGCATGCCGACGCTGGACGAAATTGCTACTGGTGTCAACGATGTTGTGCCAACGGCCACCGCATCGGATTCCGGCCAAAATCCGTCAGAATCGCCCCAGAATGGCGGCAATGGCCAATCTGGCCAACCGCTGATGATGGGCACCATGCAGCCTGCCGGAGACGATGTGACGGCAGCGCCCGGTGGGGCGCAGGCCGACACGGCTGATCGCAACCAGCAAGCAGTGCAGCCGGTGGCGCAGTACAACCAGCAGTTGCCCAATGGCGATTGGGTGCAAGTGACCAAGATGGCGTCGGGTGATTACCAGACGACGCCGATCTCTCCGCCATCGGCTGATGAGCAGACGGTCTACAACGCGCAGAGCGCGGCGACGGGCGGGTTCCAGAACCCGGACGTGAATACGCCGTTGCTGTCAGGATCGACGCAGGGGGCGCAGGAGGCGGTGCCAGCGTCTCCGCCGCCAACGCAGACCACCTCAGCGCAGCCGACCGATCTCGCCAGCGTCCATCCCGGCCCGCTCGTTGGGCCGGACGGATTGACGAATGCCACGGCCCCGTTGCCTGCGGGCACTCAGCTCCCCGGACCAGATGGCGCGACCTATACGATGACGCCCAGCACGCCGCCCGCCCCAGCGCAAGGCGTGCAGGCCGACACGGCGGATCGCAACCTCAACGCTTTGTCGGGGCCGGCGCGCGGCATGGCGCAGACGCTCCAAACGCCAGAGGGGCAAGACTTACTGCATCCCGATCTGAACAGCGCTGGCGGAGTCAATAGGTTTGCCAACGAGATTGGCCAGGGCGCTAGCAAGGCATTAACTGGCGGCAATACTGTTCCCGTGCTAAGCGGCGCGCTCGATCAGGCGCTCAACCCAGAGACGCTGGCCACGGCCCCGCTGGGCGGCGCCGGAAAGCTGGGCCAGATCGCAATGGGCGCGGGACTGAGCGGCGCTTCGGCGGCAGCGCAGCCGGGGGCAACGGCTGGCGATGTGGCCAAAGCCGCCATCCTGGGCGGCGCCATGAGCGGCGTAGCTGGGGCCGGGTTGGGCAAGCTTACGGAGGCATTTCACGTAACGCCAGAGACGGCCGGAGTGGTGGCCGATACAACGGGGGCCGTTCGGCCCACGCCGCCAGCTCTCGCCAATGCGGCGGCCGATGGATTCGAGAAGGTTGCCGAGGCGCCAGCGATGGCCGGCGGCGCCGGTTCCGGCTCGAAACTTATTGATGGCCTGAACGCCGAGCTCGTGCATTTTGGACAGGCCATACCCAAGGACGCAACGCCGTGGGAGGCGGTAAACCTTACTTCTCGGCTGGACAATGCCGCCCTATCGGCATCGGAGGGATACGGCAAGGCATATCAGCAGTTCGGACTGAAGGGCGCCGAGCGGGCTCAATTCGCCCAATGGTTGGAGGACCCAGCCAGTCTGACCGGACCCGTTAGCCAAAAGGTTGCCGATGCCGTGAATGCCGCCGATACGACGCGGCAGGCGATAGCGTCGATGACTCAGAAGGCCGGGTTGCTGCACGAGACGGTGGAGAACTGGCTGCCGCATATCGTCCAATTCCCGGAGGACTGGAAGGACGTGAACGGGGCCATCAATCCCGCCAAACTGTCAACCTTTACCAGTAACCTCATGCAGCGGGCGCGGGACGAGAATGGCAACGAGATGTGGCCGACTATTGCCGCCCTGAAACAGCATTTCGCGGACACGGGGGTGCCCGCCAAGGTTGTGGACGATCCGGCCGCCCTTATGGCCGCGCCCGTGCGCGGGCTGGCGCAGGCGGCAAACCATGCCGCTCTCGGAGACTTCCTGCGCTCCAGCCCGGACCTCGGGGTCGCCCCCGACGCGGCGGCCGGACTCACGGAGAGGATTGAGCTGCCGCCCAGCATCGCCAGATGGACGTTTCGCGGTAACGCGCCAGAGGAGGGCGCGACGATGGTTGGGCCACGCGGCGTCATTGGTAGCGGTGAGGGCACTCCGGCGGTATTGACAAAGAGCGTACTGGCTTATGCCACGCCGGAGATGAAGCAGGCCCTAACTCGCTACACTGCCGCCGACCTCATCCCGACGAGCGCCGTGTCTCCCAGGGTGTTGAAGGCTGGGAGGGCCGTCGATCTCATCAACCACAAGATCGCCACGTTGGTGGTGCAGAACCCCATCATTCACACTCTCAACGAAGTCTCCGAGCTCGCCAAACAATACACCGATCCCCGCGCCCTCGGCAACCCGCTGAGCGGCAAGGGGAGTATGTTGGGAGACTGGTGGCAGGCTGAGAAAATCCTGCGCGATCCGGTGGCTCGGACGCAGTTGTTGCAAGAAGCGCCGCTGAACCTAACGACCGTTACCACGTGGGCGCGAAAGCTGGACGATATGGCCGGGCGGCTACCGACATCGAAGCCAGTTCTGACGGGCGCGTGGAACGGCCTCAAATACGTTCCGAGCAAGCTATCCGATGCCAGTCACGCCTATCTGTTCAAGTGGCTCGGGCAGCGCATACAGCTTATGAGCTACCTGGCGCAGCGCAGGCTTGGCGACGATCCCATCACCGCCGCCAAGGTGGCCAACGCCAAGCTGGCCCAATTCAGCCCCCAGGACTTCAACGCCCTGGCCCGCTGGGCGCAATCCCACGTCCTCGTGTATGGCCAGTGGAAGGCTGGTACTTACATGCAGTACGGCTCCGTTCTCGGCAAGGCGGGGTTCGGCGGCTATACGGACGGCATGACATCGGACGAGGCGCTGAGGTTCACCAACGCTCTGCGCGCCCAATACCTTCGCGGCGTGGCGACCAAGGCGATTTTGCACGGAGTTTTGAATCTCACCCTTTCGGGACATCTGCCGAGCGACAACCCCGATGGGCGCCATACGTGGATCGACCTGGGGAACGGGCAATACCTCAACCCCGGACTGTTCACGAGGGACACGGGCTTACTGCGGGCGTTCTCTGATTCGCAGGGTCAGTTCAACCCGATTCAGCAGATGCCGCGTTATGCGCTGGGTGAGATAAACCCGCTGGCGAAGATTGTTATCGGGCTGGGAACCAATCAGCAGTACCCCGGTGGGCCAGCCATTACTGGCTCGGAGCCCAAGACAGCCAAAGGACGAGCGAACAGGTTGCTCAATGGCGGACCGCCGGGGTACGCCGGGTTCATTGCCGGCTCACTCAACCCGGTTTCCAATCCGCTTGGGTTCCGCGTTAGCGGGGCACCCAAGGCGCGCAAGGGCTAACCCTGGGCCAGGTCGTCCCGCCAGAATAGTTTGCCAACAAGCCACATGGCGGCAAATACGGGGACCGCGACGAGCATCTGGGGATGGGCGTAGCACTGGGCCGCATACAGCATGGCCAGGGTTCCGACGGAGCCCATGATGATACCGGCCCCGTGCTGCCGGAAAAAATCTTCCATGCGCCACAGCATACGCCCGGCCCGGGATGCTTGTCAATAGTTTGGTTGACATTTTCGTCTACTTAGTGTATACTTCTCTCTGTACTTAGCATGCCCTAACATGGCATGGGAGGAGAGCCTAATAGAAGAATCCGCAACCGCGACGGCGGAGACGCCGACGCAGGCTGAGGCGACAGAGACTTCAGCGCAGCCCACGGAGCAGACCCAACCCACCCAAGCGACGACGGAAGCTACCGCCGCCGCCGAGGGCGAGGCCAAGGCCGAGCAACCGAGCGAGACGCCCAAAGCCGACTGGCGCGAGGCCATCAAGGATGCCGATCCCAGGGAACTTCGCAAAGACCCGAAGATCGCCGGCATCGTCGGACACATTCTTGAGGAGGAGCGGAGGAAGGCAGCCGACAAGGCCCTTCGGGCGGCGGAGGACGCGCTACTCGAAAAGGACGATGGGCCATACGCCCAGCACGTCAAACAGCAGCGGCAGGCGACTGAGCCTTTCGTTGAGTTTGACTCCTTGATCGACGAGCGCATATCGGCACTGCCGGACGACCTGAAGGAACGGATCGCCGGAAAGTTCTACCCCGGCTCACCGAGCGCCGCACGCCGAGCGTGCCTAGCCGAGTTGATCGAGCTGGAGCGCGAGGCAGAGGGCTCGGTCGCCAAGTCCGCCCTGGAGAAGGCCGCGAAAGAGGCGTTCGAGGCGGGCGAGAAGGCGGCCCTAGCAAAGCTGGCCGCCGGAGAGCGAAGCCCGGCCCTGGGGCGCGGCGACGCGCAGGCGCCGACGCTGACCCAGGACGAATGGAATGCGCACAGAAAAGACCCCGACTGGCGCAGGAGCAATAGGGACCGCATCAACGCGGCCCTGAACGCGGGGCGCATAACACACTGAAAGGTTTTTAGACATGGCTGTTTCCGACGCCAGTGTCACCACTACGACCGCCGCAGCCTTCATCCCCGAGCTTTGGAGTGATGGGGCGCTGGAGGCGGTGGAGTTTGGTGCCACCATCCAGAAGCGGGTGAACCGCTCGTTCGAGTCCGATCTGTCGTTTGGCGACATTCTGGACATCGGGCGCATCTCCAACCTGACGACCCAGGCGAAGTCCAGCGGCGTCAGTAACACCATCCTGTTCGAGGCCATCACCCAGACCAAGCAGCAGGTGACGGTGGCCACGCACGAGTACGCCGCGTTCCTGATCGAGGGCGTGGTGGAAGTGCAGGCCAACCAGGACTTGCGCGCCCGCTGGGAGAAGAAGATTGGTTACGCCCTGTCTCGGGGCCGCGACGTGACGCTGGCCAACGTGTTCCAGAACTTCGCCAGCAACACCCCCATCGGCACCTACGGCGTGGAGCTGACTAGCGACGACTACCTGTCGGCGTACCAGAACTTCCTGACCGCCGGCCTGCTGGAGGATGACGTTGATCCCGGCGAGGACTTCTCGATCTTCCTGAGCCCAGCCGCGTATACGGCTGCACTGAAGGTTGATGTCTTTATCAACAGCCGGTATAACGACGCCGCCGACAGCATCCAGAAGGCCAAGATTGGCGACATCTACGGCATGCCGACCTTCGTGTCGAACCTGCTGCGGAGCCCGGCTGGCGGCCAGCACGACTGCGTGGCCATGCACCGGGACGCGATCATCTTGATCGTCCAGAAGGAAGTGCCGGTGGTGAGCCAGTACCTCATCCGCAACCTGGCCGACGGCGTTGCGGGCTGGAACCTGTACGGCGATACCCGCGTGCAGTTCCCGGCCGAGACGCCCGGCTCCGAGTCGCTGACCGACAACCGCGCCACGCTGCTCAAGACGGTCTAACCCTTGTTATTGAAGGCGGTTAACGACAAGCACTGGTACCCGGTGGAGGTAATGGGCCGGTTTACCGTGGAGGCGGAATGCGCCGCCTCCCCGGTTCACCGGACGGAGGCCATCAAGAACGCGCTGGCCGCCTTCATCGAGAACCAGAAGCGCTCGCACAATTCCATCTGGACGGGTGGAGAGGTGAAGATTTCCGAGCCGCTGCCGCACATCGCCTTCTCGGAGGACGCCAGCCCGGACATGGGACCAGCATCCGCCCCGGACCCGAGGGACCGGGAGCGGTACGAGGCGTGGGAGCGGGCCGAGAAAGCCCGCGCCGCACGCAAGGCGGGCATGAGCGTGGGGTTGGTTGACTTCACGCTCACGACCCGTTTCTGGCGCCTGATGAAGCAAGCCCCACTGGTTATCGCACCGGGCTCGGCGCTCAACAAGAGCGTACCGAGCGGCCTGGTGTTAGCGAAATAAGGAGGAACGATCATAGCTGTAGCCGAGTCTGAGTACATGATGCCCGATCTACTGGAGGCCGGAAAGCCGACAGAGGAGGGCGCCGACGACCGCTTCAAGTATTGCTACTGGCGCAAGCGGGACGGGTTCATCACCATTGCCCCGGCCTGGGCGGTGGAGTACATGATGAACGTCAAGAGCGGCATGGAGCCGCTGGACCGCTACGGCGAGTTCACGCTGCACCGCTCCGAGACGCAGAACTTCGACGCCCACCACGAGGGTGGCTGGCGCCAAATCTTCGCCAAGGGCGGCGCCAAGGAGTTCTCCGTCGATCAGATTCGGGAGCACGGCTGGGACATGAAGCCTCCGCTGGGCATCAAGACTTCGCCAATGGAGTTGTTCCCGCAGCTCCAGAACGAGGACTTGACGCGCTACAAGTGCGCTCACTGCAAAAAGACCTTCATCACCGAGGAGAATCGCTCCTCGCATGAGAGCGTGGCGCACGCCAAGAAGAACGATCAGACCGAACTGGCCCGCCAGTTGGCTGCCGCTAGCGCTGCCAACCAGGGGCCGATGACCGAGCTGCTGACGATGATGGGCAAAGCCATTATCGGCTTGCAGTCCAGCCAGCAGTCGCTAGCCGAATCGCTGGAGAAGCTGGCCAAGTCCCGCTAATCACTGGTTTGGCCGGGCGACTTGTAACCGCCCGGTTGACTTAAATATCATTCAAATGAAAGGTTGAGCCATCATGCAAGAACAGACCTACGTTAGGTACTTCACCTACACTCCGGCGGCCGTGGGCACCACGGAGTCCGGCATCATCAAGCTCGCCATTCCGGCTGGCGTGTGCGTCCAGGGCGTGCAGATCAAGTCCGTGGTTGAGGGCGACACGGATGCCGTCATCACTGTGGGCGACAGCGGCTCCGCCACGCGCTACATCAACAAGACCGACGTGGGCGCGGCGGGCACCATCACTGATGGCTCCGTCAACTTCCACAGCTACTCCTCGGCCGACTCCATCAAGTGCGGCTACACCAAGGGTGGCACGCCGACCACGGCACCTATCGTCAAAGTTCGCGTAGCCTTCACTCGGGCCTTCCCTGGGTAGGGAATAGGTGTGGCCACGGCGGAGATGGGCGGAGTGATGGCTGACGGTATCGTCGTTTCGATACCGTCAGCCGGAGGATTGGTGACGAGCATTACCGTCACCACTGGACGATCCTGCGTTTTTAATCTCTGGCAGTTGGGCGTTGTTCTATCCTCAACCGCCGTCCCGGCCGGGCAGACACGAACCATACCCATTGTCGGGCTAACCGGCGCGTCGGGCGGGCGAGGCTGGCTTCCGCCGGGCTGGGGGTACAGCGTCGGATGAGCATCGCCTATCGCTCCGGCAGCAATGCTTCGGCTGGTACCGGAACGTCAATAAGTTGCAATGCTCCGGCTGGCGTTCAGTTAGGCGATATGCTCATCGCCTTTATCCAGCCGTTCGATACGAGCGGAGCTATCCAGGGGAGTGTGTCGGCCCCCGCTGGATGGAGCCAAGTCGATAGCGAATACGACGCTCTCAATACGCATGGTGAGGGCCTGGCGGCATTCGCTCATCAGGCTGGGTCCAGTGAACCGGCATCCTATACATTCACTTCCTCCGCATCTAATCAGGGATACCAGGCCATCATTGTGGCCTATTCGGGCGCCGATCCAACCATCAATGCTCACGCTGGATTGGTAAGTAACTCTGCCAGCAGTCCCATCCCCATTCCGGGTATTACGTCCACAGCCGCCAATTGTTTGTGGGTTGGCTGTGGTTGCAGTTGGAGTGTGACGTGCAGCGAGGCTGCGCCTTGGACGGCCAGGGTCAATCCGACTGGGTACGGTCTTGGCGTCGCGGACCAAACGCTGGCGACTGCCGGGACGCAAGCGACCGATTCGACTAATTTCACGGCAACCACGCCAGCTTCTCCGGCGGTCGGGTTTTCGGTGGTACTGCAACCTCCAGTAAATAACCCAGCGCCAGCAGCGAATGGCGACCAACTTATTTTGATTCTTTAGGCGGAATGATTGTGGCAACGGAAATTTACGCTGGGCAGTACAAAGCGTCAGTAAGCGCTGCTGGCGTTGTGCGGAGTGGACCTTCGCGTTTGGTTCGACTTGTTGTAACGACGACTGGCACTGGCACCTTCACTATCATCGACGGAGACGGGACAAACGTTGGCGATACGGTGTACTCGAACTCCGGCATGGCGGCCGGGACCGTTGTTGTGCTCGATATGCCCATGAGTTTCGGCATTAACGTAACGGCTAATGGGACCAGCCAGGTGACCGAGTTCGTTTACGATAAGCATCTCGCCTAGATGGCGACCAGAGCCCATCTGCGGGAGCAGCTCACCAGCGACAAGATCGGCGCACTCACGCCGGTCCCGTTCGCCACGGTGAATGTCTACCAGACGGGCACGACCACGCCCGTGACGGGGACGCTGTACTCGTCCGCTTCGGGCGTCGGCACGCTCACCAACCCGGTGACGGCCGACGCTAATGGCGTGGTGGAGTTCTGGATGACGAACGCCCAGGTGGTCGATCTGGCCATCTCGGCTCCAGGCTACAACGCCAGTACGGTAACGGCCCAGGTGATTGGCACCGACACGGCGACGGGCATCCTGAACCTGAATACGACCACTACCCCGGCCGCTCCTGGCGACGTGCAGATCAACGGTGAGTCATTCCAGTACGAGGGGGCGGCATCACTGCACACGGCGGTAACGCTGGACCAGACGCAGACCTTGACCAACAAGACGCTCACCTCGCCAGCGATCAATACGCCGACGCTTAGCGGCTCCGGTGGGGCACTGACGCTGCCGGCCGGGCCGGACACGCTGGTGGGCCGGGCGACCACGGACACGCTGACCAACAAGACGCTCAGCACGGGCTCTACGTGGTCCGGCAACACCATTGGCCAAGCCGTGGGTGGGACGGGCGCGACGAGCCCGAGCTACACCAATGCTGGCGTGATCATCAACGCCCCGGCCGGAGGCTTCTTCCAGAGCACGACGGCCGGGAACTCGGGGCAAGTGCTGACCTCCAATGGGGCCGGGAATGCGCCGACCTTTCAGACGTTGCCCGGCATGACCCTCATAGGGGATACGCTCTTGGGAGCCTCGGCCACCAACATCACTTTCTCGTCCATTCCGGGGACGTATAAACACTTGTTGCTCGTGCTGTCAAGTCGTGGTGACGGTGCGGTAACGAACGAAAACATCAGAGTCCAGCTGAACGGCGACACGGCTTCAAATTACGCCTACATTCTAGCCTCGGCCGCAAGCGCCTCAGTGAGTTCCGTCAGTAGCGGTGGTACCACGGGCATGGTGGTAGGCACTCAACCGGGTGCGAGTGCGACGGCGAATATGGTGGGCACCGTGGAATTGCGGTTTTTGGATTACGCCAGGACCACACTTTTCAAGGGCGTGACTATTAACGGCGCTGGCGTGGATGCGACCGCTACGAACTCGTTCAGCATCTCCGGCGGTGGCGTATGGAAAAGCACCGCCGCGATCACCAGCATCAAGTTATTCCCGACCACCAGTACAAACTTTGTGACTGGCACTCGGGCCACGCTCTATGGGGTGAATTAAGGTGCCGACCCAAGTCTTAGTCGATTGCAGCACCGGCCGGATAACGGTCGAGCCGGATACCTTCTTGGCGATCAAACCCACCCCCCCCGCACCGGCAACTCCGGCCAACGCCAATGCCACACTCGTTTCGCATCTTCAGGGTTTGACGCTGACGGCTGGCGGCGAGGCGGATCAACTGCGGAATGCCGTTATTCAGGTGTTGCAGGGACAGCCTGCCGTGCCGGCGATTTAGCGCGTGATCATTCTCACGCCGACGCCGGGAAGCTACCCGACTGGGTTGTCGCAGAGCCTCAAGACGATTGTGCTGGACATCGGCAAGCGGCTTGATGGCTCGGGCGCTGCCGGGTTTGTGGTAGGAACCGCAACATCGGGCAGCACGGCCGGGCAGTTGGAGGATACGACCAAGCTCAAGAGCGGCATCAGCCAGGACGATCTCCATCGGGACTCCTGGCTGTGGCGGCCGGATGCCATCAACCCGGCCGACGTGTTGACCGTCATCAAGGACGCCAACTCGCAGGACGGGCTAGTGTTCCCCGACCGCACATGGGTGAGCCCGCCCTACAGCGGATCGGCCGGTGAGAACTATGCCATCTTCCACACCATGAGTCCGGCCGACATCATTGAATGTGTAAACCGAGCGCTCCAGCGCATGTACTTCGAGAGCGAAGTGACGGTAACGCCGAGCGTCGATCCCGATAACGTGGAGACGACCAACCTCTCGTTGTTCCGGCGCTATGACGTGACGACGCTGTTCCCGTGGCTGACGGAGCCGTGGCAGGTGCGGCGGGTGGGCTACCTGGCCCCTGGCCAGAACCGGGCCGACTACTGGCCGACGCTCATCCGGGGCCAGTCCTACCGCGAGAACAATATCCTGTATCTCTGGCTGCCGGCCGGCTTCCAGGGCAACGGCCTGTTCTACCTGCGCACGGTGCGACCCCACTACTCGTGGGTGAACAACGCTAGCTCCGTCACCGGGCTGGTTAACGCTGCCGATACCGTTGATGTAGAGCTCAATTGGGTTGTCGCCGGGGCGATGGTGGAGGTGTTCGAACTGCTGGGCCAGCAGCTCGACGACGCGGCGGTGAAGAAGTACACGCTAGCCCAGAGCAAGTGGGCCAACCGCTTCAGCTACTACTCGCGGCAGTATTTCACGCTGCCGCGCAACGAGTTCTACGCCAGCCAGTATCTGGGCCTTTACGGTGGCTCCTCGGGCAGCGCCGACAATGATGAGTCCGGCCTAGCCATCAGGGCGATGTAGCGTGGCGCTCGGTAGGCGCCGCCGCCCGTGGCCCTACGGGCTGATCGTCGATAACGTCCAGATTCCGATCTTCCCCGATCCCAAGACGGGGTTGCTGGTGGGCAGCAAGGTACAGCCGCTCTCGGCTGTTCAGCCGACGACACAGGCGTATGAGAACTGGCCGGCGTTCCGCGAGCGAACGCTGGCCTTCTCGCAGATGCCTTTCGGCTTCGGCCATCCGGTGCAGTTGCAGGACAACCCCGAGAAGGACGGCTTCTACAACTACGCGGACGGCGTGGACGCCTCCATCCTGACCATGTGGCAGAAGGGGCCGGGCATCACCAAGGTGACGCCGACCACGGTGGACGCGACCAACGGCATCCTCAAGTTCGAGGAAATGACGATTGGCGGCACCAAGCAGTTGTTCGCCCTGAATGGCCGCTACGTCCTAGAGCGCACGGGCGACACGTCGGCCGGCTGGCCGGTGTCGAAAGACCTGGGCGCGGGCAACGCCGCCACCGGCTCGTGTGTGGTGACGCAAAACATTGTAGGCGCCGCTACGCGGCTGCTGGTGGCGATGGGCACGGGCATCGAGAGCTGGTACACATCGGACGGTTCGACGTGGACGCAGACCACCAATGGCGTGAAGGTGCTGGACTTCCTCGTCATCAACGGCGACAACAGCAACGCCCAACTGTTTGCGGCCACGGGCAATAACCGCATGTCTGACTGCGATCTGACGGCCGACTATACCAACTTCAACAATTGGGGTCCAGTCGATCTGTTCCGCGTGGGCGACAACACCAAGGCCATCACGCGGCTGGCGCAAACGACGCACAACGCGCTGATCATCGTGAAGGAGGATTCGATCTGGACCCTCCGCGATGATGGCGTGGCGCTCAACCTGTTCCCCGCCTTGCAGGCCGGCCAGAACAGCAAGAACGGCTACGGCTGGTGGCTGTTTCAGGACACGCTCTACCTGCCGACCGTCACCACTGGCCTGCTGGGCATTACGCCCAGCGGCTACTTCGGGACCATTGCCAGCGCCCAGGAAGTGGGCGTGGAGAAGATTGGCGACAACACATCGCCTGTGCGGGGGCGCATCCTGGCGGGCGAGGGCAGCCAGTTCAACGCCTATGCCGGCATCTGGAACCCCGACACCAATACGTCCTATGTGTTGAAGTACGGCACGCGCACGACCGACCTGGGCGACCCGACACAGCAGCAGTCGAACTTTGTGCCAGCCTGGCACGGCAGCATCAGCCACGGCTACGCGGGCGTGCAGATCACGGCCATGAAGCGCTCGACGGTGGGCGCTCCGGCCAACCATGAGCGCATGTATATCGGCTTCTCGGATGGCTCGATTGCCTGGTTCACGCTGCCCTGCACGGCCAACCCGGCGGGCTGCTCCAGTTACGGCTACGAGCTGACGGACTGCACGATCTTTATGTCATCGGCGCATCTGGGCTTCAAGGCCGACAACAAGAACGTGGTGGGGGCCAGCATCTTCGGCCCCACGCTGGGGGCAGACTACTACGTCAAGGTGGCCTTCCAGACGGACTCGACGGCGCCGTGGAACTTCACGGGTGGCGACCCCACGACGGGCTCACCCTACCAGAGCAACGGCGGCTCGCGCTACGACCTGGCGACTCCGCTGTTCAGCCGGATGGTGAACGCCAAGGTAGTGCTCACGTCCAGCCAGACGGCGACCTCGCCGCAGGTTTCGGCGCTGGCGATTCATCACATGGTAGTGCCGTCTCTGGTGCTGGAATACTCCGGCATTGCCGACGCCCGGCCATTCACCATCCTGCGCGACGGGCGGCCGTCACGACTGCCCCCGCAGGCTGTGAAGGATGCCATGCAGAACGCGGCCGGAGCGCCGCTCTCTACATGGATTCTGCCGACCGAGGATGAGGTAACGGTGGAGGTGAACGAGTACAGCTTCATCGAGCAGCCGGACATGCGCAGCGGGCGCATGGGCTGGCTGATTCCGTTCAAGGCCGTGCAGTACAAGACGCTCACCGTGTACGGCACGTGGGCGCGCATTCAACAGGTTACGTGGTCCCAGCTCAACAGCATGAGCTGGGCGGCCATTCAGACGTTGTGAGGGTTGATAGATGTCACAGACCGGTAGCTTCCTGACGAGTCTCGTCTGGGAGACGAGCGATGCCGAGGGGCCGACCAGGGCCGAGTACCAGACTAACTGGAACGCAGTGGACGGGCACAAGCACGACAATCGCGGGACCGGCCAGGGCATCCGCTGCCTCCAGACCTCCAGCGTGCCGACCCAGACGGGCGACGTGCAGATCAATGGCGACACGCTGCAATGGTGGGGCTCGACCAGCAACGCCGTTATCTCGGCGGTGACGGCGGCCAGCACGGTTGCGTCGCTCACCTTCTCTGGCCCGGCAGGCGTAGCCAATACGCGCTTCTGCGGCATACTCTCGACAAGCGGAGCGCCCACGACGGGCACGTGGAAGCAGTGGGACTTCGGCTACGACGAAGGCGGCGGCATCTTCCTCTGCACCGTGGCCGGGTCGCCGGGGACGTGGATTCAGGTTGGCGGTCCCATGACGGGCGACCTGAAGGCCACCCTGCGCAACACGTCCGATTCGGGCTGGGCGCTGCTGTACGGGCAGACGGTGGATGGCACCACGTCTACCTACGCCAACCTGTGGACCTACGTGAACGCCAATGGGCTAGTTGGTGGTGGCAAGCCATTCAGCGGCACGCAGAGCGCCCTGGTGCTGCCGGACCTCCGTGGCTACAACCTGACCGGGCTAGACAACATGGGCGGCTCGGCGGCCGGCGTGCTGTCGGCGCTGACGGCGCTGGGCACCAAGACGGGCTCGGCTACGCACACCCTGACTACGGCCGAGTTGCCGCACCTTTCCTATACCGCCAACGTCGCCAACGCCGCCGTGAGCCTGCCCAATATCCCTGGCGGTAACGGTGCCAACGGTGGGACGCCTACGGCCTTTGCCGACGCCAGCTCGAATAACGGCGGAAACATGGGCCAGGCTGATGGCACGCTGCGGAGCACTACGGTGAACGTCTCCGATACCAACGGCGGCGGTTCGCACTCGATAGTCCAGCCGGCCTACGGCGTGAA
>Ga0070741_10012891_pt1 | contig 14962 bp, 11 predicted proteins | sample Coa_R1_4_FD_66440 | JGI IMG/M metagenome (GOLD analysis project Ga0070741, IMG submission 66440) | Surface soil microbial communities from Centralia Pennsylvania, which are recovering from an underground coalmine fire - Coalmine... | ecosystem: Environmental > Terrestrial > Soil > Unclassified ...
GCGCCGCGGGGCGGCGCAGCGGTCATCGATTGCGATCAGATCCCGGAACTTGCGGCCCGGGAGCGGATTTCTTGCGTGATCGTCGCCGAGCGGGATTCGCAGCGGCGCACCGAAGTGGCGGCGGCCCTGCTCGACTGCCGCTTACGAGGTTTGCGCGTCGTCGACGCGGTGGATTTCTACGAGAAGCTGAGCGGCAAGATCTGGCTGGAGGGATTGCATCCCCAATGGCTCGTCTACACCGACGGATTTGACCGCTCCCGGTTGACCGTTTGCGCGAAGCGTTCTCTCGATCTGCTGTTCGCCGCTCTCCTGCTGCTGCTCACATCGCCTGTGCTGGCGATTGTCGCCGCCGCTATCCGGCTGGACTCCGGCGGCCCGGTGCTGTTCCGGCAGGTCCGGGTGGGGCAGCATGGCAAACCGTTCGTTCTTTACAAATTCCGCTCCATGCGCCAGGACGCCGAGGCCGAAACCGGCCCTGTTTGGGCCGGCGAGCACGACAGTAGAGTCACCACCGTTGGGAAAATCCTTCGCAAGTTCCGGTTGGATGAAATTCCGCAAGCCTTCAACGTATTGCGCGGGGATATGAGCTTTGTAGGGCCGCGTCCGGAGCGGCCTTACTTCGTGCAAATGCTCCGGCCTAGGATTCCGTTTTACGATCTCCGGCATTGCGTAAAGCCGGGGATCACCGGCTGGGCGCAGATCGAGTACCCGTATGGAGCCTCTATCGAAGACGCCTACGAAAAGCTGCAATACGACCTTTATTACGCAAAGCATATGTCTCTGCGCTGCGATGCAGTGATTCTGCTGCGCACCTTGGGCATCGTGCTGTTCGGGCGAGGACGATAATGACCAGACTCAGCATCGTGGGCATCGGCGGCGGCACGGGATTGCCGGTTCTGCTTCGTGGTTTGCAGCCATTCGCGGACGGCAGCCACAGCCGTTTATCCGTCGATGTCAAAGTTTCGGCGATCGTTTGTGTCACCGATAACGGCGGGTCGAGCGGGCGCCTGCGGCGAAGCTTCAACATTCCGGCTGTCGGCGATCTGCGCAATTGCCTGGTGGCGCTCTCGCCGGACGATTCCGTGCTCGCCGAGTTGTTTCAGCACCGATTCTCAGATGGGAACGGGCTGGCCGGCCACGCGCTCGGCAATCTGATTGTGACCGCCCTCTGCCAGAAATCCGGAAGTCTGGGCCGAGCGGCCGCGCTGGCGCGCCAGCTGCTACCGCTGAAGGGCGAAGCGCTTCCCGTGACCGAAGCTCCGGTAACGCTCTGCGCGCGGCTACACGATCGGACCATCGTGCGCGGCGAATCTGAAATTGGGGCAGCCGGTGGACGCATCGAGCAAGTTTGGCTCGAGCCGGACGGAGTTTCGCCCGCGCCCGGGGTATTGGAGGCGATCACCCATGCCGACGCCCTGGTGCTGGGACCCGGCAGCCTCTATACAAGCTTGATCCCGAATCTTCTGGTCGCCGGCGTAGCCGAGGCTATCGGCCGGTCGCGGGCGCTCAAGATTTTCGTATGTAACCTGATGACCGAGCCCGGAGAAACCGACGGATTTTCCGCCGCAGATCATTTGCGCACGCTCGCAGCTTATTTGGGGCCGCGGCCGGCGGATTTCTGCATTGTCAACTCCCGGCTCGCGCCGGCCGCCAGGACGCTAACCGGCCGTAGAGACTGCTGCCAGCCGGTGCCTTGTGATTGGCGGGAGATCGAACGGCTGGGGGCCATGCCGATCTGCGCCGACCTGCTCTCGCCTCAGGAAGAAAAGATCCGCCATGACCCGGCCACGCTGGGTCATATCGTCATGTCGCTCGCGCGTGGAGCTTTGCACGGCTTCGGCGGGTTCTCGTCCAGCGCGGCTGCGTGAGGAGGAAAATACAATGTGCGGCATCATCGGCTACATAGGCACGCGGGATGCTCCGCAGGTGCTGTTGGAAGGTCTGAAGAGACTCGAGTATCGCGGCTACGATTCCTGCGGCATCGCTTTACTCGATAATGGCTCCCCTAAAGTCCTGCGCTCCGCGGGTAGAGTGGCGATGCTTGAGGAAAAGGCGCTGGCTCTGCCGAAATCTTCCTCCCGTTTCAAATGCGGCATCGGACACACGCGCTGGGCTACTCATGGCCGTCCGAGCGAAATCAACGCGCATCCTCATTGGGACTGCACGGGCCACATTCTGGTGGCCCACAACGGCATTATTGAAAACCATATTTCTCTGCGCGAGGAGCTCAAGCTCGAGGGCCACGTCTTCCGGACCGAAACCGACACGGAGGTGCTGCCGCACCTCATTGAGGCCCATTTCAATGGGTGCCTGGAGGAGGCGGTGCGCGCGGCGTTGCAGCAAGTGGACGGTTTGTACAGCCTGGTCGTGATTTCCACGCGAGACAACATGAAGATTGTGGCTGCGCGGCGGGGAGCGCCGCTGGTGGTCGGCGTTGGAGAGCAGGAGAGCTTTGTAGCCTCGGACGCTCCGGCCCTGCTCCCCTACACGCGCGACATGCTCTTTTTGGACGACGGCGAGATGGCAATCATCCGGCCCGATTCTATGGAACTCCGGACCCTGGCCGGTTCCAGCGTCGCACGCCGGCCGCAGCCGATCGCCTGGAACTCGGAGATGGCGGAGAAGAATGGTTTTCCGCACTTTATGCTGAAAGAAATCTTTGAGCAGCCCCGTGCTCTGCGCGAAACTCTTTGCGGCCGCCTTAAGAACGGCCAGTCCGTGAACCTGGACGACGAAATCAGCCGCCGCGAAGTATTCGAAGGACTCGAGCGCATGCACGTAGTGGCCTGTGGAACATCCTTGCACGCGGCGCTAGTGGGGAAGTTTTTCATAGAGAATTTGGCCCGCCTCCGCGTGGAAGTGGACTACGCCTCCGAGTTCCGCTATCGCAACCCGCTGATCGGCCGCGGCAGCATGGTCGTAGCAATTACACAGTCGGGCGAAACGGCCGATACGTTGGCCGCCCTTCGCGAAGCTGGCGACAGGCGAGCGCCGCGTCTGGCGATTTGCAACGTGGTCGGCAGCATGGCGGCGCGGCAGGCGGAAAACGTGCTGTATACTCGCGCGGGGCCGGAAATCGGCGTGGCATCGACCAAAGCCTTTACCACTCAATTGGCGGTGCTCTATCTGCTGGCGCTGTGGCTGGCCCAGGCCCGGCGCACACTCCCGCCCGAGCAGGTTCGCGTTCACGTCCGCGCGCTCGAACAGATACCCGATCAGATGCAGGAGATTCTCAATCGATCGGGCTCGATCGAGTCGCTCGCGCAGCAGTTCTGCTCGTATCGCAGTTTCCTCTATTTGGGCCGCGGAGTGAACTATCCCCTGGCAATGGAGGGCGCCCTGAAGTTGAAAGAGGTCTCCTATATACACGCCGAAGGCTATCCGGCCGGCGAAATGAAGCACGGTCCTATTGCGCTGATCGACGCTGATATGCCCGTGGCGGTGCTGGCGCCTCGAGACTCCGTTTACAAGAAGACCCTTGGCAACATCGAGGAAGTCGCCGCCCGGGGCGGAAAGCTTCTGGCGGTGGTTACCGAAAACGACGGAGACATCGCCAAGCTGACTCCGCACACGATCCCAGTGCCTTACACGAATGATCTGCTGTATCCGCTCCTGGCGGCATTGCCGCTCCAGCTCTTCGCTTACCATGCCGCCGTTCTGCGCAACTGCGATGTGGATAAACCTAGAAATCTGGCCAAGAGCGTGACGGTGGAATAGAAGCATCCTTCTATGGCAGAGGCTGTTTTTTGGATTTCGGTGATCTTTATCGCGTATGTGTACTTCGGATACCCTCTGTTGCTGGCAGCGTGGAAGCTTGCGGCGCCGAGGAGGGTCCATAAGAGTTATGGGGAGCCCCCGGTAAGCATCGTCATTGCCATGCGCAACGAGAGGGCCAATGCCGAAAGGAAGATCCGCAACTGCATGGAGTTGGATTACCCGGCGGAGAAGATGCAAGTGATTGTGTCTCTGGATGGCCCAACCGACGGCGTCGAGGCCGTTGTCCGGCCGTATGCGTCGAGGGGCGTGGAAATTGTTTTCTCGCCCGTGCACCGCGGCAAGGCTGCGGCCCTGAACGCCGCGATGGAGGCGGCCACCGGGGAGATCGTCGTGTTCACCGACGCCCGGCAGCAGCTTCATCGGGACGCGGTTCGAGAGCTGGCGGCGAACTTCTCGGATCCGGAAGTGGGCGCGGTCTCCGGCGAGCTGGTGCTGCTCGAAGAATCAGGCAGGGAAGCATCTAGCGCAATCGGCGTCTACTGGCGGTATGAGAAATGGCTGCGCGCGCTCGAAAGCGCCACGCATTCGGTGATCGGCGCGACCGGCGCCATTTACGCGATCCGGCGAGAGCTTTTCACGCCGTTGCCCCCTGGGACGATCTTAGATGACGTGCTGATTCCTATGCGGATCGTGCTGGGAGGCAAGCGCGTCGTGTTTGACTCCTCCGCCCGCGCCTATGATTTGGCGGCCGCGAACCCGAAGGCGGAGTATGCAAGAAAAGCGCGCACTCTGACAGGAAACTACCAGCTGCTGGCGGAAATGCCGGCGCTGCTCGCGCCCTGGCGGAATCCGGTATTCCTTCAGTTTCTTTCCCACAAGGCGGGCCGGCTGCTCGTTCCCTATTTTCTCGTCGGGTTGTTTGTTTCGAATCTTCCGCTGGAGCAAGGAATCTACCGGGCCGCTTTTCTGCTCCAGCTTTTTTGGTACGCCCTGGCGGCAATCGGGGCCCTTGCCGCGAGACGCCGCCCGCCGGGTACGCCGGCTGAAATCGAGTGCGGAAGGAACCAAAGGCAGATATGACCGGCATTTGGAGAAAACTTGCCTTGCTTTCTTACACGTTTGTCCTGATGAATTGGGCCGCCGTGGCCGGGCTGTACAACTTTGCGCGGGGGCGGATGGACGTCTGGCATTCCGGCGGCACGGCCGCCCGGTAAAAGCTCGCGGGAGATTTCGTGGAGATATGACAACAACGAGGGCCGAGACGGGCGGTGAATGCCTGGCTGTAGAGCGGGTCAGCGACATTCACGAATTTGAACGTTTGAGAACCGAGTGGGACGAGCTTCTCGAGGCAAGCGCCGTGAATTGTCTGTTCCTGACCTGGGAGTGGCTCTATACCTGGTGGAAACACCTGCGCGCAAACCGGAAACTGTGGATCTTGACGGTCCGCCGGGAGGGTAAACTAACCGGTCTCGCTCCGCTGGCCTTGAGGCCGCCCAGCCTGATGCGTTCGCATCCTCTGCCGGTCCTCGAATTTCTCGGCTCCGGCTTCGCAGGTTCCGATTATTTGGACTTCATCATCCGCCGCGGGTGCGAGCCGGAGTCGCTCCGCGCTCTCGCTGGCAAGCTGGCGCCGGAACTGCTCATGATCGAATTGAGCCAGCTAAAACGGGGCGCGTCCTTGGCTGAGCGGGCAATCCCGATCTTTGCGGCGAAGGGCTGGCGGGCGTCGCCGAGCGTAAGCAATGTATGCCCGTTCATCTCCCTCGAAGGACATTCGTGGGAAAGCTACCTCGAGCAACTGGGGTCCGAGCACCGTTACAACATTCGGCGGAAGCTGCGCCGTATGGAGAAAGAATTTGATGCGCAGTTCGAGGAGATCAAAACCGAAGGACCGCTTGGCCCGGCGCTGGAGGAAGTCGTTCGGCTGCATCATCTGCGATGGGACGCGCGCGGCGGCTCCGATGCTTTCCACACTTCCGAGCTGCTTGCTTTTCATGAAGAATTTGCGCAGATCGCCCTCAGCCGCGGGTGGCTGCGCCTCTATTTGCTGCGCCTGGATGGCGCTCCCGCAGCGGGCGTGTACGGATTCCTTTATCGCCGCGTGTTCTACTTTTATCAGTCCGGTTTTGATCCGGCTTATAGCAAGAACAGCGTGGGCCTGGCGGCAATCGGCTTATCCATCAAAAGCGCCATCGCGGAAGGGGCGTTGGAATATGACTTCCTTCACGGCGGCGAAGAGTATAAGAGCCGCTGGAGCCGGCAATCCCGGGATCTCCTGAAGTTGGAATTGTATCCGCCCCGGGCGCGGGGTTGGCTCTATCGCTCGTCGCTGGAGATCGGCCGTGCATCGAGAGCAGTGGCCCGCCGCGTGCTGCCGCAAACCGTCGTAAACCGCTTGACCGTGAAGGCGCACCGGAGCAGCCGCAGATGATGATTCGAACGCTGGTCAAAACAGGGGCCGCCGCGGCCCTGGCCCGAAGCGGCATGGGCCAGCTTTTTCGCGTTCTTTCCCGGATGCGCAACAGTCCGGTGATTGTGGCCTACCACCGCGTAGTCGAGAATTTTGCCTCGAGCGCCGAAACATCCATCCCCTCGATGCTGGTGAGCCGCCGCACCCTCGAGCAGCATTTGGATTCGATCGGACGCCGCTTCCGTTTTGTCTCTCTCGACGAACTGGGCGCGGAGCTCGAGGGCCGAGCCCGCTGCGGCAAGCCGATGGCGGCCGTCACCTTTGACGATGGCTACCGCGATTTTTACGACTACGCGTTACCCTTGCTGCGGGCGAAAGGCATCCCCGCGGCGGTATTTGTCGTGACCGCAACTCTTGGCACGGCAGATCTTCACGCTCACGACAAACTTTATCTTTTGGTTTCAAAAAGATTCGGCCGCGACAAATGGCCGCCTCCGCACTTCATAAAATTGCTCCAAAGCCTCAAAATCCGGCTGCCGCATTTCAAACCGAGGGATGCTTTTGAAGCCACGCGGGTTTTGCTCGAAAACCTGCCGCGGGCCGAGCTCGACAAGGTGCTTGCGAAGCTTGCCTCGGAAACGGAGATTCCCGAAGAGGTTCGGAAGCCCTTTCGATCTTTGACCTGGGAAATGCTGGCTGAGATTCATAAGGCCGGGATCCTGATCGGCTCCCACAGCCGGACGCACGCCCAGATGACGCGGGAAAGCCGGCAGCGCGTGCTCGACGAGGCGCAGGAGTCGCGCCGCGAGTTGGAGAAGAGGTTGGGGCTCCCGATTCGCCACTTTGCTTACCCCAATGGGCAGTTCGACTCGATTTCCGTAGACGCCGTGGCCAGCGCGGGGTATCGTTTTGCCTATACAATCTGTTCGCACCGCAACCATGTTCATCCTCTGCTGACGGTGCCGAGGACGGTGCTGTGGGAAAACGCTTGCCGCGATTCTCATGGGTCTTTCTCTTCCGCCATGCTGAACTGCCATCTGGATCGCGTGTTCGACCTCTTTGTCGAGCGCTGCCGCCAGAACCACACAATCGTCCGGAGGCTGCTGGATGCCGAAGTATAACCAGCCGGAGTTGGCAATGGAGGAAGGCGGCGGAACGGCAATCCAGTTCGCCCGGCGCGCCGTCCCCGCCACCTCCATTTCCTATTGGCTGCTTCTCATTTTCGTCTTTCTTCTGTATACCAGCCTCCCTCTCCAATACCCCGCCCTGGAGGCCGTGCGGCCGGCGCAGCTTACGGCCATAGCGGCCCTGATCATTCTCTCGATGGAAGTCGTCTTTGCGGGGCGCAGTTTCGATCCGGCCTGGCCCCAGGGTTACGCCTTGCTGGGCTTTTTGGGAGCGGCGGCGCTCTCCTGCTCTACGGCTTTATGGCCGCGTCTTGCGTTCGAATCGACTCTGGATTTTCTGAAGATTGCTCTGATTTTCTTCGTGGTCGTGAACTGCGTGGACAGCGAACGGAGAGTGCGAGGCCTGATGTGGGTCATGCTAATCGGCGGATTGGCGCCCGCGGCAGGAGCGTTGCGCTACTACGCGGCTGGCCAGACTGTGGAAGGGAGAGCGCATTGGCTGGGCATTTTTGCGAACCCAAACGAACTGGCCGCGAGCCTCGTTGTCCTGCTCCCACTGGCGGGATGCCTGGCCGCAAAATGCCGTCTTACCGGGCGGGTGGCGCTGCTGGGATTTTCTCTGCTCTACGCCGCCGCAATCTTTTTGACATTTTCCCGGGGCGGCATGGTGGGCCTGCTCGCGGCTTTACTGCTGTACGCGTGGCGGCGCCGCAGCGCCGCAGTGCTGTGCCTGCTGGCCGCCGCGGCATCCGTTGCGCTGGTCTCGGCCGGCCGCTATTGGTCGCGGGACGAAGGTTTTTCCGATTTGAGCCAGGACGTCAGTTTCCGGCAGCGGTTGGCTACGTCGCGCGCCGGCCTTGCCATGTTCGCCGACCATCCGCTGCTCGGCGTTGGCTTCGGCTGCTCGTTGATAGCGTGGCCGCTGTATGCGCCGGAAGATCTCTACCGGCAAGGCAGAGGCGAACTGGTGACTCATAATACCTTCATCCAGCCGTTGAGCGAGACCGGCTTGGCTGGGTTCATTCCTTTCATCCTCTTCCTCGGTTCGGGTCTTGCTACTGCGCGGAAACTCGCCCGGCGCAGGCCGGCGGGGAACATCACGCCGCTTGCTGCGGGCCTGGAGATCGCGCTCTGGGGTTTTGCGGTTTGCGGACTATCGGGAGGTTACGTATTGAGCTGGTTTCCCTACATTCTGACGGGACTGATCTGTTCGGCGAAGCGCGCCGCGGAGCAGAACTCATGACCCTGGCGGCCGATCGCCAGATCCGAAGCACGGATTCCATTTTCCGGCCGGCCCTCCTGCTGATGTCGGGGCGGATCATGGCCTTCGCCGCGACGTCATTCATTCCGGTCATTCTGGCCGGGATTTTCGATCGCGCCGAATTCGGAACCTACAAGCAGCTCTTCCTGATTTACACAACCGTCTTCTTGATCGCTCAAATCGGCATGTCGTCGAGCTTGTACTTTTTTCTGCCCCGATTCGCCTCAGAGGCAGGCCGATTCGTGGCCAACTCCGCGCTCTGCCTGGCCGCGAGCGGCCTCGCGTGCCTGGGCTTTCTGGCCCTGGGCGGTCCCTGGCTCGCCCGCTGGTTCAGCAATCCGGGGCTCGAGCCGTACATGATCTGGATCGGTCTGTTCCTGTCGCTGATGATGGTTTCCTCGCTGCTGGAAATCGTGATGGTGTCGCGGGGGAGATACCTCTGGGCATCGGTTTCCTACGCCCTATCCGATTTGACGCGGGCGGCGGCTCTCATTATCCCGGCGCTGATTGTTGCGCGCCTCGACGCCGTCCTCAAAGCTGCCGTGGGGGTGGCCGCGCTGCGCGCTGGAGCCATGATGTGGTACCTGCGCCGGGAGTTCGGCGGCGGCCTGAGGCCGGATGCCGGGCTGCTCAAGCGGCAACTGCTTTATGCGCTTCCCTTCGGCATGGCGGTGGTCGTGGAGATCGCCCAGTCCAACTTGCACCAATACGCCGTATCGCACCGGTTCGACCCGGCGACGTTTGCCGTCTATGCGGTTGGGTGCGTTCAGATTCCGTTCGTCGATTTCGTGGCCAACCCGACCAGCGACGTGATGATGGTGAAGATGCAGGAGCGTCTTGCGGAGGGCAGGCAGGAGGCGGTCCTGCGGATCTGGCACGAGACCACGCGCAAGCTGGCTCTCCTCTTCTTTCCGCTGGCGGGCTTCCTGGCGGCGGCGGCAAAGGAAATGATTGTCTTCGCTTTCCCGAAATACGCCGCCAGCGCGCCGGTGTTTGCGGTGTGGTCCGCCGGAGTGATGCTGGCCGTGTTTCAGATTGACGGCGTTCTGCGCGTCTACGCCGAGACCCGCTTTTTGCTGGCGATGAACCTGATGCGGCTGGCCATCATAGCCTCGCTGGTCGGCTGGTTTCTGTCTGAATTCTATCTTCTCGGCGCGGTGCTCGTGACGATGCTGGCCGCGCTGGCGGGAAAGGCGGCGGCGCTTATAAGAATCAAGAAGCTTCTTTGCGCCGATTTCGCGGGAGTGCTGCCCTGGCGCAACCTCGCCGCCGTGTGGTGCGCGGCCATTGCCGCAGCTACGATCGCTATGGCAGCGAAGCCGCACCTTCCTTTGGCCACGGGCCGGAACCTGCCCACCTTTACGGCGCTGGCAGCCACCGCCGGGATTTACGGCGCAGCTTACGCCGCCATGCTCTGGCATTTTGGTCTGCTGCGCAAAGAGGAGAAGCTGGCTGTGACGGGATGGTTCCGGCAGGCGGTCGGAGCCGCCGCCCGGGCCTTCAGCTAAGCGCGGATTCTATGTGCGGCATTGCGGGAATTTTCAGCTACGGAGGCAAGCCCGTTTTGGGCCATGAAGTGCGCGCCATGTGCTCCGCGATTGTGCATCGCGGACCGGATGACGAAGGTCTTTATCTTGGCAGCGGCGTGGGCCTGGGAATGCGGCGGCTCAGCATCATCGACCTCGACTCGGGCCGTCAGCCGGTCCGGAATGAGGATGGCTCGGTGTGGGTCGTCTTCAATGGCGAAATCTACAACTTCCGGGAGCTGGTCATCCGGCTGCGCGCCCGCGGCCACCGCTTCTATACGCGCAGCGACACGGAAACCATCGTTCATCTATACGAGGAATATGGCGACCGGTGCGTCGATCACATGCGCGGCATGTTCGCTTTTGCGCTGTGGGACGAAAAGAAACGCCGGCTGCTCCTCGCCCGCGACCGGCTGGGCATCAAGCCCCTCTACTATGCCGATGTCGGCGGCAGGCTCTTATTCGGGTCGGAGATCAAGGCTCTTCTGGAGCTCCAGGAAGTCGAGCGCAGGCTGAACTGGGACGCAGTCGCGCACTGTTTGTCGTATCTCGTTACGCCCCCGAACGAAAGTGCCATAGCGGGCGTTCACAAGCTGCCCCCCGCCCATCTGATGACCGCTTCGGCAGACCGCCCCCCGGCTGTTTCCCGCTACTGGGACCTGCACTTCGAGCCGGATTACGGCAAAACCGAGAAGCAATTCATCGAGGGCTTGCGGGAGCACCTCGAGGAATCCGTTTGCCTGCATCTGATCAGCGATGTTCCGCTCGGCGCGTTTTTGAGCGGCGGCATCGACTCGAGCTCGGTTGTGGCCTCGGCCGCCAGGCAAAAGACAGAGCCGCTGAAGACCTTTTCCATCGGTTTTGCCGAGCAGGAGTTCAACGAATTGGGAGCGGCCCGCCGGGTGGCGGAAGCTTTTCATACCGATCACCACGAACTCGTGCTCCAGCCGGACATTCTGGAGCGCCTTGACCATCTGGCGTGGCATCTGGACGAGCCTTTCGGCGATTCATCGGCCATTGCCACTTACATGGTCTCCCAAATGGCCGCGCAGCACGTGAAGGTCGTGCTTTCCGGCGACGGCGGGGACGAATTGTTCGCCGGATACGACAAGTACGTAGTGGAACAGCGCGAAAGGAGCAGGGCGCCTTTGCCTGCCCCGGCCAGAAAAATGCTGGCGTTCATCAGCCGCGCGATGCCGGAGGGCATGCGCGGCCGGAATTTTCTGCGCCACGCGTCGCGCACGGGCTTTGAGCGCTACCTGGACGCGTCCACTTTTTTCCGGCGCGAAGAACTGCGCCGCCTCTTCGAGCCAGAAATCTTTGCCATGCTCTCGCCGGAACCGGATCCCGGCCGCGGCGCCGAGCCGGATGGGCTGGAAGGCCGCCACTGGCTCACGCGCCTGCAATACCTCGATATCCAGCGCTATCTGCCTCTGGACATCTTGACAAAAGTGGATCGCATGAGCATGGCGCATTCCATCGAGACCCGAGTCCCCTTGCTCGATCACAAACTTGTGGAGTTTGCCGCAACGATTCCACCGGAAATGCAAATGCGGAATGGGACGACTAAGTACATTCTGAAACGGGCGATGCGCGGAATTCTCCCGGATGAAATCATTAACCGGCCCAAGCACGGATTCGCCGTGCCGCTCCGTTACTGGTTCCGAAACAGGCTAAGCAACTATGCCCGCGAGCTCCTCCTTTCGGCTCCCAGCCGCCGGCGCGGGGTGTTCAACCAGCAGTACGTCGAAAAAATTCTGCATCTGCATGAGAAAGGCCGCGATTTTGATTTGCAGCTCTGGACTCTGATCTCGTTTGAGCTTTGGTCCCGGGCAATTTTGGATCGCGGCGCAAGGACCGAGGTTGCGGCCTGAAGCGGCGTTCGTATGCAGTTACAAAAAATCAGGCTTTTGAAGCTGGTCACGAATTTCAAGATTGGAGGGACGGAAAGGCAGGTCGCTAATGTAGCGTTGAGGCTGGACAGTTCGCGGTTCGAGCTTCATTTGGGATCGCTCAGAAGGCATGGCGAACTGCTGAAAGATTTGGAAACGCTCGATGTCCCGCAGCCCGAGTTCCAAATCGGAAAGTTTTACGACGGCAAGACTTTTTTACAGGCGGCGCGGTTCGCTCAATACATCCGGCGGAACTTGATCCAGGTCGTGCACAGCTACGGTTTTTACTCGAACGTCTTCGCCGTGCCTGCGGCGAGAATGGCCGGCCGATGTGTGGTCGTGGCTTCCATCCGCGACACCGGAGAAGTCATGACGCCCATGCAAAGGCGGGTGCAAAAGGCGGTATGCCGGATGGCGGATTGCGTGCTTGTCAACGCGGAAGCGATTCGCAGAACCCTGATTGAGCAGGGCTACCGGCCCGAAACGATTTTCGTGATTCGCAACGGCATCATGCTTTCGCGATTCGCCGCAAAACAAAACGGCCATCTCCTTCGCTTGCAGCTCGGGCTTCCGGCCTCGGCGCAGTTGGTCGCAGTCTCTTCGCGGCTGAATCGAATGAAAGGAATTGAATACTTTCTGGACGCCGCCGCCATTCTCGCGGCCAAGTTTCCAAACGTTGCGTTTCTCGTGGTCGGCGACGGCGACATCCGCCAGGAATTGGAAGACCACGCGCGGCGTGTAGGAGTCGGACGCCGGGTCATTTTCACGGGTTTTCGCAGCGATGTACCTGAGCTGTTGTCGGAAGTAGCGGTGTCCGTACTCCCTTCGCTCAGCGAGGGGCTTTCAAACTCGTTGCTCGAATCCATGGCAGCGGGAGTGCCTGTGGTGGCGACGCGCGTCGGCGGAAACCCGGAGGTGATTGAAGACGGAGTCACTGGATGGCTGGTACCGGCGCGGGACCCGGCGAGCTTGGCGGAGGCTATCGGCCGTTTGCTGGAAGACCGCGAGCAAGCTTTCCGCTTCGGTCAAAACGGTCGGCGCAGGGTGGCCGAGCTGTTTTCCATCGAGCGCGCCGTCCAGGAAACCGAAAAGCTTTATTCGCGGTTGGTGGAGGCCAAGCTGTGCGCCTGAAAGTTCTTTTGATGGGACCGTACCCGCCGCCCTACGGGGGCGTTTCGGTGCATGTGCTGGCGGCTCACAAGCTGCTGACGGAAGCGGGCCTGTCCTGCCAGGTGCTGAACCTGCCGGAGCCTTCGCGCGCCAAAGGCGCCGCACGCCTGCGCCATTGGGCGCGGCTGATCCGGTCGCTGCGGCGTCGGGCGAAACAGGGCTGGATTATTCACGTTCATATCAACGGCCATAACTGGAAAAGCTGGGCGGTCGCGGCCATCGGCGGCGTTTCCGGCAGCGCGGCAGCAGGCCGCATTTTGACGTTGCACTCGGGCATGGTTGCCAAGTACCTGGGAACGGCCTCCGCCTGGCGACGGGCGCTGGCGGCGTTCGCCTGTGCCCGCTTCACCCGGATTGTCTGCGTCACCACCGAGATTCGTGCTGCGCTGCTTTCCCTGGGCGTGCCCATAGAGCGAACGGAAATCCTACCCGCCTATCTTGGCGCTGTTCCACGCAAGCAAGGCATCGAGGACTGGTTGCTTTCCTGGATCCGCGAACATTCGCCCGTGATTTCAACGGCGCTGTTCTTCCGGCCGGAATACGGCTTTCGGCTGCTTGTAGAGGCTGTCTCCCGCCTGCGCTCCCGCTATCCGCGCCTGGGCTGCCTGGTCATGGGGAGCGGGGAAGAGCAGACCGAGGCTGAACAGTCTATCGAAAAACAAGGCCTGCAAAACGCGATGCTCCTCCTGGGCGACGTGGATCACGAGACCTGTCTCGCCCTGATTTCGGCCAGCGACGTATTTGTAAGGCCGACATTCGAGGACGGCGACTCCGTCTCGGTGCGCGAGGCTCTGGCTCTCGGCGTTCCCGTCGTCGCGAGCACAGCCGGCGTGCGGCCCGGCGAAGCCATCCTCTTTCAATCGGGGAATTTGGAAGACTTGCTTTCCAGTTTCGAGCGGGCGCTGGCTGCTCCGCCTGCCAGGCACGGGCAAGCGCCGGATGGAACCGCTCGCTTGATCGAAATCTACCGGCAAGTCGCAACTACAGGAGCCGAATATGCCGCCGCTTGAAAGGAGCGGGGCCGCGCACAAGCTCAAACGGCTAAGCGCTATGCCGCCCCGGGAAATCACATTCCGCCTGCGGGAAAAGATAACTTCAGAAATGGAGCGGATCGGCGTCGGCGGCGCCAGATTCCATCCGTCCGATTTCCGGGAATTTAAGAGCCGCCTCGCCGGCGCTCTGACCAGCCGCTTCTATTGCCGCCGCCCGAAGGAAGCCGCCAAATTCATACGCCAGCACCGTCCGGAGTGGGCCGGCAGGGCTGTCGAGGAGGCGGAACAGCTTTGCCGCCATATAGTCGAATTGCTTGGCTACGGTCCCCTCGAGCTGGGAACGGAGATCAATTGGCATCGTGATCCGCTCACTGGCAGGGTATGGGAACGCCGCTTCTGGCGCGACTACAATCTCCCGCAAGACTGCTCCGCCGGCGACCCCAAGACAATTCACGAACTGAACCGGCATCAGTATCTGCCGCGGCTGGCGAAAGCTTATCTCCTTACCGGAGAGGAGCGCTACGCCGCCGAAGCGTTGCAGCAAATCGAGAGTTGGATCGAGCAAAATCCTCCCGGCATGGGCATCCATTGGCACTCGAGCCTGGAAATCGGCATTCGGGCAATTTCCTGGATGTGGACTCTCTTCCTGCTTATCGATTCTCCTTCTCTCGAGGAGGCGCCGGCTCTGCATATCGGGGCCTCTCTGTTCGCCCAACTGGAACACGTCTACCGCCACACTTCTGTATTCAGCAGCCCCAACACGCACCTTATCGGCGAGGCCGCGGCGCTATCCATCGCGGGCTTGGTTTTCCAAAACTCGTTCAGGCCGGCGGCAGCCTGGCTCGATCGTGGCGCGGAGTTGCTGGC
>Ga0070741_10012892_pt1 | contig 14960 bp, 15 predicted proteins | sample Coa_R1_4_FD_66440 | JGI IMG/M metagenome (GOLD analysis project Ga0070741, IMG submission 66440) | Surface soil microbial communities from Centralia Pennsylvania, which are recovering from an underground coalmine fire - Coalmine... | ecosystem: Environmental > Terrestrial > Soil > Unclassified ...
AACGAGTTTTACCTTCATATATTCAGTGTCTTACGAGTAAGTGCCTGCCCACAGACAGGTAGGCACCGAGCCACCCCAGCCCGGCCGCGGCGGCCACGGTCGCCAAGGCGGTCCGCCACCCGGGCAGCTCGAGCGAGAGGGCCGTCGCGTAAAGGGTCGCGATCGGGGCGAGATGCCGGTTCAGGACGACCAGCGTGGCGGCCACGATGGCGAGCGCCGCGCACGCCCCGAGCGCGCCGAGCGCCGACCCGAGATACAGGAAAGGCCTGCGCACGTAGGCGTCGGTCGCGCCGACCAGGCGGCTGACTTCGATCTCGTCGGCGTGGGTCACGATCTGCAGCCGGATGGTGTTGAAAGTCACCGCCACCAGGGCGGCCCCGAGCAGCGTCGCGAGCAACAGGACCACCGAGCGGCCGAGATCGAGCAGGGCCTCCAGGCGGCGCACCCAGGCGGAATCCGTCTGCACGTGGGCCACGTTGGGAAGCGCGCGGAAATCGTGCTCGAGCCGCTGCAGGACCGTCGCGTCCGCGTCGGCGACGCCGACCACGAAGGCGTCCGGCAGCGGGTTCTCACGCAACGTCGCGGCGAGCTCGGCCACCGCGGGGTCGCGCTTGAGATCCGCGAGCGCGCTGTCGCGCGAGACGAAGCGCATGCCGCGCACGCCGGGCGAGCCCTTGATGCGATCTTCGACGGCCGCGACGTCGCGCGCGCTCGTGCCCGGCGCGAGGAAGACGCTGATCTGCGGATCGACCGAGACGCCCCCGGCGAGCGCCCGGACATCGGTGAGCACGCAATAGCCCGCGAGCGGAAGCGCGAGCGCCGTGCCGATCACGAGCACGTTGAGCAGCGTCGCGGCCGGCGATTGCGCCAATCGCGACACGGTCAGCGCGAAGCTCGCGCGATGGTGGCGCAGCCAGGCGATCACGACAGCCTGCCGTGGTCGAGCCGCAGCGAGCGCCGGCCCGAGGACTCGATCAACGCGCGGTCGTGCGTCGCGATCAGGACCGTGACCCCGACCTGGTTGAAGTCGCGGAACATGGCCATGATCTCGCGGGCGTAGTCGGCGTCGATGCTCGCCGTGGGCTCGTCGGCGAGCAGGATCGCCGGGCGGTTCACGATCGCCCGCGCGATGCACACGCGCTGCTGCTCGCCTCCCGAGAGCGTCACCGGCTCGGCGCGCTCGCGCGCGAGCAGGCCGACCTTGTCGAGCGCTGCGCGCGCGCGGCGCGCCGCCTCGCGGTGCGGCTGGCCCGTCACGACCAGGGGCAACATCACGTTGTCGAAGACCGAGCGGTCGTAGAGCAGCTTCTGGTCCTGGAGCACGAGCCCGAGGTTGCGCCTGAGGAAAGGGACCGCGGCCGGACGGAGCGCCGACACGTTCTGCCCGTTCACGAGCACGCTGCCGCCGCTCGCGCGCTCGATCGCGGCGATCAGCTTGAGGAGGGTCGTCTTGCCGGCCCCCGAGTGACCGGAGATGAACACCATTTCGCCGGCCTCGATCTCGAAGCTCACCTGCTTCAGCGCCTCGAAGCCCCCGTGGTAGCGCTTGCTGACCTGGCTGAACGAGATCGCCGGCATCAGTCGAGCAGCGCCCTCGAGAACTCGTCCGCCACGAACGGCTGCAGGTCGTCGATGCCCTCGCCGACCCCGACGAAGCGAAGCGGTATGGGCCGATCCGCGCGCTCGCGGGCGATGGCGCACACCACCCCGCCCTTCGCCGTGCCGTCCAGCTTCGTGAGGATAAGCCCGGTCAGCCCGAGCGCGGCGTCGAAGGCCTTGACCTGGCCGAGCGCGTTCTGCCCCGTGTTCGCGTCGAGCACGAGCCAGATCTCGTGCGGAGCGCCGGGCTCGGCTTTGGCGATCACGCGCTTGATCTTCTTCGCCTCCTCCATGAGGTGCAGCTGCGTCGGCAGCCGCCCCGCGGTATCGGCGAGGACCACGTGCGTGCCGCGCGACTTCGCCGCCTGCACCGCGTCGTAGACCACCGCGCCCGGGTCGCCGGCGGCCTGGGACACGACCGCGACGCCGTTGCGCTCGCCCCACACGGCGAGCTGCTCGCGCGCCGCGGCGCGGAACGTGTCGCCGGCGGCGAGCAGCACGGAGTCGCCGCGGGCCTGGAAGAACTTCGCGAGCTTGCCGATCGAGGTCGTCTTGCCGGCGCCGTTGACGCCGGCCAGCATGACGATGAAGGGCTTGCGCGATCCGCGCGCGAGCGGCGCCTCGAGCGGCGCGAGCAGCTCGGTGACGACCGCGTGCAGCTCGGTTTTGATCTGATCGGCCGTCTGCAGCCCTCGCTTGCGGCTGCGCTCGCGCAGCCGCGCGACGAGGAACTCGGTCGCCTCGACGCCGGCGTCGGTCGCGAGCAGCGCAGTCTCGAGCTGCTCGAACAGCGCTTCGTCGATCTTGCCCGCGCCGAACAGGCCCGAAAGGCGCGAGCGTGTGTTCGCGAGCCCGTCCTTCAACCGCGCGAACCAGGGGCGCTCCTCGTCCGTCTTCTTGAAAAGGCCCAGCATGGAAGGAATTCCGGGAAAACCGCTAAGATAGCCTTGCATTCTATCACCGCAGGCCGATGATCCCGCCCCGTTTCCTCCTGCTCCTCGCGCTGATTCCGTCGCTTTGCGCCGGGCAGACCGAGCCGCGCGAATTCACTCTGAAGAACGGGCTGCGGCTCATCGTGAAGGAAGATCATCGCGCGCCGACGGCGATTCAGCAGGTGTGGTACCGCGTCGGCGGCATCGACGAGGACGTCGGCATCACCGGCGTCGCGCACGTTCTCGAGCACATGATGTTCAAGGGCACGAAGCGCTACAAGGCGGGCGAGTTCTCGCGCCTGGTGACGGAGGCGGGAGGACGCGACAACGCCTTCACCGCCAAGGACTACACGGTGTACTTCCAGCAGGTGCACAAGGACCGGCTGCCGCTCGTGATGCAGCTGGAAGCCGACCGGATGGCGAACCTCGTCCTGCGCGAGAGCGATTTCAAGCAGGAGATCCGGGTCGTGATGGAAGAGCGCCGCTGGCGATACGAGGACCGGCCGCCGGCCTTGGTGTACGAGAACTGGATGAGCGCCGCTTTCGAGTCGCATCCGTACCGCTGGCCCGGCATCGGCTGGATGGAAGACCTGCAGAAAATGACCTGGCGCGACGCGCGCTCGTGGTACGAGCGCTGGTACGCGCCGAGCAACGCCACGGTGGTCGTCGTCGGCGACGTCGACGCGAAGCAGGTGTTCGCCCTGGCGCAGCGCTATTACGGCGTCGTGGCGCCGAAGGCGGTGCCGGCGAAGCGCTCGGTGGTCGAGCCGCGCCAGAGAGGATCGCGGCGAGTAACGGTGAAGGCGCCGGCCGAGCTGCCGTACCTGCGCATCGGCTACAAGGTCCCGGCGCTGAGGAACGCGTCGGCCGATCGCGAGCCCTACGCGCTCGCGCTGCTCGCCGAGATCCTCGGAGGCAGCGATGCCGCGCGCCTGCAGCGCGTGCTCGTGCGCGAGCGCAAGCTCGCGACGACTGTGAGCGCGGACTACGACTTCTTCGCCCGCGGGCCGGCCACGCTCTCGTTCGAGGCGGGCGCGACGCCGGGGCGCAGCGCGGCCGAGCTCGAGGCTGCGCTGCGCGAGATCGTCGGGCGCGTCGCGGCCGAGGGCGTGACCGACGAGGAGCTGCGCCGCGCGAAGGCGCGGCAGGTGGCGCAGGAAGTGTACAAGCGCGACTCGATCTTCGCGCAGGCGATGGAGCTCGGGACGCTCGAAAGCGTGGGCCTCTCGTACCGCGACGTCGACCGCATCCTCGAGCGCCTGGGCGAAGTCACCGCCGACGAGATCGTCGCGGTCGCGAAGAAATACATCACCGACGACGGGTTGACCGTCGCGGTGCTCGATCCGCAGCCGCTGGGCGAGCGCAAGGCGGCGGCCGCGCCGCCGCGCGCCGGACACTGATGAACGCCCTGCGCGCCGCGTTCCTCGTCCTGCTCCTCGCCTGCGGCGGCGTCGCACAGGCGCAGGTGCGCATCCAGCACTGGACGCTCGCGACCGGCGCGCGGGTCTATTACGTCGAGAGCCGGGCGATTCCGGTGCTCGACGTGGCGGTCGAATTCCCGGCGGGGAGCGCCTGGGACGCGGGGCGCTCCGCCGGCGTCGCGCGCATGACGCTGCAGATGCTCAGGGCCGGGTCGGCGCGGTTCTCCGAGGACGAGTCGAATCAGCGCCTCGCGGACATCGGCGCCGAGCTGCGCGACAACTTCGACCGCGACCGCGCGGGCTTCAGCGTGCGCACATTGTCCTCGGAGCGCGCTCGCGCGGTCGCGGTGCTCGCCGACATGCTGCAGGCGCCGCGCTTTCCGGCGGAGGCGCTCGAGCGCGAGCGCGCGCGCGCGGTCGCCGACGTCAAGGAAGCCGAGACCCAGCCCGAGGGCGCCGCCGAGCGGCGGCTCTATGCGCTCATGTACGCCGGCCACCCTTACGGCATCGTTCCGACGGCGGACTCGCTCGCTGCGATCAAGCTGGAGGACGTCGAGCGCTTCTACCGCGAGCGCTATCGCGCCAGCCGCGCGGTCGTGACCATCGTCGGCGACGTCGACCGCGACGCCGCGGGCGCGCTCGCCGAGGCGCTCACCGCGCGGCTGCCCGCGGGTCCGGACGACGGCCCGCGCCTGGAGCCGGCGAAGCCGCCCGCGCACGGACAGCTCGAGCGCATCCCGCGCCCGTCGGCGCAGAGCCACGTGCTCGCCGGCATGCCCGGCCTCGCGCGCGACGATCCCGATTACTTCCCCTTGTTCGTGGGCAATTTCGTCCTCGGCGGCGGCGGCTTCGTCTCGCGCCTGTACAACGAAGTGCGCGAGAAGCGCGGCTACGCCTACAGCGCCTACAGCTATTTCCTGCCGCTCGCGGCGCGCGGGCCCTTCCTCATGGGGCTGCAGACGCGCAACGACCAGGCCGACGAGGCGCTCAAGCAGGCGCGCGCGGTGCTCGACGACTTCATCAAGAACGGCCCGACGCCCAAGGAGCTCGCCGCCGCGCAACGCAGCCTCGTCGGCAGCTTTCCGCTGCGTCTCGATTCGAACCGCAAGATCCTCGATCAGGTGGCCATGATCGGCTACTACCGGCTGCCGCTCGACTGGCTGGACAAGTTCATCCCGAGCATCAAGGCGGTCACGCTGGAAAGCGTGCGCTCGGCGTTCTCGCGCCGCGTGCGTCCCGAGGAACTGACGACGGTCGTGGCCGGTGCGGCGCAGTAGGCCGAACACCGTCCGCATCATCGGAGGTCGCTGGCGCAGCAGGATCGTCGAATTCGCCGACGTCGCCGGCGTGCGGCCCACGCCCGACCGCGTGCGCGAGACGCTCTTCAACTGGCTCGGACAGACGCTCGCCGGCCTGGACTGCCTGGACCTCTTCGCCGGCAGCGGCGTCCTCGGGTTCGAGGCCGCGTCGCGCGGCGCGCGCTCGGTGGTGATGGTGGAGAAGCACCCGCGGGTGCTCGCGTCTCTGCGCGCGTCCGCGCGCTTGCTCGACGCCGCCAACGTGCGCCTCGCGCACGGCGATGCGCTAGAATTCCTGCGCGCTCCCGGCGTGCGCTACGACGTCGTGTTCGTGGATCCGCCCTACCGGCTGGCGCTCGTGGACCAGGCGCTGGCCTTGCTGCCGCCGGTGCTCGCACCGGAGGCGCGCGTGTACGTGGAAAGCGATGCGCCGTTCCATGCCGGGCCCGGCTGGTCGATGATCCGGCACGCCCGAGCGGGCCAGGTGCACTACCATCTCTTGGGAAGGGATCCCGATGATCAGGGCCGTCTACCCCGGAACGTTTGACCCGATCACGCGCGGGCACGAGGACCTCGTGCGGCGCGCCTCCGCGCTGTTCGACGAGCTGGTCGTCGGCGTCGCCGGCAGCAGCCCGAAGCAGCCGTTCTTCAACCTCGCGGAGCGCGTGCGCCTCGCGCGCGAAGTCCTCGCTCCTTACGAGAACGTCAAGGTCGAGTCCTTCGACGGGCTGCTCATGGACTTCGTGCGCGCGCAGAAGGCGCGCGCGATCCTGCGCGGGCTGCGCGCGGTGTCCGACTTCGAGTACGAGTTCCAGATGGCCGGGATGAACCGCAACCTGTATCCCGACGTTGAGACGCTGTTCCTGACGCCCTCGGAGCAATACATGTTCATCTCCGCGACCATCGTGCGCGAGATCGCCTCGCTCGGCGGCGATGTCGGGCAGTTCGTGCACCCGCGCGTCAGGCAGGCGCTCGCGAAGAGGGTCGACGAGCGCAAGAAGTAGCGCGCGGCTACTTCTGGCAGGCGGTACAGAAGAAGCTGGAGCGGCTGCCCAGGCGCGCGATGCGTATCGTGGAGCCGCACACGCGGCAGGCGAGCCCGGCGCGGTCGTAGACGTAATAGCTCTGCTGGAAATATCCCGAGGCGCCGTCCGAGTGGACGAAGTCGCGCAGGCTGCTGCCGCCGGCGGCCAGCGCGTCGCGCAGCGTCTCCCGGATCGACGTCACGAGCCGCTCGCATTCGGCGCGCGTCAGCCGCCGCGCGCGGCGGCGCGGATGCACGCCCGCCCGGAACAGGCTCTCGTTCGCGTAGATATTGCCGACCCCGACGACGATGTTGGCGTTCATCAACACCTGCTTGATGCCGGCCTGGCGTCGCCGCGTCGCGGCATAGAGGTAATCGGCCGAGAACTGATCCGAGAGCGGCTCGACGCCCAGCCCCGAGAGCAGCCGGTGGCGGCGCGCGTCGCCCGGTTGCCACAGCAGCGCGCCGAAGCGCCGCGGATCGCGCAGGCGCAGCGCCGTGTCGCCGAACACCAGGTCGACGTGGTCGTGCGCGCGCGCCGGCGCCCGCGGGTCGATCACCCGCAGGCTCCCCGACATGCCGAGGTGCAGGATGAGCGATCCCGAGCCGCACTCGAGCAGCAGATATTTTCCGCGCCGTTCGACGCGCCTCACCTGCTGGCCGACGATCGTGCGCGCGAGCGTGCGCGGCACGCGCCAGCGCAGGTTCGGGTTGCGGATCTCGACCCCGGTGATCGTGCGGCCGACGACGAAGGGTTCGATGCCGCGGCGGGTGATTTCGACTTCGGGCAGCTCGGGCATGATGTGTAACGCGCTCGGTTTTTATTATTGTCGTCCCATCGAAATATACCTAAACTGTCGGTTCCGCGACAGCAGGCCCCACGTCATGTTCTCCCGCGTCTTGTGCTCCATGCTACGCATGCGCATCCCGGTCCTGGGAATCGCCGTGGCGCTGCTCGCGGGCGCGCTCGCGGCATGCGCCGGGCGCACGGTCAAGTCGAGCTCCGGGAACGACTCCGCGGACACCGAGGACGGCGACGCGACCTCCTTCTTCGAGTCTCCCGAGCGCGGCGTAGTGCCGGCGCTGCCGCCGCAGGACCTGACGGAAACGGTCCTGTACGAGTTCCTGCTCGCCGAGATCGCGACGCAGCGCGGCGACGTCACGCTGGCCGCGCAGGCCTACGTCGATCTCGCCAAGCGCACGCGCGACCCGCGCATCGCGCGCCGCGCGACCGAGGTCGCGATGTACGCGCGCATGGCGAACGCCGCGGTCGAGGCGGCGCAGATCTGGCAGGAGACCGAGCCGCAGTCGACCCGCGCGCGGCAGGCGCTCGCGGGGCTCCTCGTCAACGCCGGCCGCTACGACGAGGCGCTGCCGCATTTCGAGAAGCTGCTGGCCGAGGGCGCGGCCAAGCCCGCCGAGACTTTCTCGCAGCTCGGACGCGCGCTCGCGAACGCTCAGGACAGGAAGTCCGCGCTCAAGCTCGTGCGCACGCTCGCGCAGCGCTATCCGCGCGTGCCGCAGGCCCATTTCGCGGTGGCGCAGACCGCCGCCGGGGCGGGCGACGACGAGCTCGCGCTCGCGGAGATCCGGCAGGCCGAGCAGCTGCGTCCAGATTGGGAGAACGCCGTGCTGTTCGAGGCGCAGCTGCTGCAGCGCAAGTCCCCGGACGCCGCCGCCGCCCGGCTCGAGACGTTCCTGAAAAGCAACCCGGGTTCGCGCGAGGTGCGCCTCGACTACGCGCGGCTGCTCGTCTTGCAGAAGAAGATCGCCGAGGCGCGCGGCGAGTTCCAGAAGCTGCTCGCCGCCTATCCGGACAACACGGACGTGACCTTCGCGGTCGCGCTGCTCTCGCTGCAGCTCAACGACTACGACGCGGCCGAGGCCAATCTGAAGCGGCTGCTGCGGGGAAGCTATCGCGACAAGAACGGCGTGCGCCTCTACCTCGGCCAGATCGCCGAGGACCGCAAGAAGCTTCCCGAAGCGCTGCGCTGGTACGACGAGATCACCGACGGCGAGCACTATCTCGCCGCCCAGATCCGGTCCGCGCAGGTCCTGTCCAAGCAGGGCAAGCTCGCCGCCGCGCGCGAGCGGCTGCATCAGACCGAGCCGCAGAACGGGCAGCAGCGCGTGCAGCTCGTTCTCGCCGAGGCGCAGCTCCTGCGCGACGCGAACCAGCCGAAGGCGGCCTTCGACATGGTGCAGCAGGCGCTCGAGAAGCTGCCGAACCAGCCCGACCTCTTGTACGACCACGCCATGCTCGCCGAGAAGCTCGACCGCATGGACGTTCTCGAGTCGTCGCTGCGCAAGCTCATCGCGCTCAGGCCCGACTACGCGCACGCCTACAACGCGCTCGGCTATTCGCTCGCCGACCGCAACGAGCGGCTCCCCGAGGCGCGCGATCTGATCGAGAAGGCGCTGAAGCTCTCGCCCGACGACTCGTTCATCATCGACAGCATGGGCTGGGTCCTGTACCGCCAGGGACAGACCAAGGACGCGCTCGAGTGGCTGCAGAAGGCGTATGCGGCGCGGCCCGACGCCGAGATCGCCGCGCACCTCGGCGAGGTGCTGTGGGCGCTCGGACGCCGCGACGCCGCCGAGCGCGTCCTGAGCGACGCGGCGCAGAAGGACCCGGGCAACGAGGCCATCGCGAACACCCTCAAGCGCCTGAAGCGCTGAGGACGCGGGCCGTGCGGCGACTCGCGCTCGTCCCGGTCGCGGCTCTCGCGCTCGCCGCGTGCGCGACCCTGCCGAAGCCGGAGGCGCCGCCGACCGAGGGAGCGTTCGAGCTGCACGGGCGCGTCGCCGTCCGCTACGGCTCCGACGGCGCCTCGGGCAACATCGCCTGGCGCCATTCGGCGCAAGCCGACGACCTTCTCATCACGTCGTTTCTCGGGCAGGGCGTCGCGCGCATCCGGCGCTCCGACGGCGAGGTGCAGCTCGTCGCCGAGGGCAAGGAGCACCGCGCGCCCGACGCGGAGACGCTGACCGAGCGCGTGCTCGGCTGGCGGCTGCCCCTCGAAGGGCTCCCGGACTGGGTCCAGGGGCGTCCGGCGCCCGGGCACGCCGACCAGCTGCGCCGCGAAGGCGAACGTCTCGTCGCCTTCGTGCAGGACGACTGGAAGGTCGAGTACCAGGCGTTCGACGGCGAACGGCCCTCGCGCCTGCGGCTGACGCGGCCGAATCTCGAGATCCGGCTGATCGTCGATCAGTGGTCGGGATGAGCCTCTGGGACCGCGCCTGGCCGGCGCCCGCGAAGCTGAATCTGTTCCTGCACGTCGTGGGCCGCCGCGAAGACGGTTATCACCTGCTGCAGACCGCGTTCAGGCTCATCGACCGCCGCGACCGGCTGCGCTACGCGCCCCGCGACGACGGCCGCGTCGCGCTCGTGCGGCCGCTTCCCGGGATCGACGAAGCGACCGAGCTCTCGGTGCGGGCGGCGCGGCTGCTTCTCGCGGAATCGGGCACGAGACAGGGCGTCGAGATCGAGATCGAAAAAAGCATCCCGGTGGGCGGCGGGCTGGGCGGCGGCAGCTCCGACGCGGCGACCACGCTCGTGGTCCTGAACCGCCTGCTGCGGCTCGGCGCCTCGGCCGGCGACCTCGCGCGCCTCGGCTCGAGCCTCGGCGCCGATGTTCCATTCTTTCTCTTCGGGCAGAACGCGTTCGCCGAAGGCATCGGAGAGCGCCTCACGCCGCTCGAGCTGCCCGCCGCCTGGTACGTCGTGCTCGTGCCGCCGCTCGCCGTGTCGACGAAGGCGATTTTCGCCGCGCCCGAATTGACACGAAATTCGAAAACCATCAAAATATCAAGCTTTTCGGCAGGCTTCGGGCGTAACGACCTCGAGCCCGTCGTGTGCGGGCGCCACGGTGAAGTCGCGGCGCATCTGGCTTGGCTGAAGCAGTTCGGCGATGCGCGCCTGAGTGGGTCCGGCGCATGCGTGTTCGCCGAGTTTCCAAGCGAACGCGAGGCGCGCGACGTTTTGTCCGGCATGCCGGATAAAATGACGGGCTTCGTTGCCCGCGGGCTGGATCGACATCCGCTCGCGGATTTGCTGGACCACGGTTAGCGCTTGGGGAGTCGCCAAGCTGGTTAAGGCAGCGGATTTTGATTCCGCCATACGAGGGTTCGAATCCTTCCTCCCCAGCCAGTTTTTTGGCCCACCGCGCAGCCGCAGATTCGCGGCTGCTTGCATTTCCGGGGTAGAAAAAAGCCGGGAGCCCGTCGCCCGCAGGGACGGTAGCCGGTAGAGGGAGACATGGCGTACGAAAGCCTGATGGTGTTCACCGGCAGCGCCAACCCGCTGCTCGCGCACGCGGTGGTGCGCCGGCTCAACATCCCCCTGGGCCATGCGACGGTGGGCAAGTTCTCGGACGGCGAGATCATGGTCGAGGTGCTCGAGAACGTCCGCGGCAAGGACTGCTTCGTGCTGCAGTCGACGTGCGCGCCGGCGAACGAGAGCCTGATGGAAGTGCTGCTGATGGTGGACGCGCTGAAGCGCGCGTCGGCGGCGCGCGTGACGGCCGCGATCCCGTACTTCGGCTACGCGCGCCAGGACCGGCGGCCGCGCTCGGCGCGGGTCGCGATCAGCGCGAAGGTCGTGGCGAACATGCTGCAGGCCGCGGGCGTCGACCGCGTCCTGACGATGGACCTGCACGCGGACCAGATCCAGGGGTTCTTCGACGTGCCGGTGGACAACATCTACGCGACGCCGGTGCTGCTCGGCGACGTGTGGAAGCACCAGTACGAGAACCTGCTGGTGGTGTCGCCCGACGTGGGCGGCGTGGTGCGGGCGCGGGCGATGGCGAAGCGGCTGGAGTCGGACCTGGCGATCATCGACAAGCGCCGGCCGCAGCCGAACGTCTCGGAAGTGATGAACGTGATCGGCGACGTGAAAGGCAGGACCTGCGTGATCATGGACGACATCGTCGACACGGCGAACACGCTGTGCAAGGCGGCCGAGGCGCTGAAGGACGAGGGCGCGACGCGGGTCGTCGCGTACTGCACGCACCCGGTGCTCTCGGGCGGCGCAGTCGAGCGGATCGCCGCCTCGTCCATGGACGAGCTGGTAGTGGCCGACACGATCCCGCTCTCGAAGGCGGGGCAGGCGTGCAAGAAGATCCGCGTGCTCTCGGTCGCCGGGCTGCTCGCGGAAACGATATTGCGGATCAGCAACGAGGACTCGGTGAGCTCCTTGTTCATGGAATAGGTTTTACGTCGGCGTCGCCTGGTCGCGGGCGATGCCTCATTTAGGAGAAGCACAATGGCAATCGAAGTTATGGCGCAAACGCGCAAGCTGCAGGGAACGGGTGCGAGCCGCCGCCTGCGCCGCGAAGGCAAGGTCCCCGGCATCGTCTACGGGGGGAGCGAGCCCGCGGTCACCATCGAGCTCGATCACAACGCGCTGTTCCATCACCTGCGCAACGAGAAGTTCCACGCGTCGATCCTGACCCTGAAGCTGGACGGCGGAACCGAGCAGGTCCTGCTGCGCGCCGTGAACATGCATCCGTTCAAGCTGCAGGTGCAGCACATCGACTTCCAGCGGGTCTCGGCGAAAGAGAAGATCCACATGAAGGTGCCGCTGCACTTCGTGAACGCCGAGGCCTCGCCCGCCGTCAAGGTCTCGGGCGGCATCATCAGCCACGTCGCGAACGAGCTCGACGTGCGCTGCCTGCCGGCCGACCTGCCCGAGTACATCGAGGTCGATCTCTCGAAGCTCGAGATCAACGACTCGATCCACGTCCGCGACCTCGCCTTGCCGAAGGGCGTCGAGCTCATGCTGCGCGGCCAGGAGAACCCCCCGGTCGCGACGGCGCAGGTGCCGAAGGCCGCGATCGAGGAGGAAGAGGCCGCCGCCGCTGCCGCCGCGACCGTCGAGGGCGCTGCCGCGCCGGAAGCGACCCCGTCCGCGGCCGACGTTCCCGCCGTCAAGCAGAAGGCGCCCGAAGCCGCCGCGCCAGCCGCCGACGAGAAGGGCAAAGGCAAGGGCGACAAGGGCGAGAAGAAGTAGGATCGGCCCGGCGCGCAAGGAAGGGCGCGGCCACCGCGCCCTTTTTCGTCTATGGCTTCCATCAGGCTGATCGCAGGTCTCGGCAACCCCGGACGCGAGCACGAGCGCGACCGGCACAACGTCGGCTTCGCGTTCTTGTCGCGCCTCGCGTCGGGACACCGGATCGACTTGCGCGCGGAGGCCCGCTACCACGGACTCGTCGGAAGGCTCGCGGTCCGATCGGGCGATATCTGGCTGGTGAAGCCGCAGACCTACATGAACCTCTCGGGAAAGTCAGTCGGGCCGCTCGCCCGCTTCTACAAGATGCAACCCGAGGAGATCCTCGTGGTGCACGACGAGCTCGACTTTCCGCCCGGGGTCGCCAAGCTGAAGCTCGGCGGCGGCGTCGCCGGGCACAACGGGCTGAAGGACATCGCCGCGCAGCTCGGGTCGCAGGGGTTCTGGCGCATGCGCATCGGCATCGGGCATCCGGGGGACAAGAGCGTGGTTCCCGATTACGTGCTGAGCTCGCCGGCGCCCGCGGAGCGCGAGCAGATCGAGGCAGCGCTCGAGCGCTGCCTGTTGGTGGCGCCGCTCGTGCTCGAGGGCAACATGGAAGCGGCGATGCTGAAGCTGCACACCAAGGACTGAGATGTCGCTTCAATGCGGAATCGTCGGCTTGCCCAATGTCGGCAAGTCCACCCTGTTCAACGCGCTGACCAAGGCCGGCATCGCGGCCGAGAACTATCCGTTCTGCACGATCGAGCCCAATGTCGGCATCGTCGAGGTGCCTGACCCGCGGCTGGCGAAGCTCGCGGACATCGCGCGGCCGCAGAAGATCGTGCCTGCCGTCGTCGAGTTCGTGGACATCGCCGGGCTCGTCGCGGGCGCGTCGAAGGGCGAGGGCCTCGGCAACCAGTTCCTCGCCAACATCCGCGAGTGCGACGCGATCGCGCACGTGGTGCGCTGCTTCGAGGACGCGAACGTCGTGCACGTGGCGGGCAAGGTGGACCCGGTGTCGGACATCGAGACCATCAACACCGAGCTCGCGCTCGCCGATCTCTCCGCGGTCGAGAAGCAGCTCGCGAAGAATCAGAAGCTCGCGCGCGCAGGGGGCGACAAGGAAGCCCAGCGGCTGGTCGCCGCGCTCGAAAAGGTGCAGGCCGAGCTCGATCGCGGCAAGCCGGCGCGCGGAATTGCGCTTTCCAGGGAGGAGCTGGCGGTGATCCGGCCGCTGTTCCTGCTGACGATGAAGCCGACGATGTACGTCGCGAACGTGTCCGAGCACGGCTTCTCCAGCAATCCGCTGCTCGAGAAAGTGCAGGCCTACGCCAAGGCCGAGGGCGCCCCGGTGGTCGCGATCTCGGCGGCGCTCGAGGCGCAGATCGCGGACCTCTCGGACGAGGACAAGAACGTGTTCCTCGCGGACATGGGGCTCGCCGAGCCCGGGCTGAACCGCGTGATCCGGGCGGGATACGCGCTGCTCGGGCTGCAGACGTATTTCACCGCGGGTCCCAAGGAGGTGCGCGCCTGGACGATTCCCGCCGGCGCGACGGCGCCGCAGGCGGCGGGCGTCATCCACACCGACTTCGAGCGCGGCTTCATCCGCGCCGAGATCGCGGCGTACGAAGACTACGTCGCCTGCAAGGGCGAGCAGGGGGCGCGCGAGGCGGGGAAGCTCAGGCTAGAGGGCAAGGACTACGTCGTGCGCGACGGCGACGTGGTGCACTTCCGGTTCAACGTCTGACGTTTTGGGCGGCGTCAGCGCCCGCCGATCATGTAGTGCGTCCACGCCCGCCACTCCTGGGCGGAGTGCAGCACCGCGGACGGCAGGGCCATTCCCTTGAAGCTATAGCTGCTCGGATCCGCGACCCGGTGCTTGGCGACGAACCGGCGTGCGTGCTCGAGCCAGGTGCCCGAGAATTTTCCCGCCGACTGGTGGACGACCAGGATGTCGTTGGCGACCGCGACGGGAAATCCGGCGACGGCCGCCGAATAGCTGAAGTCCAGGTCGTACAGATGCCAGTCGTCGAAGGTGCGCTCGTCGAACGCGAGCTTTTCGATCACCGCGCGCCGGCACGCGAAGAACACGCCGTCGAGCGCCTGCATCGGGCTCGCGCTCGCCCCCGACAGCAGGTAAGCGGTCGTCACGATCCCGCGGCCGCCGCGCTCCGGCATGCCGATCTGACCGTGGACGTACGGCCAGCCGGCGTCGATCCAGCTGCCGCCGCACACGCGGTCGGTCCCGGCCACGCCGACCAGCGCGAAAACCGACAGCCGGTTCACGAGCTTGGCCGCGAAGTCCGGCGCGACGATCTCGATGTCGTCGTGGGAGAACACGAGGATCTCGCCCCGCGCGCGGCGCACGCCCCGGTTATAGCCCTCGGCCAGCGATCGCGCGTCGTGGACGCCGACGATCTCGTGGTCGAGCCCGGCGAGCAAGGCCGCGTAGTTCGCGGCGACTCGCTCGAATTTCGAGGGCGTGATGCTGCAGACGACGACGCTGATCCTCGGGGCCGCGCCGCGAAGGCGCTCGCGCGGCGGATCGACGAAGTCCGTGCGCGCGCGGCAGAGCGCGTGGCCGACCCGGGCGTGCTGCAGCAGCGGGTGGCCGGGGCGGCGCTCGAGGCACGCGTCGAGCGCGTCCAGCGCCTTCGCGTATTCGCCCCGCTCGATCAGCACCGAGCCGAGCAGGTA
>Ga0070741_10012893_pt1 | contig 14960 bp, 16 predicted proteins | sample Coa_R1_4_FD_66440 | JGI IMG/M metagenome (GOLD analysis project Ga0070741, IMG submission 66440) | Surface soil microbial communities from Centralia Pennsylvania, which are recovering from an underground coalmine fire - Coalmine... | ecosystem: Environmental > Terrestrial > Soil > Unclassified ...
CCCGGAGACGGCGAACATCGCGGTGCAGTCGGCGCTCACCGGACACCTCGTCTTCACCACCGTGCACGCGAACAACGTGTTCGACGTGATCGGGCGCTTCATGCACATGAACGTCGATCTGTACGGCTTCGTCTCGGCGCTGAACGCGATCCTCGCCCAGCGGCTGGTGCGTCTCGTCTGCAGCCATTGCAGCGAGGACTACAAGCCCGACGCCGCGCTGCTGCGCGAGTCCGGCATCACGGTCGAGCAGGCGGCGCGCATCCGCTTCCGCGTCGGCCGCGGCTGCCGCGAGTGCCGGGGCTCGGGCTACAGGGGACGCAAGGCGATCGCCGAGCTGATGGTGCTGAACGACGAGCTGCGCGAGCTGATCACCGGGCGCGCCCCGGTGCGCCAGCTGAAGGAGGCGGCGCGCACCGCCGGCACGCGCGTGCTGCGCGAGGCCGCGCTCGACGCGGTGCGCAAGGGCGAAACCACACTCCAGGAGATCAACCGTGTCACTTTTGTCTCGTGATCGCATCGTGATCGGGCTCGCGCCCGAGTCGCTCGCGCTGGTGCTGCTCGAGGGCGGGCGGCGCGCGCGCGTGTCCGGGACCCGCGTCGTTCGCTACGCGCCGGCGTTCGGCGTCGAGTCGTGGCAATCGGCCGTGGAGTGCTTGCGCGAAGTCGCGGCCGAGCTGAAGGACGTGAAGGCCGAAGCCACGGTCGTGCTCTCGAACCATTTCGTGCGCTACGCGCTCGTGCCGCCCGGCGAAGGCCTCGACGACGGCGACGAGGAGCTCGCCTACGCGCGCTACTGCTTCGGCAAGATCCACGGCGCGCGCAGCAAGTCCTGGGAAGTGCGGATGACGGGCGGCCGGACGGCGTCCGAGCGGCTCGCCAGCGCGATCGACGGCACCCTGCTCGAAGCCGTGCAGGCCTGCATCCCGCGCGACGGAAAGCTGAAGCTCGCGTCGGTACAGCCGTATCTGATGTCGGCGTTCAACTACTGGCGCAGCGCCCTCGGCGCGGAAAGCGCCTGGTTCCTGCTGGTCGAGCCGCAGCGCTTCTGCCTCGCGCTGCTCCAGGAGGGCCGCTGGACCGCCGTGCGCAACAGCAAGGCCGAGCTCGACGGGCCGGCGCAGTGGGCCGAGCTGCTCGAGCGCGAGCAGCACATGGTCGAGGGCGCGCAGCCCTCGCGCGCCTACGTGCACGCGCCGCACGCCCGCGACACGCGCGGCGCGGCGCCCGAAGGCTGGACGCTCGAGCGCCTGTCGCTCCCCGCGGAGCCCGGAATCGCGAACGAGGAGGCGGCGCCGCTGTCGATGGCGCTGTGCGCGGCATGAAGCCCGGCCGCATCGAGCTCGACTACGTGGCGGAGCCCCGCCGCCCGCTCTGGCCCGGGCTGGCGGTTCTCGCGCTCTCGCTCGCGATGGCGGGGCACCTGGCGATGCGCCAGCACTCGGTGCACCGCGACATCGCGGCGCTCGCCGCGGTGCAGGGAGCGCTCGACCTGACGCAGCCGCGCGAGCCGTCCAAGACGAGCGACGAGGAGCTGAAGCAGGCCGAGACCGTGGTGCGGCAGCTGACCCTCCCCTGGAGCGACATCGTGCGCGCCATCGAAGGCGCGTCGATGCGCGACGTCGGCGTGCTCAACATGCAGCCCGAGGCGCAGCAGCGCCTGCTCAAGCTCACCGCCGAGGCGAAGACGCGCGAGGCGATGCTCGAGTACGTGCGCCGCATCGCGCAGACGCAGGGCCTGTCCAACGTCTACATCGTGAGCCACCAGGTCCAGGCCGACAACCCGTCGCACCCGATCCAGTTCTCGGTGCAGGCTTCCCTGGGAGCGGCGAAATGAAGATCGGCGTGAAGACCCTCCGCAAATCGCTGCGCCGCCTCGGCCTCGCCGGCGTGCTCGGCGCGGGCGTGCTGCTCGCGTGCCTGCCGTTCTACTTCTCGTCCGTCCGGCCCGCGGAGCGCGAGCTGCAGGCGCGCCGTGTCGCGGCGGAGCAGGCGCACGCCCGCGCCAACATCCAGACCGTCTCGGCGCCGCGCGGCGCGGACCTCGGGCGCTTCTACCAGGCGTTCCCCGCCATGGACCGCCTCCCCGACGAGCTCGAGCGCCTCTACGGAATCGCGCGCGCCTCGCGGCTCGACCTGTCGCAGGGCGAGTACCGGCTGGAGCAGCGCGGCCCCGGCCTCGCGTCGTACCGCATCGCGCTGCCGCTGCGCGGCAGCTATCCCGACATCCGCGGGTTCCTGTCGGACACGCTGCAGCAGATGCCGTACGCGGCGGTCGACGCCGTGCGCTTCGAGCGCAAGAAAGTGGGCGACACGCAGCTCGACGCCCAGGTCCGCATCACGCTGTTCTTCCGTCCCAGCAACCGCAACGAGATCCGATGATGACGAAAGCCTCGCGACGCTCCGCCCTGTTCCTGATCGCGTGCCTGGCGCTGCTGTCGGCATGCGCGTCGATCAAGACGGATCCGGTGGTCGAGGAGTCGCGTACCCTGCTCGGCTCGGGACACGGCGAGGAGGCCCTCGCTCGGCTCGACCAGGCTCAGCGCGAGCACCCGGAGGACCGGACGTTCCGGACCGAGTATTTCCACGAGCGCGACCTGCTGATCGGGCAGTGGCTCGCACAGGCCCAGACCCTGAGCGCCGCGTCGCAGTTCGCCGCGGCGGCCGAGCTCTACCGCAAGGTGCTGAAGTACGACGCCGAAAACGTCCGCGCCAAGAACGGCCTGTCGCAGCTCGACGTCGAGGAGCGCAACCGCGCGGTCCTCAACGAGGTGCAGGACCTGGTCAAGGCCGAGAAGTACCGCGAGGCCGAGGAGAAGCTCGGGCCCCTGCTCTCGGCGAACCGCAACAACCGCGAGGCGCAGCGCCTGCAGCGGCAGATCGAGGAAAAGACGGCGAAGCCGGCGGTCGCGCAGCTCAAGGTGCAGGGCACGAAGCCGATCTCGCTCGAGCTGCGCGACGTGCCGCTGCGCTCGGCGTTCGAGGTGATCGGCCGGGCGGCGAACGTCAATTTCATGTTCGACAAGGACGTGAAGGCCGACCAGAAGACGACCATCGTCGTGAAGGACGCGAGGATCGACGAGGCGATCCGCCTGGTGCTGACGTCGAACCAGCTCGACTACAAGGTGCTGAACGAGACCACCGCGCTCGTCTTCCCCAACACGCCCCAGAAGCAGCGCGACTACCAGGAGCTCGTGGTGAAGAGCTTCTACCTCGCGAACGCGGACGTGAAGCAGACCGCGACCATGATCCGGACGATCCTCAAGACCCGGGACGTGTTCGTCGACGAGAAGCTGAACATGCTGGTCATGCGCGACACGCCGAAGGCGATTCGCCTCGCCGAGCGCCTGATCGCGGCCCAGGACATCGCCGAGCCCGAGGTGATGCTCGAGGTCGAGGTGCTCGAGGTCGGCGCGAACCGCCTGCTCGACCTCGGCCTGAAATTCCCGGACTCGGTCTCCGCGGGCGTGCAGGGCGCGGCCGGCGTGCCGGGCCAGATCTCGCTGCCCGAGTACCTGAACCGCAACTCGGGCCTGGTGCGGCTGAACTTCTCCGATCCCCTCTTCCTGCTCAACCTGCGTCAGCAGGACGGCCGGACCAACCTGCTCGCGAACCCGCGCATCCGCGTGAAGAACAAGGAGAAGGCCCGCATCCACATCGGCGACCGCGTCCCGGTCATCACGACCACGGCGGCGGTGGCGGGCGGCTTCGTATCCGAGTCGGTGAGCTATCTCGACGTGGGCCTGAAGCTCGACGTGGAGCCGATCGTCTATCTCGAGGACGACGTCGGCATCAACATCGGCCTCGAGGTGAGCAACATCGTGAACACCGTGAGGGGCTCCACTGGCAATACGCTCGCCTACCAGATCGGAACGCGCAACGCGAACACCGTGCTGCGCCTGCACGACGGCGAGACGCAGGTCCTCGCCGGCCTGATCAACGACGAGGATCGCCGGGCCGCGAGCCGCGTCCCGGGTCTCGGCGACATGCCGGTGCTCGGCAGGCTGTTCTCGCAGACGAGCGACACGCGCAACAAGACCGAGATCGTGCTGCTGCTGACGCCGCACATCGTGCGCACGATCGAGCGCCCGGGCCCGCGCACCACCGAATTCTCGGCGGGCACCGAGACCTCGGTCGAGGGACCGGCCGTCGTCGGCACGGGACCCTCGCCCATGATCGTCGAGCCGCAGCCGGCCCGGCCGCCGCAGCGCCCCGCGCCGGCCCCGACGCCCGCGCCCGCGCCGCCCGGGAGCACCATGGTGCCGTTCGGCGGCGTGCAGCAGCAGCAGCCGCAGCCGTACGCCGCGCCCAAACAGTGAAGGAGCGAGCATGATCAAGCGCCATGCAGGCTTCACCCTGATCGAGCTCGTGATCACGGTCGCGATCGTCGCGCTGCTCGCGTCGGCCGCGTTCCCGGTCACCGAGCTCGCCGTGCGGCGCGAGAAGGAGAGCGAGCTGCGCCGCGACTTGCGCCAGATCCGCGACGCCATCGACGCCTACAAGCTCGCGTGGGACGAGGGCCGCGTGAAGAAGTCGATCGACGAGACCGGCTACCCGAAGTCGCTCGAGCAGCTCGCCCAGGGCGTGGAGAACGAGAAGAGCCCGAAGCGCGAGAAGATCTTTTTCCTGCGCCGCATTCCGCGCGATCCGTTCAACGCGGACGCGTCGCTCTCGGCCGCGGCGACCTGGGGCAAGCGCAGCTACGCGAGCGACCCCGACGAGCCGCGCGACGGCGCCGACGTCTTCGACGTGTTCTCGCTCGCGCCCGGAAAGGGCAGCGACGGACGGCCGTACAAGGACTGGTGACGCCATGAACATGAAACGCCTCTGGGGATTCACGCTGATCGAGCTCCTGGTCGTGCTGTCGATCGTGGGCCTGCTCCTGAGCATCGCCGTGCCGCGCTACTTCGGCAGCCTCGACAAGTCGAAGGAGGCCGTGCTGAAGGAGGACCTGTTCCAGATGCGCGACGCGATCGGCAAGTACTACGGCGACAAGGGCAAGTATCCCGATACGCTGGACGCGCTGGTCTCGGAGAAGTACCTGCGCAGCGTGCCGGTCGATCCGATCACCGAGAAGAAGGACAGCTGGGTCGCGGTCCAGCCGACCGATGCAGACGCGACCGGCGTCTGCGACGTGAAGAGCGGCGCCGACGGCAAGACCGCCGACGGCACGGCGTACGCCGACCTGTGAGCGAGCGATGAGGCGTCCGTTCGGCACGCAGCGCGGATTCACGTACCTGACGGTGCTCTTCGTCGTCGCCTTCATGAGCCTCGGCATGGCGAAGGTCGGCCAGGTGTACCGCACGGCCGTGCTGCGCGAGCGCGAAGCCGAGCTGCTCTGGAGGGGCAGCCAGTACCGCCTCGCGATCGAGGCGTACACCAAGCGCGGCGGCGGGCTGTATCCGCGCTCGCTCGACGATCTCGTGAGGGACCCGCGCGACGTCACGGTGCGCCGCTACCTGCGCAAGCGCTACCCGGACCCGGTCATGGGCTCCGACGAATGGGGCATCGTCAAGGCGCCCGACGGCGGCATCATGGGCGTCTACAGCCGCTCCGACGATCAGCCGGTGAAGGCGGCGGGCTTTCGCCTCGCGGACGCGGCGTTCGAAGGCGCCGCGAAATACTCCGACTGGAAGTTCGTGTACCAGCCCGGCGCTCCGGGCGCGTCGCTGCCGGTGCCGCAGGGGGCGACCGGGCCGCAGCCGGGCGCGCCGTCGCCGGGCGCGTCGGGCCCGCCGCCCGGCTAGGAATAGAACAACACGACCGACAAAGCAAAACCGACAAAAGCATCAGGGAGCAACGCCATGCAACGCAGAACCCGACTCGCCCTATTGTTTACAGCGCTCGCCGGCGCCGCCGCCTGGGCGGCGTTCGGCGGCAAGGACGCGCAGCACGCGCCGGCGAGCGTCGCGTCCGCCGCGAAGCCGCCCGCGGCCCCCGTGCAGCCGGCCGGCGCTCCGCAGCCCGCCGCGGCCTCCGAGATCCCCGAGCGCGCGACCCTCGGCCAGATGGGCGCCGATCCGTTCAACGTCGAGCCGCCCGCGCCCGTCGTGTCGGCGCCCCCGGGGCCGCCCGCCCGGCCGGCTGCGCCGCCGATGCCGTACCGCTTCGCGGGCCGGCTGCACGTCGGCAACTCGGTCGAGGTTTACCTGATGAAGGGCGAGGAGCTCGTCCCGGTGAAGAAAGGCGACACGCTCGACGGCCAGTACAAAGTCGAGAGAATCGGCCGCACCGAGATGACGCTGCTGCACCTCGCGTCGCGAACGCGCGAGAAGATCGAATACGATCCGCCGATCAAGGACGACGATGCCGTCGCCGACGCGCCCGCTCCGGAAGCGCACGCCGAGGCCCAGCGCAGGATTCCGCGCGGCGGCTAGGCGGGCCGCTTCAGCTCCGGTGCGTGTACTCCACCCGGCCGGTGTCGACCGGGCAGGTGGGCACGACCAGAAGGCCCGGCACTTCCTTGCCGTGGTCCCAGCCGAGGCAGTGACACAGCTCGTGGTCGAGCACGTCCTTGCGTCCCACGTACTTGGGCATCATGTAGATGACGCAGTCGCCGGCGCTGCCGTGTCGTATCGCGCACGCTCCGTTGTCGCATCCCGGCGGCACATAATCGGTCACGACCATCTGTACCGAGCTCGGCGAGTAGCTCGATGGCTTCCACACGGGAGTCGAGGCGCACGCCGCGAGCACCGCGGCGGCGGCCAGCGCGGGGATGACGCTTGGGACGCGCTCGGCTCGCGGACGGATCACGGGATGGAGAGTGGTAGGCGCGATTGGAGTCGAACCAACGACCTCATCCATGTCAAGGATGCGCTCTAACCAACTGAGCTACGCGCCTGGGAGCGTGGAATGTTAGCCGAAAACCCTAGGGGCCACAAACGAGCGGCGCGTCAGCTGCCCCAGGAGCGGGTGCGCGAGTCGTAGCGGTACGGCTGCATCTTCAGCACGACGTTCTCGCAGGTCAGCACGTAATTGCCGCCGCTCAGCCGGTACTCGATCGGCGTGCCGCTCGGGCAGGCGCTCACGGCCGGCGTGAACTTGGGAACGAGCTTGTCGAGGCTGTCGGGATATCCGCCGTTCTCGAGCTTGTACCGGGTGAGCGCCGAGATCATCTGCAAGCCGCGCGTCTCGACGGTCAGCATGTCGCGCGTTCCCGCGTTGTAGCGGTCGAGGAACACGACGCCGCCGGCGAGTATCAGCGCGAGCACCACGAGAAAGACGAGCTGCCCGACCCCGCGCGTATGTCTTCTTGTATTCATGAAATCTCCTCCGCTCCAGACCCGAAAATACTACCGCAACCCGAGCATTTCGGCGGCATGTTTTCGCGTGGTCGCGGTGATCGCGACGCCGCCGAGCATGCGCGCGATCTCCTCGATCCGCGAGTTGCGGTCGAGCACGGTCACCCGGCTGCGCACGCCGGCGCCCCCGGCGCCCTTCGCGACCGACCACTGCTCCGTCGCCTGCGCGGCGACCTGCGGCAGGTGGGTCACGACGAGCACCTGCCGGTCCTCGCCGAGCGAGCGGAGCTTGCGCCCGACGACCTCGGCGACCGCGCCGCCGATGCCGGCGTCGACCTCGTCGAAGATGAGCGTCGGCACGCGCGCCGCCTTGCTGGTGATGACCTGGATCGCGAGGCTCACGCGCGACAGCTCCCCGCCCGAGGCGACCTTCGCGAGCGGCCTCGGCTCGACGCCCGGATTGGTGGTGACGAGGAATTCGACCTGCTCGTTGCCTCCGGTGCTGCCGTCGGGCAGCAGCGAGCGCAGCTCGATCTCGAAGCGCCCGCCGCCCATCGCCAGCTCCTTCATCGCGGCCGTGATGTCGCGCGCGAGCTTCGCGGCCGCCTTCTTGCGCTCCGCCGAAAGGCGCGCGGCGATCGCGTCGTAGCGCGAGCGCGCCACCTGCTCCTGCTTCGCGAGCGCCTCGAGGTCGGTCGCGGTCTCGAGCTCGGCGAGGCGCGCCTCGAGCTCGGCGAGCCGCTCGGGCAGCGCCTCGGGACGCGCGTGGAGCTTGCGCGCGGCCGAGTGCAGCGCGTCGAGCCGCGCCTCCACCTCGCGCAGGCGCGCGGGGTCGAGCTCGACCCGGTCGACGTAGTGGCGCAGCGCGTACGCGGCCTCGCGCAGGTTGGCCTCGCCCGACTCGAGCAGCGCCACCGTGTCCTCGAGCGCCGCATCGTAGTCGACGAGCGGCCGCAGGCGCGACAGCACGCCCGAGAGCACGGCCAGCGCGGCGGCCTCGGACTCCGACAGCGCGTCGATCGCGCCCTGCGCGCCTTCGATGAGGCTCGCCGCGTGCGCGAGGCGCCCGTGCTCGGACTGGATCGCGTCCCATTCGCCGGGTGCGGGCGCGAGGCGCCTGAGCTCCTCGACCTGCCAGGAGAGCTGCTCGCGCTCGGCGTTGCGCGCGGCCGCGTGCGTCTGGTGCTCGGCGCGCGCGCGGCACAGCTTCTGCCATTCGCGGAACGCGCCGGCCGTCTCCTCCGCGAGCTGCGAAATGCCCGCGTGGTCGTCGAGGACCGCGCGCTGCATCTCGCCTTTCAGCAGCGACTGGTGCGCGTGCTGCCCGTGGATGTCGACCAGCCATTCGCCGACCTCGCGCAGCTGGTTGAGCGTCGCCGCGCGCCCGTTGATGAAGGCGCGCGAGCGTCCGCCCGCGTCGATCACCCGGCGCAGCAGCAGCCTCCCCGGCTCGTCCTCGAGCGCCTGCTCGCGCAGCCAAGACTGCAGCGGCGCCACGCCGTCGATCGCGAACTCGGCCGTCACCTCGGCGCGCTCGCAGCCCGTGCGCACCAGCTCGGCCCCGGCGCGCTCGCCGAGCGCGAGCGACAGCGCATCGATCAGGATCGACTTGCCCGCGCCCGTCTCTCCGGTGAGCGCGGTGAAGCCCCGGCTGAAGTCGAGCTCGAGGTGGTCGACGATCGCGAAGTCGCGGATGGCGAGCTGCGTCAGCATGCCGCTACAGCGCGCCGCCCGCCCAGTGCAGCTTCTCGCGCAGCATGCCGTAGTAGCTGTAGCCGGGCGGGTGCACGAGGATCGTGGTCTCCGCGGCGCGCCGTATCGTCACCCGGTCGCCGTCGTGCAGGTCGAACTGCGGCTGCCCGTCGAAGTGCACGCGCGCGTCGATCGAGTGCCGCAGGGTGATCTCGATCACCGAGCGGTCGCTGACCGCGACCGGCCGGTTCGACAGCGTGTGGGGCGAGATCGGGACCAGCGCGAACGCCGGCACGCGCGGCTCGAGGATCGGGCCGTTCGACGAGAGCGAGTACGCCGTCGAGCCGGTCGGCGTGGTGACGATCAGGCCGTCGGAGCGCAGGTCGTAGACGAACTCGCCGTCGATGTGGACATGGAATTCGATGAGACGACCGACCGCGCCCTTGTTGACGACCGCGTCGTTGAGCGCGAGCGTCGAGAACGCGACCGCGTCGCCGCGGCGCACGTCGGCGGCGAGCATGGTGCGCTCCTCGAGCGAGTAGCCCCCGGCGAGGATCTGCCCCAGGGTCTCGGTCATCTCGCGCGCGGCGATGTCGGTGAGGAAGCCGAGGCGGCCCTGGTTCACGCCGACGAGCGGGATGCGCTTCGCAGCGAGGCTTCGCGCCGCGGTCAGCATGCTGCCGTCGCCGCCCAGGACGACGGCGAGATCGGCGCGCGCGCCGATCTCGGCGTAATCGGCGTGCGCCGGCGGCGGCGGCAGGCCGCAGCTCTCGGCGGTGCGGCGCTCGACCAGCACCGTGCAGCCCTGGCGCTCCAGGAAATGCGCCATCGCCAGCACCGCCCCGCCGATATCCGGCGAATTGTGGCGTCCGATCAGCGCGATGGTCTTGAAAGCGGGCATGTCCGGCATTAGATCATGAACGTACAGCCCGGACAAAAGGACTACGGGTGATGCCTTCGCGCATCCCGGATTCGGTAGAATTCGCACCCATGCAACTCGACCGCCGCGCCCAGGTCCTGCTGAAGACGCTCGTCGAGCGCTACATCGCCGAAGGCGAGCCGGTCGGCTCGCGGGCGCTGTCGCGCTTCTCGGGCCTCGATCTCAGCCCGGCCACGATCCGGAACGTCATGGCGGACCTCGAGGACCTGGGCTTCGTGGCGAGCCCGCACACCTCCGCCGGCCGCGTGCCGACGCCCCGGGGCTACCGGCTGTTCGTCGACTCGCTGCTCACCGTCAAGCCGCTGCACCAGGTCGAGATCGACCAGCTCGAGGTGAGCCTGCATCCCGAGCACCCGCAGAACCTGATCGCGAGCGCCTCGCAGCTGCTCTCGGAGCTCACGCACTTCGCCGGCGTCGTGGTCGCGGCCAAGCGCAAGTCGCCGGCGTTCCGGCACATCGAGTTCCTCGCGCTGTCGGAGAAGCGCGTCCTGCTCATCATCGTCACCGCCGCGGGCGACGTGCAGAACCGCATCCTGTTCACGGACCGCACGTACACGCCCTCGGAGCTGACGTACGCCGCCAACTTCCTGAACCAGAACTACGCCGGCCTCACCTTCGACGAGATCCACCGGCGCGTGCGCGACGAGCTGCAGCGGCTGCGCGAGGACATGACCGGGCTCATGACCGCGGCGCTCGAGGCGGGGAGCCAGGCGGTGTCGGAGTCGACCGAGGCGTACTCGGTGTCGGGCGAGCGCAACCTGCTCGACTCGCAGGACCTCGCGGCCAACATGACGCGCCTGCGCGAGCTGTTCGAGCTGTTCGAGAAGAAGGCGCTGCTCATGCAGATCCTCGACCTGTCGAGCCGCTCGCAGGGCGTGCAGATCTTCATCGGCGGCGAGTCGGGCATCGCGCCGCTCGACGAGTGCAGCGTGGTCACCGCGCCTTACGAGGTCGAGGGCCAGGTCGTGGGCACGGTCGGCGTGATCGGGCCGACGCGCATGGCCTACGAGCGGGTCATTCCGATCGTCGATATCACCGCGAAGCTCCTCTCGAGCGCTCTGTCGCAGCACCGTCTCGAAGGCTGAGGCTGCGCGCCCCCGCCGTGCGCTACGACCCGGAGCCCGAGCGCCAGCACGGCACCCCGGCGAAGACCGGCGTGCTGCTCGTCAACCTCGGTACGCCCGAGGCGCCGACCGCGGCCGCGGTGCGTCGCTACCTCGCCGAGTTCCTGTGGGATCCGCGCGTGGTGGAGATCCCGCGCGCCCTGTGGTGGCCGATCCTGCACGGCGTCGTGCTGCGGCTGCGCCCCAGGGCCTCGGCGCGGCGCTACGCGAGCATCTGGACGCCCGAGGGCTCGCCGCTCAAGGTCCACGCCGAGAAGCAGGCCGGGCTGCTGCGCGGGCACCTCGCGCCACGCTTGCGCTCCCCGCTCGCCGTCGAGACGGCGATGCGATACGGCGCGCCCGCGATCGGCGAGGCGCTGCGCCGCCTCAAGCGCGACGGCTGCGACCGGATGCTCGTCGTGCCGCTCTATCCGCAGTACGCGGCGAGCTCGACGGCGAGCGTTTTCGACGAGGTCGCCGCCTTCGTCCGGCGCGCGCGTCACGTCCCGGGGTTGCGCCTCGTGCGCGGCTTTCACGATCATCCCGGCTATATCGGCGCGCTCGCGGCGCGCGTGCGCGAGCACTGGCAGGCCGCCGGGCGCCCGGACCAGCTCGTCATGAGCTTCCACGGGCTGCCGCAGCGCAGCGTCGAGCGCGGCGATCCGTACGAGTCGGAGTGCCGGCACACGGCCCGGCTGCTCGCCGACGCGCTCGGCCTCGGCGAGGACCGGTGGCGGATCGCGTTCCAGTCGCGATTCGGCGCCGGCGAGTGGCTGAAACCCTACACGGCGTCGGCGCTCGCCGAGCTCGGCCGGGCGCGCACGCGGCGGGTCGACGTCGTCTGCCCGGGCTTCGTCGCGGACTGCCTCGAGACCCTCGAGGAGATCGGCATCGAGGGCAAGCAGACCTTCCTCGCCGCGGGCGGGGGCGAGTTCCGGCTGATCCCGGCGCTGAACGAGCACGAGGCCTGGATCGCCGCTCTGGCATCGATCGTGCTGGAAAACCTCACGGGATGGAGCGGCCCGGAGGCCGACGCGCGGAACTTGAAATCCCCGGGCCGGGCCCAAGCTAGCATTGTCGAATCCGGCGGGGCCGGGACGCCCCGCGCCCGCTGACGATATTCCGGAGTTCCGAATGCCAACGAACGAGCCCCAGGCGCCGACAGGCACCGACGCCGAAACGGAGATGCGCGACACCGAGCCGAAGCACGCCGGGAGCGAGCCCGAGGCGATCCCCGCGATCGAGGAGCTGCTGCGCCAGGCCGAGCTGAAGGCGCAGGAGCACCACGACGCGTGGCTGCGCGCCAAGGCCGAAACCGAGAACGTGCGCAAGCGCGCGCAGATCGAGGTCGCCAACGCGCACAAGTACGCGATCGAGAGCTTCGCGCAGGAGCTGCTGCCGGTGAAGGACAGCCTCGAGGCCGCCCTCGCAGCCGACGCCGCGACCGCCGACGCGATCCGGAGCGGCGTGGAGCTCACGCTGAAGCAGCTCGCCGCGGTGTTCGAGAAGGCGAACCTGAAGGAGATCAACCCGGTCGGCCAGAAGTTCGACCCGCACCAGCACCAGGCGATCAGCATGCTGCCCTCGGAGCGGGAGCCGAACACGGTCATCAACGTGCTGCAGAAGGGATACCTCCTGAACGACCGGGTCATCCGGCCGGCGCTGGTGACGGTGTCCCAGTCCAAATGACCGGCAAAGCCCCTGGATCCCATCGGCGTCCCGGCCGCTTGAAGTCGGGCCGTCCATCCCCATATCCCGCACAAGGTTATTAAAGGAACGAACATGGCAAAGATCATCGGCATCGACCTCGGGACGACGAACTCCTGCGTCGCGATCATGGAGGGCGGCAAGCCCAAGGTGATCGAGAACTCGGAGGGCGCGCGCACCACGCCGTCGATCGTCGCCTACCTCGAGGACGGCGAGATCCTGGTCGGCGCGCCGGCCAAGCGCCAGGCGGTGACCAACCCCAAGAACACCCTGTTCGCGATCAAACGCCTCATCGGCCGCAAGTTCACCGAAAAGGAGGTGCAGAAGGACATCGACCTGATGCCCTACAAGATCGTCAAGGCCGACAATGGCGACGCCTGGGTCGAGATCCGCGGCAAGAAGATCGCGCCGCCCGAGGTCTCGGCGCAGGTCCTGCGCAAGATGAAGAAGACCGCCGAGGACTACCTCGGCGAGGAAGTCACCGAGGCCGTGATCACGGTCCCAGCCTACTTCAACGACTCGCAGCGCCAGGCGACCAAGGACGCCGGCCGCATCGCGGGGCTGGAAGTGAAGCGCATCATCAACGAGCCGACCGCGGCCGCGCTCGCGTTCGGCCTCGACAAGAAGGAAGGCGACCGCAAGATCGCGGTCTACGACCTGGGCGGCGGCACCTTCGACATCTCGATCATCGAGATCGCGGAAGTCGAGGGCGAGCACCAGTTCGAGGTGCTGTCCACGAACGGCGACACGTTCCTCGGCGGCGAGGACTTCGACCAGCGGCTCATGGACTACCTCTGCGACGAGTTCAAGAAGGAGCAGGGGATCGACCTGCGCGCGGACGTCCTCGCGCTGCAGCGCCTGAAGGAAGCCGCCGAGAAGGCGAAGATCGAGCTCTCCAACTCCAAGGAGACCGAGATCAACCTGCCGTTCATCACAGCCGATGCGACCGGTCCGAAGCATCTCGTCATCAAGCTCTCGCGCGCCAAGCTCGAATCGCTGGTCGACGACCTGATCCAGCGCACGCTCGAGCCCTGCCGCGCGGCGCTGAAGGACGCCGGGCTCCAGGCCGGCCAGATCGACGAGGTGATCCTGGTCGGCGGCCAGACCCGCATGCCCAAGGTCATCGAGGTCGTGAAGCAGTTCTTCGGCAAGGAGCCGGCGCGCAACGTCAACCCCGACGAGGTCGTCGCGGTCGGCGCCGCGGTCCAGGCCGCCGTGCTGAAGGGCGAGGTCAAGGACGTCCTGCTGCTCGACGTGACGCCGCTGTCGCTGGGCATCGAGACGCTGGGCGGCGTGTTCACCCGCCTGATCGAGCGCAACACCACGATCCCGACCAAGAAGAGCCAGACCTTCTCGACGGCCGACGACAACCAGACCGCGGTGACCATCCGCGTGTTCCAGGGCGAGCGCGAGATCGCCGCCCAGAACAAGCTGCTGGGCCAGTTCGATCTGGTCGGCATTCCGCCGGCGCCGCGCGGCGTGCCGCAGATCGAGGTCACCTTCGACATCGACGCCAACGGCATCGTCAACGTGCAGGCGAAGGACCTCGGAACGGGCAAGGAACAGAAGATCACGATCACGGCGTCGAGCGGCCTGAGCAAGGACGAAGTCCAGCGCATGATGCGCGAGGCGGAGTCGCACGCGGACGAGGACAAGAAGCGGCGCGACGAGATCGAGCTGCGCAATCGCGCCGACCAGGCGGTCTATGGCGCCGAGCGGATGATCAAGGACACGGGCGACAAGCTCGGGGCGGGCGAGCGGCAGGCGATCGAGTCGGCGATGGACGCGCTCAAGAAGGCGGGCGAGGGGAGCGATCCGGCGGCGATTCAGCGCGCGCTCGACAACCTCACGTCGGCGCAGCACAAGGCGGCCGAGTCGCTCTACCGGCAGGGCGGCGGTCCGCAGCCGGGCGGCGAGGCGCCGGGCGGCGGAGACGGTTCGGCGGGGCGGGCGACGTCAGCGCCCGGTGGATCGTCCGGCGCGCAGGGCGGCGACGTCATCGACGCGGAGGTCGTGGACGAAGGGAAACAGTAAACGCGACTGGCAGTAGCGATCGGCAATGGACCTCTACATCGTCCTCGGCGTGGAACGGGATTCGTCGCTGAACGACATCAAGCGCGCGTACAAGCGGCTCGCGCGCAAGTATCACCCGGACATCAACCCGGGCGATCGGATGGCGGCGGCGCAGTTCCGGCAAATCGCCGAAGCCTACGAAACGCTCAGCGATCCCGATCGTCGACGGCGGTACGACTCGACGGGCCGTGCCGCCGACGCGCCGGG
>Ga0070741_10012894_pt1 | contig 14960 bp, 18 predicted proteins | sample Coa_R1_4_FD_66440 | JGI IMG/M metagenome (GOLD analysis project Ga0070741, IMG submission 66440) | Surface soil microbial communities from Centralia Pennsylvania, which are recovering from an underground coalmine fire - Coalmine... | ecosystem: Environmental > Terrestrial > Soil > Unclassified ...
CTACCGCACGCCCGAGGAACTCGCCCACTGGAAGGAGCGCGACCCGATCGAGCAGTTCGAGCGCGTGCTCCGCAAACGCGGCCTGCTCGACGACGCGGCGGCGCGGGAGATCGCGGAGCGCGTCGACCGGGAGGTCCAGCATGCCGTCGAGGCCGCCGCCGCGGCACCCGACCCGCCGCTGGACACGCTCTACCAGCACGTCTACGGCCCGGCCGCCCGCGAGCAGTTCGCCCGCATGGGCCCCGGCGCGCCCTACGGCGAGGACGAGCGCGTGGCGGAGGAGAGCGGGGAGGGCGAGTAGTGGCCGAGATGACCTACCGCGAGGCGCTGCGCCTGGCCCTGCGCGAGGAGCTGGCGCGCGACCCGAAGGTGTTCCTGATGGGCGAGGAGATCGGTCGCTTCGAGGGCTCGTACAAGGTCACGGCCGGCCTGTTCAAGGAGTTCGGGCCCAAGCGCGTGCGCGAGACGCCGATCTCCGAGGAGACCTTCGTCGGCGCGGGGGTCGGCGCGGCGATGCTCGGCCTGCGCCCGGTCGTCGAGATCATGACGATCAACTTTGCCCTCGTGGCGATGGACCAGATCGTCAACCACGCCGCCAAGGTACGCTACATGTTCGGCGGCGAGGCGGCCGTGCCGATGGTCATTCGCACGCCTGGCGGCGCCGGCAGCCAGCTCACCGCCCAGCACTCCCAGAGCCTCGAGGCCTGGTTCGCCGCCACTCCCGGCCTGAAGGTCGTGGCGCCGGCCACCCCCGCCGACGCCCGTGGCCTGCTCAAGACGGCCATCCGCGACGACGATCCCGTCGTCTTCCTGGAGAACCTGGTCCTGTACAACGCCCGCGGCGACGTGCCCGACGGCGACGACACCACCCCCATTGGTCTGGCCCGCGTGGCGCGCGAGGGTTGCGACCTGACGATCGTCGCCCACTCCTACACGGTCGTGCGGGCGCTGGCGGTGGCCGAGCGTCTGGCAGCCGACGGCTACAGCGTCGAGGTGATCGACCTGCGCTCGCTGCGCCCGCTGGACGTGGAGACCGTCGTCGCCTCGGTCCGCAAGACGCACCGCGCCCTCTGCGCCGAGGAAGGCTGGCCCACGTACGGCGTGACCGCCGAGCTGGCCGCGCGCATCCAGCGCGCCTGCTTCGACGCCCTCGACGCCCCGGTCGAGCGCGTGGGCGGCGCCGAGGTGCCGATGCCCTACGCCAAGCCGCTGGAGCGCGAGGCGCTGGCGAGCGAGGACAAGCTGGAGCGCGCAGCGCGCGCCGTGCTGGCCGAGAGCGGCATGCTGGCGCTGGGCCGGGGGAGATGAGGCCATGCCCGAAGAGATCGTGATGCCGCGCCTCTCGGACACGATGGAGCAGGGCACCATCGCCCGCTGGCTGAAGCGCGAGGGCGACCCGGTCAAGCGCGGTGAGCCGCTCCTCGAGGTCGAGACGGACAAGGCGACGATGGAGCTGCAAGCCTACAGCGACGGGGTGCTGCAGAAGATCCTCGTCGGCGAGGGCGGCACCGCCCCGCTCGGTGCGCCGATCGGCCTCCTCGCCCGCGCCGGCGAGCCAGCCGCGGCCGGCCCCCTCACCCCCAGCCCCGCTCCCACCAGGGGAGAGGGGAGCGGGGCTCCGGTCGGGGTTTCCGCCGGGGGAGAGGGGAGCGAGGGGCCGGCCCGGGTTCCTGTCGGGGGAGAGGGGGGCGAGGGGCCGGTAGGGGCGGTTCGTGAACCGCCCGCGGCGCGCAGCGCTGCCCCCGGCGCCCCACCTCCGGGCAGCGGCCAGGCTGACGGTCGGGCTCGCTCCGCCGCTGCCGACGGGCAGGCGTCGCCCGCTGCCGCGCCGGAGCCGCCGATCCGTGCCACTCCCGTCGCGCGTCGCCTGGCGGAGGAGCACCACCTCGACCTTGCCGCCCTCGCCGGCCAGGGCTCGGGACCCGGCGGGCGGATCGTCCAGCTCGACGTGGAGCGCTACCTCGAAGCGCATCCGACGACGGAGCGCCCCCTCACCCCCAGCCCGGCGACGCTCGCAGTATCCCGCGTCGCCCCCACCAGGGGAGAGGGGGGCGAGAGGCCGGCCCGGGTTCCTGTCGGGGGAGAGGGGGGCGAGGGGCCGGTAGGGGCGGTTCGCGAACCGCCCGCGCCTCAAATCGCCGCACCACCAACGCCGACTGCAGCGCCGTCGGCCCCCGGAGCCGAGGTCGAGCGGCGGCCTGTCAGCCGCATCCACCGCCTGATGGCCGAGCGCACGCTCTGCAGCGTGGGCGAGATCCCGCACTACTATCTGACCGTGGAGATCGACGTGGGGGCGGCGCTGGAGCTGCGCCGCCAGCTCGCCGAGGCGCTGGGCGACGAGGGCAAGGTCAGCATCAACGACCTGGTCCTGAAGGCCACCGCGCTCGCCCTGCGCGCCGTGCCCGAGGTGAACGCCCGCTGGGAAGACGGCGAGCTGCTGGTCTACCAGCGCGTTCACCTGGGGATGGCCGTGGCCGTGCCGGACGGACTGGTCGTGCCGGTCATCCGCGACGCCGACCAGAAGACGCTCAGCCGCATCGGGGCCGAGGCGCGCGACCTGGCCGCTCGCGCCCGCGCCGGCAAGCTCGGGGCAGCCGAGCTGCAGGGCTCCACCTTCACCGTGACCAACCTGGGCATGTTCGGCGTCGAAGAGTTCCAGGGCATCATCAACGCGCCCGAGGCCGGCCTGCTCGCCGTGGGCGCCGTGACCGAGAAGCCGGCTGCCTGGCAGGGCGGCGTCGCCCTGCGCCCGCGCCTGCGCGTCACGCTGTCGGCCGACCACCGTGCCTACTCCGGCGACGTCGGCGCGCGCTTCCTCCAGGCCCTCACCCGTCTGCTCCAGGAGCCCCTGCGGCTCGGGTTCTAGTCGAAGCACCGAGGACGAGGGCCGGCGCGCGCTGGCAGCGCTACCTGCCTATCCGGCGATTGTGGTCAGCGAGCCGGCGCGCTATGCTAGTGCCTGGGTGTGGAACCGCTGCGGTAATCCAGGGGGTGTTCGTATGACAGATGGCCGACGTGAGCGTAGGCCGCGCCGGGCGTCCAAGAGCACCTCCTTCCGTGAGGCCGAGATCCACCCGGAGACGAAGCAAGCGCCGATCCCCGGCCACCGTGCCGTAGCCCGAGACGACACGAGCGGCCGTTTCAGACCGGCGGTCGGCGTAACCCAACGGGGCGACGGACCGGAGCCGAACGGGTGCAGCCATAGTGAGGAGCAGACCGGCAAACGTCCAGAGGACGGATCGCCGCCTGCGACAGATCTCGAGCGGAAAATCGTCGCGTGCCTCGCGGCAGCAGGTGCCCTCGCGCCGGCTCCCGACGTCGATGATGTCCCGACCGCCCCGGCCGAGATCGAAGCGCTCGAGCGCGAGCACGAAGCCTGGCTCACCACTCAGACCGAGCCTCTCGGGTTGACCGAAGCAGTCCTGGCCGACCGCGAGTAGTGGCGGCACTCCTGTTCGACACGTCTGCCTTGGTAAAACGGTACGACCTCGCCGAGGCCGGCGCCCGCCGTGTACGTGCGCTCTGCCGGCTGAGCAGCGGACATACCATACTGATCGCGCCCATCACCGCCGTCGAGCTCGCCGCGGCGCTTAACCGCAAGGTGCGTGAGGGTCGCTTCGGTCCCGTCCAACGCGACCTGATGTGGCGCCTGTTCTTGGCCCATCGGCGCCAGCGCTACCATACGCTCGCGCTCGATAATCCCTTGTACGACCATGCGGCGCGGTTGCCGTTCGCCCATCCTCTCCGAGGCTACGACGCGGTGCAGCTCGCGTGCGGTCTCTACGCCCGCCGCCTGCTGGCTGCTGTCACTTCAGATGTACGGCTCTGCACCGCGGACCAGCGGCTTGCCACGGCTGCGGCGGTCGAAGGCCTGCTCGTAGAGTTCATCCCTTGAGCCAGTCCCGACTGGTGGTCTCACCTGCTCTAGCACGCCTGGTGGCCGGGGAGATCCGCTGCCTAGGCGCCATTATGGAGAAGCCCGCCGCCTGGCACGGCAGCATCGCGCTGCGTCCCCGCCTGCGCGTCACGCTCGCGGCCGACCACCGTGCCTACTCCGGCGACGTCGGCGCCCGCTTCCTCCAGGCCCTCACCCGTCTGCTCCAGGAGCCCCTGCGGCTCGGGTTCTAGCCCCTGGTCTCGACCTCGCCGTGCTATAACGGCGGGGAGGAGCGAACGATGGCGGACTCGGCTTTCGATCCGCGGCGGGGCCTGAGGGCGGATCACGACCAGCCCCTGATCGGGATAGTGGCGCAGGAGAACGATCGGCCGGTGGTGCACTATTTTACGGACGACGAGTCAGTCAAAGCGGCTAGCGTGCCTGGCAGCGTCGAGCGGGCGCTGAGCCTACTCGGGGCGTGGAGCGACCTGGATTGGGAAGCCGCGGAGGCGGAGCTCGACCGTATCCGCCATGCTAACCCTCCTACCCCACCGATCTCCCTGTGAAGCGCTACCTGCTGGACACTTCAGTGCTGGCGGCGGGTCTCTTCGGTCGTCCTGGCGCGGTGCAACTGCTTGCTCCCTGGATCGCCCAGCGCGAGGCGGCGACCAGTATCGTGGTCTACGGCGAGACCGTCGAGTATTTGCGGGGCCTCCCGAATTTTCCTGCCCGGCGCGCGGAGCTACGGGAGTTGCTGCGGGAGGTCTCTCCGTACTTTCTGACGTTCACGATCATGGAGCGCTACGCGGATCTGCGCCGGCAGATGCGTCCGCCTGTAGGCGGCGGCCTCGTTGGCGACGTCGACTATCGCCCAGAGGTCCCAAGGCAGCAGCAGCCTGTGGCGCTGGGATACTGCGTCGCGAGCCATTCAGCAACCCCGGAGTGCCCTCCTCGCGCCTGTAGGAGTGGGTAGCCCGTGAACCGTCGCGCAGGTGGAGCGTGTCGAGCCGACGACCAATGTATCGGACCGGGCCCTGCGCCCTGTAGTGCTGTAGCGGAAGGGGCGCGTCGGGTCCGGCAGTGCGGCAGAGAGCCGATTTGCAAAGCTGCTACTGACGGTGGTAGGATCGTGCCGCCCCCGAGAACGACGGCTGTTGGCTTTCCCGGCCGCGCTGACAGAGGCCGCCCCACGGGGCAGCCCGCTGCCATCCTTGATCGGGGCGGCCGGCCCCAGTGCGCCCGTAAGTCAGTAGTCCAGTCGACGCGGCAGGAGGAGATAGCGTGGCAGAGGAACCGAAGGCCATCGTCCAGCGCCTGCTGTTAGAGGGATTCAACAAGGGCAACTGGGCCCTCGCGACCGAGATCATCGCTCCCGACGTACAAGTGCATCGGCCGTTCCCTGGCCAGAAGCCCGGCCGCGATGGGTTGCTCGAGCAGTTCGCCATGATCCGCGCCGCTTATCCCGACTTGCAAACGACCCACGATGAGCTTATCGCGGAAGGCGATAAGGTGGTCATCCACTGGACCGTCCACGGTACCCACCGAGCGCCTTATCGAGGCAAGGCGTCGACTAACGCTCCAGTGACGTGGTCCGGTATCTGCATCGCCCGTGTGGCTGATGGCCAGATCGTGGAATACTGGGACTACGGCGATAGCTCGGTACCAGGGAGCCCACGCCACATCGCCCATTGCACGGAGGGCTGAGGCCGTCCCTCTCGTGCAGGCTGGGCATGGGGACCGGCGCTGGATCCAGCGCCTCCTGCGACTGGGCGGGTATGCGAGCGGCTGGTTGCTGCTCCTCGCCTGCGGGCAGCACCCTCCCCCCGCGCCGGCGCCTGGCCCCAGTGCGGGCGCGCGCCCCGAAGTTGAGGCCGCGGTTCCCGTGCGCGTCGGCGTGGTGGGTGCACTTGCTGATGCGGGCCTATTCATTGCCCTGGAGCGCGGCTACTTTCAAGAGCAAGGCCTCGACGTGACCCTGGTGCCCTTTGACAACGTGGCGGGGATGATACCCGCCATGGGCACGAGGCAGATCGAGGTCGGGGGCGGCTCCACCGCGCCCGGGCTGTTCAACGCGATCCGGCACGACGTCCCGCTCAAGATCGTGGCGGATAAAGGCAACGCCGCCCCCGGGTTTGGATTCGTCGCCCTGGTCGTCCGCCGAGACCTGGCGGAGAGTGGAGCGATCAAGAGGTTCGAGGATCTCCACGGTCGGACCGTCGCGGTCGTCGGGTTCTACCAGGCTGCCCACGCGGCGCTCGTGCATGGCCTCGAGCAAGCGGGCGTCCAGCCGAGCGCGGTGAACCTCGTCGAGCTGCCTTTTCCGGATATGGTGACAGCGCTAGCCGCGGGCTCGATCGATGCGGGCTTGCTGATCGAGCCCTTCGTGGCGGCCGCCATGGAGCGCGGGGTGGGTGTTCGCTGGAAGGGCATCGACGAGTTCTATCCGGAGTACCAGATCGCGATGCTGCTGTATGCGCCACACTTTGCGGCGCCAGAGCAGCGGTCCGCGGCCGAGCGGTTCATGCTCGGCTACCTGCGGGGCGTGCGCGAGTACAATGACGCGTTCTTCTACCACCGCGGCACAGATCGCGTGGTAGACATTCTCATCCAGCACACGCCCGTGAAGAACCGCGCGCTATACGATGTCATGGTACCGGCGGGGCTCCGGCCCGACGGGCGCGTCAATGTCGAGACGATCCGAGCGGACCAGGAATGGTACGTGGCAGCCGGCCAGCAGAGGGAGCGAGTCGCACTCGGGACCGTAGTGGACCACACCTACGTGGAACAGGCCGAGCGGGCGCTGGGCCGCTACCAGCCCCCACGTTAGTGGTGAACGCTTACCTCCAAGAGCAGGAGCCCGTGGTACGCCGATCCCTCTGCTCAGATGCCAGGCACCGCCGTCGGCACCGGTCAGCGAGCGCCGGCCCTGGTCGCCGCCTGGAAGTCGAGCTGTAGATCGGCACAGATGACCTGCGCGGCGTTCCGGCCCGGCCCCATGCTGACGCCTGAGCCCGGATGGCTCCCCGCGCCGCAGAGATAGACGTTGGGCACCGGGGACCGGTACTGCCCCATCTCCGGGATGGGGGCATCCCTGCCGTCTGGTAGCGCAGGAAGGCCCCGTGCTGGTGTGTACCGTGGACCGCGCTGGTGATGCGCCGCTCCAAGTCCACCGGCGACTGAGCCACGCGCTTTACGATGCGCTGCTTGAGATTGGGGGTGAAGCTTTCGGTTAGGTAGTCAATCAAGTAGTCAGCGTACTCGTCCTTGATCTCATCCCAGTTGGTGTGAGTAATCCTGCCGGTCGCATCACCGGTGACCCGGTAGGGCATATAGTGGGCCACGAACTTCATCAGCGCTTTGCCCGCCGGTGCGCGGCCGGGGTCGACGACGGATTCGTTCACGATGCCGATCATCGGCGCGGCGGGGAGCATGCCGCTGCGGCACTGAGTGAAAACCCGGGAAAGGTCCTCGAGCGAGGCGCCGGCCGCGTGAACGTACCCGGCCTGGCTGGGTTCCGGTCCGGCCTTGTATTCCGGCGGACCGTCCAAGGCCGCGTAGATGGTGAAGAAGGAATCGCCCCATTCGTACTGGCGGATCTTCTCCGCGACCGTGGCGCCCACTTGCTCCTCGCCGAGGAGGTCGAGCGTGAGGTGACGGGGGTCGACGTTCGAGGCCAACAGCCGGCCTACCTGGATCTCTGTCCCGTCGGCCAGGTGTACGCCTACCGCTTTGCCGTCCCGAATGACGATCTGCTTCACCGTGGCGTTCGTCCGGCTCTCACCGCCGCGGGCCTGGAGGGAGCGGGCGAGGGCGATCGAGACATGGTGCATGCCGCCTTTGACAATACTCACGCCACAGTCCTGAACGGTGCCGAGGAACAGCCAGGCAAACTGACCACCGCCCGCGTCGTCAGGCGAGAGTGCGGCATGGAGGGCAAAGGACCCGAAGAATGCCCGCGCCTCTTCCGTCTCGAATAGCTGATTGCACCAGGACCGCATGGTCTGGACCTCGAAGCGGTACTCCGCCGTCCCATCGGGCTGCTGCCAGAGGGTCGCGAACTGCTGCGCGGGCGTGGGCGGTGGAGAGTACATGCCGGCCACGATCTGGGGCTTCGCGGCTCGGTAGCGCTCGTACAGCGCCTGCCAGGTGCGCGCATCCACAGGAGAGAGCTGCGGTTGAAGGCGAACGCCCGCGCGTTCAAGCGGTATCCACTTCCTCGACCTGGGCATGCTGCCCATGGTCCAGCGACGTGCGACCACTTTCGACGTGCCGCCGCTCGATGGCACGTCGAGAAGGACTGGCGGCGTGTGCGGTCACCAGCCATCGCTCCTTCGCGACGAGTAGCTCGGCCAGCGATGAGCGCGCACCTCAGGGCTGGTAGCGCCCGAGCCGCGCCAGCGCCGCGTCGACGAAGCGGTTGTCGATCACGCGGTCCATGTCGATCTGCGTCTGCACCAGCCCGTGCTGGGCGAACCATTCCTGGTTCTCGCGCAGGCTGACGGGGTCGACGTAGCCGTCGGGATTCAGCCCGGGCGGATAGACTTTCTCCATGATCGCGGGATCGCGCAGGCCCACGTAGCGCGCGGTGATCGCCTTCACCTCGGTCCGGTCGCGGTTCTTCGTGTAGGCGTCGTTGTAGTCGCGGATCCCGCGGAGATAGGCGACGACCACGCGGTGGGCGGCCTCGGGCTGCTGCTCGATGAACAGCGGCGAGTAGAGCATCGTGCCGCCCTGCAGCCGGGTGAAGATGTCGTCCGAGCGCCGCCAACGCACGAGGATTCCCTGCTCCTCTCCCTGGGCGGCGTAGGGCTCGAACAAGGGAGCAGCGTCGATCGCGCGGTTGGCCAGCGCCGACAGCATGTCCGGCGTCGGCATCAGGACCATCTCGATGTCGGCGATCGAGCCGCCGCCCTTGCGCAGCGCCTCGTCGATCCCACGGTGCAGCCCGTTGCCCGCCGCCACGTTGGCGATGCGCAGGCCCTTCAGGTCGGCCCAGTCGCGCACCTGGCCGCTGTCCACCAGATCCTTGCGCACGACGAACGAGTACAGCGGGAAGCCGGGAAGCGTGCTGCCCTCGTCGGCCACGACCCGCACCTCGGCGCCGCGCGCCACGGCGTTGTAGAACCCGGCCGCGCCGGCCCCCATCGCCACGTCGAGCCCGCCCGTGGCGAGCAGGGGGATCGCCTCGCCGCCGGCCTGGATGCGGATCAGCTCGACGTCGAGCCCTTCCGCGGCGAAGTAGCCGCGCTCCAGCGCTAGAAAGGTCGGCGCGTCGTTCAGCGAGTACTGCAGCGCGTATCGCACGTGCACCGGCGGATCGAGCGCCGCCGGCGCGGCGGGCGTCGCCGCGACCTCCGCCCGCGGGCTCGGAGAGGGTGGCGCTGCCGCCGGCGCGCGGCTCTCGGTCGGCCTGGCGCCTGCGCAGGCGGAAGCCAGCAGGGTGACCAGCAGTAGCGCGAGAGTGGCGGGCGCCAGCGGCAGGCGAACGGCAGCGCTCATCGGCAGCTCTCTCCTACGTGGAATGGACCATTATGGCGCCGCCAGCGCGCGGAGGTCGAGCAGGCCAACGGGTTGCGGCATCGTTACGTGACGGGTGTGGCCTCGGCAAGTGCTGGCTCGTCGGGAGCCAGCGCTGATCAGCGCGTTGATGAACTCGCCGCTGAGGAACCGACTGTTGTTGACTGTGACGTACCAGGCCGAGAAATCGGGGATGCCGCCGAAGACCCCGATGGGTAATTCGCGCGGGGCAGCCTGCGCTTGGCGGCGGCCAGGGCTTCGACGCCCGCGGCGTCGAGCGGCTCGACTACAGCAACCCGCACGGCCAGGTCATCGAGCGCGTCTGGTTCGATGGCAAGGTCGTCTTCGCTATGGAAGTCGGCGAGATGGACATCGACCCGAGCCGCGTCAAAGTCGCGCAGGAGTACCAGGTCGTTTACGATGTCCAGCTCGATGAGCAGGGCAAGCTGGTGCGCGAGGCGGAGCGCGTGCCCGGGCAGCTCAACATCTATGACTCCATCCCGGGTATGGAGAAGTACAGCCCGGTCTGGCAGTTCAACTATGTGGTCGTGCCGCTGCACGGGTTCAGCTCGCAGCAGTGCGGGGCATGCCCATCGCCTCGTAGATTACTGGTCGGTAGCGCGGCGGCGGAACGGGCTTCCCTTCCGCCTCGGCCGTCTCCAGCCATAGCTCCTTCGCAACAAGCACCTCGGCCAGCGCCTCCTGCGGCGTGGCTCCGAATGCGGAGCAGTACGCCAGATCGGGAATGTCGGCGACGTAACACTCGTCCTCGTCGCTCCACATGACGTTGATATGGTAGTCGCTCACGTGTCGTCCTCCAGGCGCAACTGGTAGTCCTCGACCAGCTTCAGGAGCTGCCGAACCTGGTACGGCTTGGCTTGCCCCCGGACCGACTGCAGGTTGAGGAGCTCGGGCACATTAGGATGGCTAAACATGTGGTGACTACCCCGCGTTCGCGCCAAACGAAAGCCGAACCCTTCTGCGAGAGTGACCAGGTCGGCGAAGGCGACGTTCGTCGATCCAGTCAGAAGCCGTTGCAGGAGGCGTCGTCGGTTCATCTGTGCCTGCTGGTAGCGGCCAGAGTGATAGCATGATACACGCTGGTGCTGGCTCCGCGGCAGCCAAGAACTACCTGGAGTTGCCCGATAGCGCAGACAACGCCTGGGCGCCACCCGCACTCAGACCCCTACTGGCGCTCGCCGGATCGGGTGCGGGCGCGCTGGAGGATCGCTTCGATGCGGATGCGGCCGGTCAAGGGAGTCAGCTCCCCGATGGTGACGGCACGAAGCTGCTCCTCGGTCATCGGCGCGCGGTCGTCTGGCGGAACGGAGCCTGACATGGCCATACCTTTCTCTACGCTGATGACGTCCCCTCACCGCGAGGGTCAGCCTACTCGATGGCACATCGCCAGCCGTGCAGCCGGGAAATCGGACGGAATACCCTATGATGCGCGAGGGTACACGAAGTCTGTCGCTACGGCGGCGAAGAGCTCGCCGCGCTCCCGTCCGACGAAGTTCGCGTGCAGCGCGCGGATCGCCGGCTGTATGCTGGCAAGGCGAACGGCCGCGCCTACCTGGTCGCGGGCGACGGCGACGCCGGAGCGAGCTTCACGATCCGTGGAGGCAGTGTAGACGTGAGTACGATCCAGACCGTCGTCGTCGATCCCGCCGCGCCGGGTCACCTGGCCCTCCGCCAGGTCGAGCCGCCAGCGCCCCGCCCCGCCGAGGCCCTGGTGCGCGTCGCGGCCATCTCCCTCAATCCTGGCGAGCTGCGCACGCGGGCGCGGACCGGCCAGACGGGCTGGCGGCCGGGCCGCGACCTGGCCGGCACGGTCGAGCGGGCCGCCGCCGACGGCAGCGGGCCGCGCCAGGGCGCCCGCGTGGTCGGCCTGGTCAATCCGGGCGCCTTTGCCGAGTTGGTCGCCGTGCCGACCGACGCGCTGGCCGAGCTGCCCGCGACGGTTTCCTTCGCCCAGGCTGCCGCGCTGCCGGTCGCCGGGCTCACCGCGCTCCTGGCGCTGGAGCACGGGGGCCTGCTGCTCGGGCGCACGGTGCTGGTCAGCGGCGCTTCCGGCGGGGTTGGACACCTGGCCTGCCAGCTCGCCCGCCAGGCCGGCGCGCGAGTGGTCGCCGCCGTCCGCCAGCCGGACCGCGCCGCCGTGGCCTGGGACGCCGGCGCCCACGAGGTGCTCGTCGGCGCCGACCTCGCGGCCGCCGGGCCGTACCACCTGATCCTGGAGTCGGTGGGCGGTGAGACGCTCAGCCGCGCCCTGGACGCTCTGGCCCCCGGCGGCGTCTGCGTCACGTTCGGCGGGTCGGCCGGCGCCCAGGCGACGATCGACACGCAGCGGTTCTACCTGCGGGGCGGGACGACGCTGTACGGCTTCTACCTGTTCGACGAGCTGGCCCGCCGCTCGACCGCCGCCGAGCTAGGTCGGCTGGTGGGCCTGGTGGCCAACGGGCGGCTGCGCCCGCGCATCGCCGTCGAAGCGCCCTGGACGGAGATCGCCGAGCGAGCCGAGCAGCTCCTCAACCGCCAGGTCGTCGGGAAGATCGTCCTGCACGTCGCGCGGGAGTCCGGCGCCGGCTAGACGCGAGGATTCCCGGGAGCCGTCGCGGGGCGCGCATAGGCGATCGGCGCGCCGGCCGGGTCGCGGAGCACTACGTCTCCGACCCGTGCCGGACCGTCCGCGTCGACCAGATCCCAGACCGCGGGTGGGTGCTGGCGGAGCAGGCGCACGATCTGTGCGGCGATCATCGCTTCCGCTGCCATCGCCGATCCCTCCATCGCTCATGGGTCACACTCTTATGGTGACCCGCGGGACAGGACGGAGCCAGGGGACTTACCCCCAAAGGGATGGGGCGGGCTCCCGCCGCGCACGGGGGCTGTCCCCCAGGGCGGCAGGCGTGCGGCTGCTTCCAGGTCTCAACGATATCGCTAGGTTGGCTCTGCCGCGACGGCCAGGTGGGGCATCACCTGGCGAGCGAACTGCTCCAGCGAGCGCATGACGAGCGGGTGCGGGATGCTGCCCATGTTCATCCAGCACAGGATCTGCGTCGCGCCAGTCTCCTCCACCAGCGTGCGGAGGGCGGCCGTGGCAGCGGCCGGGTCGGCCATGATCGCCGCCTCCGCGCACAGCCGCTCGAAGGTCATCGGCTCGCGCACCGCGCGCGGCGGCCCCTCGGGGCCCTGCCGGCCTGACCACCGTTCGTAGTCGAGCCGCACTTCCTGGATGACGCGGTAGTAGTCCATGAAGCCTGCCCGCGCCTCTGCCCGCGCCTGCTCGGTGCTGTCGGCCACGTGGACAGGCAGCAGCAGCCCTAGCTCGCGCGCCGCCGGGTCGTGGCCGTGCGCGCCCAGGCCCTCCCAGTAGGCCGCCGCGTAGGCCCGCAGCTCGGCGCGCGGCAGCAGGTGCGCGGGCAGGAACAGGTTGTAGCCTCGCCGCGCTGCCTCGTCCACGCTGTCGCGCGATGTCGCAGCGACGTGGATCGGCGGGTGCGGCCGTTGCAGCGGCTTCGGGTTCACCACCACGCCGGGGATCTGGTAGTACTCGCCGCGGTACTCCAGTTCGTGCTCGGTCCAGGCCGCCAGGATCACCCGCAGGCTCTCTTCCTGCAGCGCCCGGCTGCGCGCCCGCTCCACGCCGTAGCCCTCGTACACTCGGCTGTGGACGTGGCCGCGCCCCATCGCGAACTCCAGCCGCCCGTGCGATAGGACGTCCAGCGTGGCCGCCTGCTCGGCGACCTGCAGCGGGTGGTGCACGGGCAGGATGTTCACCGCCACGCCCAGGCGCAGCCGCCGGGTGCGCTGGCTCACGGCGCCCAGGACGACGTAGGGCGCCGCCAGCGCCGAGAACTCGGGCTGGAAGTGGATCTCCGAGAGCCAGAGCGCGTGGTAGCCCAGGCGATCGGCCAGCTCGGCTTGCTCGAGCAGCTCGTCGAGGCGCCGCTCGGGCGACGCCGCCGGCGGACACTGGACCTCGCTGAACAGGCTCAGCTTCACGGCGCGCATCCTCGACCTCCAGCCCGGCGTAGTGCTGAGTGCTGAGTCCGAAGTCTCGCTCAGTACTCAGTACTCAGTACTCAGTACTCAGTACTTCGTGAGTGTAGCGGACGCGCGTGGTATCCTAGCAGCGCCCTCGCCGCCCTCGGGATTCGCGGCGTGAATGAGGAGGGGGAGATGCACGCGCGGATGAGGCTCTCGTTGCGCCCGGCGGCCTGGCTGCTCACGGCTATCGTGGCTCTAGCAGTGGGCTTCTCCACCGGAGCCCCCGGCGAAGCCGCCCACGCTCAGGGCGCGGCGCGCGTGCGCATGGGCGTGCTCGGCGTGTTGCCTGAGGCCGGCATCTTCATCGCCATCGAGCAGGGCTACTACCGCGAGCAGGGCATCGAGCTGGAGACGACCCTGTTCGACTCGGGCGCGCGGATGGTGCCGGCGCTGGGCACCGGCCAGCTCGAGGCGGGCGATGGCTCGCACAGCGCCGGCCTGTTCAACGCCGTCGCCCGGGGCATCCCGCTCAAACTGGTCGCCGACGCCGCCTCGGGCCCGTCAGGCTACTCGGTCGTCGCGCTGATGTTCCGCCGCGACCTGGCCGACAGCGGCCAGATCCGCGGGCCGGGCGACCTACGCGGGCGGCGCGTGGCCCTGCCGGCGCGCGGCATCCCCACCGAGGTGCTGCTCTCGCACTGGCTCCGCTCCGCGGGCCTGCGCGTCGACGACGTCGATCTCGTCGAGATGAGCTTCCCGGACCAGCTCCCGGCCTTCGGCTCCCGCAACCTCGACGCCACGGTCATCCCCGAGCCGTTCGAGACGCGCCTGGCGGACCAGGGACTGGCCACGGTTTACCAGCACAGCGACCAGGTCTATCCCGGGTTCCAGGTGGCCGAGGTCATGTACGGCGCCGCCTTCGCCCAGGAGCAGCCGGACGTGGCGCGTCGCTTCATGACCGCCTACCTGAAAGGCGTGCGCGTCTACAACGATGCCTACGTGAAGGGCGACGCCGCCGCGCGCCAGGTCACGGTGGCGGCGCTGATCCAGCACACGCCCGTGAAGGATGCCGCGCTTTACGACCGCATGGCCCTGGCCGCGCTGAACCCCGACGGCCGCATCAACGTCGCATCGCTGGCCGAGGACCAGGAGTACTGGCTCGCCAGCGGCGCCCAGCAGGCCCGCATCGACCTGAACGCCCTGGTCGACTACAGCTTCGCCGACGCGGCCGTCCAGGCCCTCGGCCCCTACCGCTAACCCCCGCGCTCTCACGCGGTGTCCTGCGCCAGTGGCTCGACCACTACCTTGTGTCGCGAGGGGATCGTGTGCGATGACTGGGACCTCATCATCCCATCCAGCCATGAAGCTCCGTCTTGAGCACTAGTGTTAAACTCAATCTACGTCATAGTGTGAGGTGGAGCATGCGAGTGGTAGGGATCACGGATGTGCGACAGGACGGCACGCGGATCATTCGCGAGGCGCAGCACGCGGCGGAACCCACGCTCGTGGTTATTCGCTCCGAGCCGGCAGTCTACCTCGTGGGAGCGCAGAAGTACGAGGCGGAGCAGGCGGAGCTGAA
>Ga0070741_10012895_pt1 | contig 14959 bp, 10 predicted proteins | sample Coa_R1_4_FD_66440 | JGI IMG/M metagenome (GOLD analysis project Ga0070741, IMG submission 66440) | Surface soil microbial communities from Centralia Pennsylvania, which are recovering from an underground coalmine fire - Coalmine... | ecosystem: Environmental > Terrestrial > Soil > Unclassified ...
CCCGGCACCTCTAGACGTCCACGCTCGTCGTCGTCGCTCCGATCCGTCGTGGGTCGGCGCCGCAGCCGGACAAGGCTCGCAGACCGATGCGGGAAGGTCAAGAGGCGCGTCCGGCGCGTACGCGTCCCCTTGTAATTGGTGACAGAAGGCGCAAAGATCTGGGCCGGCTTCACCTCTGCGGCGTCACACGCACTTCCACGATCGACATGGGGGGTGGGCAGTGCCGCAGGGAATCTCCATCCACGTAGGGCTGAACCGCGTCGACCCGGACCACTACCAGGGGTGGGACGGAGAGCTCGTCGCGTGCGAGTTCGACGCGAACGACATGACGGAGCTGGCCGCCGGCAAGGGCTTCGAGCCCCAGACGCTCCTGACCGACGCCGCGACCGCCGACGCGCTGCTCGGCGCGCTCGACGGCGCGGCCGGGAGCCTCGAGGACGGCGACGTGCTGCTCCTCACCTATTCGGGCCACGGCGGGCAGGTGCCGGACGCGAACGGAGACGAAGACGACGGGATGGACGAGACGTGGGTCCTCTACGACCGTCAGGTCGTCGACGACGAGCTGTACGCGCAGTGGGCGAAGTTCGCGCCCGGCGTCCGGATCGCGATCTTCTCCGACAGCTGCCACAGCGGCACCGTCGGCCGCGCGGCGCTCGCGGCCGTCGGCGAGGCCCGCGTGCTCGGCTCGGCGAACGGCGGCGAGAACGGCCGACCACGGATCAAGGGGATGCCGGATCCGGTCATCCGCTCCACCTACGAGCAGCACAAGGAGCTGTACGACGACATCCAGAGGTCGCTGCCGCCGTTCGACGACGCAGCTGTCGGGGCGAGCGTGCTGCTCACCTCCGGCTGCCAGGACAACCAGACCTCGCTGGACGGGCAGAAGAACGGCCTCTTCACCCAGACGCTGCTCGAGGTCTGGGACCACGGCGCGTTTCGCGGCGGCTACCGCACCTTCCATCGCCGCATCGCGCAGAAGATGCCGCCCTGGCAGAGCCCGAACCTGTTCACGGTCGGGGCGCCGAACGCCAGGTTCACCCGACAGCACCCGTTCACGATCTGACGGGGCAGAGCGATGCCGCGCAAGCGAATGGGCGACGTGGTCGTGCTCCTGCCGGGGATCACCGGCAGCGTGCTCGAGAAGGACGGGAAGGAGGTCTGGGCGCCGACGCCGGGGGCCGCGCTCCACGCGCTGCTGACGCTCGGCCACGACATCCAGGGCCTCGCGCTGCACGAGGATCCACCGGACGTCGACGACCTCGGCGACGGCGTCGTCGCGACCCGGGTGATCGGCGACGTGCATCTGATTCCCGGGCTCTGGAAGATCGACGGGTACTCGAAGCTCAAGAGCTTCGTCGTGAAGACCTTCGACGTGAAGCTGGGCGAGAACCTCTTCGAGTTTCCGTACGACTGGCGGCGCGACAACCGCGTCGCCGCACGGAAGCTGCAGCAGGCCAGCGCCGGGTGGCTGCGATCGTGGCGCGAGCGGTCGGGGAACGACGGCGCGAAGCTGATCCTCGTCGGCCACTCGATGGGCGGGCTCGTCTCGCGGTACTTCCTCGAGTGCCTCGACGGGTGGCGCGACACCCGTGCCCTGGTCACCTTCGGGACCCCCTATCGCGGCTCGATCAAGGCGATCGGCACGCTCGCGAACGGCATGTCCAAGAAGATCGGGCCGGTCGGGCTCGACCTCACCACGCTCGTGCGGTCGCTCACCGCCGTCTACCAGCTGCTGCCGATCTACCCCTGCTACGACCCCGGCGACGGGAAGCTCGCCCGGGTCACCGAGTCGTCGGTGCCGAACGTCGACCCCGAGCGAGCGGCCGCGGCGCGCGCGTTCCACGACGAGATCGCCCATGCGGTCGAGCGGAACGAGCAGGACGACGACTACCGTCGCGCGCGCTACAGCATCCGGCCGGTGATCGGCACCCTCCAGCCGACGGTGCAGACGGCTCGCGGCGCCGGCGACGGCGTCGCGCTCGTCGGCTCGTACGACGGCGTCGACCAGGACGGAGACGGAACGGTTCCGCGCGTGTCGGCGACGCCGCTCGAGCTGGAGCACGAGGAGAACGCGATGTTCGCGGCGCAGAAGCACGCGTCGCTGCAGAACGACGACCCCGTGCTGACGCAGCTCGCGGGCATCCTGAGCGGGATCGACCTCGACCTCTCGCTGTTCCGGGCTCGGCCGACGATCGGCCTCGGGCTGGACGTCGAGGACGTGTACGCGGCGGACGAGCCGGTGACGGTTCGCGTCAGGCCCGAGCAGAGCCTGCCGGGGCCGCTCGTCGCGGTCGCGGAAGACGCCACCCGGGCGCCGGATGCCGAGCAGCCGCTCGAGGTGCGGAGGGCGGACCTCCGCGTGGACGGCGACGGCTGGCATGTCGGCGAGCTCGGGCCGCTTCCGCCCGGCACGTACCGCGTCACCGTCCTCGGCGACGGGGCGGTCGAGCCGGTGACGGACGTCGTCGCGGTCGGTGCAGCGGAATCGAGCTGACCCGCCGATGCTGGCGCTGTCCGGCAAGATCGTGACGTTCGACCCGCAGCGGCCGGTGATCGAGGAGGGCGTGCTCTACGTCGGCGACGGCACGATCGCGGCGGTCTCCGATCGCAGAGACCAGGCGCCGGCGGGGTTCGCCGACACGAAACCGATCGACCTGGACGGCGTCCTCTATCCGGGCCTGATCGACCTGCACAGCCACATCCTGTACAACCTCCGGACGCTGTGGGCGCCGGGCCGCGCCGAGCCCTACACCAGCCACAACCAGTGGCCCGACGCGGACACGTACTCGCAGGAGATCACCGCGCCCGCGCGTGTCTGGTCGAAGTCGCCCGCGGCGCGAGAGGTGCTCGCGTACGCGGAGGCGAAGGCGATCGCGGGCGGCACGACCGCGATCCAGGGAGCTCCCGGGACGACGAGACCGTACGAGGGGTTCCTCGTGCGCAACGTCGACAACGAGACCTTCGGGACCGGCAAGGACCGGGTGTCGCAGTCCGCGCTCACGCTCGAGCCCGAGGACCTGGAGCGGCGCGCGGAGAAGATGCGCGACGGGGACACGTTCGTCTACCACCTCGCCGAGGGGACGAGCCCGAAGCTGCTCGACGAGTTCGCCGACGTCGCCGAGGCAGGCTGCCTGCGCGAGCGGCTCGTCGCGATCCACGGGACGGCGCTCGGCGGCGAGCAGTTCGGCCGCTGGTCGGCGCATCCGGGGTCGCTCGTCTGGTCGCCCTTCTCGAACCTCTGGCTCTACCGGGCGACGACCGACGTCGCCGGTGCGCACGCGGCCGGCATCCGCGTGTGCCTCGGCTCGGACTGGGGGCCGTCCGGCTCGAAGAACGTGCTCGGCGAGCTCAAGGTCGCCGACCTCTGGAACCGGCAGCACCTCGATCGCGCGTTCTCGGATCGTCAGCTCTGCGAGATGGTGACCGCGAATCCCGCAGACGCGCTCGGCTGGGAAGGCCGCACCGGCCGCCTCCGGCCGGGGCTCGAGGCCGACGTCCTCGTCGTCGAGGATCGCACCGAGGACCCGTACCGCAACCTGATCGAGAGCACGGAGCGCGACGTCCGGCTCGTGCTCGTCGGCGGCAAGGCGCGCTTCGGACGCACCCCGTTGATGCGGGCGGCGGCCGCGGAGGCGATCGAGCCGATCCCGCAGGCCGGGCGAGGCCGCTCGATCAGCCTGGCCGGCGGCCCGGACGCGATGAGCTGGCGGAGCGTGGTCGAGACGCTCGAGGCGGTGCGGGCGGACCCTCAGGCCGCCCTCGCCGCCGCCGATCGAGCCCGGGCACGCGGTCAGGAGCCGTTCGAGCTGATCCCCGACATGCCGGCAGGCAGGCTCGACCGCGCTGCGGACATGAGCAACGTGGTGCTGCCGCCGCTCGACACGTTCCGCCACGACGCGGCCTTCTTCCACGCGCTCGAACGCGACCGGGCTCCGATCCTCGACGGCCTGCTCGACGGCCTGAGCAGCTACTACCGGTCGAGATGAAGTACCTCGACTTCGAGCTCGAGGTCGGCCCCGGCGACGGTCGAAGCTATCCCGTCGCGGTGCTTCATTCTCCCGCCGGCGAGGCGCGCGCCAAGATGCGCTTCCCGTTCGACGGGCAGACGCTGACGAATCGGCTGCAGGCGCTCGAGATCGCGCTGCTGCGGTCGAGCGGGACGCGTCGACGGGTCGACACGCGCGAAGAACGCGTCGTCGAGCAGTTCGGGCGCAAGCTGTCGGACGCCCTGTTCGCAGGCGAGATCGGCACCCTCTTCGCCGCCAGCCGTCGCGAGGCGGCCGACCAGGAGCAGGGCCTGCGGGTCAAGCTGCGCATCCAGGCGCCCGACCTCTCCGTCGTCCCGTGGGAGTTCCTCTACGACCCGAACGAGGACGAGTACATCGCGCTCACCCGGGCGACGCCGGTGATCCGGTACCTCGAGCTGCCCCAACCGGTCAAGCCCCTGACCGTCAAGCCGCCCTTCCGGATCCTCGGGATGGTCGCGAGCCCGCGCGACCAGGCGCAGCTCGACACGGAGCGCGAGAAGGAACGCCTCCGGGCCGCCGTGGAGCCGCTCGAGAACGACGGGCGCCTGGCGCTTTCGTGGGTCGAGGGCGAGACCTGGCGGGACCTGCAGCGCGCGCTGCGAAGCGGGGCCTGGAACATCTTCCACTTCATCGGCCACGGCGCGTACGACGAGACGAACGACGAGGGGTTCGTCGCCCTTGCCGACGAGAACGGGAAGACGAAGCTGCTCGGCGCAGGAGACCTGGGGCGCCTGCTCGACGATCACCACCCGTTGCGCCTCGTCGTGCTCAACTCGTGCGAAGGCGCGCGCGGCAGCAACCACGACGTCCTCTCGAGCACCGCCGCGGTCCTGATGCGCCGCGGGCTCCCCGCCGTCGTCGCGATGCAGTACGAGATCAGCGACCGCGCGGCGATCGAGTTCACCCGTTCGTTCTACGAGGCGATCGCCGACGGCGAGCCGGTCGACGGAGCCGTGGCCGAGGCGCGCATCGCGGTCAGCCTGTCGCTCGAGCGCACGCTCGAGTGGGGCGTGCCCGTCCTGTACATGCACGCGCCGGACGGACGGATCTTCGCGCTCGAGCGGGGGACGACGGCCGTGGCCGCCCCGCCGAAGGCCCGGCACCTGCGGCGGCCGAGCCTCCGCCTCGGGACGATCCGCCGCCTGCCCCGGTCGCGAAAACGGCTGCTGGCGGCGGTCGCCGCCCTCGCCGCCGCCGCCGCGGCCGCCGCCGTGGCGCTCGTCGTGGCCACCGGCGGGGGCGGCGAATCGGGGGCCCCCGCCGCTCCTCACGCGCGCTGGAAGTTCAGCACCGGCGGCTTCGTCGGCTCCTCGCCCGCGATCGCCGACGGGCGAGTCTTCTTCGGCAGCCAGAACCAGGACGTCTACGCGCTCGACGCGACGACCGGCGAGGAGCGGTGGACCTTCGAGACCGGCAAGATCGTCTTCTCCTCTCCTGCGGTCGCGAACGGCGTCGTCTACGTCGGCAGTCACGACGGCAACCTCTACGCGCTCAACGAGAGCTCCGGGAAGGAGCGGTGGCGATTCGCGACCCAGGGCGACGTCGAGTCGTCGCCGACGGTCGCGCAGGGCCGCGTCTACGTCGGGAGCGACGACGGGAAGGTGTACGCGGTCGACGCCGTCACCGGGACCGAGCGGTGGCGGTTCGAGACCGGGCAGCCGGTCTTCTCGTCGCCCACGGTCTCGGGACGGACGCTCTACGTGGGCAGCAAGGACGACAACGTCTACGCGCTGGACGCCGCGACCGGGCGGAAGCTCTGGCGGTTCACGACCGGAGGCGAGGTCTGGTCGTCGCCGGCGGTCAGCGGCGGGCTCGTCTTCGTCGGCAGCAACGACCACAACCTCTACGCGCTCGACGCGGCGACCGGCGCCGAGCGGTGGCGGTTCACCACCCGCGGGACGGTCAGCTCGTCACCCGCGGTCGCGGACGGGATCGTCTACGTCGGCAGCTTCGACGACGGCGTGTACGCGCTCGACGCCAGGCGCGGAACGCAGAAGTGGCGCTTCCGAACAGGGGGTGTCGTCTTCTCGTCGCCGACGGTCGCCGACGGGGTCGTCTACGTCGGGAGCCACGACCGCAACGTGTACGCGCTGGACGCGCAGACGGGGCGGCTCCGCTGGCGCTTCGAGACCGGGAAGCTGGTCGGCTCGTCGCCGGCGGTGTTCGGCGGCGTCGTCTACGTCGGGAGTGACGACGGCTTCCTCTACGCGATCGACATACCGCCCGGCTGAGCGGGTGGCGCGCTCAGCGAACGCGGATCCAGTACGCGAGCCGGCGCGTCGTCCCCCTGGCAGTGACGATCGCCTGGAAGACGAGCGGCTGGCCGCGCGTCGCGCGCGGCCACCGAAAGGTCGCCCGGAACCCGCCGTGCACCGTGTGAGCGCCGCCGAGCCGGCGCGGCGGCGGACCGCTCGGTCCGGCGAAGGCGACCAGGAACCGCACCCGGGCCTGGATCGGCTTGCCGGCCGGATCGGAGACGCGGATCGCGTAGTGCCACAGCGTCGCCGCGCGGGGCCTGTGCGTCGTCGCGCTGAAGACGGCCGTGAAGGGCGCGTCGCTCGCGCCGGGAAGCCCCGCCGCCCGCGCAGAGGCAGGACCGAGCCCGAGCGAGGGTCCCCCGTGTCCCGCGAGCACCAGGACGGCCAGCAGGTGCAGCACGAACGTCACTCGATTGTACGCCCATTCCTCTCGGTGACGAACGGGCCGTGAACGAGGCGGTCGCCGAACGGGCTCCTCCGCCCTCGTCCGTGCACCTGCTCGTCGCCCGCGCAATCTCGGCGCTGGTCGTCGTCGCGGGCGCTCGCTACCTCTGGCTGCGGGCATCGACGGTTCCGGGCACCGGGCCCTTCGGCGCCGCCTTCTTCGCGGTCGAGTGCGCGGCGTTCGCGCTGCTCGTCCTCTCGGCGCTCCTGCTCGCGCGCGCCCGGCGCAGAGTGACGGCCGCTCCGGGGACGGCGACCGGCTCCCTCGACGTCTTCGTCACGGTGTGCGGCGAGCCGCGCGACATGGTCGAACGGACGCTCGCCGCCGCCCTCGCGATCGACTATCCGCATCGGACCTTCGTCCTCAACGACGGACGCCTGGCCGGCCTCGACGGCTGGCAGTCGATCGAGGAGCTGGCGCGAGAGTACGGCGTTCCCTGCTTCACCCGAACCGAGGGGAGCCGGGGCAAGGCCGGCAACCTCAACCACGCCCTACGGCTGACCGACGCGGACTTCGTCGCCACGATCGACGCCGACCACGTCGCCGGAGCGGATCTCGCCGCTCAGACGCTCGGCTACTTCGCCGATCCGAGCGTCGCGTTCGTGGCGACCGCGCAGCGGTTCCACGTGCCCGGCGGGGACGTCCTGAACAACCGCGAGCCGCTCTTCTACCGGTTCCTGCAGCCGGCCAAGGACGCGGACTCCAGCGCGTTCTCGTGCGGGAACGGAGCCGTCTACCGGCGCGCGGCCCTCGAGACGGTCGGAGGGTTCAGCGAGTGGAACCTGGTCGAGGACCTGCACACCTCCTACGTCCTCCATGCCGCGGGCTGGAAGAGCGTGTACCACCCGGTGCCCGTCACCGTCGGCACGGCGCCGCGAACCGCCTCCGTCTTCCTGCACCAGCGACTGCGCTGGGCGACGGACAGCACACGGCTGCTCGTCTGGGATTGCCCGCTGCGCCGGCCCGGGCTGTCGGCCATGCAGCGGCTGCACTACTTCCACACGACCAGCTACTACCTGCTCGCGGGGCTGCAGCTGATCTTCCTCGTCGGTCCGCCCCTGACCCTGCTCGTGGGCGTGTCGCCGCTGAACACCGACGACGTGCGGCTCTATGCCGCGGCGGCGGTGCCGTACTTCGGCGCGCTGGTCGCGTTCCTGACCGTCCACGGGGAGCCGCGCGGCTCCGTGCCGATCGTCCAGAGCGCTCTGTTCTCGGCGCCCGTCTACCTCCTCGCCGCCGTGCGGGCGCTGCTCGGCCTGCGACCGGACAGCCGGCCGACCGAGAAGGGCCGGCAGCGCTGGTTCTCGGCGCTGCTCGTGCCGCAGATCTGCGTGTTCGGCGCGCTCGGAGGGTCGATCGTCTACGCGGCAGTCCGTTCCGACGGAACCTCGGTGGTGGGGGTGGTCTGGGCCGCGGTCATGGCGTTCCTGCTCGCGGGGCCGCTCAGCACGCTGAACGCGCGCCCGGTGCTCGAGCGCCTGCTGCGCGGCGCCGTCCGCGGGGCGATCGTCGTCGTGGCGGCGCTGGCAGTCTCGAGCCAGCTCTCCGGCCGGACTGCCGAGGCGCACGCCGGCTGTGCACCGGACCGCACGCCGTCGCAGGCGACGCGCGGCGCCTTCGGGCTCTCGCCGCCCGAGCGGGGCGCCTACGTCGGCATCGCCCAGCCCGACGTGCCGATCTGCGGCGCGGCGATCCGTCGCTGGGCAGCCGAGCTCGGCCGCACGCCGGCGATCGTGAACTGGTTCCAGCAATGGCGATCGGGCGAGGTGAGGTTCCGGGGCGACTGGCTACGGGCGGTCGCCGCGGAAGGTGCGGTGCCGATGGTGACGTGGGAGCCGTGGGCGAAGCCGCCCGGCGGCTTCCACGCGCCCGTGCAGCCGGGCTCGACTCTCGCGCGCATCCTCTCCGGGCGCGACGACGACTACATCCGGTCGTGGGCCCGGGCGGCCGCCGGGTACGGAGGCCCGATCCTGCTGCGGCCGATGCAGGAGATGAACGGCACCTGGTACCCGTGGTCGGTCGCCACGAACGGCAACGACGCGGCGTCCTTCGTGGCGGCGTGGCGGCACATCCACCGGATCTTCGACCGCGCCGGCGCCACGAACGTCCGGTGGATCTGGGCGGTGCACGCCAATCTCGGAGACGCGGACCGGCTGCCGTCCTTCTACCCGGGAGCCGCCTTCGTCGACTGGGTGTCGCTGACGGCGTTCAACTGGGGGACGGCGCTCGGGGTCAGCCACTGGGAGAGCCTCGAGGAGCTGGTGCGACCGACGTACGACGCGCTGCTCGGCTTCGGCAAGCCGATCATGATCTCCGAGATCGGCACGGTCGCGCGAGGCGGAGACGCGGGCCGGTGGATCGCGCGGGCGATGTCCGCCGTGCAGCGCGACTACGCCGAGGTGAAGGCGGTGGTCTGGTTCAGCTACAGCTACTCGCGGTGGGCGGACTTCCGCCTCACGGACTCGGGCCTGTCCGCGCTGCGCGGGGCATTCGCCGGCGGCTACTGGCACGGCGGCGTGAAGCCGTGACGCCGGAGAGCTCCCGGCGCGATTGACAAGCCACGCCGGCGCCGGAAGACTTCTCCGACCCATGCGTTGCTGAGGGAGCGACCAGGCGCTCCGTGGCGGCCCGGCGACTTCGGCTGGAAGGAGGCAGCGACGTGGTGCTCGGGGGGAAGACGGTGTTTCCGATCACCCTCGGAAACGGCCCGCCGCTGGAAGGCGTGTGCCCGGACACGGGTCTCAGGGGCTGGACCGAGGTCGCGCGGGCGGGCGCGAAGATGCTCCGGATCTACCCGAAATGGACTGCGGCCAACGTGACCGCGCAGCTCCAGGCGGTGCGCGAGCAGCTCAGCGCCGCGTCGCGCTTCGGGCTCCGGCTCTGGGTCGGGCTCTACGACCTGGCCAACGACCTCTCGAAGCAGGCGGTGCTGCAGCAGGTCGTCGACGGGCTGAAGGGCTCGCCCGGGCTCGGAGCCTGGAAGGGCTGCGACGAGCCGTTGTGGGGCAAGGTCGACCCGAAAGGCCTGGCGGCGGCGTACCAGTTCATCCGTTCGCGCGATCCGGATCACCCGATCGTGATCATCCAGGCTCCGAGGGCACGGCAGGGAGCGTTGACGGTTCCGCGCCTGCGCCCGTACGCGGCCGCGGGCGACATCCACGGCGTCGACATCTATCCGATCTCCCATCCGCCGGGGACGCACGCGGGCCGGCCGAACAGGGACATCAGCGTCGTCGGGGACGTCACCGAGATCCTGGCCGAAGCGGCACCGGGCAAGGAGCACTGGACGACCTTGCAGATCGCCTGGAGCGGCGTCATCCCACCGAAGCACGTCCCGATCTTCCCGACCCTGCGGCAGGAGCGCTTCATGGCTTATCAGGCGATCGTCGCGGGAGCGCGCGGCCTCGTCTTCTTCGGCGGTGACATCGCCAAGGTCATGAATCCCGAGGACGCGGCCGCCGGCTGGAACTGGACGTTCTGGCGCACGGTGCTGAAGCCCGTCCTGCACGAGCTGACCTCGGACTCGGTCGGCCCCGCGCTGGTCGCGCCCCCGGCGCCCGTCACGGTCAAGACGAACGCCCGCGACGTCAGGCTGGTCGCCCGACAGGCCGGCCGGTTCCTGTACCTGATCACGGTGCGGCAGAGCCCCGTCGCCAACGGGCCGGTCCGCTTCTCCGGCCTTCCGGCCGGGATCAAGTTCGGCGCGGCGATGTTCGAGTACGACGGCAAGGACTTCCGGACGTTCCGGGTCGAGCGGGGATCCTTCACCGATCCGTTCGCCCCTCACGACGCGCGCGTCTACCGGTTTCGCCTGCGCTGATGGCCCCCGCTCGTGCAAGCGGCTAGGGCGCTCGGCCCGTATCCCTGGCCGATCCGACCGTTCGGCAGCCAGCACCCGGTCCGCGCGTTCTTCTGCGACCCGCGCATCGAGGGCGGCGGCCGGACGTTCCATTTCGGCATCGACGTGGCGGCGCCCGCCGGCACCCCCGTGTACGCGGTCGCGCCCGGGAAGGTGTCGTACGGCTCGCCGGCCGACGCCAGCCAGGCAGGCGGAGTGGTCGTGGTCGAGGCGGACGGCCGCAACTTCGGGTACTGGCACGTCTCGCCGGCGGTCCGCCCGGGCGTGCGCGTCGCTCTCCACGGCCTGCTCGGCCACGTCGCCCGCGAGCCCGAGGACTGGGGTCACGTGCACCTGGCCGAGTCGACCCACGGCCCCGACGGGATCACCTACTGGAACCCGCTTCGGCGGGGCGCCCTGAGCCCGTTCTTCGACTACGGGCCGCCGGTGGTCGACGCGATCGTCGTGTCGCCTCCGGCGCAGGCGCTCCGGGGTCTTGTCGACTTCTCGGCCAGGGTGCACGACAACACGCCGATCGAGGTCACGCAGCCGAGCCCGCCGGGGTGGAGGGGCATGCCGGTCAGCGCCGCGCTGGTTCGCTGGCGCCTCCTGCGCGCCGCAGAGGCGGTCTTGCCGTGGCAGGTCGCCGTCGACTTCCGCAGGTCGCTGCATCCGAAGGTACAGGGGAGCCCCGCGTCCGACGTCAACTTCGCCGCCGTCTACGCGCCCGACACGAGGCAGAACCATCCGAACCAGCCGGGGACGTTCCACGTCTGGCTCCGGCGCGGCTTCGACAGCACCCGCTATCCGGACGGCTCGTACGTCCTGGAGGTCGAGGCGAGCGACGTCCGTGGCAATGCCCGCGCGGGGAGGCTCGCCGTCACCTTCGCGAACGGCGGCTGAGCGCCCTGCCGGGGGGCGTTCCGGCTCCCGCTCGCGCCGAAGCTGTTCCTCTACCGGCACAGACACGTGACTCTGGACCGGCTTCGATGGGAGCGTGCTCGCGCGCACGCTCACCCACGCGCTGGTCGGTCTCGACGCCCGCCGCGTCGAGGTCGAAGCCCACGTCGAGTCCGGCCTGCCCGCCTTCACGATCGTCGGCCTCGCCGACCGCGCCTGCCAGGAGGCGAAGCATCGCGTCCGGAGCGGGATCGCCTCTGCCGAGCTCGACTGGCCGCTGCGGCGGATCACCGTCAACCTCGCCCCGGCCGCCCTGCGCAAGGAAGGCTCGGGCTTCGACCTGCCGATCGCGCTCGCGGTGCTCGGAGCCTCGAGGCAGGTTCCGGCCGACCGCCTCGCGACGCACGCGGCGGTCGGCGAGCTTGCCCTCGACGGCCGGGTGCGCCCGGTGGGCGGCGTGCTGGCGGCGGCCGAGGGCGCGCGCCGCGCCGGCGTCGAGCGGCTGGTCTGCGCGGCGGAGTCGGCCGCCGAGGCGGCGCTCGCCGGCATCGAGCCGGTTCCGGTGTGGCACCTGGCCGAGGCCGCCGCCTACCTCCGCGGCGACTTCGAGCCCTCGCCGTACGAGCCGTCGCCGAACGGCGGGCCGCCGAGGGCCAGTCATCCCGATCTCGCCGACGTCCGCGGGCAGGAGCGGGCGCGGCGGTCGCTCGAGCTCGCCGCCGCCGGCGGCCACAACCTCCTCCTCGCCGGCCCGCCGGGTACCGGCAAGACCATGCTCGCCCGCCGGCTGCCGGGCCTCTTGCCGCCGCTCGCGCCCGGCGAGGCGCTCGAGGTCACGCGCATCCACTCGGTCGCGGGGCTGCTCTCGCCCGAGCACCCGCTCGTCCGCGACCCGCCGTTTCGTGCGCCGCACCACAGCGCCTCGATGGCGGCGATCGTCGGCGGCGGCCGGAGCGCCCGGCCCGGCGAGGTGAGCCTCGCGCACCGCGGCGTGCTGCTGCTCGACGAGCTGCCGGAGTTCACCCGGCTCGCGCTCGAGGCCCTCCGCCAGCCGCTCGAGGACGGGGTCGTCAGCGTCGCGAGGGTGGAGGGCCGGGCCGTGTACCCGGCCCGCTTCCAGCTGATCGCGACCATGAACCTCTGCCCGTGCGGAGCTCGGGGCGACCCGGCCCAGGAGTGCAGCTGCTCCCCGCAACGGCTCGCCTCGTTCCGGGAGAAGCTCTCGCGGGCGCTGCTCGACCGGTTCGACCTGGTCGTCACGGTTCCGCGTCCGCGGGCGGCCGAGCTCGCGGCGGGCCCGGCGGAGGCCTCGCAGGACGTTGCCCGGCGCGTGGCGGCGGCGCGCGAGCGACTCGGCGCCGCCCTCCCGCGGCGCACGACGGAGGCCGACGAGCTGCTCGCGCGCGCCGTCGAGCGGCTGCCGCTCTCCGGGAGAGGTCGCGCCCGCGTGGCGCGGGTGGCGCAGAGTGCCGCCGCCCTCGCCGGGTCGGGCGACGTCCTGGCGGAGCACGTCGCCGAGGCGCTCGGGTATCGCTCGCCCCGCGAGCTGGACGGGGTGTCGTGAGCGAGCTTGCGCTCGCGGCGTTCGCAGCCGAGACGGGCGACCATCTCGTCTCGGAGCCGGGCGGGCGGCGCTTCGAGCGATTTCGCCGCTCGTTCGACGAGACCGCCTATCGCGCGCGCCTGGCCGCGGCCGGGGTGCGCTGGGTGGCGCGCTCCTCCCGGGCGTTCTCGGCCGCTCTGGCCGCGATCTTCGATCCGCCGCCAGGCCTGTTCGTCCGCGGCGACGCGCCGCTCGAGCTGCTCGACCGGCCGGCCGTCGCGATCGTCGGCGCACGGGCCTGCTCCGCCTACGGCTCTCACGTGGCGCGCGCGTTCGGCCGCGAGCTGGCAGCGGCGGGGCTGCTCGTCGTGTCGGGGATGGCCCGTGGCATCGACGGCGAGGCCCACCGCGGCGCGCTCGACGCGGGCGGCGCGACGGTGGCGGTGCTCGGCTGCGGCATCGACCGCGACTACCCTGCTGCGCACGCCGAGCTCGCCCGGCGCATCTGCCGCGACGGCCTCGTCGTCTCCGAGTATCCGCCCGGCGTCCAGCCCGCACCGTGGAGGTTTCCCGCTCGCAACAGGATCGTGGCCGGGCTCGCGCAGGCGACCGTCGTCGTCGAGGCGCGGGAGCGTAGCGGCGCCCTGATCACCGCGGACCTGGCGCTGGAGGAGGGGAGGGAGGTGTTCGCCGTTCCGGGCGAGATCACGAGCTCGCTCGCCGCCGGGACGAATGCGCTGCTCCGGTCGGGCGCCACCGCCGCCACCTCCGCCGCCGACGTGCTGGAGGCGTTCGGGCTCGACGCACCCGATCCGGCAGGGCCGCCGCTCTCTGCCGCGGGCGAGGCGGTTCTCGGCCGCGTCCGCGACGGCCCCACGTCGGCCGACGAGCTCGTGCGGGCCGTCGGGCTCGACGCCGCCGTCGTCGCCGCCGCGCTCGCCGAGCTCGAGCTGCACGGCCTGCTCGCGGAGTCCGCCGGCATCTACCGTGCGGTGGCCGGGCGATGACGAGCGGGCGAGCGCCGCCGGGCGAGACCCCCACGGGTAAGCTCGCGCGCGTGCTCGTTCCGCCGTGCCGATCGACTGCGCTCGTCGACTGAGCGGCTCCCCGTACTGGCTGGAGGATCCGGCGCCGCCGATTCCGCGCCGGGCGCTCGACGGCCCGCCGGACGTGGTCGTCGTCGGCGGAGGCATCACCGGCTGCGCTGCGGCGCGGGCTCTGGCCGAGGCCGGTGCGCGCGTCCGGCTGCACGAGGCGCGTGAGATCGCCGGCGGCGCGAGCGGTCGCAACGGGGGCTTCGCGCTCCGGGGAGGAGCCGCCTCCTACGGCGTGACCGCAGCGACGATCGGCCGCCCGGAGGCGCGGCGACTCTGGCGGTTGACCGAGGAGGCTCTCGACCGGCTCGCGTCGCTGGCCGGCGACGCCCTCCGCCGCACGGGGAGCCTTCGGCTGGCCGCCGACGACGAGGAGCGCGACGAGCTCAGAGCCGAGCTCGAGCTCCTGCGCGAGGACGGCTTCGCCGCGGAGTGGGTCGACGAGCCTCTCGACGGCCGCTTCCGGGCGGCGATCTTCCACCCGGTCGACGCATCGCTCCAGCCGGCGCGAGCCGTGCGGCGACTGGCGGCCCTCGCTGCCGGGGCCGGGGTCGAGATCCGCGAGCACAGCCGGCTCGTGTCGGCGGCCGGCCTGGACGGCGCAGACGTGCTCGTCGCCACCGACGGCTACCCGAGCGGGCTGCTCGGGCCGCTCGAGGGCCTGATCGTCCCCACCCGTGGCCAGATGATCGCGACGGAGCCACTCTCCGCGCGGCTGTTCGACTGCCCCCATTACGGCCGGCACGGCTTCGACTACTGGCAGCAGCTCCAGGACGGGCGAATCCTCGCCGGCGGCTTCCGCGACTTCGCGCTCGACACCGAGTTCACCGCCGACGAGCGAACGACCGCCCCG
>Ga0070741_10012896_pt1 | contig 14958 bp, 12 predicted proteins | sample Coa_R1_4_FD_66440 | JGI IMG/M metagenome (GOLD analysis project Ga0070741, IMG submission 66440) | Surface soil microbial communities from Centralia Pennsylvania, which are recovering from an underground coalmine fire - Coalmine... | ecosystem: Environmental > Terrestrial > Soil > Unclassified ...
GTGCTGGCGAGCGCCGCGCACCCGGATCGAGGTAATTGCCATTACAAAAGTCGAGACCTACAGAGGGCTTCGTTGACTGGTGGGCACAACGATACGTCCGTATCTTAGTTGTCAACACCGGGGACGGTCAATGCAGTTAAAGTGGCTTTGCCGCTTCGTCGATGTGTGATTCAGCAGGTAGGAAAAGTTACCTGCGTAATCTGGCCGAAACGAGCGATTTCCTTCATAACAAAGGAGTTCGCTTCAGTCTGACTTCTGCGCGGAAGTACATGAACCAGGGTGATAGATGCTTTCCCTGGTTCCAGGAGCAGAATGGGCCAGCTAAGCAGAGTTGATCCAACTGGCTCTAGCACAATCGACATCATAAAGGCGGAACGACGGTGAATCCCCAATTGGTGAGCTCGGCAACCTTGAACAGTCTGATCCTAAGCACAATCGTTTTCGCCACTATCGTCTCGGCCATGATTCTGGGCATCTACTCCGGATACCTTACGGTTTCCGGCATCCTGCGGGCGATGAACCGCCGCCCGTCTAAGGCCCAGGCCACGGTTATCGAATTCCCGGCCAACGTCGCCAGCTAAGTTTCCCTACAACGTTACCTCCCCAAGAGATAGCTCCCTTGCGGAGCTTTTCTTTTTTGGGCGAGCGATGGCTTTGCGGTGATTGCCGGCCAAAATCAAAATTTAAGAGGGCCAGCGGCTGATTTTCCTGTGGGTTAGGGAGAGGTTCGCGCTGGCAAATGCCAAGCAGGCTTCAGAAACCAGTGCCGCGTCGTTTGCCGCGCGGCTGGAACTAGCCCAGACTGCAAGTCCGGGTGGATCGGACTAGGGAACCGAGTCCCGCGATTGTGCGGGACGACTGGATTTTCCTCCTCAAAACCAGCAGCAATCCGGCATTTTCACTCCGGGCTAACTTCCAGACGTGGCCGCAAACAACGCGGCACTAGCGCGATTTCCGAGTACGGAACCTGAGGAATGGGAATTAGTGAGGCGGCTGCTGGCCCTGCTGTTGTTGCTGCTGTTGTTGCTGCTGCTGGCGAAGGCGCTGGAGCTCCTGAAGCAATTGTTCTGGGGTCTTGACCTGTTGCTGTTGCTGCTGTTGCGGCTGTTGCTGTGGCTGCACCGGGGGAGGCTGGGGTACCCTCACCTGTTCGGAGGGCACATTCTGTACCGGCCGACCTTCTCCGCCCTGATACGCAGGAGCTTGGTCGTTGTCTTCCTGGTCTTCGTTGTTTTCAGGTGGGCGATAGGGCTGGTTGTTCGCCGTGCTGACACCAGCAGCTGGAGCAGTACCATGCGGGCTCAAAATAATGGTCCGCACGTCGGCAGGATTGTCCAGGCTGCCAACCAGGATGAAGTCGTAGCGCGAACCGTCGAAGAGCGAGTTCAGTACATCTCGCGGCGAACCTGGGCCGAACTGGCCGAATACTCGCTCTGAGTCGGGCGTGGTCCCCTCGACGCGAACGCCGGTTGCTCTCTCGATTCCGCTGACAATATCTGCCAAAGATGAATTATTCGCGACAATCGTCAACTCGCCGCTCGCGTAACTGATACTTGGTGGATTTGGAGGCTGCAAAGCCAATCCGTAAGGCTGCTGGGCTTGCTGGGAGCCTGCGGCACTCGCGCCCTCCTGTGTCGGCTGCTGCACATTCGGCGCGGGTGCCAAGCCGGTATAAACACGGTTATTCGGCTGGTTTTCAGTGGGCGGTGGCGCCGGCTGTCTGGGAAACGTCTGACCCTGAACTGGGGATCCGACGCGTTGCTCCGGGGGAAACTGCTGCGCAGGGTTCGGGAACTGCCGCGCCTGCTGAGTTCCACTTTGCGGAGAAGCGTTTTGCGTAGCCGGTTGAATCCGGCGCATGCGATTGTAAACCGAAGACGTGGGCTGGGCAGACTGTCCCGTCTGCGTCTCCTGCGCGTGCATGCTCGTATAGAACAACAGCAGGAGGATGACTGCGAGATTCGTTTTTCCCGGCACGCTGGGTTTATGCTACTCCAAAATCCTTCGACAGAACCGCCGCCGGTAGGCGGGCTGCTACGCGGTCCGTTTTCGCGACTGCGCTCTGGTGATCGCCACGAGTGCTCTAGGCCTCGGCGACGGCATTCGCCGTCACCGACCACCGGCTACCGCCGGCGGTTCTGTTGTGCTAGGAGAACGGCTGAATCCATCCGAGTTGCAGCCTTTGGCATCTAAAAAACGCGAGCGGCTGCTGGCCGGCAGCTCTAACCATGCTTTTGAGAGGACTATGATCCGCCTCCGTTCTTTGCTACCCATTGCTCTGTTGAGCCTATGTTTTCTGCAGGCGGCCAATGCTGCCGAATCCTGCTACACCACCCAGGATCCCGATTTCGACGCGGCCACGCGCTCGGCGGTTGAGGCCGCGGCGCAACAGCTGTTCAACGATGCCGCTGCCGGCAATGTCGCGGCCATGCAGCAGAGTTCCATTCCGGGAATTGCCGGCAATTTTCAGGGCATCGCAAACGTAGTCGCCGCCAACAAAGCAAAGCTCGCAGGGGGCCAGGCACACCTCCGTAACGAGTGGCTGCTGGACGCTCCCGGCACGCAGACTTATGAGCGGGCGGAGTTTTTCTGCGGGACTTTCAATTCTCCGCAGCACTCCTCATTCGTGATCCCCGGCTTGCCCCCGGGTAAGTACGCGGTTGCGATTCAGGATGTAACCGGCGTCAAAGAGCCGTACAGGATTACCTATATCCTCCAGCAGGATGGCGGACAATGGAAATTGGCCGGATACTATGCGGCACCCAATCAAGTCGGACCCCATGATGGCCTTTGGTATTGGGTTCAAGCTCGCGATTTCAAAAAACAGGGCTTTCAACACACATCATTCTTTTATTACACCCAAGCAGCAAGCTTGCTCACCGGCGGCGTTGGATTCATGAGCACTCCGCAACTGGAGGCTCTTTATCAGGAACAGCAAGCTGCGCAGCCGAAAGATATTCCACAGAATCCGCAGCAGCCTGTAGCGCTGACGCTGAATGGACAGACTTACAACATCGTCCAGGCTTTCGTCGTGCCGGATGATAAGCAAGGCCTTGATCTCGTCTACAAATACTCCACACCCGACATCACAGATCAGGTAAAAATTTTCCAGCAGAACATGGCATTTATCAAAGCCCTGGCGCAGCAGTATCCGGAGTACAAGCAGGCATTCACGTCGATCGTCGCCCGCGCGGTAGCTCCCAGCGGCCAGGATTTTGGTACGCAGTTGCCGGTGAATGAAATCAAGTAGCCGGGGAACGGCGAACACGAAGGTCACGAAGAAAAACACAAGAGGTCACAAAGCATTCTTTGTGACCTCTTCTTTTATCTTCGTGACCTTCGTGTTCGCCGTCCCCCGGCGTGTTTTGCCGTCAAAAAACGGATAGCGCCCATCATTCGCGCTAACATAAGCTGCTCAGCATGACTACCGCAGCAATCGCAGCCCACAATCCGCAAGAACTTTGGGACGCCGTGGTCGCCCGCAACGGTCGCTTCGATGGCGCGCTGTTCTATGGCGTGAGCACGACCCACATCTACTGCCGTCCGACATGCCCCTCGCGCCGGCCAAGGCCGGAAAACGTGCAGTTCTTCTTCGATCCCGAAAGCGCCGAACGCGCCGGATTCCGCGCGTGCAAACGCTGTGAGCCGCGCAAGCACGAGAGCTCGGAAAAAATCGCGCTCGTTCGCGATGTGTGCCGCGCGGTGGAAAAGAACGTCGATTCGCCGCTGCCGATGAAGCAGCTGAGTGCCGAACTGAAGATGCATCCGGCAACGCTTGATCGCGCGTTCAAGCAGAACACCGGCATCACCATCAAGCAGTACGCGGAAGCGCGACGGCTATCCTTGTTCAAAACAGCGCTTCGCTTCGGACGCGACGTGACCACGGCAATCTACGAAGCTGGCTACAACTCCAGCAGCCGCGTATACGAGCACTCAAATCTGCGCCTCGGCATGACTCCGGCTGCTTACGGCAAAGGCGGCGATGGCGTGCGCATTCGCTACGCGATTGCGCCGTATGCTGCAGGAAGAGCATTGCTGGCAGTCACAGACAAAGGCGTCTGCAGCGTGAAGCTCGGCGACGATCATGCGCGCCTGCAGCATGAACTCGAAGGCGAATTTCCCAAAGCTGAACTGGTCGATGCCGGCGAAGAATTGAAACATTGGATGAATAATCTGCTGCGCCGGCTTGAGGGCGCGGTCAATTTACCTGACTTGCCGATTGATGTGCGCGCAACAGCGTTCCAGCGCCGTGTCTATGACGAGTTAAAGCGCATTCCCGCCGGCGAGACTCGCACGTATTCACAGATCGCGAAGAAGCTCGGCGGCGAATCAGGCCGCAGAGCGGTGGCGCGAGCCTGCGCTACGAACAATGTTGCTGTGCTAATTCCCTGCCATCGCGTGGTCCGCACCGACGGCGGCATGGGCGGTTATCGCTGGGGACTTGAGCGGAAAGAGGCGCTGTTGTCGCGTGAACGGGACAAGAAGGTTGGACTGAAGCCCTCGACTTGAGTCGGAGGCTTCCACGCAAAACACTCTTTGTAGCAACAGGCAGCGGGATCGGCGGCTTTACTTAATCTGCACCGTCAACAACTGCGAGCCTGAGACGACGTAGTCCATCGGCGTCGCTGTCTCATCGACTGCCGACTCACCACTCACGTACATGTCCTGACCGTTGCGCATGCCCTGCATTACGTTCATTACCGAGAGCGGTAGTGTGGGCATTACTTTGTCCTCCACCATGGCCTCAGGATTGGCTTCGAGCAGCGAGACGTACAGATTGTTGTTGGCGTGCTCTTTATTGAGCAGGTCAATAGTCGAGCCGAGTTCGAGATTCCGGCCGAGACTGGAAGGAAGCTTGCGGCTGTGATCGAGTGTCTCGGAGTCGCTCACTAAGATGCGCAGCTGTCCGCGCGGTGTCGAAGTGGGAATTTTTACCGGAATCTGGCGTACGATCGGATCGCCGCGATAGGGACGCAGCACCGCTTCCACCGTGATCTCATCTCCAGGACGCGCTTCCGTCACGTCAGTTCGAGCGGTTTCGAGACGCGCGGCGCGACGTTCGGGCGTTACATCGAAGTCGACATTCACTCCGTTAATTCCCGGCGTGCTGTAAGGATTCTCAAAGATGCGTCCGAAATGCTCGCCTAGATTCATCGCCGCCAGCACCGAGCTTTCGGCAGTGTCGTTGGAGGTGAACATGTTGTGCATGTGCACCGACGGATATCCGTTCACGGCGATGTCGCCGTTCATGCGATACGTCACCTGGTCGCCGTACTGGTTCTGGCTCTGCAATGCCTGATAGACGCTGGTCATCATGATCAGCGGCGTCAACTTGGGATTGTTCAGCACTGAGAACTTCATCTGCTTGGGCTTGCTGCCGCCGTGGATGGTTACCGTAACGGGAATCATTTGTGGCGTTTCGCCGAAGCGTCCGAGGATGCCGCTGTGACGGTCCTGCACAAAAGTGCCGATTTCATCGGTCGTGTTGACGATCTTGTAAGAGTTGTAGGGCGACGCCAGCGTCGCGATTACGTTCGCCTTCGTCATCGGCATATCTACCATGCCGTACTGCGTGAGCGGATGCCCACACGCCAGGAGGCGTTGCGGATCGATGTACGTCACTGTGCAAGTCGCAGCGATGTCCAGATCGCCGCTGACTAGAACGGCGCTTACGGCCGAGCCTGGCTCTATCGGTTCCGGCTGATGCTCATGACTCGCCGAGCCGACTCCCATAACGGGAACGAGTCCGGCCTGCGCGAACTGCGATGCGAATTGGCGGATGGTCGATTCGGTGAAGCCGCTGAACACGAACGGCGCGTCAATCGGCTGCATCATCGAAGCGAAGCTCTGCAGGTCTGGACTCGAGCCGCCCGCGTTCGAGATCTTGTCCATGGTCTTTGCAGCGCGCGCGACACTCACCTGCTCAGGCTGGCTGCGGTCCATCGCGTCAATCTCGAGCATGTCTTCAATCGGCGTGATGCCGCAGATGGGCTCCTTCGAGAACTGCCCAATCCGGTACGAGATCGCGCCCACCAGCTTGCCGTCGATGTACACCGGACTGCCGCTCATGCCGGCGACCACGCCGGTATATTCGACCTTCTCGCCGTGCAGACGCGCGAGTATCAGGTCACTCTTCGGGCCGTTGAGGTTTGGCAGCACGCCGAGGACTTCCACGTCCATCGGCTCGGGCTTTGTCCCCTCGAATACCGTGTAAGCGACGCCGCGCATACCGCGATGCACGTCGCTCACCGGCATAGTCTCCGGCGTGACGCGCGTCGCCTTCGCGGCGGGTTGAGCCGCAGGCGCCGTTTGAGCGCCCGCCAAGCTGCACAACAAAATTAAAAGGAAAATCCGAGCGAGGTAGGAAAGAATGCTCTTCATACGGATGTACAAACACTCGGAGCGCACCAGAGATGCGGGGATGAAACGACCCGCAAGCGCAGGAAACACGCAATCCACGATGGTTTCCGAGTAGTTCGCCATCTATACTAATACAGAGACTCTCGAAAGCAATACGCAAAAGACTCAGTAGGAAGGCAGCAAAAATGTCCCTTAGCGGTACTAGGGTGCAACCATCAGGTTTGCTTAAGGTGCTCCTGATGGCGGTGTGCACCATTGCATTTGCAATCTCTCCCAGCAGCGCGCAGAACGCGCAAAATCCGCAGAACTCATCGCAGAACCAGCAGGGTGCTCAGCAGCAGACACCGCCGGAAGCCGGTGGACCGACCGGCGATATCGGGCCGATCGCCGTGCCCAAGAAGAAGCCCGAGGATGAAAAGCCGCCGGAACGCGCCCCAAAGGTGAAAAACCCGGAAGAAATCGGCACATTTTCGCTCAAAGTTGACGTGCCGCTGGTGAACTTGCCGATCGATGTTGTCACTTCCAATGGCCAGTTCATTCCTGGGCTGAAAGCTGAGAACTTCAAGATCCTTGAAGATGGCGTCCCCCAGAAGATCGACACCTTTGCCCAGCAGGGCGATAAACCGATCACGGCGGTCCTGCTGATCGAATTCGCCGCTAACAACTACTACTTCATGATGGACGCGCTGAACGCGGCGTATTCATTCACTCAGCAGATGAAGAAGGAAGACTGGATTGCGGTTACCTCTTATGACATGAAGACGCACATCCTCGTCGATTTCACGCAGGACAAAAACCAAGTGATGGGTGCGCTGGGACAGCTGCGGATTCCCGGCTTCAGCGAAACCAATCTCTTCGACGCGCTGTACGACACCATCGATCGCCTCGAAGGCGTCGAGGGGCAAAAGTACATTCTCCTGATCTGCGACGGCATCGATACCTTCAGCAAACTGAACTATGACAAGGTGCTGAAGAAGATTCAGGGATCGAAGAACATCACCATCTTCTGCGTTGGCACAGGCCAGGCATTCCGTCTTTGGGCGGAATCACATGGCTACATGGGACCGATCGCAAACCTCGACTTCCTCCAGGCCGACAATCAGCTCAACACGTTCGCAAAAATGACCGGGGGTCGAGCCTACTTCCCGCGCTTCACAGCGGAGTTTCCCGAGGACTTTGCTGACATCGCAGCGGATATCCGCAATCAGTATGTGATCTCCTATCGTCCATCAAACGCGAAGCAGGACGGGACCTGGCGCAAGCTGAAGGTGGAACTGGTCGATCCGCAAACGGGACAGCCGCTGATCGTGCAGGACCAGCACCGGAAGAAGATCAAGTACCAGATCATCGCGCGAGATGGGTACAAGGCAAAGAACGAGGTGGAATGATTTCTCTTGTCATTCCGAACCGCGTTTGATTTCTGCTTGTCATTCCGAAGCGTGTTTTTTGCGGTGAGGAATCCCTATCGTCTAGCACCCGGCCGGAGGAGTAAATTCCCTTGCGGTTGCGCTCAGTTGCGGTTGTGCATACCTGCATGGAAATCGATAGGGATTCCTCACCGCCAAACAGCGGCGGTTCGGAATGACATATCTCGAACATCTGATATGTTCACTGGATGCCCGAATCGACCCTGGTTCTCCAGCCAGAGAGCGCGCAAGTCGCGCAGCCGGTAAGCCTCCGACTGGCGCTAGTCATTGCGATCGTTAGCTGCGCAAGTCTTCTGCTGGAACTGGCGCTGACGCGCTTATTCTCGGTCGTACTCTTCTACCACTTTGCTTTTCTGGCGATTTCGGTCGCGCTGCTGGGACTCGGCGCCGGTGGCGTGTTCGCTCACATCTTCCGCGCCAGACTTTCGCGATGGGAAATTCCTGAGCTCGGAAGCAGACTGCTGTTGCTCAGTTCCATTTTGACATTCGGAGTTCTTGAGGTCGTTCTTCACTCGGCGGTATCGCTCAATTTAGAGCTGCGCAACTTCGAGAAGTTGAGCGTTATCTATCTGGCTGCGGCTATCCCTTTTTTCATTACGGGATTGATTTTCTCGGTCGTCTTTGCACGTGAAACTCACCAGGTCGCGAGGTTATACGGTTTCGATCTGATTGGTGGGGCCAGCGCCTGCATTCTGCTGGTGCCGATTCTGAACATCGTCGGCGGGCCCAATGCAGTCCTCTGCTCTGCAGCGCTCATGGCGATCGCCGCAGCTCTGTGGAGCCAAACTCGGCCGATGCGCTCGGTCGCGCTCTCGATCCTGATTGCATACCTCGCCTTGATCGCTGCCAACCACAACGGCAGCCTGATCGACATCATCTACGCTAAAGGCGCGCGCCGAACCGGTGTCGAGTTCGCCCGCTGGAACGCGCTCTCACGCGTCGAGGTCGATCAGGTTGGGAAGTCGAAATATGTCGTCATCGATGCCGATGCATCTACGGCAATCATGAATGTGGACCCGGCGTTGTGGGACCATGATGTTCCCGTGAGTACCAGTTCGGGAACTCCAGCCTCCCCTGCTTCCTTCAACTGGCGCAACGATCTCATGAATGCGGCGCCGTCACTCGCGAACGTCCTGCGCCCACGTGGAGACTACGCGATCATCGGACCTGGCGGCGGGGTTGATGTGCTGCGTGCCGTCGCGAATGGTAGCCGGAATGTGACTGGGATCGAAATCAATCCTCTGATCGCGAACACGATCATGCGCGACAAATACGCCGGCTATGCACACCACCTGTACGATTTGCCTGACGTACATATTCACGTTGGCGATGGTCGCTCGTATCTCCGCAGCAGCCGTGACCAATACGATGTGGTGCAGATGACTTTGGTGGACACGTGGGCATCTACAGCGGCGGGCGCCTACGCTCTGAGCGAGAACAACCTTTATACGGTTGAAGCATTCCGCGAGTACTTCGACCATCTTCGCCCCAACGGCTTGATCGCGATCACTCGCTGGGAGTTTCGACAACCGCGCGAAGCTTTGCGTGTAGTGTCACAGGCAATGGAAGCGCTGCACGAGCTCGGAGTCCCAAATCCGGAAGCCAATTTCATCGTTGCTTCCGACGGGCCGCTCGATCAAGATGGGCGCCCTGTCATCGTGCTGGCGAAAAAATCCGTCTTCACCCCAAACGAGATCGAGGAGGTGCGGTCACATCTGGCAGCGCATCCGAAGCTCGTGAGTCTCTACACTCCCGGTTCCGACAACGCGCAGAACGCGTTCACTCGCTTGATTCAATCGAATGATCCGCGAGCGTTCGCGGCAGCGTATCAGTACAACGTCGCTCCGGTTTTCGATTCTTCGCCGTTCTTCTTTTTCACCTTGAAGACCGGCCACGCCTTGGCCGATCTGCGTGGAACGCGCGGCGGCATGGATTGGCGGGTGAACCTTGGAATCGTGATCCTCGGGATGGTGTTGGCGATATCGATTCTCGCAGTGATTGTGTTCTTGGTAGTCCCACTGGCGCTTGCACCGCGAGCGTCATATCCCCGCATTTTGCCGCTGTGCTATTTCATCGCCGTAGGACTCGGGTACATACTGGTCGAGATCACGCTCATTCAGCGCTTTGTTCTCTTTCTCGGGCACCCGACGTATGCGTTAACGGTCGTCATCTTCCTCATGCTTCTGGCCAGCGGCGCCGGAAGTCTCACGGCAAGACGCTGGACGCCGCGAGTGCGAAGACTTCGTCCGCTTTTGTTGGCGATCGTTGCAGGCGTAGTTGCATATCTTGCCTCGCTGCCCTTTATCCTTCGATCGCTTGTGGGCGTGCCTTTTCTCCTGAAGCTTCTCATCAGCGGAGCCCTCATCATTCCTCTTGGTTTCGCAATGGGAATTCCTTTCCCCACCGGCCTTCGGCTCCTCGATGAAAGTTCAAGCAGTGCTGACGGTATGTGTGAGTGGGCATGGGCAATGAACGCGTCAGCGAGCGTGCTGGGATCGGTGATGGCAATGGTGATTGCGATTCACTTCGGGCTAAATGTGACGCTGTTCTGTGGCGCGCTGGCGTATGCGCTTGCGATGATGCTCGCAGGATCGCTGCGGCTCTTTACTGCTCGCGAATCAGTCTGACAGCAGCACCAAACTTTTGGTCTTTCCACGAAAACCCTGATCAAAGCTGATTAGCGTCAGGTCAGATGCGGATGCGAACGCCGCGAGGTATGCATCGGTCCAGGCTTTCGGAGCGGCATGATTGCGATTTGAAAGGGAGCTGAACTCAGGCTCGATTCCGGGTGGCTCTGGGAATAAAGAAACTGATTCGTTTTCGAGCCATCGGTCGTACATCCTCCACGCTTCCGCTTGCGTCAGGACACTATCCTCTCCCATAACCGCTTCTGTCGTAAGCAGACGAAGGAAGCTCATCTGTGTGACACGACAAAAGCAAAGCTGGGAATCCACAGCCAAAGACGAGAGCCATCTTTTGGCCACAAGATGATGGACGTGTACTTCCAGCGACAGCGCAATCCACACGTTTGTATCAGGGAAAAGGAACAAGTTCGGCGATCTTGGCATTGTCGAGATGGAGGGTGCCTGGCCTTTTAGATTTTATGATTGGCGCCACGATGCGTTTACCGCTTTTCCCCTTGGCCTGAGCTAGTTTGGCTTGGACACTGCAAAGGATAATCTCCTTCACCGAACTGCCTTCACGTGCAGCCTGCGCCTTCAATTCGCGATACAAAGGGTCGGGTATATCTACCGTCGTTCGCATATTAATATTCTGCCATATTTATGGCTAAGCAGCCATGCCTCTCTTGGTGCCTCCTAACGCGGACTCTGCGGCTTTCCAAAATCGCTCCTAACCGCTTGCTCCCAAAGCTGGTCTAATCCCTCGAATGGAGCTCACCGACCGGGCAGCCGTGGATGAGGTGCTCGCCGGCAAACACGAGTCGTTTCGTGTGCTGGTCGATCGTCACGGACGCAAGGTCTTCGGGCTCGCATATCGGATGACCGGCAACGAACATGACGCAGACGAAGTAGTGCAGGAGACCTTCCTGCGCTGTTATAAGCGGCTCGACAGCTTCGAGGCGCGATCGAGTTTTTCCACATGGCTATACCGCATCGCCTCGAACTGCGCGCTCGACCTGCTCGCCAAACGCAAGCAGGACAAGATACACATCGTTGACCCGGAGACTCGTGACGACCAACTGAATCCAGAGGAACACACGCTCGACTACGCGACACCGCAGCCGGGGCCGGAGCGCATGCTGCTGAGCGCGGAGCTGCGGAAGCGGGTCGGCGACGCTATGCAACGTCTCACGGCAGTTGAGCGAACCGCCTTTGTGCTGCGCCACTTTGAAGGCCGATCAATTTCGGAGATCGGCAGTGTGCTGAAAGTCCGCGACGAAGCTGTGAAGAACACGATCTTTCGAGCAGTAAAGAAGATGCGCACGGAGCTTGAGCCGTTGATGGCCTCCAGCACCGTGCAGAGAGGTTCACGATGAGCCGCCATCTGAGCGAGCAGGAACTTGTTATTCATTTTTACGAGCAGGCCGGCAATGCCGAGCGGCATCTGGCCGACTGTCCGACGTGCTCGGCTGAATTTGCGCAGATTCGGGCGACGCTGTCCGCGATTGATTATCCCGTTCCGGAACGCCCAGCAGACTATGAAGCGCAACTCTGGAGCACGTTGAAGCCACGACTGGATGTGGCCGAATCGCCGACGGCGTCCGTGTGGCACGGGCTGCTTCAGCCGCGGAAATGGGCTATTGCAGGCGTGTTAGCGCTGTTGGTTGTTGCCGCGTTCTTGGCAGGACGATACCTGCCACGACATGAGCAGCCAAGCCCCGTGGTCAAAGTCGAAGCTCCAAAGACTGGCAATGATCGCGTGCTGATGGTGGCCGTCGGCGACCATCTCGATCGCACCGAGATGATCCTCGTCGAACTGGCAAACACTCCCGCAGAAGGCAAGATCGATATCTCCGCGGAGCGCGAACTGGCCCAGAACCTGGTGAATGAGAATCGCCTCTATCGTCAAACAGCGCAGCGCGACAAAGATACGGAAATTGCCAACGTTCTCGATCAGGTCGAGCGCGTGCTCATCGACATCTCGCATCATCCCGATTCGGTATCCGGCAAAGAGCTGGAAGAGCTGCAGCAGCGGATTCAATCGCAGGGTGTGTTGTTCAAAGTGAGGGTGATCGAGTCGAAGGTGAAGGCTCGCAGTCGAAGCGAGAAGACGGAAGCGCCGAAGAGTTCAAGCAATTCTCAATTACCCATAGTGATTTAGTAGCGCATGGAACTTGGCATACAGAAGGCAATTAACCAATGACGAAAACCATCTTTATATCTTTCATGTCCATTCTCGCGTTCGCTTCAATTGCGAGCGCGCAAAGCGATGATCTTGCTCCCGGTGCGATCTCCAGCTTTCTCCCGCAGAAGAGCGGAGATCGTGTCGAAGAGGCCTACACAGCAGGCAAGAACGCAATGTATGCAGGCGACTGGCAGAAAATGCTGGACTCGTACTCTCAAGTTGCCAAAGCAGGCGGCGCGCATGCTGACGAGGCTCTCTACTGGCAGGCATACGCGCAACATAAGCTTGGTCGTGCTGCTGATGCACTCAGCAGCATTTCTCAATTCAAACGCCAGTACCCCCGCAGCAAGTGGCTGAACGATGTCAGTGCACTGGAATTAGAAGTCCGTCCTTCCACCGCCGGTGCCATGTCCACCGAGAGCGACTGTGACTTAAAGATCCTTGCAGTCAATAGCTTAATGAACACGGACCCTGATCGTGCCCTTCCCATTCTGGAGAAGTTACTAGGGAACAACGGCAACGCCGGACAGTGTGGCGGACAGATTCTGGAGAAAGCGCTATTTGTGCTCTCGCAAAGCGATGATCCGCAAGCTCGCGACCTGATGCTGAAAATTGCCACAGGCAAGCTGCATCCGGAACTTCAACAGAAAGCGATTCACTACATAGGAGTCGCGGGCAATCACGAAGCTTTGATGAAGATCTACACCGAGAGCACTTCGACCGAAGCAAAGAAAGCCGCGCTGCACAGCCTGGGTATCTCCGGCGGATGCAGCGAGTTGCTGACTCTCTCCGCGCAAGAGAAAGACGCTTCGCTTGTGCGGGAGGCGATCCGCTCAATGGGCATCGCTGGATGCACAGCGCAACTTCGCGATCTTTACAGCAAAGCCACATCTCCCGATGTGAAACGCGACCTCCTGCATTCCACCATCGTCTCTGGCGATACCGAGCTGCAGGAAAAAGTCGCCCACAGCGATCCTGATCCGAAGATGCGGGCCGAGGCTGTTAAGGATCTGGGAATTTCCGGTGGATGCAAACAGCTTACCGATTTCGCCGGAGAAAAAGATCCCGATGTAATGCGCTCTGCGATTCACGCTATGGGCGTGGGCGGATGCCGCGATCAGCTTCGCGATCTATACGGCAAGACCACAAATCACGATCTGAAGATCGACATCCTGCACGCAACCATCGTTTCGGGCGACACCGAGCTGCAGGAGAAAGTTGCACTGGGCGATCCCGATCCGGAACTGAGGGCGCAAGCCATCAAGGATTTGGGCATCTCGGGCGGCAGCAGCGCCACGTTGATGAAGATCTACCAGAGTAACCAAAGCGCCGACGTGCGTGATGCAGCCATCAACGCGCTCTTTATCAAGGGCGACGCGCACTCTCTGGTTGAGCTGGCTCGAAAAGAGGCCAATCCGGAGCTGCGCAAGGAGATCGTAGGCAAACTCTCCGTTATGGGAAATCGGGAAGCAAACGACTATCTGATGGAGATTCTGAACAAGTAGCCAAAGTCAGGTAACGAGGGGACAGGGGACAGGTTACAGGGCACACGGAAAAGCAGTCAGCCATCGGTCTACATAGCCGCAACGTAGGGTGCGAGCGTTCTTCGTGACCCTGTCCCCTGTTCCCTGTATTCGAGAGGCCATTATGAAAACCAAACTTATTGTCCTCGCAGCGTTGATTACAGCCACGTGCTCGGCGCAGGTTTCGCTGAAGAGCGAACCCGGCGAGATGCCGCAGATCAAGAACGCAAAGCTCGAGACCGTAGCGGCGGCAGGCAATCTGCAGCAGCAGATCGAAGCTTTTGCTTTGCGCCAGAGTGGAAGTGCATGGATCGGCTATTCAGTGCCGGCCGTCAGTTCACATCGCACGATCTGCTGCTATGACGGGGGATGGCAGGAGCGTACCTGTTGCGGCACATGCCGGCTGTCGTCTGAGCACAATACCTTTTCGGGTTCGCGCGATGATTGCGACGATGTCGAGGTCACCAGCCTGGCTGTCCTCTACCGGGTGGAAGAGAAGAAGATCGACACGATTCGCATTTTCAGCCAGAACTGCTCCATCGACGCTGGAGGTCTTGCCGTTTCGGTAATTGTTAACGCCGATCCTAAGCAGAGCGTCGCCTATCTCAGCACATTCGTGACCAAGGACCAGGACTCCCACCTCGCTCGACGCGCCCTCGACGCACTCTCCGAGCACGCCGACTCTTCGGCTGATGCAGCCCTCGATCATTTTGTGAGCGCGGAGTATCCGGAGAAGACGCGCGAACACGCTGCATTCTGGCTCGGAGTTGCGCGCGGAGCGCATGGATACGCCACGCTCAAAGGGTTGATCGAGTCCGATCCCGACGACAATTTTCGCGATA